>Ga0302046_10000286_pt1 | contig 53545 bp, 45 predicted proteins | sample RVTome_11_FD_200261 | JGI IMG/M metagenome (GOLD analysis project Ga0302046, IMG submission 200261) | Soil microbial communities from uranium-contaminated site in the Upper Colorado River Basin, Wyoming, United States - RVT147D111 (version 2) ...
CGTCAAGGATGCCCCGACGCTCACCCAGCTGGCGGCATTCGACATTAGGCTGCACAACATCAACCCCTTCAGCCCGCTTCATCCGAGCGCCGGCAAGGTCCCGGAAGCCAAGGCCATCCTGAAGGACATCAAGAAACGCGGCGTGGCCCACTTGACCCATGCGCAGAAGATCCTGGCGCTACGGCAGCTCTGGGCGAACCCCGCGCGCAGCCCGGACGAAGAGGCGGCGAGGGACGAGCTGTTGGTCGCATTGCCACCGAGCCGCGCCTTCATCGCCGACCGGAACCGGCGCGCCCGCGCCTTCGCCAAGACCTTGTGGGGCAACGTCGAGGTAAAGACGGCGATCGGGAACTGGCGCCGTCTTTCAGACGCCGACCGATTGAAAGCGCTTCAGGCCGCCACAGACCTTCACGCCAAGGCCTACGGGCTGCCCGGTTACGCGATACGGAACGCCAGACTCCCCGGCGACACATTAGGAAGCTTCAATCAGATTACGCAGAACCTGGCAATTGACTTGGCGAAAATACGGCGGCGTGGCCCAGGATGGAAAAGCACCTTTGCCACCGTCCTCCACGAAGCCTCTCACCGAAACGCCTATGCTTTGGCTCGCATGTTCGTCCGAGATCAGTTGAAGAAGACTGACCCCCGATATAGAAGAGCTCGAATCTACGCCTTGCAGGCCATATTGTACGTCAGCGCCAAGAGCAGCACAGATCGATCCTTCGAGATCTATGAGGCGCAGCCGTCCGAAGTAGACGCGAACGCATTTGCGGATTTCGTGATACACCAACGGGGTGCGACTGCCCCACCAACACCATTGCACAAGCGCTAGGTCGGACCCACGGAACGATTGAATGGTGGTCGGCAAGCAATCGACGGGGGCGGAATCTGTCTGGTGGGTCGAGTTCGCAATGGCGTCACAGGTTTGTCGTCAGTCCCAAGACCTCCGGTGCTTTGTCCGGACATAGCGGTTGCGTCTCCGATGTTCAGGCGTGCGGCCCGCTGTTCCTTGCCCTTCCAGCCCTTCTGGTTCCAATTTGATTGCCGATTGAGGGACGCCGCTGGAAGCAAAAAACATTCGGACCGCTGCTGCTCGGCGCTCTGATAGCGTTCTGGCCTTCTTCTTGTCCGGTGTTTCGTGAGCGTCGGCACTGGCGAAAAGCGTCGCACCAAACTTGTTCCGCTTCAGGCAGACGGCCTGCTTGCGAAGAGTTTTCTTGGCGCTCGATGTAAGCTCGCTCGAACCGGGCGCGAAATAGATCAGGTCAAATCGCCCCCCTTTGTCGCAAAAGAATGCACAATGCACACGAGGATAGCCGTCCTTGCGTTCCCAACAGCACGCACATTGGATGTCCTTGTCATTTTGAGCGCCCGCGCCGTCCGAATAGGCGCGCTCGTATCCGGCTCCGATGCCGAGCGTCGCCAGAAAAACCATCCACAAAGTCCGATGTAACCTCGGCACCACATTCCTCCTGCGTGTTCCCTGGAACCACGCGATCAGATTATGACAGACGCACTATTGCAATGATCGATTGTGGCCGAAATGCGCGTGCTCTGCTGGTTCCGCGCCGGCGTTGAACCCTAGAGCATATTCCGATCACGCGGAATCGGCGCCGGCCCGCTTCCCCCACCCGGCCACCCACAGGATACTGCCATTGGGTGGCCGGGTGGGGGAGCGGGCCGGCGATGCCAAACGATCGGAATATGCTCAAGCGGGCGTGGCGCATCCGCCCGGGCTCAGCCGGTGCGGTGGATCAGGTGATAGCCGAAGTCGGTCTGCACGACGTCGCTGACGCTGCCGGTCTCCAGCGCGAAGGCGGCCGTCTCGAACTCGGGCACCATCATGCCGCGCCCGAAGGCGCCGAGGTTGCCGCCCTCCATCCGCGAGGGGCAGTCGGAGTGCTCGGCCGCCAGCGCCGCGAAATCGCCGCCACCGGCGATTTCGGTCTTCAGCGCCTCGATCTGCTTCTTGGCGTCCGCCTCGCTGCGGTCGCTGTCGCCGCCGAAACCGATGAGGATATGCGACGCCGTAATCCGGTCGGTCATGGGAAAGGTCTCCTGAATTCTGGGATTAGATCGGATGCGCCGGAGACCGTTTCGGCCTATTCCGCCGCGGCCTTGCGTTCGGCCACCTTACCATACCCCCCGCCGGCGGGGGTTTCGATGACGAAGACGTCGCCGGCGTTCATCTCGGTGCTGTCGGTGCCGGAGAGCTCGGTGCGCGTGCCGTCGGCGCGCTCGACCCAGTTGCGCCCCAGCGCGCCCGGTTCGCCGCCGGCGATGCCGAAGGGCGGCACGCTGCGGTGCGAGGACAGGATCGCGGCAGTCAGCGGCTGCAGGAAGCGCATGCGCCGCACCGTGCCGTCGCCGCCCTTGTACTGCCCGACCCCGCCCGATCCGCGCCGGATGGCGAAGGACTCGAGCAGCACCGGAAAGCGCCATTCGAGAACCTCGGGGTCGGTGAGGCGCGAGTTGGTCATGTGCGTGTGCACCGCGTCGGTGCCGTCGAAGCCCGGCCCCGCGCCCGAGCCGCCGCAGACGGTCTCGTAGTACTGGTACTCGTCGTTGCCGAAGGTGAAGTTGTTCATCGTGCCCTGCGCCGCCGATAGCACGCCGAGCGCGCCGTAGAGCGTGTCGGTGACCGCCTGGCTGGTCTCGACGTTGCCGGCGACGACCGCGGCCGGGTACTGCGGGTTCAGCATCGAGCCCTCGGGGATGATGAGCTCGATGGGCTTGAGGCAGCCGGCGTTCATCGGGATGTCGTCGTCGACCAGCGTGCGGAAGACGTAGAGCACGGCGGCGCGGCACACCGCCGAGGGCGCGTTGAAGTTGTTCGGCTGCTGGGGCGAGGTGCCGGTGAAATCGACCTTGGCGGTGCGCGCTGCCTTGTCGATCGAGATGGTCACTTCGATGCGGGCGCCCTGGTCCATCGGGTAGGTGAAGCTGCCCGGCTCGAGCACGCCGATCACCCGGCGCACCTGCTCCTCGGCGTTGTCCTGGACGTGCTGCATGTAGGCGTGGACGACGTCGAGCCCGAAATGCGCGACCATGCGGCGGAGTTCCTGCACGCCCTTCTCGCAGGCGGCGATCTGCGCCTTGAGGTCGGCGATGTTCTGGTAGACGTTGCGCACCGGATAGGCGCCCGAGGTCAGCAGCTCGGCGATCTCGGCCTCGCGGAAGTGGCCGCGGTCGACCAGCACGAAATTGTCGATCAGCACCCCCTCCTCCTCGACCGTGGTCGAGTTGGGAGGCATCGAGCCGGGGGTGATGCCGCCGATGTCGGCGTGATGGCCGCGGCTGGCGACATAGAAGAGGATGCCGTTGCCGGCGTCGTCGAACACCGGGGTGATGACGGTGACGTCGGGCAGATGCGTGCCGCCGTTGTAGGGTGCGTTGAGGACGTAGACGTCGCCGGGGTTCATCGTGCGGTCGCGCTCGCGGATCACGGTCTGCACGCTCTCGCCCATCGAGCCCAGGTGCACCGGCATGTGCGGCGCGTTGGCGATCAGGAGGCCCTCGCGGTCGAAGATGGCGCACGAGAAGTCGAGCCGCTCCTTCATGTTGACCGAGTAGCTGGTGTTCTCCAGCACCGAGCCCATCTGCTCGGCGATCGACATGAAGAGGTTGTTGAAGATCTCCAGCATCACCGGATCGACCTGGGTGCCGACGGCGGCGGCGCGCGTCAGCGGCACGGTGCGGGTCAGCACCACGTGGTTGCGGCGCGTCACCTCGGCCCGCCAGCCCGGCTCGACCACGATGGTCGCGGTGTCCTCGCGAATGACGGCGGGCCCGTCGATCGCGTGGCCGGGGGCGAGCGTGGCGCGGTCGTAGAGCGGCGTCTCGGCCTCCGCCCCGGCGGTGTGCATCGCCACCCGCGCCAGGGGTTCGGGTGGAGCCTCGGCGGTTTCCTCCAGCTCGGCGTCCTCGACCTGCTCGGTGACGCCGACGACCTCGGCGGAGACCGCCTCGACGATCAGCGCCTTGTCCGGCACGACGAAGCCGTAGCGTTGGCGGTGCGCCTCCTCGAAGTCGGCGACGATCCGGTCGAGCGGCGCGAAGTCGACGATCAGCGCGGAGTCGGTGCCGTCGTAGCGGAGGTGCACCTTGCGCAGCACCGACATATGCTCCGCGTCGATGCCTTGGCGGGCCATCTCATCGCGTCCAGCGATAGCGATCTCTTCGAGCGCCGTCTCAAGATTGGCGATCAAGTCCTTTTGCAGCTTGGCTTCGATCGCCCGTTCGCGCATCACCCGCATGTCGGCGAGCCCCATCCCATAGGCCGACAGCACGCCGCCGAAGGGATGCAGGAAGACGCGCGTCATGCCGAGCGCATCGGCGACCAGGCAGGCGTGCTGCCCGCCGGCGCCGCCGAAGCAGGCGAGCGTGTATTCGGTGACGTCATAGCCGCGCTGGATCGAGATTTCCTTGATCGCGTTCGCCATGTTCTCCACGGCGATGGTGAGGAACCCTTCGGCGACCTCGGCGGGGCTGCGCTTGTCGCCGGTCGCCGCCTCGATCTCGGCGGCGAGCGCCACGAACTTCCCGGCCACCACTTCGGCGTCGAGCGCCTGGTCGGCATTGGGCCCGAAGACCTTCGGGAAGAATTCCGGGTGCAGCTTGCCCAGCATCACGTTGCAGTCGGTGACGGTGAGCGGCCCGCCGCGCCGGTAGCAGGCGGGGCCCGGATTGGCGCCCGCCGATTCCGGCCCCACCCGGTACTTCGAGCCGTCGAAGACGCAGATCGAGCCGCCGCCGGCCGCCACGGTGTGGATCTGCATCATCGGCGCGCGCATGCGCACGCCCGCGACCAGCGTCTCGAAGGCGCGCTCGAACGCGCCGTTGTAGTGCGAGACGTCGGTCGAGGTGCCGCCCATGTCGAAGCCGATGATCGAGGTGAAGCCGGCCATGGCGGCGGTGCCTACGGCCCCCACAATTCCGCCGGCCGGTCCCGACAGGATGCTGTCCTTGCCCTGGAAGAAGCGTGCGTCGGTGAGCCCGCCGTTCGACTGCATGAACATGAGCCGGGTGCCGTGGCCGAGCTCGCCCGCGACGCGGTCGACATAGCGGCGCAGGATCGGCGAGAGGTAGGCGTCGACCACGGTGGTGTCGCCGCGCCCGACGAGCTTCATCAGCGGGCTCGTCTCATGCGAGACCGAGACCTGGGTGAAGCCGAGCTCGCGCGCCAATGCCGCCACCGCGCGCTCGTGCTCGTGGAAGCGGTAGCCGTGCATGAAGACGACCGCGGCCGAGCGGATGCCGGCCTCGTACGCGGCCGCGAGGTCGGCGCGCGCGCGCTCCAGGTCGACCGGCAGCAGCACCTCGCCGCGCGCGCCGATGCGCTCGCGCACCTCGACCACGCGCTCGTAGAGCAGCTCGGGCAGCCTGATGTGGCGGTCGAAGAGCCGCGGCCGGTTCTGGTAGCCGATGCGCAGCGCATCGGCGAAGCCTTCGGTGATCACCAGCACCGTGCGCTCGCCCTTGCGCTCCAGGAGCGCATTGGTCGCCACGGTCGTGCCCATCTTCACCGCGTCGACGGCCTCGCCGGGGATCGGCGCGCCGCGGGCCACGTCGAGCAGCTCGCGGATTCCCTGCAGGGCCGCGTCCTCGTACTGCTCGGGGTTCTCCGACAGCAGCTTGTGGGTGACCAGCGCGCCGTCGGGACGCTTCGCCACCACGTCGGTGAAGGTCCCGCCGCGGTCGATCCAGAACTGCCACTGCCCAGGGGTGTCGCTCATCTCGGCGCTACAGCACGGCAAGCTCGGCGTTCAGCAGCTCGGTGACCAGCATGTATCCCGGCTTGTGGGTGATGCAGAGCGGCGGCCTGGCGCGCTCCACGATCGCCTGCGGGGTGACGCCGCAGGCCCAGAAGACCGGCACCTCGCCTTCCAGCACCGGCACGGGCTCGCCGAAATCGGGCGCGTTCAAGTCGGCGATGCCGATCGCCGCCGGATCGCCGAAATGGATCGGCGCGCCGTGCACGTTGGGGAAGCGCGAGGTGACCTGGATCGCCCGGATCGTGTGCGCCGGGGTCAGCGGGCGCATCGAGACCACCAAGGGACCGTGGTAGCGCCCGGCGGGACGCGTCTCGATGTCGGTGCGGAACATCGCCACCTCGCAGCCGCGCTCGATATGGCGCATCGGCACGCCCGCCTGGATCAGCGCCTCCTCGAAGGAGAAGGAGCAGCCGAGCACGAAGGCGACCAGATCGTCGCGCCAGAGATCGCGGATGTCGGGCACGTCCTCGACCGCCACCCCGTCGCGGAAGACGCGGTACATCGGCACGTCGCTGCGGATGTCGATGTCCTCGCCCAACTCGGGCAGGCGCGGATCGCCCGCCTCGCCGAGCCCGATCAACGGACAGGGCTTCGGATTGAGCCGGCAGAACCGCACGAAGTCCTCGGCCCAATCCGCCGGCAGGATGGCGACGTTGCCCTGCACGATGCCCGGCGTGGCGCCCGCGGTCTGGCTCCGGAAGTCGCCGCGTCGGATCGCCTGGATCATCTCGCGGGCGCGGGCGCGGGCCGGTTCGGAACCCGCGCGGGCCCGGTCGATCGGGGAGGTGTTCATGGCTGCCTCCAATTCATCTCAATCAGATCTCGTACCGCCGCCGCTTCAAAACAACCGCGTCGCCCAGAGCGCGATCCCCGGAAAGGCCATGATCAGCCCGATCATCACGAACATGGTGACGACGAAGGGCAGCGAGCCGACGATCACGTCGACCATCGAGCCCCGGCCGCGCACGCCTTGGACGACATACAGGTTCACGCCGATCGGCGGCGTGATCAGCGCCGCCTCCAGCAGGATGATCAGGAGAATGCCGAACCAGATCTTGGTCTCGTGCGCGTCGGCAAGGCCGAAATCGAGCCCGGCCACGATCGGCACGATCAGCGGCGCCGTCGTGATCAGCATGGAGAAGGTCTCCATGAAGCAGCCGAGCACGATGTAGAAGATGACGATCACCAGCAGGAGCTGGTATGGCCCGAGCCCGAGGCCGGTGATGAAGTCGGTGAGGAGCCGGGTAAGGCCCGTCGTCGCCAGGGTGAAGTTGAGGAAGATGGCCGCGAGGATGATCAGCATCACCATGGCGCTCGTCGTCATGGCGCCCTCGATCGCATCGCGCAGCATGCGCCAGGTCAGCACCCGGCGCGCCGCGGCGAGGATCAGCGAGGCCACCACCCCCAGCGAGGCCGCCTCGGTCGGGGTCGCGAGCCCGGCATAGATCGAGCCGACCACCACCAGGAAGATGCCGAGCGGCGGCAACAGGTCAATCAGCACCCGGAACCGTTCGGACCAGCTCGCGTAGACGCGCTCGCCGCCCCAATCCGGCCGGATCACGCAGCCCACGATAACGGTGATCGCGAACAGGCTGGCCAGCAGGAGTCCCGGCAGGAACCCCGCCAGATAAAGCTTGGGCACCGAGGTATCGGTCAACAGGCCGTAGACGATCAGGTTGATCGAGGGCGGGATCAGGATGCCCAGCGTGCCGCCCGCCGCCAAGGTGCCCAAGAAGAGGCGTTCGTTGTAGCCGCGCCGGTCGACCTCGGGCAGCGCCACGGTGCTGATGGTCGCCGCCGTCGCGACGCTGGAGCCCGAGGTCGCCGCGAACAGCGCGCAGGCGCCGATATTGGAATGCATCAAGCCGCCCGGCAGCCAGGACAGCCAGCGCGCCATGGCATCGTACATGCGTTGGGTGATGCCGGAGCGCAGCAGGATCTCGCCCATCAGCACGAACATCGGGATGGCGATCAGGATGAACTCGCGGCCGTTCTGCCAGAAGCTCTCGCCGATCGCGCGGACCAGCGGCATCGGCGAATAGATGTCAGCCATCACCAGGCTGAGGACGCCGAGCGCGGCGGCCACCGGCACCGAGATCGCCAGCAGCACGAGCAGGATGACGAGAGTGTTGATCAGCACGGTCGGAGGCCCTCCGTCACCGGAACCGGCGACGTTTTTTTAAGGGCTCGGACGGCTCGTCGCTCGCGGGCGCGTCGAGATGAAGCCCGCTCACCTCGTCTGCGACCTCTTCCTGGTGCGTGCGCGCGCCGATCAGCTGGTTGACCCTGCCGGGATCGCCCCGGATCAGGGCGATCAGCGCCAGCAGCATCAGCACCACGGCGGTCACCAGGAAGAGCGCGAAACCGACGACCCAGAAGCCTTGCGGGATCGCCTGGGGCGTTTGCAGCGGCGTGATCGAGCGGGTGCCCGCGTCCACGCTGCTGATGAACAGGTTCCAGGAATGATAGAAGACCACCGCGATGAAGACGGTCAGCGTCGCGATCGCCACGAAATCGAGCGCCGTTCGCACGCCGCGCGGCAACAGCGCGTGGAGCGCGTCGATGCGGACATTGGCGCGCCGCAGCAGCGCGAAGGGAAACGCCCACACGGTGCCGATGGCGAAGAGATAGCCGGAGACCTCGTCGGCGCCGCCGAGGCTCATCTGGAATCCCTTGCGGATGATCACCTCGATCGTGACCAACACCGCCGAGGCGATGATCCCGGCTCCGCCGATCCACACCGCATAGCGCGCGAGCCAGGTGAGCGCGCGGACGATCACGTCGCCCGGCTCCCGCCCGGAAGCCCGGGACGACGGCGAGGACACGGACACTGGAACGACTCCGCAAGAAGCGTCGGCCGGGCAGCGCTCAGGCCGCCCGGCCGAGCGTGCCTACTTCTTGATCTGGATATTCACGATCTTGCCGATCGTCTTGTTCCAGTCGTCGACGCAGTCCTTGCGCTTCTTGCTGCAGCGCTCGGCCCAGCGCTTGAGCACGTAGTCCTGCAGCACCTTGGTGCGGACCTTGAGGTCGGCCGCACTGGGGCGAACGAGCTTCATGCCGCCCGGCTTGCCGATCGTGCACTTGCCGCCGGTGTTGCACGAGAGACCCATGGCGTCTTCTTCGCCGGTGGCCTTCCACATGCGGTCCTCGAGCGCCTTGAACTCCTTGGTGAGGAACGCCTTGGTGGCGGCATCGAGGCTGTTCCAGCGCTTCAGGTTGAAGGCGCCGAAGGAGATGCCCCAGCCGACCCGCATCGCGTAGGCGTGCGTCGCGACCTCATGCCATTTGGCGCGGTACGCCGGCGTGGTGCCGGTGATGCCGCAATCGGCGACCTTCTTCTGCAGCGCCGGCACGACCTCGGCGAAGGCGATGGTGACGGAGGTGCCGCCCACGCCCTCGACGAAGTCGCCGAGCGTGGCGCTGTAGACGCGGATCTTCTTGCCCTTCAGGTCCTCGATCTTCTCGATCTTGGCGTTGCACCAGAGGAGCTGGCTCGGGAACGGGTACATCAGCACCAGCTTGGCCTTGAAGACCTCGCGGAAGGCCTTGTCCATGATCGGACGGTAGGCATCGGTGATCTTGCGCGCGGTCTCGATGTCCTGGGCGACGGCGGAAAGGTCGGGGCCTTCGAAGACGGGGTCCTCGCCGGCGACGTAGCCGATGACGCCGAAGGCCATGTCGTAGACGCCCAGCCGCAGCAGGCGCGTCACCTCGAAGCCCTTGAGGCCGACCTCGGTGATCGGCTGGATCTTGGCCGTGATCTTGCCGCCCGACGACTTGGGCACGACCGAGGACCAGAATGGTCCCTCATGCTGCTTGAAGTTGGCAAGGTTGCCCCAGGTGCCGACCACGTTGAAGGTCTGCTGCTTGAGCTCCGCCGCCGCGGGCCCGGCCCAGAGTCCGGCGGCGACGGTCAACGCCGTCGCGGCCACGGCCGCCTTGATGGTTCGTTTCGTCGCTGTCATCTATGTCTCCCTCCTCGAGTTTTACCAATCCGACAGTCCGGATCACCCGGATCTTGCGCCGGCATGTGAAAGTCCGCCGGCCATCGGCCGCACGGGCATTTCGCCGTGTCGGACCCATCGCGAATCTATGTCTGCAACCCCCTTGCGGGCAAATCACGGCGATGCGCTACCTGCATTCCGCTTCCGCCCGACGGTGCCGCCCGCGCATTCTCTCGTAGGCAGACGGCATTGGCAATCGCGAGCCTATTGCAGATTCGCCGATCATCGCCAATCGAATGTTTTTGTCGGGATCGATAGAGAATTTCTATCGCATCCGGGCGCCGCCCGGCAACGCGGCCACGGTCTCCAACGCCAGTTTCTCGATCAAGCCCGTCATCGGACTGGGCGGGCTGACAGGATAGGTCGCGGTGAACTCCAGATCGGGCAAATCGAGCGCGGTTCCGAAGCGCCGCAGACGCCCCGCCTCGACCTCCGGCCGCACCACCTCCCATGGCAAGGGGCTGACGCCCAGGCCGTCGCGGACCATGCGGATCATGGTGGCGAGCGAGCTCGAGCCGCTGATCCTGAGCGGCGGCAGGTCGGGCCCGGCCAGCGCCTCGCGCAGGAAGACGTGCGGCCGCGTCGGGCGCAGGAAGGTGATGATCGGCAGCCCCGCCAGCTCAGCCAGGGTGAGGCGGCCACTCGGCAGGGCGAACTCGGGCCCGGCGACCCAGACCATCTCGTAGGCGCAGAGCGCGGTGTTGGCCATGTTCGGCTCGGCCACCGGCCCCAACAGGAAAGCCAGGTCGATCTCGCGCGAGACCAGCCGCTCGCGCAGGTTCACGGTCAGGTCCACCAGGATCTCCACCGTGACGCCGGTATATTCCCCGTGCACCCGGCGCAGCAGGTCGGGCAGCCAGGTGTGAACCAGCGTCTCTGAGGTGCCGAGGCGGACGATACCGCGCAGCGCCTCCTTGTCGCCGACCACGAGGTCGATCTCGTTGGCGAGGCCCAGCATCTTTTCCGCGTAGGGCAGCAGCTGCAGGCCGCGCGGCGACAGGCTGGAGGACTTGCCGCCGCGGTCGAAGAGCGTCACGCCCAGCGAGCGCTCGAGCGCCGCGATCCTGGCCGAGATGGTCGGCTGGGTGGCGTTGAGGCGCTCGGCCGCGGCGCGAAAGCCGCCCAGCCGGGCGACCCAGACGAAGGTTTCCAGGTTCGTCAGCTTCATCGCCGGCGCCGCGCCCGCGCGGTATCGCTTCCGCCCCAATCGGTCACTTGAAGCCGTAGAGCTTCGCCGGGTTGTCGACCAGGATCTTGGTGCGGATGGCCGCGTCGGGCGCCCACATGGCCAGCATGTCGAGCAGCTCGCCGTCGTTCGGCATGGCGATCTGGACGAAGGGATGCGGCCAGTCGCTCGCCCACAGCATGCGGTCGGGCGCGGCCTCGATCAGCGCGCGGGCGAGCCCCGCCACGTCGGCATACGGCGTGTGCCCGCGCGCGGTCATGCGGTAGGGCCCGGAGAGCTTGACCCAGGCCTTGCCGTCGGCGACCAGCCCGAGCAGCGAGCGAAACCCCGGATCGTCCACCCCATTGCCTGCCGGCATGTGGCCCATGTGGTCGATCACCACGTCGACCGGCAGCGTGTCGGCGATGCGCCAGAATTCCGGGGTGTCGGAGACGTCGATCAAAAGCTGGATGTGCCAGCCCAGACCTTTGATCTTGTCGGCGAGGCGGCCGAGCATGGCGAGGCTGATGCCGCCCTTGTAGAGCAGGTTGACCCGGATGCCGCGCACGCCGGCATTGTGCAGCGCCTTCAGCTGCTTGTCCGATACGCCGATATCGACCACGGCGATGCCCCGGAACGCCTCGCCCCCCTCGGCCAGCGCGTCGAGCATCGCGGCATTGTCGGATCCGTAAACGCTCGGCTGCACCAGCACCGCGCGCTGGACGCCGAGGATCTTCAAGAGGCGGCGATAGGCCGAGAATGGCGCGTCGGGCGGGGTGTAGACGCGGTCTTCGTTCAGCGGATAGCGATCGGACGGGCCGAAGACATGCGCATGCGTGTCGCAAGCACCCGCCGGAACCCTGATCTGCGGCCGCTTGGGCGCCGGGTCGGGGCCCTGGCACATCGGAGCCGCTCCGCTCGCCATGCCTCCCTCGCAATGTTGCCGGCCGGATCGCTGAATCGTGAACGCCCGACCGGTTCGCGAAACTACCGCATTTTCGAAGGCCCCGACTAGTGCGATGGTTGTCCGATCGACGACCTTGCCGGAAGCGCGCAACGCAAGGCGAGCCGCGCGGTCGTCGAACCTCGGGTGCGGCGTCGCCGGCCGCGGCCGAAGCCGCCGAAATTGCGCGCGAAACGCGACGGTCGCGACCGGAAAACGGAGCGCCCTCGGGCGATGTCCAGTGGCGCCGGGCAGCAATATCCTGTAGAAGACATTGGGGTGCTACGCAACGCCACCATGCGCCCGGGGCAAGAACAAAAAGGTGGTCTCACATGTCTGGTTTCTCGGTTTGGGGTCTGGCGGCGACGCTTGCCGCGACGATGGCGCTGGCGCCGCAGATGGTCGCCGCGCAAACGCCGGCCGGCGAAGGAATGGTCAACGGCAAGACTTTCGCGCCCATCGGGCGTGGCGCGGTCGTCAGCGTCGAGCCCGAGGACGATACCGACCTCAATCTGCGCCTGCGCCCGATCATCGCGAGGGAGCTGAGGGCGCGGGGCTACCGGGTGGCGGCCCGGGCCGCGGTGCGCTTCATCTACAACGCCGAAACGCCCGAGACGCGCCGCGTGAAGCAGAACCTGCGCCGCTCCGCCGAGCGCGGCAGCGACGTCAACCGCGACCCGCGCGAGCGCACCGGGCCGATCCGCAATCCGCTCATCCGCCGGGGGCTCAACCTCTCCGGCCAGCCGCTCAAGCCCGGCGAGCAGCGCCACCTCGTGAGCGTCATCGTGCTCAACGACCAAGGCAGCCAGTATTGGGTCGGCACGGCGCATATCGACGGCCGCCGCGGGGACAGCTTCGACATCACCTCCACGCTGTCCCAGCAGCTCGTGCGCCAACTGGGCCGCACCGTCTCGAACGCGCGCTTCCGGGTGAACTGAGCGCCCGGCTGGAGCATTTTCCGTTCGCGCGCAATCGGCGCCGGCCGAGCGGAAAACGCACCAGATCGGGTCGCATTTGGGCTGGATCGAAAATTGATCCGGCCCGAATGCGTGAATTCGATCCAACTATTTGATAATTGGGCAGAGTCACGTGATCAGGTGGATTCAGGAAGTGATTCGACCTGATCACGACCTGCTCTAGTCGTCGGATAGCCGCAGCAGGGTCATCGGCGTCGGCATCTGCCCGAGCGTTTCGGCGATCAGCCCGCTTCCGTCGTCGATCGCCTCCTGCCAAAGCGAGATCGGATCGGCATGCGGCAGGGCGACCCGGCCCTCCGCCTCGACCCCCGCCAATACGACCGTCGCGCCGACCTTGCGGGCGATGTGCTGCATGCGGCCGTTCTCGCGCAGGCAGACCATGTAGAGCTCCCGCAGGCCGCGGTTTCGCGCGATGGTGACCGCGCGCCGCGTCAGCTCGGAGCCGATGCCGACATCCTGGTGCGGCGCCTCCACCGAGACGGCGAACTCGACGCCGGGCGGAAACGGGCGGTTCGGCCAGACGAGATGCGCCGCGCAGCCGGCCGCCGAAGAAGTATCCGAGATGGATCGACGACGACCAGTCGAGCGTCTCGACGAACCGCCTGACGACCTGGTCGCGCACCAGCGCGCCGAAGCGCAGGCGGCGGCTCTCGGGGTCTAGTCGGATGAGATGTTTCTGGAGCTGGAAGCTTTCGGCCGCAGCGAACTTTCGTATCACGCCCACGAGGGTCCTCCTTTGGATCAAAGAGGCACCTTCAAGCGAATTCTCCCTAAACCACGTACTTGGGTCCCGATCCTATACCCGGCAATGGGCCGCAATTGTGGACGCGCCGTGACGACTGCGTGGCGGATGCGAACGGGTTTCGCGAACGGGTTTCGCGAACGGGCCCGTGCGGGAGGGCCATGCGAACCGGCTGTGCGGGAGCGTGACCTTGCCGAACCGGCCGGCCTGCGGCTAAACCATGGCCCATGAGCGTTTGGGGCAAGATTCTCGGCGGCGCGGCCGGCTTCGCGCTCGGCGGGCCGATCGGCGCGCTCGCCGGCGTGCTGTTCGGCCATGCCGTCGACCGCATGTCCGCCCCGCCCGGAGACGACGCCGCCGCCCCGTCCGAGGTCAAGCAGGTCGCCTTCACCATCGCCGTGGTGGCGCTCGGCGCCAAGATGGCGAAAGCCGACGGCGTGGTGACGCGCGACGAGGTCGCCGCTTTCAAGGAGGTCTTCCACGTCCCGCCCGAGGAGGCCAAGAACGTCGGCCGGGTCTTCGACCGCGCGAAGCGCGACACGGTCGGCTTCGAGGCCTACGCCAAGCAGGTCGCGCGGATGTTCCGCGACAATCCCGCGGTGCTGGAAGAGCTGCTCGACTGCCTCTTCCACATCGCCCGGGCGGACGGCGTCTATCATCCGGGCGAGAAGGACTACCTCCGCACGGTCGGCCAGATCTTCGGTTTCGACGAGACGGCGTTCTTGCGCATCGAGGCGCGCAACATGGGCCTCGACCGGGCCGACCCCTATGTGGTGCTGGGCGTCGAGCGCGACGCCAGCGACGCCGAGATCAAAGCCGCCTACCGCACGCTGATCCGCGAGCATCACCCCGACCGGCTGATCGCGCAGGGCATGCCGCCCGACGTGATCGAGGTCGCCAACGAGAAGCTGGCGACCATCAACGGGGCCTACGAGAAGATCGAGAAAGAAAGAGGAATGCGCTGAGCGTCGGGATGCCATGCACGCGCCGTGCGGCGCCGGGCGGTTCCAATCAACGGGTCAGCCTGCGAAATAAAGCGCCAGCGCGGTCTGGGCGATCAGCGTGACGCCGAGGATGGCGGGGACCAGGGCGATGCCGTTGATGCGGGACATATCGCTTAGCCGACGAAGTAGAGCGCTAGGGCGGTCTGGGCGATCAGGGTGAAGCCGAGGGCGATGGGAACGATGGCGATGGTGTTGATGCGGGTCATTTGGGGGCTCTCTCCGTTCGGGTTGTTGACGCCGTTTTTAGCCGCCCCCCGGCGGACGGGGTATGACGGCTGTCACACCCCCCATGATTTTTTCGGTTTTGGCCGGTTTTTTTCGCGTGCGAGGCCGCTTGCGGCCCGGGAGCGGCCGGCGCGTGGCTGAGCCGCCTCTCCTCACCTTGCGGTTCGGCCGCATCGGCTTCGGCGGCGATCCGCTGTTCGAGAACGCCGAGCTGCGCCTCGGCCGCGGCGACCGGGCCTGCCTGGTCGGGCGGAACGGCAGCGGCAAGACGACGCTCATGAAGGCGCTCGCCGGGCTCATCGAGCTCGACCACGGCGAGCTCTTCGTGCAGCCGGGAACCCGCCTCGCCTACCTGCCCCAGGATCCGGTCTTCGACCGCGGCGCGATCGTCACCGCCCATGTCGGCGCCGAGGGTCACGCCGATCACCTGGTCGAGGCCGCCCTCGGCGAGGTCGAGCTCGACGGCGGGCGTGTCATGGACGAGCTGTCCGGCGGCGAGCTCAGGCGCGCATCGCTCGCCCGCGCGCTGGTCGGCGACCCGGACATCCTCTTCCTCGACGAGCCCACCAACCATCTCGACCTCTCCGCGATCGAATGGCTGGAGCGCCTGCTCGGCGCGCGCAAGGGCGCCCTGCTGCTGGTGAGCCACGACCGCACGTTCCTGGAGCGCGTCAGCAACCGCACCTACTGGCTCGACCGCCGCTCGATCCGCACCCGCGACCACGGCTTCGCGGGCTTCGACGCCTGGTCGGAGGAGGTGTTGGCCGACGCGGCCAAGGCCGCCGGCCGGCTCGACGTCAAGCTCGCCGAGGAGACCCGCTGGCTGCTCCGCGGCATCACCGCCCGCCGCCGTCGCAACCAGGGCCGACTGCGCAAGCTGGAGGAGATGCGCGAACGCCGCGCCGCGCTGATCGGCGGCCGCACCAAGGTGCGCCTCAAGATCGACGAGGGCGAGATCAAGTCGAAGATGGTGATCGAGGCGAAGGCGGTCTCCAAGAGCTTCGGTGCCAAAACCGCCGATGAAAGCGAGGATGCGACGCCGATCGTGCGCGGCTTCTCGACGCGCATCCTGCGCGGCGACCGCATCGGCGTGATCGGCCCCAACGGCGCCGGCAAGACGACGCTGCTGCGCCTCCTCACCGGCGAGCTCGCGCCCGACGGCGGCAAGGTCTGGATCGCCAAGCACCTGAACCGCGCCTATTTCGACCAGAACCGCGCGGCGCTCGATCCCGCGAAATCGCTCTGGGAGACCCTGTGCCCCGGCGGCGGCGACCAGGTCTTCGTGCGCGGCAGGCCGCGCCACGTCCGCGCCTACCTGAAGGACTTCCTGTTCGATCCCAAGGCCGCCGACAGCCCGGTCGGCAGCCTCTCCGGCGGCGAGCGCAACCGGCTCCTGCTCTCCAAGATACTGGCCACGCCGTCGGAGCTCCTGGTGCTCGACGAGCCCACCAACGACCTCGACATGGACACGCTCGACCTGCTCCAGGACCTGCTCGCCGACTACGGCGGCACGCTGATCCTGGTCAGCCACGACCGCGACTTCCTCGACCGCACGGTGACCAGCACGATCGCGCTCGAGGGCGATGGGCGGGCGCGCGAGTACGCCGGCGGCTACGCCGACTACCTGCGCCAGCGCAAGACCGAAAAGCCGCGCGCCAAATCGTCGCGCAAGGCCGCGGCGCGCGCGCCGGCGGCGACGGAGCGCAGCAAGGCGCCGCCCCCGCGCAGCCGCCTCACCTACAAGGACCAGCACGAGCTCGACCGCCTGCCCGAGCGCATCGGAAAACTCGAAGCGGAAATTCAGGAACTCGATGCAAAGCTCGGCGACAACGCGTTTTTCGAGCGCGACCGCGTGGGTTTCGATCGCGCCGCGGCGCGCCTCGAGGCGGCCCGGCGCGAACTCGCCGAGGCCGAGGCCCGCTGGCTCGAGCTGGAAGAGCTGAAGGGCTCGCTCGCCGCGCAATGACCCCCGCGCACATCGCCTTGACGCTGATGGTCATCCTCATCTGGGGCATGAACTTCGTCGCCGCGAAGTACGCGCTCGCGGTCTTTCCGCCGATCTTCCTGATGGCGATCCGCTTCGGCGCGGTGGCGCTGGCGCTGGTCTGGTTCGCGCGCATGCCGCGGGGCATGTGGCGCCAGTTCGCGGTGTTGTCGGTCACCCTCGGCAGCGTCCATTTCAGCCTCATGTTCGTGGCCCTGACGCAGGTCTCGGCCTCGGTCGCCGCCATCGTGGTGCAGATCCAGGTGCCCTTCGCGGCGATCCTGGCGGCGATCGTCTTCAAGGACATGCTGGGCTGGCGGCGGGCGCTCGGCATGGCGCTCGCCTTCGCCGGCGTGGTCGCCATCGCCTTCGACCCCGAGGCCGAGGCCAGCGTCCTTCATCTCCTCATGGTGATCGCCGCCTGCTTGGTCTGGGCGATCGGCAATATCCAGGTCAAACGCCTGGAGCGCATCGACGGGGTGACCCTCAACGCCTGGATCTCGCTGCTCTCCGCGCCCCAGCTTCTGCTGGTCTCCCTGGTGCTGGAAAGCGGCCAGATCGAGGCCCTGCAGGCCGCCGGGCCGCTGGAATGGGGCTCGCTCGCCTACATGGGGGTTTTGGTAACGGTGGTAGGTTATGGTCTCTGGTACTACATGATCGATAAGTATGCGACCAACCAGACCATGCCTTTCACCCTGCTGATCCCGGTTGTCGGCGTCCTGGGCGGCGTATTCTTGCTGGGCGAGCCAATGACCCTGCAGATCGGCATCGGCGGCCTCATCACCGTCATCGGCGTCGCCATCATCGTGCTGCGCCGCCGCAAGCTCGGCGCACCCGAAGTCTAAGCTTCCGATGGGTCCTTCATGTTCGATTTCCTGAAGCGTTTTTGGCGAAGCACGGCCGACGGGGGTGCCGGCGGGAGCCGCGGCGACGAGCCGCCGCCGCTCCTCGACCTCATCCGCGCCTGGGACGGCAAGGACGAGCTCGAGCTGCCCGACGACGGCCCGCCCGACTGGGACCTGGGCGAGGTGCGCTTCGCCAGCGGCGCCATCGACGGCATCCTGCTGAACCACATCGCGCCGCCCGAGGACGAGGAGACCACCGCCCGCGCCCGCGCCATCGTCGATGCGCTGGAGCGGGTCGCGGGCACGCTGGCCGAGGCCGACATGGAGCGGCTCTACTCGGTCGCCCGCGAGGAGGCGCTGATCACCGCCGGCGACGCCATCGTCGAGGAGCTGCGCGCCCGCGAGGAGATCGACGGCGAGCGCCTCTGGGCGATCGGCAAGTGGCTGGTCGAGACCGCCGCGCACCGCGAGCCGCTCAAGCTCGGCATCCTGATCCTCGGCCTCGGCGCCTCCGACGACGACGTCGAGACGCTGAAGGTGCTCGCCCGGCACGACGAGTTCACGCTCTTCGCCGCCGTCGCCATCGGCAATCTCTGCCAGGACCCGGCCGACCACTGGCTGGAACTGGCGCGCACGGTGCGCGGCTGGGGCAAGATCCACCTGGTCGAGCGGCTCACCGAATCGGCGCCCGAGCGCCCCGACATCCGCGACTGGCTGCTGCGCGAAGGCTGCGGCAACGAGGTCGAGGAGGGCTACCTCGCCTATCTCTGCGCCAGCGCGGGCGACCTCGCCGGCGCGCTGGCCGCCGAGGAGATCGACGACGGCTTGCTCGACGGCGCGCTGACCATCGTGCTCTCGCTGATCGAGGGCGGGCCGTCGGTCGACATCCAGGGCTACGACGAGGGTGCGGTCGCGGTGGGACATCTCATTCACCACGTCGAAGGCCGCTGCAACAGCCTCCAACGGCTCTACACGGTGGTCAAGATCGCCGAATGGCTACGCTGGCTGCGGCCGACCCGCGACGCCGAGTTCGAGGAAGGCGCGGAGCCGCCCGACGCGGACACCCTGACGACGTTGGAGACCATGGGCTGGAGCGGCCCGGTGCGGCGCGAGCTGCTCGGGCGCTGCGAGCGGCTGATGAACGCGCCCCAGTGGCCGGACAAGCTGCGCGCCGCCTACAAGGCCGGCAAGGAGCCCGCGAGCAACCTGGCCTTCGCCTGCGCCGAGGTCTTGCGCGTCGACCTCTGGCCGATCGCCATGAAGCGCCTGGAGAAGGCGCCCCACGACCAGGGCCTCTACTTCGACCTCACGCGGACGACGGACCGGACCCGGCGGGCCCAGGTCATCGCCTTCGCCGAGGACCATCTGCCGCTCGAGCGGATCGCCAGCGGCCCCGGCCTCGAGCTCGGCCTGGGGACCGACTGGGAGGCGCGCGGCGCCCTCGACTGCCTGCTCCAGGAGATGGAACGGCTCGGCCCCTTCAGCGATATCCTGGTCGCCGCGGCGATGCGCAGCCCGGTGATCCGCCACCGCCTGCAGGCCTGCACCATCCTGATCGACATGGACCCCGAGACCTGGGGCGAGCGCATCGAGGACGCGCTCAACCTGACCCTCGGCGACGAACCCGACGAGGACGTGCGCGAGCAGCTGCAGTCGCTGGGCCGGCGCCTGACCGCGGGCGAGCCGTGATCGAACGGCCGTCGCCGAACCACGACGCGCGGCCGGCCGGGGCGCGGGTCGACATCCTGCTGCTGCACTACACCGGCATGGAGACCGCCGAGGCCGCGCTCGATCGGCTCTGCGATCGCGCCGCCAAGGTGAGCGCCCACTACACCATCGACGAGGACGGCAGCGTCTATCGCCACGTCGCCGAGGAGCGCCGCGCCTGGCACGCCGGCAAAAGCTTCTGGGCCGGCGAGAGCGACGTGAACGGCCGATCGATCGGCATCGAGCTGGTCAATCCCGGCCACGAGTTCGGCTACCGCCCCTTCCCGGAGGCGCAGATGGCGGCGTTGATCCCGCTCGCGCAAGACATCGTCGCCCGCCACGCGATCCCTCCGCGTCGCGTGCTCGCCCATTCCGACGTCGCGCCCAGCCGCAAGCAGGATCCGGGCGAGCTGTTCGACTGGCAGCGTCTCGCCGTGGCCGGCATCGGCCTGTGGCCCGAAACGACCAAGACGCGTCCCGATGGCGATGCGCGGTCGCTGCTCGAGCGCTTCGGCTACGACGTCACCACGAACGGCGTCATCGCCGCCTTCCAGCGGCACTACCGGCCGGCGAAGGTCGACGGCGTGGTCGACGAGGAAACGCTGGCCCGCCTCGGCGCGCTGGTCGCCGCGCTCGACTGACCGCGGCGCTTAGATGATCGCGCGGAGGCCCGCGGCCATGGCGGCGCTGGCGACGATCGCCACCAGCATCGGCCAGCGCAGCATCGCCACGCCCAAAGCGACCGCCGCGGCGGCGCTCTCGGCGATCCCGGTGGCGAAGGCGGCGGGCGCGATCAGCGCGATCAGGATGGCGCCCGGCACCGCCTCGAGGCCGGCGCGCAGCCGACCGCTCAGCTTGAAGCGGCGGACCAGCCAGTAGCCGCCGATGCGGGTGAGGTAGGTGGCGAGCGCCATCGCCGCGATGGCCGCCAGGGCCGTGGGCTCAATCCGCATCGTCGCCCTCGCCCGCCTCGCCCGGCCAGAGCAGCACCGCCGTCAGCATGCCGGCCGCCCCGCCGACGAAGATGTACCAGTTGCCCGGCGCCCAGCGGTGGCAGGCGACCGCGGCGATGGCGCTCGCAGCCCAGGGCGCGATATCTCGCCGGCCCTGCCAGAGCCCGGCGATCAGCACCACGAAGACGGCGGTGAAGACGACGTCGAAGCCGTAGCGCGCGGGATCGGAGACCAGTCCGCCCAGCAGCGCGCCGGCGACGGTCGTCGTCATCCACGAGAGGTAGAACGTGCCGGCCAGGCCAACGTAGAACTGGATGGTGAAGCGCCCCTGCCCGGCGCGGCGGAGCGACATCGCCCAGGCTTCGTCCACCATGAAGAATAGCGCAGCATAAGCGCGGCGCGGCGGGATAGTGCGCATCACCGGCTCGATCGAGGCGCCCATCATCACGTGGCGCAGCCCGACCAGCAGCACGGCGAAAGCAATCGTGCCGACCGCGACGGGCGAGGACCACAGCTCGATGGCCACGAACTGGGCGGCGCCAGAGAACACCAGGCCGCTCATCAGGGCGACCTCGAGCGGGCTCAACCCCGCCTGCACCGCGAGCGCGCCCCACAAGGTGCCGAAAACCGCCAGGCCCGCGACCACCGGCAGCGCCTGACCGGCGCCTGCGAGCAGCTGCGCGCGCGCGGATAGCTCGTTCGCCTCCGACGGTGTGTCTCCGGCCAAGTCGCCTCCCCGCCTCGTGTTCCGTTCGACCTGTCCTAGGCCTGTCCGGCCGCCGGGTCTTGCACGAAATTGCCGGCGCGGCGGTACTGGCCCGGCGTCAGCCCGGTCAGCCGCTTGAAGACGCGGCTGAAATGGCTCTGGTCGAAGAAGCCGCAGGCGAGCGCCGTGTCGGCGAGCCCGCCGCCCGAGGCCAGCGCGCGCCGGGCCCGCTCGACCCGGCGGTTCACCAGATATGCGTGCGGCGTCATGCCCGTCGCGTCACGGAAGAGGCGCAGCACCGTGTAGCGCGAGCGCTGGGCGATGCGCGCCAGGTCGGCCAGCGCGACGTCCTCCGGCGCATGGGCGTCGAGGTAGTCGCGCAGGCGCCGGACCAGCGCCGCCTCGCCGCGCGTCCGCTCGATCGCCGGCGCGAGGTCGGCGTGGCGGCGCAACAGCGCGGACATGACGTCGACGAACAAGCTCTCCTGCTCCAACGCCGCGCCGCGCGCCTCCAGCCGCCGGTGCATCGCCGCGATCCGCCGCGCCAGCGGCGGGTCGAGGATCACCGTGCGGTCGAAGACCGGCTCGCGGACGCGTCCGCCCGAGAGCTCCCCGGCCAGCCCGCGTATCAGCGCAACCGAGGGATAGATCGTCCGGTAGGCGAAGCTCTCCCCCGCCGGCCGGCCGTCGTGCGGCTCGCCGGGGTTCATCACCTCCAGGCTGCCGGCGGGCGCGATATGGGTGTTGCCGCGCCAGCGGAACCTCTGCGCGCCGTCGAGGATGACCCCGACGCCATAGCCGTCGTGGGCGTGGATGGCGAACTCATGGGTCTCGAAGCGGGCCGCCAGGCAGTCGAGGTTGTCGAGCTGCCGCACCCGCCAGCAGCGCGTCGTCTCCGAGGCGCCGAAAGCCTCGGCCGCTCCTTGCCAGGCGCGTGCGTATGATACTCCGTCGCTCATGGCGCCCGAGTCTAGGATGCCGGCGGCCTCGGGTCTTGCACGAAATTGCCGCCCTGCAATCCTGACCGGGCGCGATGTCCGGGACCGGGACCGGCCGGCCGGGGTTGACCCCCCTTCGCCCTTCGCCTAAGTCAGAGCCCGCCAGACGGCCGGATGGCCGCGCCTCGGGAGCTCGCTTCCGGGGTGAGGAAAGTCCGGGCTCCACGGGAACACGGTGCCGGGTAACACCCGGCAGGGGCGACCCTCGGGACAGTGCCACAGAAAGCAAACCGCCCTCCGAAGCCTAGGCGAAGGAGGGTAAGGGTGAAAGGGTGCGGTAAGAGCGCACCGCGCCGGCGGCAACGTCGGCGGCACGGTAAACCCCACCGGGAGCTAGGCCGAATAGGGGCGGCGCGCGTCGGGCTTCGGCTCGGCGCAGGCGGGTTCCCGCGCCGCCGCCCGGGTAGGCCGCACGAGGCGTCCGGCGACGGACGTCCCAGATGAATGGCCATCCCCTGTTCACGCAGGGACAGAACCCGGCTTACAGGCCGTCTGGCGCTTTTTCCTTCCCCGATCTGCCGACGCGCTCGCCGGTAGCAGCCCCACGCCTGGACCGGCGTCGCCAAACCATTGTCCAAAATAAACCACGGAAAGAACAAAATGTAAACAAATATAGAATCGACACAGAACATAGCCGACTCTAATGTCATCCTTGTACACGGATAACATGTACGGAGCGACGATCGGCAGATACTGAATTTCTGAACCGGGGACTACCAACTATGTCCTTGATTTACTTTTCTTTAACATTGACCGCCATATCATCCCATGATATCCCATAAATGCCCATGCCACATAGGGCTGGAAATACCTTGGCTGGGCGCCTGCCGAGAGCCCGAAACTGGGCCCGGCGAATTGGGGGTTGGGCATGGCGACGTTTGTCGGCAGCTATGAGAACAAGGTGGACGCCAAGGGCCGCGTATCGGTGCCCGCGCGCTTCCGCGACGAGATCCGCGAGCAGGCCTACCAGGGCATCGTGGTCTCGCCTTCGGCCGACTCCGGCGCCATCGACGCCTGCGATTACCTGAGGCTGACCGACGTTTCCGCCGGCCTCGACGACCCCGAGCTCTACACCCAGGACGAGCGCCTGCAGGCCGAGCGCATCATCGCGCGCTCCACCCTCCTGCCGTTCGACGAGAACGGCCGGGTGATGCTGCCGCCGGCGCTGATCGCGCAGGCCGGCATCGACGGCATGGCCCTGTTCACCGGCATCGGCCCCACTTTTCAGATCTGGCGCCCCGAGCGCCGGGCCGCGTTCGAAGCCGAGACCTTCGACCGCGACCAGGCGGCGGGCGCCAGCCTCAGGCTCCTCCCGAAAGTGAGGAGACCGTCGACGTGACGACCGCTCCGGATCATACCCCCGTCCTCCTCAGTGAGGTCATAGACCTCCTCCAGCCCCGGTCCGGGGCGGTCTACGTCGACGGCACCTTCGGCGGCGGCGGCTACGCGAAAGCCTTGCTCGCCGCCGCCGATTGTTTCGTCTGGGGCATCGACAGGGATCCCGACGCGATCGCCCGCGGCCAGCGCCTGGCCCAGGATCATGCGGGCCGCCTCACGCTTCTGCATGGCCGCTTCGGCGATCTGGCCGGGCTCATGGCCGACAACGACGTGACGGCGGTCGACGGCGTCACCTTCGACCTCGGGGTGTCCTCGCCGCAGATCGACGACGCCGAGCGCGGCTTCTCCTTCCGCGCCGACGGCCCGCTCGACATGCGCATGGAGCGCGAGGGCCCGAGCGCCGCCGACGTCGTCAACGAGATGGACGAGCCCGACCTGAAGGGCCTCATCCGCAGCTTCGGCGAGGAGCGCCGCGCGGCCTCGGTCGCCAAGGCGATCGTGCGCGCCCGCGAGGCCGCGCCCATCACGCGCACCGGCCAGCTCGCCGAAATCGTGCGCGGCGCCGTGCCGCCGGCCCGCGACGGCATCGATCCCGCGACCCGCACCTTCCAGGCGCTCCGCGTCTTCGTGAACAACGAGCTGGGCGAGCTCGACCGCGGCCTCGCCGGGGCCGAGCGCGTGCTGCGCGCCGCCGGCCGGCTGGTCGTCGTCTCCTTCCATTCGCTGGAGGACCGCCGGGTCAAGAACTTCATGCGCGAGCGCGGCGACCGCGCGCCGGCCGGCTCGCGCCACCTGCCCGAGCCCGAGCATCGCCCCGAGCCGAGCTTCCGCGTGCTCACCACCCGCCCAATCCGGCCCACCGACGACGAGGTCGCGCGCAACCCGCGCGCCCGCTCCGCCCGCCTGCGCGCCGCCGAGCGCACCGCCGCGCCCGCCATGGGCGGCATCGGGGAGGCCGCGTGATGCGCAAGACGACGCTGGTCGCGATCGCCCTGATCGGCACGCTGGTGACCGGGCTCTACTACCTCAAGCAGGAGGTCCAGGGCGTGGAGCGGCGGCTCGCCGCGGTCAGGCTCGACATCGCCCGCGACCGCCAGGCGATCCACGTGCTGCGCGCCGAGTGGACCTACCTCAACCGGCCGAGCCGGCTCGCCCGGCTCTCCGGGCGGCATTTGAAGCTGCAACGCGTCGCGCCCGAGCAAATCCGGACCTTCGACGAGCTGCCCGAGCATTTCGCTCCGACCGACGCGACCAAGCGGATCGAGCGGTCCGCGAAAGCAGGAGTCTCGCGATGACGATCAGGCTGTCCGCCAGTTGCCGTCCCGAACGGCCGCCGCGCCGGCTCGGCGTGCGGCTGCCGCGGCTCGAGTGGTTCGCCGCCCAGCGCCTGGAATACGGGCGCAACCGCCTCGTCGTCTCGGCCTTCCTCTTCGCCATCGCCTTCGCCGGCCTCGGGGTACGCCTGGTCGACGTGACGCTGTTCAACGACGGCATCCGCCAGCGGCTCGCCAGCGCCGCCGGAACCGAGGCCCAGCACCAGCGCGCCGAGATCGTCGACCGCAACGGCGTCATCCTGGCGACCACGCTGCCGACCTACTCGCTCTACGCCGACGCGACCGCGGTGCCCAACCGGCAGGCCGCGGCGGACCGGCTGGCGCGCCTGATCCCGGGCCTCGGCACGGTCGAGATCCACAAGCAGCTGCGCACCAGCCGCCGCTTCGTCTGGCTGCGCCGCCACCTCACGCCGCGCCAGTACCAGGCGGTGAACGCGCTCGGCATTCCCGGCATCTACGTGCGCGCCGACGAGCGCCGCGTTTATCCGCACGGCCGCCTCGCCGCGCATATCGTGGGCTTCACCGACGTCGACAGCCGCGGCCTCGCCGGCATCGAGCGCCAGTTCGATGGGTTGCTCGGCAAGCAGCGCCGCGCCGTCCGCCTCACCATCGACATCCGCCTGCAGCACATCCTGCGCGAGGAAATGAAGGCCGCGATCGATCGCTACCGCGCCAAGAAGGGCTCGGCCCTGCTGCTCGACGCCACCTCGGGCGAGGTCATGGGCATGGTCTCGCTGCCCGACTTCGACCCCAACCACCCGACCAAGGCGCCCACCGGCACGCGCTTCAACATGAACACGCTCGGCGTCTACGAGATGGGCTCGACCTTCAAGGTGCTGAACACCGCGATGGCGCTCGACGCCGGCATCGCGCGGCTCAGCGACCGCTTCGACGCCCGCGCGCCGATCCGCATCGCCTCGCACAAGATCCGCGACTACCATCCCCGCGGGCGCTGGCTCTCGGTCGACGAGATCTTCGTCTACTCCTCGAACATCGGCTCGGCCAAGATGGCGCTCGCCGCCGGCGGCAAGCGCCAGCGCGCCTTCCTGGAGCGCCTCGGCCTGCTGACGCCCTCGAGCATCGAGCTGCCCGAAGTCGGCCTGCCGCTCAAGCCGCGTATCTGGCGGCCGATCAACACCATGACGATCTCCTTCGGGCACGGCGTCGCGGTGACGCCGGTCCAGTTCGGCGCCGCCATCGCCGCCACGGTCAACGGCGGCGAGCTCCACGCCCCCACCCTGATCAAACGCGCGGACGGCCGCCGCCCGGAGGCCAAGCAGGTGCTTTCCGAGGAAATCTCGATGCGGCTTCGCTACCTCATGCGCAGCAACGTCCTGCGCGGCACCGGGCGCCGCGCGGCGGTCCCCGGCTACATGGTCGGCGGCAAGACCGGCTCGGCCGACAAGTCGACCGGCGACCGCAAGGGCCTGCTCTCGTCCTTCGTCGGGGCCTTTCCCATGCACCGGCCCCGCTACGTGCTGCTCGTCCTGCTTGACGAGCCCAAGGGGAACAAGGAAACAAGCTTCAAAGCGACCGGCGGTCTTGTCGCAGCTCCAACCTTCGCACGCATCGTCCAGCGCGCGGCGCCGCTGCTCGGCGTCCATCCGGTCGATGAATCCGCTCACGATCGGCGCTGGGCGCCGTTCAAACCCGGGTCCGGAGTCCAAAGGGTTGCGTCTTTCAGAACTGATGGAAAAGGCCGCTGAAAATGGCGGGGCGGGGATCGACCCCGCCTTCCGCGCATTAGAGATTAGGGGTTTGACCGCCGATTCGCGCGCCGTCGAGCCGGGCTACCTCTTTGCCGCGATCCCGGGCAGCCAGGCCGACGGCCGCGCCTTCATCGGCCAGGCGGTCGAGCGCGGCGCGGTCGCGGTGATGGGGCCCGAAGGCGGTCCCCGGCCCGAGACGCCGGCCGGCGTGCCCTATCTTGCGGAAGCCAATCCGCGCCGGCGCCTGGCGCGCCTGGCCGCCGGCTTCTACGGCGCCCAGCCGAAGACCGTCGTCGCCGTCACCGGCACCAACGGCAAGACCTCGGTCGCGAGCTTCGCCCGGCAGATCTGGTCGGCGCTGGGCGTGAAGGCGGCCAGCCTCGGCACGCTCGGCGTCAGCGCGCCGGGCTACGAGCGCAAGGCCTCGCTCACCACCCCCGACCCGATCGCGCTGCAGGCCGAGCTCGCCGCGCTGGCCGGGCTCGGCATCGACCATCTGGCCATGGAAGCCTCCTCGCACGGCCTCGAGCAGTACCGGCTCGACGGCGTCCGGGTATCGGCGGCCGCCTTCACGAACCTGACGCGGGATCACCTCGATTATCACGGCACCATGGATGCCTATCGCGACGCCAAGCTGCGCCTCTTCACCGAGCTGATGGCGCCCGGCGGGACCGCCGTGCTCAATTGCGACAGCGACGCCTACGGGGCGTTTCGCGATGCCGCTGCCGCGCGCGGACACGCGATCGTTCCCTACGGGAAGACGCCAGGCGCGGACGGCATCCGGCTCCAAGCCGCGAGCCCGCACGCGCACGGTCTCGACCTCCGCTTCACCGCGGACGGCGCGACGCACGAGGCCACCCTGCCCCTGGTCGGCGACTTCCAGGCGATGAACGCGCTCGCGGCCTTCGCCCTGGTCACGGCGAGCGGCGGCGACGCGGCGGCTGCGGCCCAGGCCCTCGCCCAGGTCAAGGGCGCGCCGGGCCGGGTCGAGCGCGCGGGCGAGAGCAAGGCCGGCGGCGCCGTCTACGTCGATTACGGCCACACGCCCGACGCCCTGGTCACCGTGCTGCGCGCGGTGCGGCCGCATGCCGAGGGCAGGCTCGTGGTGATCATCGGCGCCGGCGGCGACCGCGACCCCGGCAAGCGCCCGCTGATGGGCGAGGCCGCGGCGGCCAATGCCGACCGGGTCTTCGTCACCGACGACAACCCGCGGAGCGAGGATCCGGCCGCAATCCGCCGACAGGTCCTCGCGGGCTGCCCCGACGCCTTCGAATTCGACGACCGCGCCGAAGCCATCGCCGCCGCCATCGCGGCGCTCGAGGCGGGCGACATCCTCGTCATCGCCGGCAAGGGCCACGAGCAGGGCCAGATCGTCGGCGACACGGTGCTGCCCTTCGACGACCGCGGCGTCGCCCAGGACGCCTTGCGCGCCAGCGGAGGCACGACCGATGGCTGAGCGCGCGCTCTGGGCCGCGAGCGAGGCCGAGGCCGCCACCGGCGGCACGGCGCGCGGCGACTGGGCCGCGAGCGGCGTCTCGATCGACACCCGCACGCTTGCCCAGGGCGACCTCTACGTCGCCATCAAGGGCGAGCGGCTCGACGGCCACGACTACGTCGACGCCGCCTTCGAGGCCGGCGCGGCGGCGGCGCTGGTCGCCTCCGACAAGGCCGGCGCCTGGCCCGACCGCCCGCTCCTCGTCGTCGCCGACACCTTCGAATCGCTGAACGCCCTGGGCGCGGCCGCCCGCCAGCGCACCGCCGCCCGCATCGTCGCCATCACCGGCAGCGTCGGCAAGACCAGCACCAAGGAGGCCTTGCGCTTCCTCCTCGAGCGCCAGGGCCCGACGACCGCCAGCATCGGCAACCTCAACAACCACTGGGGCGTGCCGCTCAGCCTGGCGCGCATGCCGGCGGAGACGGCCTACGGCATCTTCGAGCTCGGCATGAACGCGCCGGGCGAGGTCGGGCCGCTCTCGCGCCTGGTCCAGCCGCATGTCGCGATCATCACCACGATCGCGCCGGCGCATACCGAGTTCTTCCCCTCGCTCGGCGCGGTGGCCGACGCCAAGGCCGAGATCTTCGAGGGCCTCAACGGCGGCATCGCCATCCTCAACCGCGACAACCCCTTCTTCCCGCAGCTCGCCGTCGCCGCTCAGGCGACCGGGGTCGGGCGCATCACCGGTTTCGGCGCCCATCCCGAGGCGACCGCGCGCCTCATCGATGCGGCGCTCGACGGCGAGGGCAGCGACGTGACCGCCTGCATCAACGGCCGCAGGCTGGAATACCGCCTCGGCCAGCCGGGGCGGCACCTGATCGTCAACAGCCTCGCCGTGCTCGCCGCCGCCGACGCCCTGGGCGCCGATCTCGGCCGCGCCGCGGCCGACCTCGCCGTGGTGCCGGCCTCCAAGGGGCGCGGCGAGCGCATCCGGGTGGCCGTCGAGGGCGGCGAGATTGTCATCATCGACGATAGCTACAATGCCAGCCCCGCCTCGATGCGTGCCGCATTCGAGACGCTTTCTCAGATTAGACCCGAAGCCGGGGGTCGGCGCCTTGCGGCGCTCGGCGACATGCTCGAACTCGGCGAGAGGTCGGCTGAGCTGCACGCCGGACTTGCGGACGCGCTCCGCGAGAACGGTATCGAGTTGGTGTTTACGGCGGGGTCCCAGATGGAGCACCTGCACGACGCGTTGCCCAAGGGGCAGCGCGGCGCCCATGCCGCGGACTCGGCGGCGCTGGCGCCGCTGCTGCGCGAGGCGGTGCGCCCCGGCGACGTGATCACCGTCAAAGGCTCATTGGGCAGTGCGATGGCGCGCGTCGTCGAGGCGCTGCGCTCGCTTAAGCAAACCCCGACCCGAGCGGTCAACGGATAAGAGTGACAAAGCGATGCTCTACGAGATCCTGAACCCGCTCGCCACCGACGTCGGCCCGCTGCGGCTCTTCGGCTTCCTCACCTTCCGCACCGGCGGCGCCGTCGTGACGGCGCTGGTCATCAGCTTCATTCTCGGCGGGCCGTTGATCAACTGGCTGCGCTCGCAGCAGGGCGAGGGCCAGCCGATCCGCGACGACGGGCCGGAATCGCACATCATCCAGAAGGCCGGCACGCCGACGATGGGCGGCGCGCTGATCCTGCTGGCGCTGGTCTTCAGCACCATCCTCTGGGTGCGGCTCGACAACAAGCTGGTCTGGTCGGTGCTGATCGTCACCGTCGGCTTCGGCCTCATCGGCGCGATCGACGATTATCTGAAGCTGGCGCGGCGCTCGACCGGGGGGCTGTCGGGAAAATTCAAGCTGGTGGGCCAGCTCGCGATCAGCGTGCTGGTGGTGCTCTGGGTCGCCATGCCCGACGGCAAGAACCCAGCCGCCACCGGCCTCGCGATCCCCTTCGTCAACCTGCTGATCAATCTCGGCTGGTTCTTCATCCCCTTCGCGGTGATCGTCATCATCGGCGCCTCGAACGCGGTCAACCTGACCGACGGGCTCGACGGGCTGGCGATCGTGCCGGTGATGATCGCCGCCGGCGTCTTCGGTCTCATCTCCTATCTCGTCGGCAACGTGAAGTTCGCGGAGTACCTCCAGGTCCACCACGTCGTCGGCACCGGCGAGCTCGCGGTCTTCTGCGGCGCCCTCGTGGGCTCGAGCCTGGGCTTCCTCTGGTTCAACGCCCCGCCCGCCATGGTCTTCATGGGTGACACCGGCTCGCTCTCGGTCGGCGGCGCGCTCGGCGCGATCAGCGTCGTCACCAAGCACGAGCTGGTGCTGGCGATCGTCGGCGGGCTCTTCGTGCTCGAGGCGGCCTCGGTGATCGCGCAGGTCATCTCCTTCAAGCTCACCGGCAAGCGCGTCTTCCGAATGGCGCCGCTCCATCACCACTACGAGAAGAAGGGCTGGAAGGAGCCGACCATCGTCATCCGATTCTGGATCATCGCCTCGATCCTGGCGCTGGTCGGCCTGTCCACCCTGAAGCTGAGGTAGCCGCGGCCTTGATCAAGCTGCCCGACATCGCCGGCAAGCGCATCGCCGTCATGGGGCTCGGAGTCTCCGGGCTGGCGACGGCGCATGCGCTGGCCGCGAGCGGCGCCGAGGTGCTGGCCTGGGACGACGACGCGGCCAGGCGGGCCGAGGCGAAAGCCGCCGGCGTGCCGATCATCGACCTGCGCGACGCCGACTGGACGAAGGTACGCACGCTGGTGCTGAGCCCGGGCATCCCCCATCACCTGCCCGAGCCGCATCCGGTCGCCGCGGCGGCGGCGGCGGGCGGCGCGGACATCATCGGCGACATCGAGCTCCTGGGCCGCGCCCAGCGCCGCGCGCGCTACGTCGGCATCACCGGGACCAACGGCAAGTCGACCACCACCGCGCTGATCGGCGACATCCTGCGCGCCGCCGGACACACGATCGAGATCGGCGGCAATCTCGGACCGCCCGTGCTCGGCCTCGCGCCGCTCGACGCCGGCGGCACATATGTATTGGAGATGTCGTCCTTCCAGCTCGAGCGCACCCGCTCGGTGGTCTTCGACGTCGCGGTGCTGCTCAACATCAGCGCCGACCACCTGGAGCGCCACGGCGGCATCGAGGGCTACGTCGAGGCCAAGCTCCGCATCCTGCGCGGCCAGAACGAGCGCTCGACCTTCGTGGTCGGCGTCGACGACGACCGCTGCCAGCGCATCTACGAGGAATACGCCGACGACGGCATCCAGAACGTGATCCCGGTCTCGAGCAGCGCGCCGATCCGCGGCGGCGTCTATGTGCTCGACGGCGTGCTCTACGACGACACCGAGGACAGCGACGAGATCATCGCCGATCTCCGCACCATCCCGACCCTGCCCGGCGGCCACAACTGGCAGAACGCCGCCGCCGCCTACGCCGCGGCGACCGCCTTCGGCGTCGTGCGCGGCGCGATCAAGACGGCGCTCGCCGCCTTCGCCGGCCTGCCCCATCGCCAGGAGGTGGTCAGCGTGATCGGCGGCACCGCCTTCGTGAACGACAGCAAGGCCACCAACGCCGAGGCCGCCGGCCGGGCCTTGGCCTGCTATCCCCGCATCTACTGGATTCTCGGCGGCAAGGCGAAGTCGGAAGGCATCGAGCCGCTGCGCGGCTACTTTCCGCGCATCGTCCACGCCTTCCTGATCGGCGAGGCGAGCGGCGCCTTCGCCGAGACGCTCAAGGGCGAGGTGCCGCTGACCGAAGCGCACGATCTCGAGACCGCGGTCTTCCTCGCCGGCAAGATGGCCGCCAACGACACCGGCGAGCCCAAGGCAGTGGTGCTGCTGTCGCCGGCCTGCGCCTCCTACGACCAGTTCCCCAACTTCGCCGCCCGCGGCGAGCGCTTCCGCGCCCTCGTCGCCGCCCTGCCCGGCTCGCGCAACGCCAACCGGCCCGCCAAGGCCGCGGGAGGCGGCGCATGAGCAACTATTTCACCCGCGCCGACAACAGCGTGCTCAGCCGCTGGTGGTGGACCGTCGACAAGTGGAGCCTCGGCGCGCTGGCCGGGCTGATCGCCGTCGGCGCCCTGCTCACCTATGCCGCCAGCCCCGCCTCGGCCGGCCGCATCGGGCTCGACAGCTTTCACTTCGTGCGCCAGCAGGCGGTGCTGCTGCCGGTCGCGCTGGCGCTGATGCTTGGCGTCTCGGTGCTGTCCGCGCGCTGGGTCAAGCGCCTCGCGGTGATCCTGCTGGGCGTCGCGCTCCTCGGCATGGTGCTGACGCTTCTGGTCGGCGCCGAGTACAAGGGCGCCAGCCGCTGGCTCAGCCTGTTCGGCCAGTCGCTCCAGCCTTCGGAGATGATGCGCCCGACGCTCGCCGTGTTCGGCGCCTGGATGCTGGCGCAAACGCGCAAGGAGCCAGGCTTCCCGGGCCTCCTCATCACCGTCGCCACGGTCGGCCTGGTGATCTGGATCCTGGTCTCCCAGCCCGACCTCGGCATGGCCACGCTGATCGGCGCGGTGGCGCTGGTGCAGCTCTTCGTCGCCGGGCTGCCGGTGATCTGGGTCGTCTCGGTGATCGGCCTCGGGCTGACCGGGCTGGTGGCCGCGTACTATGCGCTGCCCCACGTCGCCGGACGCATCAACGCCTTCCGCGACCCCTCGGGCTCGGACACCTATCAGATCGACCGCTCGCTCGAGGCCTTCGTCAACGGCGGCGTGTTCGGGCGCGGGCCCGGCGAGGGCACGGTGAAGGCGCTGCTGCCCGACGCCCACAGCGACTTCATCTTCGCGGTCGCCGGCGAGGAGTTCGGCCTCATCGCCTGCCTCGTGATCGTCGGGCTCTACGCCTTCGTGGTGCTGCGCGGCATGGCGCGGGTGCTTGAGGAAGAGAACTTCTTCGTCATCCTCGCCGCGACCGGGCTCCTCGCCGGCTTCGGCCTGCAGGCGCTGGTCAACATGGCCTCGGCGCTCAGCCTCATCCCGACCAAGGGCATGACCCTGCCCTTCATCTCCTACGGCGGCTCGTCGCTGCTGGCCCTGGCGCTCGGCATGGGCATGTTGCTCGCGCTCACCCGCGAGGGCGCCGGAAAGGCGGGGCACGCATGAGCGCGCCCGGGAAGGTCCTCGTCCTGCTGACCGCGGGCGGCACCGGCGGCCATATGTTCCCGGCCGACGCGCTCGCCCGCGCGTTGCTCGACCGCGGCTGCGAGGTGGCGCTGGTCACCGACAAGCGCGGCGGCGCCTACGGCGACACGCTCTCGACGATCGCGTCGCACAAGATCCGCGCCGGACAGGTCACCGGGCGCGGGCCGGTCGCCAAGCTCTTCGGGCTTCTCGACGTCGCCCTCGGCACGCTGCAGGCGCGCGGGCTCCTGAAGCGCCTGCGCCCGGCCGCCGTCGTCGGCTTCGGCGGCTACGCCTCCTTCCCCGCGATGATGGCGGCGGGCTGGCTCGGCATCCCCAGTGCCCTCCACGAGCAGAACGCCGTGCTCGGCCGCGCCAACCGCTTCCTCGCCAAGCGCGCCACGCGCATCGCCATCGCCTACCGCACGGTCAAGGGCGTGCCCCCCGGCGGCGAGGCCAAGCTGCGGCTCACCGGCAATCCCGTGCGTGCGCCGATCGCCGCGCTCGCCAAGGCCGAGTACGCGGCCCCCGGGGCGGGCGGTCCGCTCGACGTCCTCGTGCTCGGCGGCAGCCAGGGCGCGCGCATCTTCAGCGAGGTCGTGCCCGCCGCCATCGCCGCCCTGCCCGAGGCCGCGCGCAAGCGCCTTCGGGTCACCCAGCAGGCGCGCCAGGAGGACATCACGGCCGCCGGCGCCGCCTATGCGGCGATCGGCCTGAAGGCCGAGCTCAAGAGCTTCTTCGACGACGTGCCCGAGCGCCTCAGGGCCGCGCATCTGCTCATCTGCCGGGCCGGCGCCTCGACCATCGCCGAGCTCACCACGGCCGGGCGTCCCGCGGTGCTGGTCCCCTACCCCTTCGCCGCCGACGACCACCAGACCGCGAACGCCCGCTCGATCGACGCCGAGGGGGGCGGCTGGCTGGTGCCGCAGCCCGAGTTCAAGCCGGAGACGCTCGCGGCGCGCCTCGCCGCCCTGCTCGACGATCCCTCGGCGCTCGCCGCGGCAGCCGGGAAGGCCAGGACGCTCGGCCATCCCGACGCCGCCGGACGGCTCGCCGACATGGTGCTCGACATGCTGCCGGCCAAGGCCGCGGCGGAAGCGGGGGCGGCATGATCAGCGCCCTCCCCCTCAACATCGGCACCATCCACTTCGTCGGCATCGGCGGCATCGGCATGAGCGGCATCGCCGAGATCCTGCTCAACCTCGGCTACCAGGTGCAGGGCTCCGACATCGCCGAGAGCGCCAACGTGAAGCGCCTGAAGCGGCTCGGCATCAAGGTCGAGGTCGGCCACGCCGAGAAGAACATCGGCACCGCCGAGGTCGTCGTGATCTCCTCGGCGGTCAAGGCGGACAATCCCGAGGTCGTCGCCGCCCGCGCGCGACACCTGCCCGTTGTCCGGCGCGCCGAGATGCTGGCCGAGCTCATGCGCCTCAAATGGGCGATCGCCGTCGGCGGCACCCATGGCAAGACCACGACGACCTCGATGGTCGCCGCGCTGATCGACGGCGCCGGGCTCGACCCGACCGTGATCAACGGCGGCATCATCAACGCCTACGGCACCAACGCGCGGCTCGGCGAAGGCGACTGGATGGTCGTCGAGGCCGACGAGTCCGACGGCACCTTCGTCAAGCTGCCCGCCACCGTCGCCGTCGTCACCAATATCGACGCCGAGCATCTCGACCACTACGGCTCCTTCGACGCGTTGCGCGAGGCTTTCGACACCTTCGTCCACAACATCCCCTTCTACGGCGTCGCGGTGCTGTGCATCGACAACGTCGAGGTGCAGTCGATGGTGGCGCGCGTCTCCGACCGCCGCATCGTGACCTACGGCCGCAGCCGCCAGGCCGATATCCGCGTCGTCAATGCGGACTTCGATCCGAGCGGCGCCACCTTCGACGTCATCATCCGCGACCGTGCCAGCGGCGAGCGCACCACGCTCAGCGAGCTCAAGCTGCCGATGCCGGGCGAGCACAACGTGCTGAACGCCCTGGCGGCGATCGCCGTCTCGCGGGAGCTCGAGATCGAGGAGCCGGTCATGCGCAAGGCGCTGGCCGCATTCAAGGGCGTCAAGCGACGCTTCACGCGCACCGGCGAGGCGAACGGCGTCACCGTCGTCGACGACTACGCTCACCACCCCATAGAGATCGCCGCCGTGCTGCGCGCCGCCCGCCGCGCCGGCCCCAGGCGCGTCATCGCCGTGGTCCAGCCGCATCGCTATTCGCGCCTGCGCGACCTCTTCGAGGGCTTCTGCACCTGCTTCAACGACGCCGACACGGTGATCGTGGCCGACGTCTACCCCGCCGGCGAGGAGCCGATCGAAGGGTTCGACCGAGACGCGCTGGTCGAGGGCCTGCGCGCCCACGGCCACCGCCACGTGCTCTCCCTCGACAAGCAGACGGCGCTGGCCGGGCTGGTCCATGGGCTCGCCGGCAAGGGCGACTGCGTGATCTGCCTGGGCGCCGGCAATATCACGACCTGGGCGTACACGCTGCCCGGCGAGCTGAAGAAGCGCCAGACCTCCGCAAAACCCAAGTCTTCCGGCAGACGCAAGGCGCCGGCGAAGCGGAAGGGGCCGGCGAAGCGCGGCGCAACCGGCAAGCGCGCGAGGCCCAAGGCATGAGCGCCGCGCGCAAGCACGTGACCGGCCTCATCGACCGCCTGCCCAAGGTGCGCGGCGAGATGATCGCCAACGAGCCGCTCGACCGCTTCACCTGGTTCCGCGTCGGCGGCCCGGCGGAGGTGCTGTTCCACCCCGCCGACCGCGACGACCTCGCTGCCTTCCTCGCCGGAAAGCCCGAGGACGTGCCCGTGACCGTGGTCGGCGGCGCCTCGAACCTGCTCATCCGCGACGGCGGCATCGAGGGCGTGGTGGTCAAGCTCGGCCGCGGCTTCCGCGACGTCGAGATCGGCATGGTCTTCGAGGAGGTCGATTTCGAGCCGATCAACGGCGGCACCGACACCGTGCTGGTCAACGCCGGCGCCGGGGTCGCCAACATCCAGCTCGCGCGCGCCTGCCGCGACGCGGGCCTCGGCTCGGCCGGCGACATCGCGGTGGCGGGGCTCGAATTCCTCTCCGGCGTCCCCGGCACCGTCGGCGGGGCGCTGCGCATGAACGCCGGCGCCTACGGCGGCGAGATGTCCGACATCGTCGTCCACGCCAAGGCGCTCGACCCCAAGGGCGCGCTGCACCGTGTCCCCCTTACCAAGCTCGGCTACAGCTACCGGCACTGCGAGTTGCCGGAGGACTGGATCTTCACCGGCGCGGCCCTGCGCGGCGTGCTCGCGGCCAAGGACGTGGTCGGAAGCGCGATCGACCGCATCGCCACCGCGCGCGAGGAAAGCCAGCCCCTGCGCACCCGCACCGGCGGCTCGACCTTCCGCAACCCCGACGGCAAGCGCGCCTGGGAGCTGATCGACGAAGCCGGCTGCCGGGGCCTGGCGCGCGGCGGCGCCATGGTCTCCGAAAAGCACTGCAACTTCCTCATCAACACCGGGGAGGCGACGGCCGCCGACCTCGAGGATCTGGGCGACGACGTCCGCGCGCGCGTGAAGGAGACCTCCGGTATCGAGCTCCACTGGGAGATCAAGCGGATCGGTCGGCGCGCCGATGGGCGGCGGGAGGACGCGGCATGAGCAAGCGCGTCGCCGTGCTGATGGGCGGCTGGTCGGCCGAGCGCGAGGTCTCGCTGAACTCGGGCGCCAATTGCGTCAAGGCGCTGGAGCGCTCCGGCTACGACGTGGTGGCGATCGACGTGCAACGCGACATGAAGGCGCTGCTGGCCGCGCTCGAACCCAGGCCCGACGCGGTCTTCAACGCGCTGCACGGGCGCTTCGGCGAGGACGGCACCTTCCAGGGCCTGCTCGACGTGTTGCAGCTCCCCTACACCCACTCAGGCCTGCTCGCCTCGGCGGTCGCCATGGACAAGGAGGTCGCCAAGCGGCTCTTCGCAAGCGCCGGGCTGCGCTGCGCCGAGAGCGTCGTCGCCTCCCGCGAGGAGGTGCTGGCCGGCGACGTCATCCCGCGGCCCTACGTGGTCAAGCCCGTCAACGAAGGCTCGAGCGTCGGCGTGCGCATCGTGCTCGACGGCGACAACAAGCCGCCCTTCGAGCAGGCCTCCTGGCCCTACGGCGACACGGTGATGGTCGAGCGCTACGTCCCCGGGCGCGAGCTCACGGTATCGGTCATGGACGACAAGGCGCTCGCCGTCACCGAGATCCAGCCGGCCGAGGGCTTCTACGACTACGAGGCCAAGTACACCGACGGCAAGGCGGTCCACGTGATCCCCGCCGACGTCCCGGACGAGATCACGCAAGAGAGCATGCGCCAGGCCGTGGTGGCGCACGACGTCCTCGGCTGCCGCGGCGTCAGCCGGGCCGACTTCCGCTACGACGACAGCATCCCCGGCACCGAAGGCCTCTTCATCCTGGAGGTCAACACCCAGCCGGGCATGACCCCGCTCAGCCTGGTGCCCGAGCAGGCCGCGCATCTCGGCATGTCCTTCGACGAGCTGGTTTCCTGGATGGTGGAGCACGCGCAATGCGACGGCTGAACCCGCTCCGCCTCCTCTGGCCGACCGACGAGCCGATCGCGGAGACCGCCGGCTGCGGTCCCAGGCGGGTCCGCAGGCCGCGCCGGCCGGCAGACGACACGCTCTCCTACCAGGGCGAGTTGGAACTGCCGCCGGCGCGGTCGCGCCCGTCCTCCGGCCGCTTCACCTTCTGGCGGCGCAGCACCCTCAGCCAGCGCGCGCTGCGCCGGCGCCGGATCACGCGGGTGCTGGCGCTGGCCTGCCTCATCACCTCCCCCGCCTGGCTGTGGCACAGCGGCAACCTCGACCGCGCCGGACGCTGGCTCGACCGGACGACGACGCGCATCGCGGTCGCCACGCACATGACCGTCGCCGAGGTGCTGGTCGTGGGCCGCCGGCACACCAGCCGGCCGGCGCTCACGCAAGCGCTCGGCGTGCGGCTCGGCACGCCGATCCTCGCCCTCGACCTCGATGCCGCGCGGGAGCGCATCGAGGCCCTGCCCTGGATCGCCTCGGCCTCGATCGAGCGCCACCTGCCCGACACGGTCTACCTGCGGATCACCGAGCGTCGGCCGATCGCGCGCTGGTTCAGCGACAAGCGCATGCATGTGGTCGACCGCGGCGGCGCGACCATCGCGCTGAAGGATGGCGAGCGCTATGGCAGCCTGCCGCTGGTTACCGGCCCGGGCGCGCCCCAGGCCGTGGGCGAGCTCCTCGAGCTTCTGAGGGCCTATCCCGAGGTCGCCGGCCGCGTCGTCCAGGCGCGCCGCCTCGGCCGCCGGCGCTGGGACCTCATCTTCGACAAGGGCGTCATCGTCATGCTGCCGGAGGAAACGCCCCGGCAGGCCTGGCGCCGTTTCGTCCAGCTCGCACGCAGCCAGCGCCTGCTCGACCGCGGGCTGGTCGCGGTCGATCTGCGCCTGCCGGGCCGCATCGTTCTGCGCGCGCGCGGGCCCATCGAACCGCCGGTCAAACGCAGCGAACCGGGTCGCAGCACATGACCGGCGGCAATACCCAAAAAACCAACCAAGCCAACCCCAGGGACGGAGTCAAGACGTGAGCAAGGGACGCAACACCATGATCGCAGCGCTCGATGTGGGCACCAGCAAGGTCTGCTGCCTGATCGCTGAAATCGACGACGACGGCAGCCCCCATGTCGTCGGCATCGGCCACCAGGTCGCCAAGGGCGTCAAGGCCGGCTCGATCGTCGACATGGAGGTGGCGCGGAACGCCATCCGGGCCGCGGTCCATGCCGCCGAGGAGATGGCCGACGCGACGATGAAGGACATCTTCGTCAGCCTGTCGGCCGGCTCGCCGCGCTCGATCCGCTTCGACGCCGAGGTGCCGGTCGCGGGCAACGCGATCGGCGCCTCCGACCTCCGGCGCGTCATCGACCAGGGCTGCCAGTGGCGCAACGGCGAGGCGCGCCAGATCGTGCACGCCATTCCCATCACCTACAGCCTCGACGGGCTCGCCGGCATCCGCAATCCCGAGGGCATGGTGGCCCAACGCCTCGGCGTCGACATGCATCTCGTCACCGCCACCGCGGGCGCGGTCGACAACCTGAAGAACTGCCTGTCGGGCTGCTACCTCCGGATCGAGGCGCTGGCCTCGGCGCCCTATTGCGCCGGCCTCGCCGCACTCACCGACGACGAGCTCGAGCTCGGCGCCGCGGTGATCGACATGGGCGGCGGCACCACCACCATCGCCACCTTCGAGGAGGGCGAGCTCGTCTTCACCGGCGTGGTGCCGATCGGCGGCCACCACGTCACCCAGGACATCGCCCACGGCCTCTCCACCCCGCTCGCGGAAGCCGAGCGCCTGAAGACGCTGCACGGAACCACGATTCCCACCTCGTCGGACGCGCGGCGGCTGCTCGACGTGCCGCTGATCGCCGGCGAAACGAAGAGCGACACGAGCCAGATCTCGCGCATCCAGCTCTCCGACATCATCCGGCCGCGGGTCGAGGAGACCCTCGAGCTGGTCCGCGACGTCCTGGAGCGCGACGGCCCCGGCATCGACGCCGCGCGCCGCCTCGTGCTCACCGGCGGCGCCAGCCAGCTCGAAGGCGCGCGCGACGTCGCCGCCGAGGTATTCGAAGCGCAGGTCCGCCTAGGGCGTCCGGCGCGAATTGCCGGCCTCGCCCAATCCGTGTCCGGGCCGGCCTTTTCCGTCGCAGCGGGCCTGCTGCGCTACGCAACGACGCGGCACGACGATCGCGCGATCGCCCGGCCGCGGAAACTGGGAGAGCCGAGCGGCCTGATCGGCCGCATCGGAGACTGGCTGCATGAGAATTTCTGACCACAAGGGTGAAACGAAACGCCCGGGACGTCGCAGGCGACCCGGAACGCCAAAGCTGCTAAAACCAACTCGGAGGTTGCTATGGGAATCAACTTGAGCACGCCGCGGATACCCTCGGAGCTTCAACCCCGCATCATGGTGTTCGGGGTCGGCGGCGCCGGAGGCAATGCCGTCAACAACATGATCCGCTCGAACCTCGAAGGGGTCGAGTGCATCGTCGCCAATACCGACGCCCAGGCGCTCGCCCAGTCGCTGGCCGAGCGCCGCATCCAGCTTGGTCTCAGCATCACCCAGGGCCTGGGCTCCGGTTCGCGCCCCGAGATCGGACGCGCCGCCGCCGAGGAGGGCATGCAGGAGATCATCGATCACCTGCAGGGCTGCCACATGGCCTTCGTCACCGCCGGCATGGGCGGCGGCACGGGCACGGGCGCGGCCCCGGTGATCGCCAGGCTCGCCCGCGAGCAGGGCGTCCTCACCGTCGCGGTCGTCACCAAGCCCTTCCAGTTCGAGGGCGCGCACCGCATGCGGGTCGCCGAGGAGGGCCTGAACGAGCTGCAGGAGCAGGTCGACACGCTGATCGTCATCCCCAACCAGAACCTGTTCCGGGTGGCCGACGAGAACACCACCTTCACCGACGCCTTCAAGCTGGCCGACGAAGTGCTCTACGCCGGCGTGCGGGGCGTCACCGACCTCATGACCATGCCGGGCCTGATCAATCTCGACTTCGCGGATATCCGCACGGTCATGGGCGAGATGGGCAAGGCGATGATGGGCGCGGGAGAAGCCGAGGGCGACGGCCGCGCGATCAAGGCCGCGGAATCGGCGATCGCCAACCCGCTGCTCGACGACGTGTCGCTGCGCGGCGCCAGGGGTGTTCTGATCAACATCACCGGCGGCAACGACATGACCCTCTACGAGGTCGACGAAAGCGCCAACCGGATCCGCGAGGAGGTCGACGCCGACGCCAACATCATCTTCGGCTCGACCTTCGACGAGGCGATCCAGGGCCGCATCCGCGTGTCGATCTTCGCCACCGGCATCAACGGCCACCACGCCGTGGCCCAGCCCCAGCCCAGCCGCGTCCGCGTGCTCGACGAGCGCGCGCGCCGGCCGGCCCCGGCCCCCGCCGCGGCCCAGGCCCGGGCATTGCCGCCAACCGAGATCGTCTCCGACGACGAGGAGCCCGAGGAGATTTTCGGCCTCGGACCGGCGCTGGACGACAAGCCGGAGATCGAGACGGCCAGCCAGCCCGCGCCGGACCCGATCCGGGAGCCGCACAGGGAGCCCCACAGCGAACCCCACAGCGAACCTGTATTCGAACGGACGGCCGAACCGGCGCCGGTCGCCCAGCCTGCGCCACAGCACGAGCCGGCACCGGCGCCGATCGTCGCGTCCGCCGCGCCGCAAGCGGCCAATCCGGTCGGGGCGCCCGCACCGATCGCTGCCGAGCAGAGGGTCGAGCCGGCCCCCGCCCCGGCGCCCGAACCGGTGGAGATCCCCTTGACCGTGCAGGCGCCGCCGGTCGTTCCGCCGGCGCCGATACAGGCGGCCCCGGCGCCGGTCCCGCAATCGACGCCTGCGCCGGCACCCGCGCCGGTCTTCGCGCCCGCGCCGGCGCCGGTTGCAACGCCTGCCCCGGCGCCGGCACCTGCGCCGACGCCGATCATCGAGAGCCGGCACGATCCGGTGTTCAATGCCCCGCCCGCCGAGGAGGCGCCCAAGCCCGTCGATGCCGCCCCGGCGCGCTTGGAGCTGAGCGCACCGCCTCAGCCGCTGGTCCGCGAGGTTCCGAAGCCCGAAACCAACGGGCCGTCGGACGGCAAGCCGCGCACGCGGGCGCGCTCGCGATTGCTCGGCCTGCTGATCGACAACAGCGTCAGCGACGATAGCCGTTCCGCCGATGCGCCGCGGGTGGTCGATACGCCGGCCCAGGGCGGTCAGGGCGATGCGCCCAGGGCCGCGGAGGCGACTGCGCCGGCGCCCGCCGCGCTCCAGGCCGGGGCCGACGAAGAGCACCGCGAGGAGGCCGAATTGCTAGAGATTCCGGCCTTCCTGCGGCGCCAGGCGAACTGAGGATGGTATCGCGGAGGCGCTCGTGTTCCGCGATAACATTTTGAAACAAAGAGTGATTTGAGCGGTCCGACCGCGCCTGTTAGTTAATGGGCGCGGTCGGTTCCGTTTCGGGGCCGGCGCGTATGGGCGGCGGCACTACCCTCGCGGCGACACCCTCAGGGGTTTCGCGTGGCAGCAGGGACCGGAGGTCGGTCGCCGAATGCCCAAGGGGACGTCGGTACGATGCTCCGTCCGGCGTGGTGACAAAGGGGAGACGAGGCGCATGGCGCCTGGCGGATTCGACGACGGAAAGCGCGAGACAGGATCGCGCGCGCTTCGTTCCAGCGAAATCAGCGCACGACAGAAAACCCTGAAGGGAACGATCGACTGCAGCGGCGTCGGTCTGCATTCGGGCGCGCACGTTGCCATGACGCTGCGTCCGGCCGCCACCGACAGCGGCATCGTCTTCGTGCGCAGCGACGTCGCCGGCGGCGGCGCGGAGATCCTGGCGCGCTGGGACACCGTCGTCGACACGCGCCTCAACACGACGATCGGCAATGACGACGGCGTCAATATCGGCACGATCGAGCACGTCATGGCCGCGCTTTCGGGCGCCGGCGTCGACAACGCCATCGTCGAGTTGAACGGCCCCGAGGTGCCGATCATGGACGGCAGCGCCGCGCCCTTCGTCTTCCTCATCGAATGCGCCGGCGTCGTCGAACAGGACGCGCCGCGCAAGGTGATCGAGATCCTGCGTCCGGTCAGCGTCGGCGACCGCGCGCGTTCGGCGATGCTTTCGCCGGGCAACAGCTTTTCGGTCAGCTTCGAGATCGACTTCGAGGGCACGCTGATCGACCATCAGCAGTTCTTCGGGGACTTCTCCAATGGTGCGTTCCGCCGCGATATCGCGCGGGCGCGCACCTTCGGCTTCGAGGAGGAAGTCGAGGAGCTGCGCGCCGCCGGCCTGGCGCGCGGCGGCTCGCTGGACAACGCAATCGTGGTCAGCGGCGACCGCATCCTCAACGACGACGGGCTGCGCTTCGAGAACGAGTTCGTGCGCCACAAGGTCCTCGATTCGATCGGCGACCTCTATTTGGCCGGCGGCCAGATCATCGGACATTTCCACGGTTTCCGCTCCGGACACGGGCTGAACCACGAGCTGCTGCGTGCGCTCTTCGCCGACAAGGGCGCCTGGCAGGTCTCAGAGCTGACCGCCGGCGAGCCCGCCGAGCCAATGAGCGAGCCGGCAGCCATCGCCGCGATCGCCTGAACTCGTAGGCAATCTGAACGTTTCACCGATCGCCGGATGGCGGCAGGCCGCGGTATCTTCGAGCCCGGCCGGGGAAAATTGGCGTTCCGCGACGATGCCCGACCTGTTACATAGTTGATCGGATTTCGGAGTTTCGGCCGCGTCGCCGCGATCCAGGCCGCGCGCGTGGCTGGCAGGTAGGCAAGACACCAGGCGGACATGCAGAACATCATGACCTTCATTCGGCGTCACGCGCGGGCGATCGCCCCGCTCGTTCTCGCCGTCGCGCTCGCCGCGTGCAGCAGCAAGGACGACAAGCCCAACTACGTCGAGGGCTCGGTAGATACGCTCTACAACAAGGCGATGGACGAGTTGCTGGCGCAGAACTACAAGGAATCGGCCAAGCTGTTCGACGAAGTCGACCGCCAGCACCCCTACTCCACCTGGGCCGCGCGCGCCCAGCTCATGTCCGCCTATTCGAAGTATCGGGACAAGAAATACGACGATGCGGTGATCGCGCTCGACCGCTATATCCAGCTGCACCCGAACGGCCGCGGCATCGAATATGCGCGTTACCTGAAGGGCCAGGCGCATTACGAGCAGATCAAGGACGTGCGCCGCGACCAAACGGCCGCGCGCCAGGCCGCCGAAAGCTTCGAGGCGCTGGTGCGGCGCTATCCGAACTCACGCTACTCGCGCGACGCGCGCCGCAAGATCGACCTGATCCGCGACCACATCGCCGGCAAGGAGATGGCGGTCGGCCGCTACTACCTGAAGCGCAACCAACAGCTCGCGGCGATCGGCCGCTTCCGCACCGTGGTCGCGCAGTACCAGACGACCAGCCACGTGCCCGAGGCGCTCTATCGCCTCAGCGCCGCCTACACCTCGCTCGGCGTCACCGACGAGGCGCGCAAGATCACCGCCGTGCTCGGGTACAACTATCCGGCCAGCGAGTGGTATACCGACAGCTATCAGCTCGTCACCGGCAAGGAAGTCGAACGCACCGGGCCGGCGAAGAAGACCGAAAGCTTCGGCCGGCGAGTGCTGCGCTGGCTTTTCTGACCGCGAAAGGCCGATGCTCGCCGGGCTCTCGATCCGCGATGTCGTCATCATCGACCGGCTGGACCTGAATTTTGGCGAAGGTCTGAACGTGCTTACCGGCGAAACCGGCGCCGGCAAGTCGATCCTGCTCGACGCCCTCGGCCTGGCGCTGGGCGAACGCAGCGATCAGGCGCTGATCCGCCAGGGCGCCGATCAGGCCGTCGTCAGCGCCGCCTTCGAGATCGCCGCCGACGACGAGATCCACGCGCTGCTGGCCGAACAGGGGCTGGAGAGCGACGGCTCGATCGTGCTGCGCCGCGTGCTCGGCAAGGACGGCCGCGCGCGCGCCTTCGTCAACGACCAGCCGACCAGCGTCGCACTGATGCGCCGCATCGGCGAGGCGCTGGTCGAGGTCCAGGGCCAGTTCGAGCAGCGCGGCCTGCTCAATCCCGCGACCCACCGCGAGGTTCTCGACGCCTTCGCCGGGCATGGCGAGCTCGTCGCGGGAACGCGCGCGAGGCACGCGGCCTGGCGCGAGGCCGGGACGGCGCTCGCGGAGGCCGAGCAGGCGATGGCCGAGGCCCAGGCCGACGAGGACTATCTCCGCCACGCGCTGGCAGAGCTCGAGCGCATGGCCCCGGAGCCGGGCGAGGAGACGAAGCTCGCCGAGAGCCGCGCCACGCTCATGAACCGCGAGAAGCTGGTCGCCGCCCTGGAGCAGGCCCGCGCCGAGGTCGGCGGAAACGGCGCGGTGGACGACACGCTGCGCAAGGCCCAGGCGCACCTGGAGCGCGCCGGCGACGAGGGCCGGCGCTTCTTCGCGCCGATCATCGAGGCCCTCGAGCGCGCCGCGGCGGAAGCCTCCGAGGCGGCCCGGGCGCTCCGCTCCGCCGGCGTCAGCATCGAGGACGAGGCCGGCGACCTCGAAGAGATCGAGGAGCGTCTCTTCGCGCTCCGCGACCTGGCCCGAAAGCACCGCACGACCGTCGAGCACCTCCCCGAGATGCAGCGCTCGATCGCCGACAAGCTGGCCTCGCTCGACGACCGGGGCGGCGCGGTGGCGGGGCTTCGCGCCGCCCTCGCCGCGGCGCGCGAGGACTATCGCGGGGCCGCCGAGGCGCTCTCGGCGTCGCGGCGCGCGGCGGCGCAGCGCCTCGATGAGGCCGTGGCCGAAGAGCTGCCGCCGCTCAAGCTGGAGAACGCGCGCTTCCGCACCGCGCTCGCCGAGCTCGACGAGCCGGACTGGGGCTTGGAGGGCCGCGAGCGGGTCGAGTTCGAGGTCGCGACCAATCCCGGCAGCGCCGCCGGACCCTTGCGCAGGATCGCCTCGGGCGGCGAGCTGGCCCGGTTCATGCTGGCCTTGAAGGTCGTCCTGGCCCAGGCGAACCCCGTCCCCACCCTCGTCTTCGACGAGGTCGACGCCGGCATCGGCGGCGCCACCGCGGCGGCGGTCGGCGACCGTCTCGACCGCCTCGCCCGCGGCGTCCAGGTCCTCGTCGTCACCCACTCGCCGCAGGTCGCCGCGCGCGGCGCGCACCACTGGCGGGTCAGCAAGACCGAGGACGCGGCCACGGTGATGACCCAGGTCGATGCCCTGGCGACCGCGACGCGGCGCGAGGAGATCGCCCGCATGCTCTCCGGGCGCGACGTCACCGACGAGGCCCGCGCCGCCGCCGACCGCCTGATCGCCGGGGAGCGGGCATGACCACCCCGGCGTCGGTCGACCGGCTGCCGGTCGAAACGCTGGACGAAGCGCAGGCCAAGGCGGAGCTCAAGCGCCTGGCCGCGGAGATCAAGCGTCACGACGAGCTCTACTACCAGAACGACGCGCCGGAGATCGACGACGCCGTGTACGACGCCCTGCGGCGGCGGAACGACGCCATCGAGACGCGCTTCCCCAAGCAGGTGCGCAAGGACAGTCCGTCGAGGCGCGTCGGCGCGGGCCCGGCCTCGGGCTTCGCCGAGGTGCGCCATTCGGTGCCGATGCTGTCGCTCGGCAACGCCTTCGACGACGCGGACGTGCGCGAATTCTACGCCCGCATCCGCCGCTTCCTCGGCCTGGACGCCGACACGCCGATCGAGACCGTGGCGGAGCCCAAGATCGACGGGCTTTCGGCGGCGGTGCGCTACGTGAAGGGCAGGTTCGCGCTCGGCGCCACGCGCGGCAACGGCGAGGTCGGCGAGGACGTCACCGCCAACCTCGCCACGCTGGTCGACCTGCCGGACAAGCTGAGCGGCCGGAACCTCCCCGAGGTGGTCGAGGTGCGCGGCGAGGTCTACATGCGCAAGGACGACTTCGCGGCGCTCAACAAGGCGCGCGAGGCGGCGGGCGATCCGGTCTACGCCAATCCACGCAATTCCGCCGCCGGCTCGCTGCGCCAGATCGACGCCTCGGTGACCGCCTCGCGCAAGCTGCATTTCTTCGCCTACGCCTGGGGCGAGCTGAGCGAGCCGCCCGGCGACGACTACTGGCACTTCCTCGCCCGCCTGCGCGGCTGGGGCTTCTCGGTCAATCCCTACGCCAAGCTCTGCCCGACCGTGGAGGAGGCGATCGAGCTCCACCACGAGGTCGAGGCCGAGCGCGCCACCCTGCCCTACGACATCGACGGCGTCGTCTACAAGGTGAACCGGCTCGACTGGCAGGAACGCCTCGGCGTGGTGAGCCGGGCGCCGCGCTGGGCGGTGGCGCACAAGTTCCCCGCCGAGCAGGCCCAGACGATCCTGGAGACGATCGACATCCAGGTCGGCCGCACCGGTGCGCTCACGCCGGTCGCGCGCCTGAGGCCCGTCACCGTCGGCGGCGTCGTGGTCAGCAACGCCACCCTGCACAACGAGGACGAGATCGCCCGCAAGGACATCCGCGAAGGCGACACCGTGGTGATCCAGCGCGCCGGCGACGTGATCCCGCAGGTCGTGCGGGTGATCGCCGAAAAGCGCCCGAAGACATCGAAGCCCTATGCCTTCCCCGAGCAATGCCCGCGCTGCGGCAGCCTCGCCGTGCGCGAGGAAGGCGAGGCGGTGCGGCGCTGCACCGGCGGGCTCATCTGTCCCGCCCAGGCGGTGCGCCGCCTCAAGCACTTCGTCTCGCGCGCCGCCTTCGACATCGAGGGCCTCGGCAGCAAGCATATCGACGACTTCTGGGACGACCGGATCATCGAGCGCCCCGGCGACATCTTCCGCCTGCACCAGCGGCGCGACGAGCTCGAGGCGCGCGAGGGCTGGGGCGAGCAGTCGGCCGCGAAGCTCCTCGCCGCCATCGAGGCGCGCCGCACCATCCCGCTCAACCGCTTCGTCTACGCGCTCGGCATCCGCCAGGTCGGCGAGGCCACCGCCAAGCTCCTGGCGCGCACCTACGGGACGCTGGAGGCGCTGCGCGCGGCGATGATCGCCGCCGGGGCAGAACGCGCGGCCGAACCGCACGAGATGAAGAAGGCCGAGCAGGTCGGCGAGGCCTTCGCCGAGCTCTGCGACATCGACGGCGTCGGCTTCAGCGTCGCCGACGACCTGATCGCCTTCTTCCGCGAGCCGCACAACCTCGAGGTCCTCGACGACCTCGCAAGCGAGCTCACCATCGAGGCCGTCGCGGCCCCCTCGGCGGCCTCGCCGGTCAGCGGCAAGACCGTCGTCTTCACCGGCACGCTGGAGACCATGACGCGGCCCGAGGCCAAGGCCCGGGCCGAGGCGCTCGGCGCCAAGGTCGCGGGCTCGGTCTCCAAGAAGACCGACATGGTCGTAGTCGGCGCCGAGGCCGGCTCGAAGGCCAAGAAGGCCGCCGAGCTCGGCGTGCAAATCCTGAGCGAGGCGGAGTGGCTCGAGCTGGCCGGTCGCTGATTAAAGCGGATACTTGAGGCCGCTCGCGCAATTGAAGAGCACCACGTCCTCCGCCGCCGAGACCCGCCCGTCCCGCAGCGCTTCCTCGTAGGCCGCGTAGGTTGCCGCCCCCTCGGGACAGAGCAGCAGCCCCTCCTCACGCGCGACCCCGGCCCGCGCGGCCAGGATCGCCTCGTCGCTCACCGCCGCGGCGAAGCCGCCGCTCTGGCGCACCGCGCGCAGGATGAGGAAATCGCCGATCGCCGCCGGCACCCGGATCCCCGCCGCTACCGTGCGCGCGTCCTGCCAGCGCTCGGCATGCTCGAGGCCCGCCTCGTAGGCGCGGACGATGGGCGCGCAACCGTCGGCCTGCACGGCGACCATGCGCGGGCGCTCCGGCCCGATCCAGCCGAGCGCCTCGAGCTCGGCGAAGACCTTCCACATGCCGATCAGCCCGGTGCCGCCGCCGGTCGGATAGAAGATCGCGTCGGGCAGCGCCCAGCCGAGCTGCTCGGCGAGCTCAAGGCCCATCGTCTTCTTGCCCTCGATCCGATAGGGCTCCTTGAGCGTGGCGCAGTCGAACCACCTGCCCGCCTTCGCCCCCTCCGCGACCAGCCGGCCGCAGTCGTCGATCAACCCGTCGACGCGCACGACCTCGGCCCCCTGCAGCGCGGTCTCGGCGATATTGATCTCCGGCGTGTCGGCGGGGCAGTAGACGGTGGCGGCGAGCCCGGCCCGCGCGGCGTAGGCGGCGAGCGCCGCCCCGGCGTTGCCGTTGGTCGGCATGGCGAGGCGGTCGAGGCCCAGCTCCTTCGCCATGGCCACCGCGAGCGCCAGGCCGCGCGCCTTGAAGGAGCCGGTGGGCAGGCGCCCCTCGTCCTTGACCCAGAGCCGCCCGCCGCCCCGACCGTCGCGGCGGATCCGCACCAGCGGCGTCACCACTTCGCCGAGGTCGGGCACGCCTTGCGAACGGGTGATCGGCAGGAGCTCGCGGTACTTCCAGAAGCCGCCGGGCCGCGCCGCCATCGCGTCGCGATCGACCGTGCCGCGCATCGCCGCGAGATCGTAGCGCACCAGCAGCGGCTTCCCCGCCGCCGATAGACCGTGCACCCGGCCCGACTCGTACCGTTCGCCGGTGGCCGAGCACTCGAGATGGCTGACGAAGCAACCGTCGTCGGCCTCGGCGGCGCGATCGGCGAATTTGTCACGGTCGGAGGACAACGAACGCGATCCCGGGTTTCATTCTTTGTTCAAGAATTTTATATCCTTGGATACTAGAATACTTGCACCAGACGCTTTCCGCCTCGACCTGCATCATGCGAGCCGCGCGGCAGCAGGTATCCAAGGCATCCTTTGAACCGCCGCCTGATCCGCCAGGCGGCCCCTAGACGTCCCTCAGCCAATTCCCTCAGCCATGCAGCACGAGGTTCAAATGGACAGACGAAGCGTACTCCGGCTCGGCGCCGCCGCCGGCGCCGGTCTCTTCGGGCCGGTCTTCATTCCTGGACTGAGCCTCGCCGACCGGTTCGGCGAGTTTCAGACGCCGCTCGCCGGCAGCCTCTTCTACACCAAGGAACGCCCCGGCCGCTGGGCCGACAAGGCGGCCGGCCACCTGCCGGTGTTCGAGCGTCGCGGCGACCGCATCCGCGTCACCACGCGCCATCCGATGGCGGGTTACAAGCACTACATCGTCAAGCACATGATCCTCGACGAGAACTTCCACTATGTCCGCGAGAAGGTCTTCGACCCCGGCGTCGACAAGCCGGTGAGCGAATACGACATCAGCCGGCTGAAGCGCTCGGTCTACGCGATCAGCATGTGCAACCTGCACGACACCTGGATCAGCACGCTGCGGCTTTAAGGCCAAGCGTTCGGAGCGCACTAACCGCCAAGCGGGGCGGTCGCCTGCTCCAGCCAGCCGGCCGTATCCGCGTCGACCAGCGGCGTGAGGGTCTCGCGCACCCGCGCGTGATAGACGTCGAGCCAGGCGAGCTCCTCCGCCGATAGCAGCGAGGTCTCCACCAGCGCCCGGTCGATCGGAGCGAGCGTCAGCGTCTCGAAGCCGTAAACCTCGCGCTCGCCGTCCGCCGGGGCCTCTTCGGCGCGCACCGCGACCAGGTTCTCGATGCGGATGCCGTAGGCGCCGGTCTTGTAGTAGCCGGGCTCGTTGGAGCAGATCATGCCCGGGCTCAAACCCACGCTGTTCGGCATCTTCGATATCCGCTGCGGGCCCTCGTGCACCGAGAGATAGCTGCCGACGCCGTGCCCGGTGCCGTGGTCGAAGTCGAGCCCGGCCTCCCAGAGCGGCCGGCGGGCCAGCGTGTCGAGCTGCGAGCCGCTGGTGCCCTTGGGGAACCGCACCGTGGCCAGCGCGATGTGTCCCTTGAGCACGCGGGTGAAGCGGTCGCGCATCTCCGCCGTGGGTTCGCCGATCGCCACCGTGCGGGTGACGTCGGTGGTGCCGTCGGGATACTGCGCCCCCGAATCGACGAGGTAGAGCTCGCCGGGCTGAAGCGTCCGGTTGCTGGCCTCGGAGACGCGGTAATGGACGATCGCGCCGTTCGGACCGGATCCCGAGATCGTGTCGAAGCTCAGGTCGCGCAGCATGTTGCTCTCACGCCGCAGCGCCTCGAGCCGCTCGGCGGCGGCCATCTCGGTCACCGCGCCGCCCCCGGCCTCGCGCGCGATCCAGGCGAGAAAGCGCGTCAGCGCCGCCCCATCGCGGATATGCGCCTGGCGCGCGCCCTCGAGCTCGACCTCGTTCTTGCGCGCCTTGGGCAAGAGGCAGGGATCGGGACCGCGCACGATCTGCGCCCCCGCGTCCGCGAGCCGCTTGAAGACCCAATCCGCCGCGGTCGCCGGATCGGCCAGCACCCGCGCCCGCGCCCGGCCCAGCGCATCGAACGCCTCGGCGAGCGCCGCGGGCGCGTCGACCGTCACCGCGTCGCCCAGATGGCCGCGCAGCTCGTCGTCGACCTTCGCGGCATCGATGAACAGCGCGACGCCGCCGCCGGCCTTGACGATGGCGAAGGAGAGCGGCAGCGGCGTGTGCGGCACGTCGCCGCCGCGGATGTTGAGCAGCCAGGCGATCGATTCCGGCAGGGTCAGCACCGCAGCGTCGATCTTGTCCGCCGCCAGCGCCTGGGCGATCTCGGCCCGCTTCTCCGCCGAGGCCTTGCCGGCGTACTCGATCCCATGCGGCACCGCCGGGGCGGCCGGCGGGGCGGGCCGGTCGGCCCAGACCGCGTCGAGCGGATTGCCGTCCGTGGGCACGAGCGCGGCGCCCGCCTTCTCGCAGGCCTCGGCGAGCCGCCGCGCCGCCTCCTCGGTGTGCAGCCAGGGGTCGTAGCCGAGCTTGGCGCCCTCGCCGAGCGCCCCGCCCAGCCATTCGGCGGGCGTCGTTTCGGGGATGTGGCAGAACTCGAAGCGCCCGCTGTCGACCTGGTCGCGGACCTGAAGGGTGTAGCGGCCATCGACGAAGACGGCCGCGCGGCCCTCCAGCACGATCGCGAGCCCGGCCGAGCCCTCGAAGCCGGTGAGCCAGGCCAGCCGCTCGGCCGATGGGGGCACGTATTCCCCCTGGTGCTCGTCGGCCCGCGGCACCACGAAGCCGGCGAGGCCGCGCCGCTTCAGCTCGGCCCGCAGGGCGTTCAGCCGCTCCGCCATGGCGTCCTTGGGAACGGGCCGCACCGGCCGGTTCATGCGGTCCTCCGGCGGTTCGCCCCGATGCCCCGACGATGCTGCATGGCACTCAAGCTAGGCGCGCGCCAAGCCCCGCGCAAGCCCCGGAGGCCTCCTAACGCGGGGTAAACGGGGCATGCAAATACGGCAATGGTGCAATGCAATATAGCGACTCCAAACCAACGGGATATGCCCCCAAATCAGCTTCAGACAAAAACCAGCCGCGACCGGCAAGCAGCAGCCGGCAACATAGGACACGGGACCATGACGACACACAGAACGCATACCCTCCAAGGCGCGAACGCCTTGGCGAGCTTCGAGATCAGCGAGGCCGAGGCCCTGCAGCGCGCCAACCGGGCGCGGGCGGAAGCCATCGCAAACGCCCTTGCCGGTCTGTTCCGCTGGCTGGGCCGGCGGTTGAAGGCGCCCTTCCGCCACGGCAGCGAGCGCCAGCGGATCATCAACGAGCTCAATTCGCTCGACGACCGGATGCTGAGCGACATCGGCATCACCCGCGGCGACATTCCCTTCGTCGCCTCCGGCGGGAGCCGGCTCGGCCATCCGCGCAACGACAGCGGCGCCAAGGCCGCCTGACGCGCGGCGCGAGCAATCCGAACGGCAAAGGGCGGCCCCGACCGGGCCGCCCTTTCGCGCGTCGGGGACGGCGCCCGCGGGGTCAGGCGCGGACCAGCACCAGGTCGAAATCGGCCTTGAGGGCGCCGCGTTCGATCTCCGGCGCGGGACGGAAGCGCGCCGCGATCATCGCCCCCGAGTCCGCGACCCGGCGGTAGACGAAATCGCGCGCGTTCTGCGGAAAGCCCTCGATGTAGATCTGGCTGGCCAGGGTATCGAAGCCGGATGCCTCTACCGCGACATGGATATGGGGCGTGCGCCCAGGATAGGGCACCGGCTTGATGGTGCGGAAGCGGTAGCCGCCGTCCGCCGCCGCGCGGGTGCGGCCGTAGCCCTGGAAATTGCCGTCGACCTGGCCGTGCCGGCCGTCGCCTGGATGGTGGTAGATGCCGTTCGCGTCGCACTGCCAGATCTCGACGCGCGCGCCCGCAACCGGCTTGCCGTCGGTGTCGAGGACGCGGCCCGACAGATGCGTGACCTCGCCCATCGCCTGGGCCGCCCTGCCCGTCACGCGGACCAGGTCGTTGTCGCTGTCGAGGGGGAAGGTCTCGGGATAGAAGGGCCCGCGCGTCTGGCGCGGCGTCGGCTTGAGCGCGGCGAGCGCCGGTGTCGCGGCGGCCAGCGCCGCCGCCGAGAGGCCCGAGGCGAGAAGCCGCCGCCGGGGCAGGAGATGATCGGTCATCGCTGTTCGTCCCATTCGATCGAAACGCGGTGATATCACTCTCAACGATTAGGACCGCCCTAATCCGTCGTTCAAGTCACGCTTCGGTGATTGGATGGCGCAGCTGCGCGAAGGATCAGTGTCGGCCATTCGCCGAGCCGCACCGATCCGGCGGGCGTCAGTCCGGCGCTGCGGTAAGCGGCGCGGACCTCGCGCTCCTGATCGCGCAGGATCCCCGAAAGCACCACGTAGCCGCCCGGCGCCAGCGCCCGCGACAACCGCCCGGCGATCGCGATCAACGGGTTCGCGACGATGTTGGCGGTGACGAGATCGAAGGGCGAACCGCGCCTCAGGGTCGCGGCCTTCAGGGCGTCGCCGGTCCGCGCCCGCACCAATGACCCGACATCGTTCCGTCCGGCATTCGCCGCCGCGGTCTCGACCGCGACCGGATCGTGGTCGACCGCATCCACCGGCAGGCCCCAGAGCTTTGCCATGGCGATGGCGAGGATGCCCGAACCGCAGCCGAGGTCGAGGAGACGCTCGGGGCCGAAGCGCGTCCGCCCCGCCAGCCGGTCGAGCGCCAGGAGACAGCCGCGCGTGGTCTCGTGGGTGCCGCTGCCGAAGGCGGGG
>Ga0302046_10000288_pt1 | contig 53121 bp, 43 predicted proteins | sample RVTome_11_FD_200261 | JGI IMG/M metagenome (GOLD analysis project Ga0302046, IMG submission 200261) | Soil microbial communities from uranium-contaminated site in the Upper Colorado River Basin, Wyoming, United States - RVT147D111 (version 2) ...
ATAGATACCCAGACCAGCCTCCCAGCCTCATCGCCACCCCAACGGCCTCCGTAGTACACGACGTGTACATTGCCCGACGGGCCAAGCGCGATCCGCGGATGCATGGCAAACGGCGCAGCGTCCCGCACAAGCACGTCGACGCGCCCAGCTATTCCACGCTCACCATGGTTCACCCGTACCACTTCTATGCCTGTGAGCTTCTCCACCCCCAAACTCTCGTCCATCGGGGAATCGTTGGTGACGCCGTAGGTAACCCATACACCTTCGTCATCGCAAACGCAGGAGAACGGGTCTAGCGCGACTCTCTCGTTTGGTCGCGACACAACCAATGGAACGTCTGGCCACGTCTCTCCACCATCGTCGCTCCTAACGACCTCAACTCGGAATGGCTCATCGAGGCTCTCCCCACTCACGTAGGCAACCCAGATACTCTCACCACTCGATGATGCACAGGCTGTGGCACCGCCTACAACATCGTCATATCGAGCGGAGGACGCGACTACCCCGAGCTGCCACGTTCGGCCATCGTCACTCCGCGCCGCCATCACCGACATTGGCCCCCTGTTTCCCGCATCGCCCTTGTGGTAGGTCACCACGACGCGCCCCCGGGGTGTTACGACCATCCACGGTTTGTCAAACAACCTTATGGACTCGCCCTGTGTCACGTCAACCGGAGCGGCAAAGTCCGCCCTACCGGGGGTCGCGACGGACACCATCACGGCGGACTCCTTAACCTTGGGCCCCGACACTAGCCACGCCAAGTAGAACTTCCCCGTCGCATCGTTCGCTACGACCGGATCAAAAGCCGAAAAGGAATCTCGTAGCGGCACTTTCCTCGCCGGAGTCCAGCTTCTTCCTCCGTCGACCGAGAATGCATAGGATACGGTGGATGAAGTCTCCTCTGATCCCACGATCCACTTCTCACGTGAACTGGACATCCAAGCTGCCACGAGTCGCTGGCCGTCGGGTGCAACTGACAGGTGACACTCCGCACTCGCGTGTTGGGTGTCAGAGATAACAATCGGCGCGGTTGCTTGGGAAGCCACTCGCTGAGCGCGAGCGCAACCCCCGACCGTGGTTGCGAGACACACAGCCAAGGCGAACTTCGAAGCCCGCAGCGACGCTAGCACGCTTCCGAACCGCCCGATCTCGGACACACTTTTTCTGTTGCAACCACGCCAGGGGTCCACGTCACGGCTTGCAGCGTGATCAGCTTGTCAGGTTCCTCTACCCTTGGTCCTTCTTGCGATCGAGATCGGGACAGGCTCTGCGGTCGAGATCGACGAGCGTCGTGAGCGCTCGCGACAGCTTCTCGAGGTCCGCGGTGAGCGGTGCCCCGGTGGACTCGACCTGCATGCAGAACGGACCACCCTGGTCGCCGGCATCCGGCTGCTCGAAGCCCCGGGAAACGTAGGCCGTGACCGACAGCGTTCCCTCGTCTCCCTCCGGTCCCGGGGACGCGTTCGTGAACTCGAGGCTCACGCTGCGCGTCGGCGGGGCCCGCAAGGCGCTCTGCTCGCTGATCGCCATCGTCCCGTTGACCAGACGGCGGGTCGTCGACGGGTCAAGCCGGCGCCCACCCAACGACGCGAGCCGGACGTCGCCGCGGAGGTATTCCCCCATCCCCCCCTGTTCGACGAGCCAGCGCAGGGTCAACAAACCGTAGGGCGCGTCGGGCACCTGCTCGACGGGGGGCCATCCGACGCGAGGGCCTGGAAGCACGACACGGTAGAAACCGATGACGTCGCGCTCCGGATCGTAGGCCGGAAGCAGCGGGGTCAACACGCGGATCCGGGTCGGGGGAGGGAGCCAGGCTCGCAGCTCGTCCCAATGGTCGATGACGCGGCGGGTCAGCTCGGGGACGTCGCGGCCTGCACCGCGATCCTCGAGCAGGACCGCGGCCGCCCGAGCCTCGACCCTGGATGCAAGCTCCGTCGCCGGAACGTCGCCGAGCCACTCTGCCAGGTAGCGCTGCGGCTGGTCGGCCGCGGGACTCTCGGCACGGGCCTCGAGCGCCCGTGCCGCGCGCTCCAGGTCCTCGGGCGACGCGCCCGTTTGCTTCAGATGGGCGAGCAGGGCCTCGACCTCGGGGGCGGCGTCCTGCTTCAGACGGCTCGTCGCCCAGGCAGCGTATTCCGGATAGAACCGGAACAGGGCCAGTCCGACCGCCTCGCGCATCTCGAGAAACGTCTGTCCGTGAACCCACATCGGTCCGAGGTCGCCGCCCCCTTCGCCATCCGTCGAGGCCGCGGTGCACGGCGGCCGGTCGAGCAGGCGGATCATGACGTCCTCGGGTCCGAGGAGCGTGTCGCGCAGCTCGTCGAGCGGCGGAACGTCGATGGCGAACGTCCGCTCGCTGAACGCCGCCCGGCCGTTCAGCCTCAGGCGCAGCTGCCCCGAGCGCTCGTACAGGGCGGCGTCGTACAGGGCGCTGCGCTCGCCCGTGATGTCGGGCGCTCGACCCAGCAACGTGTGCGCGGATTCGAGGGACCAAAGCTCGATCGAGCCCGCCGGGGCGTCCTCGCCGTCGTGCTCGCCCCGCACCCTCAACCCGCCGGTGACCTCGTTCGAACCGGGGTCCAGGCACGCTCGCAGCGCCGTCGCGGCCCAGATCGCCTCCGGCACTTCGGTCACCTCGATCGGTTCCGGCTCGGCCTCGAACGTGCCCTCGAGCCGGAGCGGCGGGACGAGCGGGATGACGCGGCACGGGATCCGCGGTCGGACCGCGATCTGAACCTGCCGCCACCGGAACGTGTTGCTCTCGGCCTGGTCTCTCGGCCCCTCGCCGAACGGCAACGGGACGTAGGTCACGAAGCTCTTGCCCGCGAGACGCCGCTCGATGCGGCCGAATGCGTCGGACAGGTTGGCGACCCGCTTGACCTCGTAGAACGAACCTCCGGATGCCCGCGCCAGCGCGCCGAGCATCGCCCTGCGGTCGGGTCCCTCGAAGGTCGCGCGGCTTTCCAGATCGAGGCCGATGGGGAACAGGGTGAGGTTCGGCGTGGTCGCGGCCAGGGCGACGATCTCCTCGTAGGCGCGGTTGCGGATGCTCGCCGAATCCTCACCGTCGCTCAGCAGGATCACGACCTTCTGTCCGGGAAAGGGCTCGAGATAGCGGATCAGGTAGCGCAGGGAATCCCACAGGGCGGTGTTGTTCCCGAGCTCGAGGCCCTGGATGGCGGCCGCGATACGATCGCGATTCGTGGTCGGCGGCGTCCTCAGGATGAGGTTGTCGTCAAACGATGCCACGAGCACCTGAGCATCGGGATCCAGGCGGTCGACGTAGCTCTGGGCCGCCGCCTTGGCGCGATCGATGCGCGCGCGCATGCTGACGCTGGTGTCGATCAGGATCGCGTGCAGCGTGTCGTCGAGAGTGTCGTCGAGCGCGGCGACGGCCGCCGGGACGCCGTCCTCGCTGACCAGGACGTCGTTCGCGGAGAGCGCGGCGCAAGCGTCGGCGCGGTTCTTCCGGGTCGGCTCGATGAACACCGGCACGTGGACGCGCCGGACACGGACGGTCTCTTCGATCGAGCCGCGGGGCTCAGCCGTGGTGCGTTCCTCGGCGGCCGCGGGCATGAGCAGGAGCCCGCACAGGCAGGTGAAACCGAGGTGTCGCCGGCGCATGTCCCATTCGAGTATCCCACGCCGCCGCGACGGCCGAAAGGCGGAGGCGGCGCGCCGTGGTCCGGTCGCCAGCCGCCTAGCCGAGCCCCGCCGGCACCACCGTGCCGCACGAAGGGCACACGACGACGAACCCGCGTCGAGGCAGGGAGGAGGTGAAGTTCACTCTCGTTCTCAGAAGGCGCACCACCGTCACGGTGGTGAGCGTTTCCCGGCACGTGGCGCACTTCACCGGGCCCTCGAGCGTGTACTGCGCCTCGGCTTCGACGTCCTCGACGAACTCCACCTTCTCCATCGCCGTTCCCTCGTGATCCGCGGCCCCGCGTTTTGTTGAAGGAACTTAGGTTCCGGGACCCCGTGGAGCAAGGCGGGGCCGGGACTATTGGTTATAATAATTGTAAGTCGTGGGGTCAGCGGGGCACGATCTCGCCGGCGAGCGGAACGTGGGGGCGGTCATCGTAGGAGTCCCGGTAGAACAGCCACGGCCGCTCTTTTCCGGACTTGATCCGCCGCCTGGCCTCGTCGGTGAGGTGGACGCGGATGACGTGCTGGCCGGGAGGAAGGTCGGGCTTCTCGAAAACCAGCTCGTAGCGGCCCGTGATGATGCTCGCGATCGAGTCCATGGCGAAGTAGCTGGAGTACCAAGTCTTCATATAGTAGCCCCCGGTGTCCTGGGCGACCTGGATCAGGGGCCCCTCGAGGCTGTGGTAGTCGGCGCGGGTGACGTCGAGGGGGAAGACCGTTACGCGCGCGTCGAGCAGGGCACGGCGCGCCGGCCCGTATTCGGGGCGCATCTGCACGACGCCACCGCTCATTACGCCCATCCCCCATCCTATGTAGAGCATGGTCTTGGATCCGCGCAGGGGCGCAAGGGCGTTGGCGATGACCAGCAGCGCCTCCTCGGGATAGGCGGCACGACGGGCGGCCTCGGTGTCGAAGTGGACCGCGAGCGACGGAAACGGACCGGGCTCGGGCGGCGGAGGCGGCCGGAAGGGGACGATTCTCCGCCGGATCATCTCCCGCAGCCGGGCGTGGTCGGTCGTGAAGTCGGCATAGAGCTTCAGGTGGGAGTCGAAGGTCAGGATCGCGACTTGGTCGTCGGGGTTCAGGCCGGCGACGAATTCGTCCGCGCGCTTGAGCATGTTCATCAGTCCGACGATGCGACTCGGGATCGTGTGGCGCTGGAAGAACAGGACGATGAGCCGCGCAGGGTAGCCCGGGCCCTGCTCGCGCTCGATCCGCGCGATCTCGTCTCGCGGGAGTCCCTCGAGCGACGGTGTCGCGCCGACCATCCAATCCACCGAGTCGATCCGGACCGGCCGCCCGTCGACCTCGACCTCGAAGTCGTCACGGCCGAGTCCGGTGATCGGTCGAGCGGTCCTGCTGTCGATCACCCGGACGTCCACGAGGACCCGGCCGACCTCGACCTCCTCGCGGACGTCGCTCGGCTCCTGGGCGGACAACGGAAACTCGCACAGGGCGAGGATCAGCACCGGCACCACCAGGCGGGTCGGAGGCCGCTTTAGATCCGGCCGGCTGCGGCTCACAGTTCTCCGAGTTTACGCGGAAACGGGGGCCGCGGCACCCCTTGGGATCACATTCCGGGGAGGAATCTGAACGCGCGGTGCATTTTTTCCTTCCCCGAGTTGTCGAGGATCTGTCCGTGGGAGACGATGACGCGCTCGAAGTCCCACGACAGGATCTCGCGGATCGATTCCGCCAGCTTGCGCCGGTCCTTCAGGAACAGCCAGCGGAAGAGCCTCGTGGGCCCGAAGTGGTTCACCGCGCCGTTCCACTTCATGAACAGCCTCGTCGCTCCCTCGAACTCGTTCGTGAAGTTGAACGCCAGGTCGGTGAGGATCAGGGTGCGGCTCTCGACGTGGTGGAAGACCACCTCGTGGAACGAGATCCCCTTGACGGGCAAGCGCCGCAGCTCCGCGCCGAGACCCGCGGGCCAATCGTCCTCCAGCGTTCCATCGATGCGCGAGTAGGATCTCGGATTGCGGGACAGCGCGCGTGGAACGAGCACCCGCGACTCGGGGTAGCGCTCCGCGTACCAGCCGGCGTCGGAGCCGTGGAAGCGGTTCGGGACGAGAATGTGGGCCACCCGCCCGAGGTGATCGATCGCCTCCATGTCGACACCGCGCAGCCGCATCGCGCTGTGAATCGCCAGCTGCTCGTCGCGCGTCCGGACGATCGTCATGCGCCGCCCGAGCGCGGACTTCTTCCACTTGCCCTTGACGGTGTACAGACCCGGCGCTACGCGCAACACCGGCCCGTAGGGGTAGATCTTCGATCCCGAACGGCTCATCGGAGGACGCTCACGGCACGGCGCAGCGCCCGTGCCTCGTCGAGCACCTCGCGCGCGGCAGCGAGGACGCTCGCGCCGCTCGGCGTCGCGGGAGCGTGCGCGACGGACGCGTCGTCGAGGTCCCCGAGCCCGGAGTCTCGGAGCTGCCGCAGGCGGGCGAGGATCGAATCCCGGATCTTCTCGGCCTCGTCCACGCCCCGCAGGTAGCCGACGTGCATCGAGTGGGCGTCCTTGTCCCCGTGCTCCTTGCCCACGTCCCCGCTGCCGCCTCCCGCGGTGCGCACGCGGAGATCGGAGATCCGGAGCAGCCGCTGGATCGGTCCCTGCTCGATGGTGAGGTTCTGGACGTTGGCGAAGGTCATCGTCATCTCGCGGATCGATGCGACCCCCTCGCGAATTCGCAGACTGCGGTCGGTCACGATGTACCATCGCATCTCGTAGTCGAGCCGGACCATCGCGTAGGTCACGGGCGCCTGGACGACGAGAACCGCGAGACCGACCATCTCGATCACGAGGAACAGACGGCCTCCGCCGAGCCACCCGAGGATCTCGGGGGCGTCGCCCGGTTCCTCGGGGTCCTCGGCTTCACCGGCCGGGCCGGCCGAGTCGGCCGCGCGATTCCCGGACCAGCGCTCCCACGGGATGCGGGACTCGAAGTCGGCCACCTCGTTCATCCCGATCAGGACGACGATGCCCGCGAGCCCTCCGAGCTGCTTGAGCCCCCAGCGCAGCAGGTTGTAGCGGTAGTAGTTGCGTGACGCGCGGAAGATCCGGATCGACCCCGCCGATCCCGCCGGAGGCTGCGGCTCCGGCGGAACACGGAGGACGCGCAGCAGCAGCCGCTTCAAGGCCTCATGCATCGCGAGGCTCGCTCTGGGAGCGCCGCTCGACGGCCGCGCGGATCGCACGCAGCTCCGCGGCGATCTCGCCGAGGGTCCCGGCGAGGTCCGCTCCCTCGCTCGAGGCGGCGTCCGGTCGAGCCGTCTCCGCCGGAGCCGCTCGGGCGCCGCCGGACGCGATGCCGCGCATCTTCGAGTACAGGAAGTCGCGCACCGCCTCGTACTCCAGGAGCCCCTCGACGGTCAGCTCGGCCTTGGCGCTGCCGCTCGCGGTCTGGATCTCGACGCGCGCGAGCCGGAGCCAGCGCTCGACGAAGTTGCTCCTCAGGTGGATGTCCTGAATGCGCGCGTAGGTCAGGTGGATCTCCTTGCGAAACAGGATGCCCCAGCGCGCCGAGACGCCCTCGTCGTCGAAATGGTAGTGGAGGGTCTCGTAGCGGAAGAACCTCGGGATCAGGGCGATGAAGAACGCGGGCCCCAGGACGAGCGAGGACAGCGCGTAGTAGAAGAGCAGGTTGGAATGCGGGCGATCGATGGCCAGCACGCTCGCGTCGCGGGGGGAAGCCGGGTCCATGGCGTGAGCATAACCCACCGCCCCTCCCGGACAAAAAGGCCGTCGCGGCGGTGCTTTTCGTTTGTCCACTATGCTTTCAAACCCACGGGGCGTCCCGAACATACTAGAGAGCGATGCGAGGAGCGATGAAGGCCCACGAGCCGGAACGCGGGTGGGAGGTGGTCCCGGGAAGCGCGGGAGGCGATTCCGAGGACGCGGCGTGGGTGCGGCAGGCGCGCGCCGGGGACCTCACGGCTTTCGAGCGCATCTACGACAAGTTTCACCGCCGGATCTACGGGTTGTGCCTGCGGATGACGGGCGATCGGTCGGCGGCCGAGGAGCTGGTGCAGGAGACGTTCGTGCGAGTGTGGCAGAAGCTGCACCTGGTCGAGGCGCAGCGCAACTTTCCGGCGTGGCTGTACCGCGTCGCGGTCAACGTCGTCCTCAGCGACCGGCGCTCGGAGCGCCGCCGCGCGCGCTTCATCGACTCGCGCGAGGACCCCCTCGAAGTCGAGAGGTCGCGACCCGACGCCGGACCGGCGGGACACGAGGCCGGCCTCGACCTCGAGAGGGCCATGGAGAACTTGCCGCCGCGCGCTCGCGCGGTCTTCGTGCTGCACGACGTCGAAGGCCACCGCCACGAGGAGATCGCACACCTGACCGGTGTTGCCGTCGGGACCTCCAAGGCCCAGTTGCACCGGGCCCGAAGGCTCCTGAGGGAGGCATTGAGACCGTGACCTGCGAACAGGCTCGAGAACGATTGGACGATCACGTGAACGGCGACCTGTCGGCGGACGCCGCCGCGGACGTGGAGCGGCATCTCGCGATCTGCCGGCCCTGCAGGACCGAGGAGGGCGAGCTGCGCGCCCTGCTGGCGCGCGCGGCCTCCCTGGCGCGCGACGTGACCCCGGAGCGCGACCTGTGGCCCGAGATTCGCGAGCGCATCGAGCGCCGCAGCGTGGACGCGTTCTTCGAGGTCGGGTCATGGGCGACGTGGAGGACCGCGGCCGCCGCGGTGCTGATCCTCGCCACCACGGCCGTCGTGTCCTACTGGCTGGGCCGCAGCTCGGTGACGCTCCCGCTCTCGGGGGGGGCCGCCGGGAGCGCGGGGGCCACGCTGGCCGGAGGTGTCGAGACCGAGTTCGCCGAGGCGCGGCTGACGCTGCGGGCATGGCTCGAGGACCATCGCCAGTCCATGCCGCCCGATTCGCTGCAACGCATCGAGGGCAACCTGCGGGTCATCGACGACTCGATCGCTGAGATCCAGGCCGCTCTCGACAAGGACCCGACGAGCCCGGAGCTCAACCGCTTGCTGCTCGCCACCTACCGGCGGGAAGTGCAGCTTCTGCAGCGCGTGAACACCTGGTCCGCGCGGATGTGAGGAAACCCATGCTGTCCATCGCGAGGAAGTTCGTTGGAATTGCGATCGTCGCGCTCGCCGGCGCCGGGGCGGTGTTCGCCGACCGGTCCGTCAGCGAGAGCGTCGCGGCCGACACCGACGTCGAGGTCTCGGTCGAGCTCATGGCCGGTGACGTCGAGGTCGTCGCGTGGGACGAGGCCCGTGTGACGGTCGAAGGCACGATCGGCGACGACGTCGAGGCGGTCGAGATCGCGGGCCAAGGCGGCCGCATCGAGATCGTCGTCAAGATCCCGGACGGGACCGACCGTCGTGGGACGATCGACGCCGAAGCCGACCTCGTCATTCGGGTGCCGCGAGGGGCCGAGGTGCAGGTCGAGAGCCTCAGCGCCGACATCACGATCTCCGACGTCCTCGGTGACGTCCGGGCCGAGACGGTCAGCGGCGACGTCGCCATCGAGACTCGTTCGAAGAGGGTCGAGGCGGCGACGGTCTCGGGAGACCTCAGGGTCAACGCCCCCGCCGGCGACCTCGACGTCGAGGCGGTCAGCGGCGACGTCACCATCGAGGGCGTCTCCGGCAGCGCCAGCGTGCAGGTCGTGTCGGGCGACCTCGATCTCGAAGGGAGCCTGTCCCAGGCCGAGATCGAAGCCGTCTCGGGCGACATCAAGATCGTCGCCGGCCTCATGCCCGGCGCGCAGGTCGAGATCAACGCGCTGAGCGGAACCGTCGACCTTTCGGTTCCGGCGAGCACCTCGGCGCGCTTCCGGGTCGAGACGTTCAGCGGGACCATCGAGAGTGACTTCGGGACTCCGGCCCGATCCGAGGATCGCGGCCCCGGAATGAACCTCGATGCGACCGCAGGTGGTGGGGACGCGAGGGTCGAGATCGAGAGCTTCAGCGGAAGAGTCAGGATCCGAAAACTGTGAGCCGATTCGAACGGGATAGGAGAGGAGAGCGATGAAGACGACGTCGGTGGCGGGCGTGGTGCTGGCGGCGGCGGCCCTGATGCCGGGCGCGCTGGCGGAGACCGAGGAGTTCGATTGGACCGGGTCCGTCAAGGCCGGTCAGACCGTCGAGATCAAGGGCGTCAACGGCGACGTCGAGGCCGAGCCGTCCACAGGCGGCCAGGTCGAGGTGCATGCCGTCAAGAGCGGCAAGCGCGACGATCCGTCGGAGATCCGCATCGAGGTCGTCGAGCACGGGAACGGCGTGACGGTGTGCGCGATCTACCCCGGCAAGGACTACTCCTGCGAACCGGGTGCGGGCGGCCTCGGAGCGCAGAACAACGACGTCACCGTCACGTTCACCGTGCGCGTCCCGTCCGGAGCGAACTTCGCCGGTCGCACCGTGAACGGCAGCGTCGAGGCGGAGTCGATCGACGGCAACGTCGAGGCAACCACGGTCAACGGCGAGATCGAGGCTTCGGCGGCGGGCTGGGTTCGGGCCTCCACGGTCAACGGCGGCATCGACGTGACGATGGGACGCGCAGACTGGACCGGCGATCTCGATCTCGAAACGGTCAACGGCAGCGTCACGGTCGCCTTGCCGGCCAACGCGAGCACCGAGGTGCGCTTGAAGACCCTGAACGGGGAGATCGAAAGCGACTTCCCCGTCGAGATGAAGGGCAAGTACGGGAACCGCAAGGCGGACGGCACCCTCGGCGGCGGCGGGCGCGAGCTCGAGATCGAATCGGTCAACGGAAGCGTGAAGCTCGCCCGCAAGACGGACTTGGCGGGGTAGAACCTCCGGATACGGTCCCCTCGTGCGTCCGCCTCGGTGTCCCTGTGGGGACCGCTGTAGCGGAGTCCACGGGACGCGGTAGAATCCGGGGCATGAAGCTGATCGAGTGCGTGCCGAACTTCAGCGAGGGCCGCGACCGCAAGACGATCGACGCCATCACCGCGGAGATCGCGGGGACTCCCGATGCCGTCCTCCTGGACGTGGACCCCGGGGAAGCGACGAACCGCACCGTGGTCACGTTCGTGGGCTCCCCCGAAGCCGTGGAGGAGGCCGCGTTTCGCGCCATCGCCCGGGCCGCCGAGGTGATCGACATGTCACGACACCACGGCGAACACGCGCGCATGGGGGCCACGGACGTCTGCCCGTTCGTTCCGATCCAGGGCGCGACCATGGAGGACTGCGTCGCGATCTCGAAGCGCGTCGGCCGGCGAGTCGGCGAGGCGCTCGGGATCCCCGTCTATCTCTATGGATACGCCGCGACCCGGCCCGCGCGGAAGCGCTTGCCCGACATTCGGCAGGGCGAGTACGAGGCGCTGCCCGAGAAGCTGAAGGACGCCGCGTTCGCTCCGGACTTCGGTCCCGCGAGTTTCAACGCCCGCTCCGGTGCCACCGCGATCGGCGCTCGCGACTTCTTGATCGCGTGGAACGTGAACCTCAACACGCGGGACAGCAAGCTGGCCAACAAGATCGCCGCGAACCTGCGGGAGACCGGGAAGCCCAGGCGCGGTGCGGGCGGCGAGATCGTGCGCGACGCCGGCGGCAACGCGGAGCGCGTTCCGGGGCGCTTCAAGGAGCTCCAGGGCGGCGGGTGGTTCATCGAGGAGTATGGACGCGCGCAGATCTCGTTCAATCTCATGAACTACAAGGTGACGTCGATCCACGAAGTGTTCGACGCGTGCCGCGAGGAGGCGAACGGCATCGGCGTGCGCATCACCGGGAGCGAGCTGGTCGGCCTGATCCCGCTCGAGGCGATGCTGGCCGCGGGCGACCACTACCTGTCGAAGCAGGGACGGACGACGGGCGTTCCGGAAAAGGAGCGCGTGCACACGGCGATCCTGTCGCTCGGGCTCGGCGAGATCGCGCCGTTTTACCCCGCGGAGAAGATCATCGAGTACAAGTATCGCGGCGCGGGGTCGGGCCTGAAGGCGATGCGGCTGACCGACTTCGCCGACGAAGTGTCGTCGGCCTCGCCCGCTCCGGGTGGCGGCAGCGTCGCGGCGTTGTGCGGCTCGTTGTCCGCCGCGCTGTCGGCGATGGTGGCCGCTGTGACGTGGTCGAAGAAAGGCATGGAGAGCGCCCGGCCGCGGATGAAGGAGATCGGCGAGCGCGCGCAGGCCTTGAAGGACGCCTTCATGGCGGCGGTGGACCGCGACGCGGACGCCTTCAAGGAAGTGATCGCCGCCCGTCGCCTGCCGGCCGGGACCGAGGAGGAGCGGACGCTGAGGCTGCGCCGCATCGAGCTCGCCAACCAGGCCGCCACGCGCGTCCCGCTGGACGTCGCGGAGCAGGCGATCGAGGCGCTCGATCTCGCCCTGGCCACCGCACGTGAGGGCATTCCGGCATCGGTCTCGGACGCGGGCGTGGCGGGCACCTGCGCGCTGGCCGCCGCCGAGGGTGCCGCGCTGAACGTCCGGATCAACCTCCCGGGTGTGACCGATGCCGCCGTCGCCCGGGAGCTATCGAGCCGGCAAGAGGCCGTGCTGGCTCGCGCCCGGGAGCTCGCCGCGCAGGTGCGCGAAGCGGTGGACGCGGCGCTCGAGGTTCCGCAGGAATAGGCGCGACCCGAGACACGATCGGCCCCGGCGGCGTGTGCGCGCCGTCACGTTGACTTTGGCCGGTTCGGACACGAAACTCCCCGAGCGCGGCAGGGTCTGCGACCCGGCGAACGCGGAAGACCCGATGAGCGAGCCACCGGCCGATCCCTCCCCTCCGCGCTCCGCGCTGGAACGGCGCACGGTCAGCGTCCGCAACGTCGCGGCTTCCTACGCGGGCTCGGTGGTCGAAGCGGCCGTTTTCCTGCTGCTGACGCCTTTCCTGATCCGCGAGCTGGGGCTCGCGGCCTACGGACTGTGGGGCGTCGCCGTGGCGATGGCGGAGTGGCTGCAGCTCCTCGATCTGGGCCTGCGCGAGGGAGTGGTCAAGTACGTGGCCACGCACCAGGCGCGCTCCGCGGTCGACGGAGTCCGGCGGACCGGCGACACGGCCCTGTTCGTGTACTGCCTCGTCGCGGGCGCCGCGTCCCTCCTCGGTGTGGGACTCGCCTGGCTCGGCCTCCCGATCCTGGTGGAGGATCCCGGGGACCTGTCCACGGCACGAGGGGTGCTCCTGGTCCTCACGCTGTCGACGACCTTCACGCTTCCGGCCAACCTGTCCGGGACCATTCTCGAGGGACTCTCGCGCTTCGATCTCCTCAACCTGTTCCGCGTGGGCCACGCGGTGCTCCGGCTGTTCCTCATCGTCCTGGCGCTGCAGCTCGAAAAGGGGCTCCTGGGAGTGGCGGTCTGCGAGCTGGTGGCGCGCATGGTTCTTCATCTCGCCCGGTGGACCGCGCTTCGGCGGGTCGCGCCCAACCTGGTGCCGCGTCCCCGGCCGCACCGTGGAGAGATTGGACGCCTGTTCGGGTTCGCGTCGTGGAACGCCGTCCGACAGGGCGCCGAGGTCCTCCTGGCGAGAATCTACGAGCCCTTGCTCGCCGCGTTCGCGGGAATGGGCTCGGTGGGCGCGTTCCTGGTCGGGAGGCGCGTCGCCAGCATCCCGACCGAGGTCATCGTGCCGATGACCAACGTTCTCCTGCCCCTGAGCAGCGAGCTCGAGGCCGCGTCGCGCGAGAACGCTCTGCGACAGACTCTGATGCGCTCGACGAAGATCTCGTTGCTGCTCGCCCTGCCCCTGGCCCTCGCGGTGGGGATGGGCGCCGAACCGATCCAGAACAACTGGCTCGGAGGCGACGCGCCGGAGGCCGTACCGATCATCCAGATCTTCTCGGTGCTGTTCGTCGTGGTGGCCACCGCCCTCCCCGCGGAGGTGATGCTCTTGGGGCTCGGCTTCACCCGACTGCTCGCGCTGACCGGGCTCGCGCAGACCGCTCTGGTGATCGGGCTCGGCATCCCCATGACGCGCGGTCTCGGGGCGGTCGGGTTGGCGTTCGCCGCCCTCGTTGCCGTCGTCTCGGTCAATGCGGGGATCGTCCTGCCGGTGGCCGTGGCGCGGGTGGGAATCGAGCCCGGCCGATTGCTGCGCGGCGCCATCGGCGCTCCGCTGCTCGCGGCGGCTCCGGTGGCGGTCGTCATGTACTACCTCCGCGATCAGATCGCGCTCGGAGGTCTCGCCGCCCTCGCGGCGTGGGCCGGTGGAGCCGGTTTGACCTACGCGCTCCTGCTGTGGTGGTTCGGCTTCGATCGAGAGGAGCGCAGCTTCCTCCGCTCCCACGTCAATCGTCTGCTCCTCGACCGCTCGCGGATCACCGACTGGGACGAGCCGGAGTAGGGCCCCACGACGGATCGGCTCTCCCCGAGATGAGAGCCATGCGCACCGCTCCCAACCACAAACCCGCCAGAAAGGTCGCGTTGCCTCGCGTCGAGTGCAGGTCGGCCTTGACGAGCGAGGTGGCGGCGTCTCGTGCGATACGCAGCGAATCCTTCAGAAACCTGCCCGCGAGGTGTCCGTCTCCGCGACAGAAGTGCTTGGCGTAGAACGCGCCCTGGCCGACCCCGTAGTCCCACTTCAAGGCATACAGCTCCTCCCGCCGGCGCCATCCGTTGTGCTGGACCACGATCTCGGGGCGGTACAGGACCTCGTAGCCCGCCCGCAGCCAGCGGTAGGCCATGTCGTTGTCCTCGGCGTTGCGCAGGACACCGCCGGGACCGAGGCGCTCGTCGAACACGCCGACCTCGTCGAACACGCCGCGCCGGACCGCCCAGTTCTGGTAGACCACGTCCCGGCCGACGCGTCCGGCCCAACGACGCGGGTGCGGATCGCTGATGCACGACGGCGGCGGCTCCCCGTCGGGAGCGTGGCGGCCCGGAAGGACCCGGCCGCAGATCACGACGCGGCGCTCGTCCCCCGTCTCCCGGAACGCCCGATCCATCGCCCGCAGCCAGTCCTCGGCAACCACGCAGTCATCGTCGGTGAGCGCGATCCGCGCGCCGCGCGCCATCGCGATGCCCGCGTTCAGGGCGCGGCTCTTGCCGGGGGTCTCGAGGCGCGTATAGCGCAGGCGGTCCCCGCCCAGCTCGCGCACGAGCGCTTCGGACTGCTCGTCGCCGCTCTGATCCAGGACGAGGACCTCCGCGTCCTCGAGCCCGCATCGGAGCAGGGACTCCAGGCACTCGCGGAGCAGCGCGGGCCGGTTCCGGGTCGCGATCAGGATCGACGTCGTGACGTTCATCTCGGCCTGGGCTCCGGCGCACGCCCGCGCTCGGCGCGGAGTGTACCAGAGCGATCCCTCGGGCAAGAGCACGGCGCATGGGTCCCCGTATGCTATGTTCGCGCCGGGATCCACGGAAAGGAGCGTCGTACGACCGGTGAGGACCACGCGCGACCCGGAGCCGCCCGGTGGCGAGTCCGGCGGAAGGCTCCGGGACTTCGGTTCCCGCGGCATTCCGATCCTGTGCTTCCACGACGTGTCGGATACGAAGAACGCGGCCTTTGGACCCTACATCCTCGCCGTGAAGAGATTCACGAGGCTGATGGCGCTGCTCCGCAGGTGGCGTTACCGGCCGATCACCCTCGACCAGCTCCTCGACCATCTCGAGCACGGAGGTCCGCTGCCCCGGCGGCCCGTGGTCATCACGTTCGACGACGGGTACAAGGACCTGAAGGCCACGGCCACGCCGCTCTTGGCCCGGCTGGGCTTCGCTCATACGCACTTCGTCAATACGGGCAGGCTCGGCGGGACCACGCAATGGGTCGCCGAGGCTCCGGACATCCCGATCCTGGACCGGCGCGACCTCCAGCAGATGATCGCGGATCACGGCGATTGGGTGGACTTCCAGGCCCACGGCCAGACCCACCGCTCGTTCGCGGGCCTCGACCGTCTCACGCTCGAGAGAGAGGTGCTCGATTGCCAGGCGTCACTCGAGACCATCGTCGGCCGGCCCGTCCGCTACGTGGCCTACCCGTATGGCGAGTACGATGACGCGGTGACGGAGACGCTGGCTTCTCTGGCGGTGCGCGGCTCGTTCACGGTCGATCAGGGCCTCTGCCGGCGGGGCCAGAATCCGCACCGCTTGCCGCGGGTGGAGATCTTCGCCGGTGACACGACGCTCGATTTCGCCCTCAAGCTCCGGTTCGGATGGAGTCCGATCTCCTCGCTGGGCACGCTCCCCTTGCCCCGAATCCTGAAGCGGCTGTACAGGAGACTGACCGGCAGGGTGACGCCACTCACGCCATGATCGACGCCTCGGTCCTGATCCCCTCGTACGACAATCGCGCGACGCTGCTGGCGTGCATCGAGCACCTCAAGGCGCAAACCCACCCGGCCGAGCGCTTCGAGGCGATCGTGGTTCTCGACGGGTCGACCGACGGATCGGCCGAGGCTCTCCGCCGCTGCGAGACCTCTTTCGCCCTGAAGGTCGTCGAACAGAGCAATCGCGGGCGGGCCGCCGCTCTGAACCGGGCGGCGGCTGAAGCTCGGGGGCCGCTGCTGATCGTGATCGACGCGGACATCCTTCCCAATCCGGGCTTCATCGCCAGCCACGTCGCCGCGCACGCCGATGCCGACGTGGTCATCGGTCCGATCCCGCTGTCCGACCGGAGCCCACGGAGCTTCCTGACCGACGGCGTGAAGCACTGGGCCGACAACCACGCCCGCCGGATGCGGGAGCGTTCGGGCGGGTTCTCGTGCAGCGAGATCTACGGCGCCAACCTGTCCATCCCGCTCGCCGTGTTCCGGCGCCTGGGCGGCTATCGCGAGGACCTGAGGCGGACCGAGGACTTCCACCTGGGAAAGAAGATCCTCGACGCCGGGTGCAGGGTCGCCTACTGTCCCGAAGCGGTCGCGGAACAGATCTACGACAAGACCTTCTTCGCCTGGTGTGACGACTTCTACGTCGACGGCCGATCGCACGCCGGTCTGATCCGCGAGTTCCCCGAGGAGACTCCGAACTTGACCATCGGTCACTACCACCCCGTCTCGACCGTCAGGGGAATGCTGCGACCGCTCGTCATCCACCGGCCTCGGCTCGGAGGCTTCGTGATCCTGTGCGCCAAGCTGGTTCTCGAGAGCTGCAGGAGACTGGGCCTGAGGTGGAAGGTGCTGTCGATGATCCAGGGGGTCGTCGGGGACGCTCTGTTCTGGAGGGGCGTCCACGATGAACTGGGAGATCGGGAGCGCTTCGAGGCGCTGATCGAGTCCGATGGACGGACCGCGGGGTAGCGCGCGGGCAGGCGCAACGGCTCGACGACGACCTTGTCGATGACGAGACTCACTGCCTCTGCCCGTCCCCGGATGCTACGGATCTCGTTCACCGTGACGCTGTACGCCACCCTCCAGAAGTAGGACGCGCCCGGGACGCCCCGCTTGTCAAGCTCCCGTTCCGCACGTACTCTCTGCCCCGGGGGTCGGAAGTGGACTACAACGGAGCGTTGACCCAGTACCTGCGGCTGCGCCAGACGCGGCTCGAGCTCAACACCAAGCTCACGCGGCAGCTCTCGAAGAAGGCCATTCTGAAAGGCGGACGCAATCTCGGCCTTGTGCGGCGCGGGACCCTGTGCTTTGAGACCGAGGACGAGACGTCCGTGCTGATGGACTACTGCATCCATGACTATCGGGAGTTGGGGCGCAACGCTGTCGACATCTACCTGGCACGGCCAGGCCTCGGCGAGGAAGAACGCCGCGTGCTCCACGCAATGAAGATGGCCAGGTTTTCCTTGTTTCGCATTACCGAAGCGGTGCGTGGTGTGGGGGTCAAGACCCTCGATCTGTTCCGGCAGGAATCCGTGTTCATCCTCGACGTCAATCTCGGTACGTGCGCCGAGGAGGGTCTGGTCCTCGCGAGTCGCGTCATGCCGCTCGGCGATCACTTCACGACCACTGGGGCGGGCCTTCCGGTCGATCAGGAGCTGTTCGATGCCATCCGGGAGGCGGTCGAAGCGTGGGGAGGAGCGGGTGTTTTTGAGCGGGTGGCTCACTTCTCGGCACGCGAGCAGAGCGAGTTCGCCGCGATCGTCCTGCGGACCTGTGTGAGCGGCGGTGCGTCGCACCGGGTCCGCTACGAGCTCTGAGCTTCACTCGGGTGCGGGGTCCTCACGATGCGCGGTTGACGATCGCAAGGTCTTGGGACGACGCGACCTCTTGGTCTCGGACCTCGCGGTGACGGAGATCGTCTCATCCCCGTGCCGCCGACGCCGAGAGGGAGCCGTCGGCACCTCGATCATCGTCCGGTTGCACCAGGCGGTACTGGACCATATCGAAGCCGGCATCTATCGCCGCGTCGAGATGCTGCCGGCCGCGTTCCGCGATGCGGAGAGATTCCTGCTGTCCGTCGAGAGTGCCCCGCTGCGGGCAGCCGACGCCCTGCACCTCGCGCTTGCCGTCTCCGGCGACGCGAAAACCGTGCTCACCTACGACCGGCGGATGGGGCGGGCGGCGAGTGCCCTGGGCCTGAACGTGTTCCCGGAGACCCGTCCGCCTGCGGCGCGCCGACGGTCGCCGTAATCCGTACTACCGATCCGCGCTCTTCGGCCCCGCGGCCATGGGCCTCGTCTCGTGGTCGAGCCTGTGGCTGTACCTGATCGGAGACCTTCTCGGCGGCGCGGCCGCGTCTGCGACGTTCAAGGCCTTGAATCCTGCGGGCCGGTGAGGACGCCCTGCCACCCGGCACGAGGCCACTGACAGGATTCCCCGTCGACCCAGACGAGATCCGCCCCGAGACTGTCGATCTGACCGCCGCACACGTTCTCGAGAAACTCAACTGGGGAGCCTGCAGTCGTGAGTAGCTCTTGATACGGTCGATCGCTCTTCCCGTCGGCACCTGAGCTCGCGATCAGATAATCGAGGCCATCTGACCAGTACCATAGAGGTCCACCCCACTCGTCACGCGCGCAGCCCGCCAAGGCGGGTCCGATCTCCCCCACCAGGGAGTCGATCTCGACGATCCGATCGTAGGAGCGCGGATACCACGGTTTCTCGTTCCGCCGCGCAGCCGCGTAGTTCTCCACGCCCCGCGCCGCACTCACGATGGCTTCCCGCGTTTTGGCTATCCGCCGATGAACGGTCGCCATGGGGTCCTCTTGCCGCTTGACGAGCTTGCCGACGAGCGCCTTATCGGTGATCTCCACATGCCACGTATCGCAGCAAGCGTGGAGTCCGAAGGGCTTTGGCTCCAACGACCCCCAGCCGAGGTCCAGGTGCGCACTGCCGCGTGAACTGAATCTCATGATCAAACGCATCTCGGACGCCACCCAGTCCGGATCGACGTGCAGCGGCGTCATGACCGGCTTCCCCAGGAAAACCCGCCGATCCGGGTTCACCTCACGGACATCGTCAGGCCACTTCCATCGAGCTACGGTTTCCCAAAAACCGTCGACGTAGGCCTGGGCCTCGACGTCTGAGCGAGAGTCGCGTCCGCACACGGACAATGTCCGTCCGGAGCGGTTGGTCACGAGCAGTCCGTCTTCCCAGGCCAACTCGGAGTAGCCGTCGGCTCGACCATCCGAACAGGATTCCAGGTGCAGTAACGTGAAGCCGTTTTGTGAACCCTGCACGATCAGGTCGACGATGCGCGACATCGGTGGATCATCGACGTGGATCTCCATGACCTCTCGGCGGGCGGCACCGTCGCAGTCGGTCACCACGGCGACGAGCGTGTAGAGACCCCCTCGAGGAATGGCGAGCTCCCACGCGTGCGGCGATTCGGATGTTCTTTGTCCCAACGGCAAGTCGCACGAAGCCATGAGCACACCGCCGGCGTCCTGCAATTGGAGCTGCAGGTTTGCTCGCGCGCAGTACCGGGTGCCCGACCCGTTGACTTCAACGACGGTCACCCGCCACGGTTCGCTCGCGGCACCGGGGAGAGTGGTTGGCGCGCAGAGCACGATCGCGGAAGCGAGACTGACGAGAATACCCCGGCGAAACGCGCTCCCGATCATGGCTGGGATCCTACGCCTTCAGGAACAGGCGCTACAACACGCCCGCTACACACGCCCGCTGCGGAGCGGTGAGGCGTCGAATTCGTCGCCAATCTACCCGCAGACTCCAACGGCCTGGGCAAAACAGGCCGCGGGTCCCCGCGGACGCTCGGTGCCGTCGGCGCGGTAGCCGTGCGATCCCTCCCACACGGTGTTGTGCGGCACGACCAGATAGTAGGTGTTTCCGAAACCCGGCTGGACGACCGCGCCGGTGGAGCCACCGGTGCTGCAGGTGCTGGGAGTGTGGCTGGTGAAGTTCCCCAGGATACCCTCGTAGATCGCGAAGTCCGTGTCTCCAGACACGCAGGAAGACCCCCAGCTCATTTCCAAGTCTCCCGCCACGTTCAAGGTGACCGTGAGCTGAATCCCGGGGACCTGGAGCCCATCGGGCACGGCACCCGCCGCCGGGCCGCAGCCTGGACCGCAGTTGGTGCCGGTCGCGGCATTCTGCTGGGCGGATTGTGCCAGGTTCAAGGCGACGGCGAGCTCGCTCTCGACCTCCGTGGGATTGTGGAATCCCATGCTGTTCTCCGAGACGACCAGGTTCTCCCATCTCACGTGGGCCGCTCGGTGGTTCTCCAACGCCGTCTCGAGAAGGACCGGGCTCACCGGTTGTCCCCCTGCCAGGGCATCTTGGGCCGTCTTGATGGCGGCGAGACTGTTGACGAGCGCACCTTCGACCGCCACGGCGTCGGCATAAGTGTCATTCTGGATCCGCTCCGCCTTGGTCTTCATGCGGGACAGGTTTCCGCTGTGGCAGGCGGCGCAGGGCGGAATCAAACCGTCATCATCCACTTCCAGACCGAAAGTCGAGGCGAAGGTCGCCACCGGTTCGGGTGACATGTATTTCAGCGGCGAGGCCAGCCAATGGCTCGTGAACTGGGTCCCGTCGCCGGCTTTGGTCACCTTGGGCATGTGGCACACGAAACACCCCGCCCCGTTGCCGTAGTGGCGGCTCCCCCAGTAGGTCTCCGCCTCGGGGTGCTGGCTCTTGATCAGATCCGTGCGGACGGGGAAGGGGGTGAAATACGGGACCCCGTTGCCGGGCGAGTTCGAGCTCGACAGCGGGCCGGTGCCGTGGACCCAGTCCTGGACGTACTTGCGGTCGAGATGGTCGCCCCATCCCGGGAACTCGGAGGCGTAGACGCCCTCGAGGTCGGCGGCTTTCGCCCACGGGAAGTAGTCGCGGTCGATCTTGTCGATGGAGCTGTTCCCGCAGACGTATTCCACGTGGCACTGGGCGCACAGCGCGATGCCCTCATCCAGCGTCAGGGGTGTGTCGCCGTCGAACGAGGTCGGGCTCGCGGGATCGTAGGGGTTGATTCCACTCCGGCCGATGGCGTCGAGGAGCGACTTGCGGATGAGGCGGAACCCGATGAGATCGTCGGTTGCGGGGTCCCGGCCGACCTTGTGCGGATTGTGGCAGTGGTTGCAGCCGTTTCCCGACATTCGCGTCGGCGAGCCGGGCGGCAGCTCGTTGACCGTCAGAGCGTACAGAGCGGCCCACAACCACAAACCGTCCTTCGCGGCGCCGGGGTAGTCGAAGCTGGCGTACTTCGTCCCGTCGGGCAGAGTCACGAGCACCTGGGCCTCGTGGTTGTACGGACGAGGAGCGTCCCGGTCGGTCTTCATCGCCACCTTCGTGCCGGCGGGGACCAGGATGCTCTGCCCCATGTGCCCGGCATGCACGAGGGTGTCGTTCTTGGTGAACACTTCCTCGTCGGAGTCCCAGTAGTAGGCGACCTTGGTGGACTTGCACTGTATGCAGGTCTCCTTCTTGCCTCGCGTGACGTCGTAGTGGTCCTGGAGCATCACGTTGTGGGAGCGCTCTTCGTTGTACTCCTGGGTGAACCCGTAGCCGTCGATGATGTCGTTGTAATGCGAGAAGTCGTTCAGCTTGCTCCACAGAAGCGGGGAGCCGCCGTAGGCCGTCGGCCAGTCGTCGCCGTACGTGTAAGTGCCGTATTGGTCGGCATGGCAGCCGCCGCACACCTCCAGGTCGAAGTGGACCGCGGGCTCGAGGGTATCGGGATCGGCCCCGTGGCCGGCCGCTCCCGCGTGGCACGTCTCGCACGACAGCCCGCCGTGGGATGAGGCGGCGAGGTCGGCGACCCTCAGGTCGTGGCACGCGGCGCACTCTTCGTTCAGGGCCAGTGCGGGCGGGGTCACGCCGAGAACGAGCAACGCGAAGGTTGTGAAGAGGTGCTCTCTACTCATGGTCGGACCCCCTTTCGAGCTCGCCCGAGGTGCGGCTGTGGCGTGGGGAGATTCTCAGATCAGACTGAGCGCGCGGGAGTCCGGAAATCAAACGAGATTGTCGGCCCCTGAAGTCCGTGCGTCATCGAGGCCGTTCTCATGCGCCGCATGCGCGCTTGACATGAACGAGAACGTGAACGACGCCGAGCGGGGTGACCTGCGCCTCGCGCCCAGCCCGGAGGAGCAGCTCGTCGAGCTCCTCGACTCTTCGCGATCGGTGTGGGCACGCACCCAATGCAATGGCTCGCCGACCACCGGACACCACGGTACGACTCGGATCCCGATGGTGGCCTGCACCACCAAGGGGGCTCGGAACGCGATGACTGGTACGCCGTCAGTTTTCATGGAAGAATGACGGCGTGATGGACAGGGCCTACCGGCGTCTCACGCAGGCCCCCGAACGGAGTTTCTTTCTGCTCGGCGTCCGCGGCGTGGGCAAGAGCACATGGGCACGCTCGGCCTTCCCGGACGCCCCGCGGATCGATCTCCTGGACGAGAGGCGTTACCAGGACCTGCTCGTCGATCCTTCGTTGCTCGCGGACGAAGTGCGGGCACTGCCCGCGCGGAGCTGGGTCGTCGTGGACGAGGTCCAGCGCATCCCCTCGCTCTTGAACGAGGTTCATCGGCTGATCGAGGAGCGCCGGCTGCGATTCGCCCTGCTGGGCTCGAGCGCTCGGAAGCTCAAGACCTCCGGGACCAATCTCCTGGCAGGACGGGCGCTGCGCAAGCAGATGCACCCGCTGACCCCCGCGGAGCTCGGCCGAGACTTCGACCTCGCCGCCGTTCTCCGGTTCGGCTCGATCCCGCTCGTCTGGGCCGCCGAAGATCGACGCGCGGTGCTCGAGAGCTACGTCCAGCTCTACCTGCGCGAGGAGATCCGGGCCGAGGCCGCGGTGCGCAACCTCCCCGGCTTCGCTCGCTTCCTCCCCATCGCGGCGCTGTTCCACGGGCAGGCGGTCAACGTGGCGGGCATCGCCCGGGACGCCGCCGCGGCCCGCACCACGGTGCATGGGTACCTCGAATTGCTGGAGGACACGCTGCTGGCTTTCCGTCTCCCGGCGTACGAGGCGCGGCTGCGGGTGCGCGAGCGCAAGCATCCCAAGTTGTACTGGATCGACCCGGGGTTGGTCCGCGCCGTCAAGCGGCAGCTCGGGCCCGTGACGGCGGAGGAGAGAGGACCGCTCCTCGAGGGGTGGGTGCTCCACGTGCTGAGGTCCCACGCCGAGGAGTCCGAGCTGTACGACGAGATCTTCTACTGGGCGCCGGTGCAGGCGGCGCACACCGAGGTCGACTTCCTGCTCCGTCGTGGGCTCGAACTGCTCGCCGTGGAGGTCAAGTCGCAGCCCCGGTTCTCGGTGCCGATGTTCGCCGGCCTCCGGGCGATCGGCGAGCTGCCCCGCGTCGTTCGCAGGATCCTGGTCTACACGGGACCTCGCAGTCTGCGGACGGCCGAAGGAATCGAGGTCTGGCCCGCCGATACGTTTGCGGCCAACGTGGCCAACGGTCGCCTGTGGCCGTGACGGCTTCGAGCACGCAGGAAACCCGTTCACGGGTCTCGGCGAGCGCGATATACTGGGCGCAGAGTCGCAGCTTCGGACGAATTCAATCTCTTTCTGAGGAGGGACCAATACCAATGACCCGTAAGCTTGCAGGAATGCTGTTGGCGGTCACCGCCGCCATGCTGCTCGCCGCGCCGACGCAGGCGCAGGAAGGTGAGCACGCGATGACTCCCGAGCAACAGGCCGAGATGGAGGCGTACATGACGGCCGGCACGCCGGGCGCCCCCCACGAGGCGTTGGCAGCCACGGCCGGCAGCTACGATCTCAAGATCAAGGGCTGGCACGAGCCGGGTGGGCCGCCGACGGAGGACACCGGCACCTCGAAGCGCACGATGGTGCTCGACGGCCGCGTGCTCGTCGAGGAGGTGACCGCCTCGATGATGGGCATGCCCTTCACCGGCCAGAGCATGACGGGCTACGACAACGTCTCCGGAAAGTACTGGTCGACATGGACGGACAGCATGTCCACCGGCATTATGGTGAGCTCGGGCACTTGCGACGCTCAGAAGGTCTGTAGCTTCACCGGCACGTGGAACGACCCGATCACGAAGGGTCCGGTGACCGCGCGGATGACCAGCCGCTGGACGAGCCCGACGACCGAGGTCTTCGAGATGTACGGGCCGGGCAAGGACGGCAAAGAGACGAAGATGATGGAGATCACCTACACCAAGAAGTAGCGCCGGGGCTCGGGCCTTACGGGCAGTCGTTGACGACGACGCGCTCGACGTTCGAGGTCGAGAACCCGTAGGTACCCGAGCCGCAAGCGTTCTGGCGCTCCGCACCATGTAGAAGTAGCCGTCGTGCGGGCTGGGATCGGGCCGCGCGTCCACGAACGAACTCCCGCTGACGTCGTCCTGGACGCACGCGGCGCCGGTCGTCGACTGCTGGACGAGAAGGTCCGAGATCAAGCGGCTGCGTTGCGTGCAACGGCGGCGCTCGGCTTCACGAACCGTAGAGCGGCGCGCCCGAATCGGTCACGCACGCCAACGTGAAACCCCTCTTCAGAACAGGGTGGAAGGCTACAGTCCTCGATCCGACGGGCGTCGCCCACCTTCGGGGACCTCGAGGGGACTTCGAGGACCTTGGGGCTCACCGACCGGCCAGCCCACGACTGCGTAGCTTCCGTGCCGGTACCCGCGCCGACCGATCGCCAGGCGATGGCCGGCCGGAAGGATCACGAAGTCCGGCTGCTGGATCTCCGCCACGCGCGACAAGGTGTTCTCGTCGAGCTGTTCGTAGGCCGCATCCATGAGGGTCATGAAACGATCACCGCCGCGCGCATGCCAGGATTGAAGCTGCTCGGCGGTGATCCCGATCGCGCCGAGACGGCGCATCCACTCCGCTGCGAAGGGGGGATCCCACAGCATCGCCGCACCCTCCTTCCAGTCGACGAAGACCGATCGCTGCGAGAGGGCGCGGAACGTCCCGAAAGAGGGTGGAACCAGAAACACCGCCTCGCGGTCGGTGGCCGAGCGGGCCCAATCCGCCATGGCCCTGACCTCCGCCGGCGGCCGTCGGATCAGGGGCATCCCACCGACAAGCGAGCGGACCGCACCCAGCGCTACGACCGCCACGCAAGGCACCACCAGAGCGAACAGGGAGATCTCACGCCAACGGGCTGGTCGACTCCTGCCGATCCAACGCCAGACTCTGACCACGAGGAACAGAATCGTGAACAACAGAACGGCAGAGAGCGCCAGTCCCGGCCTCCCCATGACCGTTCCTTCCACGGTCACCAGGGCAAGAAAGGCCACACCAAGAAACCACGCCCTCCAAGGAGCAAGGGGTTCGCGGGTCAACGCGCACGCCAGAGGTGCGATGGCGAGAACGGCACCGTAGACGTACCACAAGTCCGTTCCTCTCACCGGCTGCAGGGTGACCAGCATGGGGTGGGTCAGTAGTTCCCCGGCGACCAAGGCCAGGACCACCCAGCCGACAGATACGGCGGCCGCCGCGTAGCCCAGAAGGCTCTGGAACGGCCGCTGGCGACCCCAGAGAGCCGCACTTGCCAGGCCTATCGCGACCAAGGCGGCGTAGCGTCCCACGTCCCACGCCGACCAGGATGTCGGGAAAAAGTGGTAGGGATAGTAGGCCCGCAGGGCATGGAACCACACGGTGCCGCCGCCCTCATTCGCAGGTCCAAGCGCTACGAGGAGGGCGGTCGGAGCCGAGAGCACGGCCGCCAGCAAAACCGCAGGAATCCACGAGCGCCAGGCGCGGCGGCTTTCACTTCGGGCGACCCACACCGTTGCCGCATAGGAAAGCGCGAAGATCCCATAGAGCGGGTTGGCGTTGAACGCAAGCCCGTGGTATACGGCCCACTCCCACGGGCGGCCCCGGACACACGCTGCCAGGGCAAGAAGGGCCATGGCCACAGCGACGCCCGTGTGCTCGAAAAGCGGGCTGACTATCGTGCCGGATCCCACCGCGGGGAACGGGGCGAGGGCTACAACGGTCCATGCGCCCAGAATCGCCAGCGGGTTGTTCTCGCTCAAGGTCGCGGCGAGGCGGCCTGCGGCCCACAGGGTGAACAACCGGCTCAGTGCCAGGAGGATGACGAGCAACGGCGAGAGCGGAGCGAGGCGCGCAAGCGCCGCGACGATGTGCCACAGCGGCGCCGGGTACGATCCCAGAGTCTCGACGAACGGGTCGTGGGGATAGAGAGAACCATCGTTCAGTTCCAGAACCAGGGGTATCTGCAGCTCGTGATTCCCGATGCCGACGTCGATGCCCGTGGACACGAGAGAGCCCAGGTAAAGGGCGCAGCACCCAGCGACCACTCCCGTGGCGCGCCGCCCGGAGATCCACGCGGCAGGCGTGCTGGAGCCGTGGGGCGGAGGAGGCTTCGACGAGCGATCATGATAATGCCGATGTCGATGGTGCTCGTCGTGCACGTGGGGATGCGCGTGCTCCACGATGCGGTGCTCGTGCTCGTGAACGTGCTCGGTCTCCGGGTCGAAGTCCGAACCGTGGGAATGCCCGTGGTGCCCGTCGAGGTGTCGGTGCCGGTGCGTGTGCCGGATCGGCTCGTGGAGGTGACGGTGCGCGTGGCGGTCGACGGCCAACGCCACCGCTCCGAGCACGCACAGCGCGAGCGCGATCCATCCCGGCAAGCCGGACCTCTCGCCCAGGAAGATCAGACTCCAGACGAACGCGAACGCCGGTCCCGTCGCGAACAGGCCGGCGTTGAGCGCGGCGCCGACTCGCCTCAGCGCCAGTAGTTCCAGAACGAGCGAGACGCCGACACCGACGCCGCCCGCCAAGAAGACGAGTCCCCAGGTCCGCGGTTCGAGGGACCACGCGCCCCGAATCGCCGCGAGTGTCAACACGACGCCTGCGACGATCCCCTTGATCGCGACCACGAGCAGCGGATCGAGGTCGCTCGCCCCGCGCGCGAGGGTGTTGTCCACCGCCCAGGCGGCGCACGCCGCGACCAGGAGCGTTACCCCGAGCCATGAAAAACCGCCCGCACTCACGGGGTCGACCTCGAAGATCGAGAACAGCACGACTCCCGCTCCGACGAGCACGAGCCCTACGAAGCCGCGCTTCCCCGGCCGCTCCCCCAGCACCACGATTGCCGCGAGGACCGTCAGCGCGAACTCCAGGTGTTGAATCACCGCGGCGTGGTGCGCGACGACGCGATCGACACCGGCGAAGAACAGGGCCGGCCCCAGGACGCCGCCGAAGAGCGTGATGCCCAGCAGCCGGCGCGCGTCTCGCCTGGTCGCCCGCCGTCCCGTCGGCCGGGAACCGGCCAGACGCCGCGCCCCCAGCGCCGCGAGAGCGACCAGCCCCGCGGCGAGATACGCGAGACCGGCGGCACGGACCGGTTCGATTTGGGCGAGCGCACCCTTCGCGGCGGGAGCGAACACGCCGAACGTCGCGGCGGCGGCGAGCGACAGGGCCACTCCGCCCAGGCGCCGCGGGCGGCATTCCCGGTCCACGGCGATCTCAGTCATCGAGCCTCTCGCGCATACGACCGAAGCGCAGGAACGCCAGCGGGACGACGATCATGTTCAGCGCCGTCGCCGAGAGCAGGCCGAACAGGATCACGACCGCCATCGGCGCCTCCAACTCCGCGCCGGGGTGGTCGCCGGAGAGGGCCAGCGGCAGGAGGGCCAGGCCGGCCGCCAGGGCCGTCATCAGGATCGGCACCAGACGCTCCCGGGCGCCGCGGACGACCGCGCGGCGGAACGAGCACTCGCCCTCCTCTTCCAGCAGGTGCCGGATGTGCGAGACCATCATGATCCCGTTTCGCGTCGCGATGCCGAACAGGGCGATGAAGCCGATGATCGACGCCACCGAGAGGACGCCCCCCGAAACGAAGACGCCCGCCGCCCCGCCGATCAGGGCGAGCGGCAGGTTGAGCATGATGACCAACGCGTCGCCGATCGAGCGGAACGCCGCCGCCAGCAACACCAGGACGCCGAGCACCACGGTCAGACCGAGCCACAGCAGGCGACGCGAGGCAGCGGCTTCGCTCTCGAACTGCCCCCCATACTCGATCGAGTAACCCGCCGGAAGCTCCACGGAAGCGGCAACGGTCTCTCGGATCCCGTCGACCACCGAGCGCAGATCGCGTTCGGCGACGTTCGCGGACACGACGATCTTGCGCTGGCCGTTCTCGCGGCTGATGAAGTTCGGGCCGCGGTCCTCCCGAATGTCGGCGACCGCGCCCAGGGGCACCCTCGCCCCGGACGGCGTATCGATCCGCGTCCGGCGGATCGACTCCAGGTCCCGTTGCAACTCGGCGGGGTAACGCACCACGAGCGGGAAAGCGACCTGTCCTTCGAACACCTGCCCCACCTCGCGTCCGACGAATGCGGTGCGCATGGCCTCCGCGGCGGCACCGGCCGGTTGGCCGTAGCGTGCCAGCTCCGCTCGATCGAAGTGCACGCGCACCGTGGGGATGTTCGCCTGCTGCTCGACCGCGACGTCCACGGCGCCGGGGACCTCGCGGGCGGCCGTCTCGACGCGCCGGGCCAGGTCGCGGAGCTCCGAGAGTTCCGGACCGAATATCTTGACCGCGATGGCGGCCCGCGTTCCGGACAGCATGTGATCGATGCGGTGCGAGATCGGTTGCCCGACGGTCACGTTGACTCCCGGGACCAGCGAGAGCCGCGCGCGGATCTCCTCCAGGACCTCGTTCTTGGGGCGAGACCTCATGCTCAGCTTGACATCGAGCTCCGCGGCCTCGACGCCCTGCAGATGCTCGTCGAGCTCCGCGCGCCCCGTGCGCCGGGCCGTCGAAGTGACCTCGGGAATCTGCAGAAGCAACCGCTCGACCGCGGCGCCGAGCCGGTCCGATTCCTCGAGGCTGGTCCCGGGCAGGGTCACGGCGCTGATCGTCAGCGTGCCCTCGTTGAACTCCGGAAGGAACCCCCGACCCATCCAGAAGAACGACGCGATCGCCGCCAGCAGCAGGACGGCCGCCCCGACGAGGATCGATCGGCCGTGGTCGAGACACCACTCGAGCTGCCGCTCGTAGACGCTCTTGAGCCGCGCGATCCAGCGGGGCTCGTGGCCCGAGACGACCGCCCTCGACTTCGGCAGCACAAGGACACACAGCACCGGCGTCACGGTCAATGCGACCAACAGCGAGGCGAACAGCGCCACGAGGTACGCGAACCCGAGAGGCCGGAGCAGGCGGCCCTCGACCCCGTGGAGGAAGAACAGCGGCGCGAACACGAGCCCGATGACGAGGGTCGCGAACACGATCGACCCGCGGATCTCGCTGCTGCCGCGGTAGACCACTTCGAGGACGGGCGACCGCTCGCCCTCGGGACGGAGGACGTTCTCGCGCAGCCGGCGGAAGACGTTCTCGACATCGATGATCGCGTCGTCGACGATCGCACCGACCGCGATCGCCATCCCTCCGAGCGTCATGCTGTTGATCGTCGCCCCGGCCCACTTCATCGCCGCGACTGCTGCCAGCAACGACAGCGGCATCGCGACCACGGTGATCGACGCCGCCCTCAGGTTGGCGAGGAACAGGAAGACGATAACGATGACCAGGATGCCGCCGTCGCGCAGGGCGCGGGTCAGGTTGTCGATCGCGGTCTCGATGAAGTCGGCCTGGCGGAAGATGTCGCGCCGGACGACCATCCCTCGGGGCAAGGACGCCTGCAGCTCGTCGAGCACCTCGTCGAGGCGGCGCGTGAGCTCGAGCGTATTGGCGCCCGGTTGCTTCTGGACACCGACGACGATCGCGGGCTCGCCGTTATGGGATCCCTCGCCGCGCCGCAGCGCGGGGCCGATGGTTGCCTCGCCGAGATCCCGAACCAGGATCGGACGTCCATCGCGCGAGACCACGACCGTCTCGGCGATCTCGTCCAGGCTCTCCGGCCGGGCGATGCCCAGGATCAGGTACTCCTGCCCCCCGGAAACGAGGAAGCCGGCCGAGGTATTGCGGTTGGCCTGCTCCAGAGCCTGCTCGACCTCTGCGAGCGTGACGCCGTAGAACCCGAGACGGTCGGGAGATACCAGCACCTGGCACTGCCGTTCGGCGCCGCCGATCGTGGTGACCTGCGAGACTCCCGGCACCGACAGGATTCGGCGCCGAAGTGTGGTGTCTGCGGTCGTGCGCAGGTCCAGGAGCGAGTGGCGATCGGACTCGAGAGCGAGAAACAGGATCTCGCCCATGATCGACGAGATCGGAGCGAGCACCGGCGGCTCGACGGTATCGGGGAGCGATCCCGCGACGAGGCTCAGCTTTTCGTTGACCGTTTGCCGGGCGCGGTAGATGTCCTCGCCCCAGTCGAACTCGACCCACACGATGGCGGCGCCGACGGCCGTGACCGAGCGCACGCGTCTCACCCCGGCCGCGCCGTTGAGCGCGGCCTCGATCGGGAACGTCACGAGCGATTCCATCTCCTCCGGAGCGATGCCGTGGCCCTCGACGAGGATGGTCACGGTCGGCGCGGTCAGGTCCGGCAGCACGTCGACCGGCAAGCGGACCGCTTGCCAGCCGCCCCACGCCAGCAGTACCGCGGCCAAGGCCAGAACGATCAGCTTGTTGTGCAACGACCATCGGATCAGCGCGTCGACCATGACCGCCCCTCAGTGCACGTGGCCGTGGGCCGGGATCTGCGTCGACATCACGGCCAAGCGGATGAGATACGGCCCGCGATGAACGACCCGCTCTCCGGGCTCGACGCCGTCGAGAACGTGGACGTAGCCGCCCTCGGAGCTCCCGAGCCGCACCGGGCGGCGCTCGAACGACTCGCCGCCGGTCTGGACGAAGACCACGGGGCGGCCGCCGTCGTCGACGACCGCTGACTCGGGCACCGCCGGGTGAGCCTGCTCGTCGCCGAGGAACAGCCTCAACCCGACGTTCTGGCCGACCTGGAGACGGGGCTGCTCGCTGTTTTCGAACGCGAAGCGCACTTCCACCGTCCTGGCGTCGGGTTCCACGACGCCGACGATCGCGAGGGGCGTGCCGAGCGAGACCGGCGGCGTGCCGTCGCGGAGCAGCTCGCCCGCACCGATCGATTCGAGCATCGAGGATTGCGATTCCGGGACGGCGCCGACAACGTCGACTCGATCGGTATCGACGAGGCGCACCAGGAACTCGCCCTCTTCGACGCTCATGCCCGGCGCGAACCGCGCCTCCGCCACGACTCCGCCGAACGGCGCTCGGACCGCGAAGGAAGCCTCGCCCGAGGCGCCGCTGTCCGACTGGCTGAGACCCTCATGGAGGGCCCACCGCTCTCGCGCGGCGTCGAGCCGGGCCGACGACGACACACGGGCGGCCTCGGCCTCGGAAAGGCGCCGGGCGGGCAGAGCGCGGGCTTCCACGAGACGCGCGGCGCGATCCAGTTCCCGCTTGGCCAGCTCGTGGTCCTGCTCGGCATCGACGAGGGCGGCCCGCAAGCCCGCCGCATCGCGGAGCTCGTCCGACCGCGGGACGATTCTCGCCAGCACGGCCTCGGCGCGAACGCGGGTGCCCGGAACCGGTGCGGCGGATGTCGGGTCGATCCTCCCCGGGACCGGAGCCGACATCACCGCCTCGCCGCCGGCGCGCGGGCGCACGACCCCGGGGACGTCGATGCTGGACCGCAGGGCGCGCACTTCGATCGTCTCGGTGCCGAACTCCAGCGCCCACTGCTGCTCCTTGAGGAATGAGATGCTCTCGCCCTCCGCTTCCTCGACGGCATCGAGCGGCGACCCGGCGGCGTGCACGGTCACCGGCCCGATCTCGTGGAGATCCTGGAGATCGGTTGAGTCGACGCGCAGCGTCATCTCATAGGTGCCCGGAAGCTCCACGATCACGTCGGCACCGAAGATCCCGGGGCGTGACGGTCCTCCGCGGAACTCGACCAGTGCGCCGTCCCCCCCACGAAGCCCGACGACCGCCTCGCCGTCGGTCAGCGGCGAGAAGTCCCGGAGATCCGTGACGTGGATCGCGAAGCGTCCGCTCCGGCCCGCGACGAGCAACGGGTACTCCACGAACAGCTCGGAGCGGTCCGTCCAGTGCGTGACAGCCACCGTGGGACGCTCGACCGCAGCCCCACCGTGTACGTGGTCGCCTCGAGTGTGATCATGTCCTCCGCACGCCGGCATCAGAGCAAGGGGGGCCGTGAGAATCAGGGACAGGCGCGCGCGGTTCATGGCTGCACCTCGTTTCCGATGGCGCGGTCCAGTTCGATCTCCGCGAGCTTGGCCTCGTACCGCGTCTCGAGCGCCCGCAGCTCCATGGCCAGCGATGTCCGGTGGGCGTCGAGAAGCTCCAGGATCCCGCTCTCGCCCTCGTCGTAGGCCAGTTGCGCGATCCGTCGCAGCTCGGCGCCTCGTCGCTCGACCTCGTCGTCGTAACGTCGCGCCGCCTCTCGCGCCGCGCTTTCACGCGCCAGCGCCGCAAGCACTTCGGCGCGGATCTCGCGCTGCAGGATCTCGCTCTCCAATGCGACTCGTTCGTGATCCGCGGTCGCGCGCTCGGCGGCGGGCTGCCCACGATCGAAGATCGGCAGGGGCACCGTCAGCGAAGCGACGAACCCCGTGGCCGACAGCCCGAGGGCCTCGACTCGCTTCCAGCCCGCGGTGAGCGTCGGCTCCGGGAACCTCAGTCTGCGGGCGGCCTGGGATTCCAGCTCCCGGCGCCGTGCTTCCGCGGACAGCGCCCGCAGATCGGACCGTCGCGACAGCGCGAGGGCGACGGCCTCTTCGGCGGACGGAGCCCCGGCGGTCGTCGCGAAGTCGCCGGAGAGCGAGACGCCGTCCATCGCGAGGGTCGCGCCGAAGAAGGCGCCGAACCGCGAGCGGGCCGCGGACAGCGCGGTCTCGGTCGCGGTCGTCGCGATCTGGATCTCGGCCAGCTCTTGCTCGGCGCGGAGCACGTCGTAACCCGTGCCTTCCCCGTGCCGCTCGCGCTCGCGCAGGACCTCCACGACTCGCTCGAGCGATCCGGCTCCGCGTCGGAGGCTCTCGACCGCAAACTCGGCGTGCAGGACCTCGTAGAACACCAGCTTCAGGGAGTAGGCCTCGTTCTGGAGATCGCGCTCGGCGGCGAGCCCCACGGCCGAAGAGGCGGCCTCCGCGCGCTCACGCAGCAGCGCGCGGCGTCCGGTTATCGGTAGCTCCTGCTCGAAGAACAGGAACTCGTCTCGGACGTCGGCGGCGTCCTCGACCACGTAGGCGACGCTCGGGTTCGCCACCCGCGCGTCGACCCTCGATTCCGCGTCGACCGCCCGCATCGCGATGGGCACGGCGCGAGCCTGCGGACTGTCCTCGAGGAACAGGCGGATCGCGTCCACCTCGGTGATCGCGTCACTCGAAGCGAGTGCCAGCGATGGCAGGAAGCAAGCGATGACGAGGGCCGTGCGGGCCCCCACGGATGATTCCATGGCGGACTCCTCTCCAAACGGGTCGGTCGGGTCAGAAAGCACGGGACTCACGCCGGACGGCGTGATCGAGGAGGATCAGGCAGGAGGGGCTCGGAGGCGAGGCGGGATCTTCGGCGGTGGATCCCTGGGCCGGCTCGGTCGCGCCATCCGGATCTCCGGTGTGCCCAGGGGCCGGTCGACCGCCGGCAAGGCGGGAAGGACGGCCGGCAGGACGCGAGCGCTCGCGAGCACGCTCGCCGCAGTCGCGTTCAGGTAGACGGCATCTCCCTCGTGATGGTCGACGTGCCGCGTGTCGACTTCCAGGTCGCGCGGGGCGTCATGGCGATGCTCGCCGGGGTCACCGGTCAGGTGGGCGTGATCGAGGTGCAGGCCCCGGGATTGCTCGTGGTGATCCGCCGCCCCATGGACATGGGCCAGACCGGCCGTGAAGCCGAACGCCAGATGGAGGGCGCAACACCCCAGTGCCAAGATCCCCCGCAACATCCGGGGGATTCTATTCACCACCGAGGACATCCGCAACCTGGCGAGGTACCGGTGCAGGTGTCCGGCAACCGGTCAGGTCATCAGCTCGTAATCGACACCGAGTTTCTCGTAGCACGCCAGCGCTCGTCGGTCGCGGGTGAGCAGACGAGCCCGAGCGTGAATCACCGTCGCCGCGATGAGCGCGTCGTGGATGCTCCCACCCGTGAGGCCCGCGGCCGCCGCCTGCTCGATCAGGCGGAAGTGGGCGCGCGGCGGCAGAGCCAGAGGTATCCCGCGGAACCTCTCGGCCAGGAAGGCCGAGACCAGGCTCGCGGGCGCGCAGTGGGGAGGAGGCAGACGCGTGAGAACCGAGTACGCCTCGACCAGCACGTGGGCCGGCACTCGCGGCTTGCGAGCCACGGCGGCGGTGGCGGCAGCATGACCTTCATGCCAGGAGGCAAACGCGGCCACGACCACGCTGGTGTCGACCGCGATCACCTGCGTGTGCGCTCCAGCGTATCGCGCACGATCTCGTCGGTCAGCGGTGGGAGCTTCTCCTCGGGCATGGCGACGGAGCCTCCGGCGCGTCGAACGAGAGACATCGCGGTCGTGGCGGGCTCGATCTCGATGCGGCCGTCGCGCTCGCGGATCTCGATCGGCCGGCCGCGGCGGAGCCCGAGCCGCTCGCGCATCTCCTTGGGGATCACGACCCGGCCCGCGGCGTCGATGGCAGATCTCATGCCATAACGCTACCACGGAACGTTGGTCCTTGGCAACCATCCGGGTCCGCAAGGCGCGGTGTCCGGCAGACCTGCACGTCAATCCTGCCGGCGCTCGTCCATGCGGAGCTGGCGGACCACCTCGTCGTAGTACGGCCGGTCCTTGAGGCTGGCGTACTCGCCGGGGAAGCACACCGTGGTCAGCTCCGCGCTCTGCGCGCCGAAGGCGCTCAGCATCACGGCGCAGCGCTGGCCGTTGGCCAGGCGCGTGCTGTCGATCATCGGGAAGTCGAAGATGCTGACCTCGAACTCGGCGCGTGTGACCTCGGACGCATTCGCGGACGAGGTCGAGGTGACCTCGAGCCGCAGCAGCACTTGCTGGGTGTCGCGATCGACCTGCAGAGCCCGGAGGCTGACCTCGTTGGTCGCCGCATCCACGGTGACCGTGGCCGGATCGAGCGCCACGCCCGCCCGTCCCGCGCCTTCGAGCTCGGCGAGGTCGACCGTGCGGCGGAACGAGTCGCCCCGCAGCTCCAGCGCGAAGCGCTGGCGGTCGGCGATGTCACGCGCCACGCGCCGCAGGCGCTTGAGGTCCGCCTCGTCGTCCGGGCCGTGGCGCGCGTGAAGCTGCCGCGCCAGATCGAGGAACAGCGGCTTGAGGTTCAGCGAGTCGTGGAAGTTGTAGGCCAGCAGCTCCAGGTGCAGCAGGCGCGCATTGATCGAGCCCGCCTCGGGCTCCAGGTAGGACTCGATCACCGACACCAGCATGTCCTTGCGCAGATTGCTCTCGGCCTGCTCGCGCTGACTCATCAGCTCGGAGTACAGCCGCGCGTCGGTGCTCTTGGTCTGCTGGCGGTCGATGACCTGCGAGCCGACGATTCCGACCAGGCCGACGCTGACCGCGGTCAGCAGCCCACCCATCGGCTGAAGGAATACGCCAACCTTGTCCCAGCGATCCTTGGGGACGGACATGGCGAGACCGGCCCCGCTACTTGCGACGCAGCGTGTACTTGCCGTCCTTGATCTCGATCACCAAGTCGACCTGCACGCCCTCGTCGTAGGAGGCGACCTCGAGCGCGGGTGCCTGATCCTTGTAAAGCACCGCGAGGGTGCATTTGCCTGACTCCTGCACCATGAGATGGTAGGAGCCGGACTTGTCCGTCTTCACCTCGGGGTAGGCCTTGTCCCCGCACTTGGCCTCGACCGCGACGCCCTCCCCGACCGACTTCCCGCCCTCGCTGATGGTGCCGTAGAGCTCGCCCGCCACGGCCGCCGAGGCCAGCAGCAGCACCGCGAGGCTGCCAAGCAGTCTATGCATGGAACGTCTCCTCATCCGGTAAATGGGAACCTGCCGCGGCAGCCCGGGGCCGCCGCGAACGCTGTCCATTCTACGCCGAGCTCAAGGACCCGTGCAGGACGGGAGCGATGGACGCGGGGTGCCGTCGCTGCGCAGCCCGCGGCTACCTTCGACTTCCTGCTGCGCGGCGACGAGGTAGTAGCGGATTCGCCCCGGGAGGAGGGGCGCGGGGTCGGCGTGCGAGGTCGTCGCGAGGAACACGGCGAGACAGGCGCCGCCGCCGGTCACGAAGGGAGCGTCGTCGCTGCCGTAGACGTTGAACAGCGCCCCGGGGTTCACCGAGCCGTCCCAGCTCAGAATGATCGTCTCCGGGTCGCCCGGATCTGTCGACGCCGTCACGCCGGTGACCTCCCCGAGACTCTCGATCGCGCCGATGTCCGGCGCCGCGGCCCCGTCGACGTCCCCGTCCGCCGAGGAAGCCGTGCCGATCAGATCCGGCCCGGCGGGCAATCCGCCGCCGGCGGCATCGAGCGCGGGCGAGTCGGACCGCGGCCACAGCGCGATCCGCTCTCCCGGCCCGAGGCGCGGGTCGACCTCGAGGTTCGACGCCGGCAGGTGCCACGTGCCGCTGGAATCGGCCGCGTCGGGGAGGTTCCCGAAAAGGACGTTGGTCGTGGCGTCGGGCAGGTCGCCGTTCCCCTGAACCCGCTCCACGAAGATACCGCCGCCGAGAGCGGCCTCGTTGCCGAGCAGGATCGTCGACGCTATGTCCGGCTCCGAGGCGAACGCCAGGATGCCCCCGCCCATGCCCGTGGCCGCCGTGACGACGTTGTCCACGATCGTGTTCTGCGCGATGACGGGACAGCACGTGCCGGGTGTGGAGGGTCCGGAGTAATAGACGTCGATGCCGCCCCCGCCGTCGAGCGCGACGTTGTTCCGGATGACGTTGCGGGTGATGGTCGCGGCGCTCGAGTAGACCTCGATGCCGCCGCCGTAGCCGTAACCGAGGTAGCCCCCGACCGCCTCGTTCGCCTCGATGACGTTGCGAGTGATGACCGGGGCGCCGCCCGCGATCCATATCCCGCCACCCGTCTGGTCGCGCCCGTTCCGGATCGTGAAGCCCTCGATCCGCGCGGTCGGACCGCGGTCCAGGAGCATCACCACCGAGCCCGACTCCTGCCCGTCGAGGATCGTCACGAACGGGCCGCGCTCGGAGCGGATGGTGAGGTCCTTCGCATCCAGGAGGAGGTTCTCGACATAGGTGCCGGGACGAACCACGATCGTATCGCCGGCGAGGACGTACGGCGCGTTGACGGCCGCGTGGACGGAGCTGAAGTCCGCGGGACCGTCGTCATCCACGATCCACTGCGCGGCTCCGGCAACGGCCACCGCCGCGGCGGCGGCGGCGGCCGCCACGAAGCGGAAGCACCTCATCGCGCTCCCCTCTCAGGAGACGGGAATGCCGGCGACCCGGGCCTCGCCGACGACCAGCACGGCCCGGTCCCCCGCGCGGAGCACGCGCCCGGCGTTCGTGAACAGCATGAACTGCGGGCGGCCCATACGGTTGGGCCTCTGCTGCAACGCGCCGAGGCGTCCCGTGGACATCACGGGAAGGGGCCGGTCGCCTCCGTCGGGAACGAGGCGTGCCTGTCCCTTCAACGCGCGCTTGGCGGTGTCGTAGTCGATGACGCGGTAGTTCAGGCGCACGACGTCTCCGTCCGCCACGAGCTTGACACCGAGGATCTCGATACCGTACCGCCGCGCCTCGGCCTGCACGGGATCCTCCGGCGCGCGCGACGCGCATGCCGCGCACAGCACGGCCGTCACGAGCGCGATCGTCATCATCGTTCGGGTCATCATCGTCCCCCCTCGCGGGAGGCACCGGCGGGTGCCGATGCCTCCCGCCCCAACCGGGCCTGTTTCATTCGGGTCAGGGAGCGCAAACCGGGCGCTGGACCCTCACGGGAGCGACCATGCCTCCCGGATAGACTCCCTGATTCGTGACGTGGTTGTCGTCGTGGCAGTGCGCCGCGTAGAAGTACGGTCCCTCCGGATCGTAGAGCGGGCCGGTCTCCGACGGGAAAGGCGATTCCTCCGGCTCGGGCACGTGTGCCTGGCTGATGCACAGGTTCTCGGAATCGAAGTTGACGATGGTGTCGTAGGTCTCCCCCGACCCGATGTTGATGGTGAACTTCTCGAAGCGCGCCGTGGCCCCGCGCCGGCCGGTCTCCTGCATGTTCGGCAGGGGGCGGGCATCGGTGCCCACGATCTCGTAGTGCTGCCCGTGGAGGTGCAGCGCATGGGTCTGGAACCCCATGTTGATGATCCGGACGAGAATGGGCTCGTCGGGCGCGGCGTCGACGAGTGCCGCCTGCTCGAGACCCGGGTGCGCCGCCTGGCCGTTCGCGACGAAGATCCCGTTCTGGATCCCGGCCACGAAGTCCGGGTCGTTCGGGTCGTAGGTCAGGAGCGGGAAGTCCGCCGCGGTGGCCATCGTGTCCGGGAAGGCCATGCCGTTGACCATCCAGTAGTCCGGGCGGTAGTTGATCCGAACCCACTCGTCGTAGCCGATCGGCGGAGAGGTCTGCAGGATCTCGGGGATCTCCGGCTCCACGGCGTCCGGCTCCAGAGCCTTGTGCCAGCGGCTGTCGAACTCGCTCAGGAGCCAGATGTACTCCTTGACGTAGTTCCTGCCGTAGATCCTCTTCTGGGCTCCGCCGTAGATGACCACGGGCCCGTACATGCCCATCTGCACGTGCTCCACCGCCTCGACGTGGCAGTGGTACATGAAGGTGCCCTCGTGATGGGCGGTGAACTTGTACGTGAACGACTCGCCCATCGGGATCGCGAACGACAGCTCCGGGAAGCCGTCGTGGAACGGCACCGAGTGAATGCCGTGCAGGTGCACGGTGTGCGGATCCTCGAGGTCCGGGCGGTACTTGAAGCCGAGGTTCACGAGCGTGACCTCGACCTCGTCGCCCACGTTGGCCCAGAGCAGCGGCGACGGGAGCTGCACCTGGCCGATCACGCCGGTGTCGTTGAACCCGAAGACGTACATGACGTTGCCGTCCGGCATGCCGATCCAGCCGTCGGTCGCGTACAGCGTGTACGAGCGCACCGCGGCGTTGGCCGGGAGCAGCGTCGCGAACAGTGCCACGGCGGCCATGGCGATCCATTTCATCGATCGAAACATGATGCTTGTCCCCCTTTCCGAGTTAGTGCCTTACGGGCTTTGAGGGAGGAATTGCACCGCCGTTCCTCGGCCACAAGGGGGAATAGCGCACGTTATCGGTCCAGTATGCTGTCTCGTCCGGGCGCACACGACGCTCCCCACCGCGAATCCCCGGCGGCGCCGGCGAGGGGGCCGCTTCGTCCCTCGACAGCACCGTGGGTGACGTGCGCGCGAGGCTGGCGAGTCGTGCCGGCGATGTCGAAGTCGTGTCCGGATGCCGGTCGCGTGCCGACTCCCCTATCACGGCCTCCCGACAATGACGACAAAGAGAAGGGCGCGGCCCGGGGAGCGAGCAGAAGTGCCTTGACCGCGGGCGTTGCTTTGCGTATGTACTTGAGCACGGGAGGGTTGCACTCCCGCGAGGGTCGCCCGCTCCACATGCCCGGCCGTTGCTGGATCAGGGAGAGCACGGATCATGAGCTATCGCGTTGCCGTCGTCGTGTGCTTGGTCGTCTCTTTCGCAGGCGGAGTCGCTCCGGCGGGCGCAGCGTGTGACACGACACCGCCGAGCCTCACCGGCTTCGGCTTCAGTCCGTCCTCCATCAACACGACGAGCGCCGCGCAGAACGTCGCGTGCGACATGACCGTGACCGACGATCTGGCCGGCGTGACCGAGGCGACGTGCACGTTCGTGTCACCGACCTTCCTGCAGAGCCGGAGCTGCACCGCCACGATGCCCTCGTCGGGCACGGCGACCAACGGGACGTTCTCGTGCACGATCTCCTTCCCTCACTATTCCGCCTCGGGCACCTGGACCGCGCAGGTCGTCCTGGCCGACGGCGTAGGGAACTCGCAGACGATCTTCCCTCAGTTCCAGGCCCTTCCGTTCGCGCTCACCGTCACGTCGAACCCGGACTCGATCCCGCCGGCGATGACGACGTTCGTGCGCAGCCCGACTTCGGTCAACGTCTCGGCTTCCGACCAGAACGTCACCTGCACGATGACGGTGACGGACGCCCTGTCCGGCGTGGACGTCGCCACGTGCCTGTTCCTGGCACCCGCGACCGATCAGGTCCAGGGGTGCAGCTCGAACACGCCGGCGACCGGAACCCGGAACAGCGGCACCTTCTCGTGCACGTTCGCGATGCCGCGTTACTCCGACGCCGGGACGTGGACGCCGATCGTCTTCCTGGTGGACGGGGTGGGGAACTTCTCGAACCCGCCCGCGACCGGGAACCTCACGGTGACCGCCAGCCCCGAGGACATCGTCGCGCCCTCTCTGACCGACTTCTCCTTCACCCCGACTTCCGTCGGCGTCGGCTCGGCGGCGAGCACGGTGGACTGCACGATCGGAGTGTCGGACGCCACGTCGGGGGTGGGCACGGCAACCTGCACCTTCACCTACACCGATCTCATCAACCCACTCCTGGTCCAGTCGCAGTCGTGCACCGCCACGACGCCGTCCTCGGGGACCCGCAACAGCGGCACGTTCGAGTGCAGCGTGACGATACCCCGCTACAGTGCGGGCGGAATGTGGGATGCGGACGTCGAGCTCGCCGACCTCGTCGGGAACACGAGCCCGCTTCCCCAGCCGGAACAGCTGACCGTCGACTGCTCCGCCGGCGCCGCCGAAACGACGTGCATGTTCACGAACAAGACGACCCTGACCTGGGAAACGATCGCGGGCGCGACTCGGTACAACGTTTACCGCGGGGCCTTCTCGGCGTGGGTCGATGCCAACCTCGATCACCTGCCGGATGGAGGTTACGGCGTGTGTCGGAACGGCACGGATCCCAACCTGACCGACACGAGCTTCGCCGACACCCAGATCCCGACCGCGACGCAGAAGGGGTTCTATTATCTCGTGAGCTACACCAGCGGCGGGATCGAGCAAGGGCTCGGAAGCAACAGCTACGGGGACCCGCGGACGGTGAACACGCCCTGTCCATGACGCGCCTCGATCAGACGCCGCGCCACATCAGGTAGACCCACGCGGCGAGCACGGCGACGAGCGCCGCGATGCCCAGGGCCGTGCGTTCCCTGCCGGCGAGCACCACATGCCATGGGCGCAGACCGAGCACCTTGCGCGTCGTCGAGGCGCCGGCCCACAGGACGGCGACCCCCAGCAAGGTGAAAACCAGGGGGTTCCACGCCGCGGCCGCCATGAAATCGCCACGCAGGAGCGCCTCGGCCATGCGGGTCGAGCCGCAGGTCAGACACGGAACGCCCGTCCAGTGCTTCAGAGCGCAGACCGGACGAGGCAAGTCCAGGCTCAGCCAGATCGTGGCCGGCAGGCCCGCCGCGAGCAGGACCGCACCCACCATCGCGCCGAGTGCCGGACGTTGGCCGCCGGCCTCCCCTCGCACGAGCCTCATGGACTCGACGCCCCGTCTTCGGCGCGGACGTCCCACAGCGGCAGCGACGGATCGAGTCGGTTGACGAACGCGCACGACCACGCCCGGAAGAACAGGGGTATCGGCGCGGTGACGGTGGCCATGATCCAGGCCCCGGCGATCGCCAGCACCAGGATCAGGGGTACCGCCACGAGCCACAGCGGCGGGAAGGCAAGGGACGCCATCACCGCCGCGACGATGCCGAGAGCCGGCCAGATCCACAGGACGCACGACACGCAGCCCAGCGCGCAGCCCGCGCACATCCCGGCGACTCCCAGGAGGAAGCGCATCGCCAGCAGGGCCAGGATCGCATCGAGACGAGCTGTCGTCAGCCGCCACGCGCGCGCGAGGCCGGAGCGGAAGTCGATCCGGCTCAACCAGACGTAGGGCAGCACGAGATCGTAGACCCACCAGTCCACGAGGACTGCCGCGATGCCGACCGCGAGCAGCCACACCACGGTCCCGGCGATCAGGAGCACCGCATCCTCGATCGGATGGACGTCCCCGCGGAGCACTGCGCGGATGACGGGGATCCACGGGATCAGCAGCGGAGCCATCAGCAGCATAACCGCGAGCGAGAGCACCACCTGGAACAGGAAGTAGTGGCCTCCCTCGCGACGGGTCGCGCCGAATACCGTCCGTATCCGCGGCTCTCCGGTGCGCACGCCCTCGAGCATCACGAATCGGAATCTCGCCCGGAAGTACGCCAACACGAAGGCCAGCACCACGACAGCCGCGAGGGCGGCCGCTCCCGCGGCGATCATCCACGGCTCGATGGCCTCCGGAGAGGGAAGGGACGGGATATCGTCGTCCCCCGTCGGGATGTTCCAGTTGGAGCCGAAGTTCGCGCTTCCGGACGTGGAGGCGATGAGCAGGATCAGCCCCCACAGCGCCCACGCGCTCGGGCTCGCACCCGGTCCGCTGAACAGCACGAAGACCATGCGATTCCATCCGGCGCCGAGGGCGTCGCCGACCGCGGTCCCCGCGCCGACCTGCGAACTGACGGGCTCGCTCATGGACGGCGATACTACCGCGAACGACCGCGTTCATGGGGCCAGCACTTCGAGGGTCGTCAATTCGATGCGGGTGCCCGAGCGAGATACCGGCCCTCGATCTCCCTGGCGCGCTTCTTGCGGCCGGCGTCACGCAAGGCATCGGCGTAACGCCGCGCAATGCGCTCGAGACGTTGCCGCCCCAAGGTGGTGCTTGTGTCAACGCTCTCCAAAAGGTCATCGAAGATCTCGGATGCCGCGTCGAGATCGCCGTCGGCCGCGAGCGCGCGGGCCAAGTCGTTGAGCGTATCGTCGATGCGCGGGTCGTCGGGCAGGTAGTTGAGCCGCGCGATCTCGAACGCTTCCTCGAGGAGCCCGACTGCCTCGGCGGTCTTTCCCTGATTCAGGAGCACGCGCGACAGGCTGCAGTAGGAATCCACCAGACGATGGCTGCGAGTCCCGAGATGCTCGCGTCGGATGGCAATCACCTCGTGATGCAGTTCCACGGCACGCTCCAGGTCGCCGCTGTCCTCGGCCACCATGGCAAGGGTGCTCATGACCGTCGCGACATCGGGGTGACGCTCTCCCCAAACGGCGATCAGGATCTCTCGCGCTCGCTCGGAGCTGGCGCGTGCTTCCTCGAGCCTCTTCTGATGAACGAGGGTGCGGCCCAGGTACTCATGGCTCCACGCCACGCTGCTGTGCACGCCCAGGGTTGGCTCGAGGATCGCGAGCGCTTCGCGATAGACGGCTTCGGCCTGTGCATAGCGCTTCGAGTCGTCCAGCACGTGCCCGAGGCGCAGCAGCGCGTTGCCGATCTCCGGGCTCCCCTCAAGGAAGGCTTTTCGGTAGGTGTCGACACCCAGTCGCAGAAGCGGCTCGGCTTCGTCGAGCCGCTCCAGCTTGCTCAGAACCGTCCCGAGGTTGAGCTGCGAAGTGCCGAGACTCTCGAGATCCTCGGGGAAGTGCTGCTCGCGAATCTCGAGAACCCGGCGAAAGAACGGTTCCGCCTGGGAGCGCTCCCCCATTCCGGCGTAACATCCCGCCAGGACGTTCATGGCCGCGAGGGTCTCGTGGTTGACCAGGCCCACTCGGCGTTCCAGGATCTTGATCGCCTGCAAGGCGAGATCGGCGCCGGCAGCGAGATCCCCGCGATCCATCATCAAGCTGCCGAGATCGGCCAGCGCCCTCCCGTAGTCCACGCTGTTCGTCCCGTGAACGGTCTCCTGAATCTCCAGCACGCGTCGCCGGATGAACTCGGCTTCATCGAAGTCCTCCCGCTCGGTGAGGGTGACCGCCTCCGCGCTCAGCGCCGTAGTGTGAGCGTCGACCTCCGCCCCCCAGGTGCCGTCGAACAGCGCGAGGCCGCGCTCGAAGAGCCGTCCGGCCGGGTCTTGCATTCCACTTTCCAACAAGACGAGCCCCACGCGCCACAGCTCTACGGCTCGGTGCTCCGAAGGAATCCCCGCCGCTTGGGCCAGAGAATCGGCGGCGATGAAGATCTCGGCCCCTTCCAGCAGGCGTCGTTCCCCGATGGCGATGGCAGCTTCGAGCCTCTTCATGCGATAGTCCGAGACCGCGACTCGCGGCTCGTTCGGCTCGAGCTTCGCCGCGAGAAGCTCCCTGGCGACGAGTTCGTGGCGCAGCGCTTCCCCGAAGGCCTCGCGCGCGTCCAACACGTCGGCGAGAAGTTGTTCGAGAGCGGCGATCTCCAGCGCGTCGCTCCCGAGGATCGCGCGGTAGTCGTCGACCGCACGCCGCAGGAGTTCCTCGGCGAGCTCGGTGCGTCCCCAGACATAGTGGTACTGCGCGAGATCGTCGAGTCCGACCGGGAAGCGGACCCGCAGATCCCACGTGTGTTGCTCGCGCCCTGCGAGTGCCTCGCGCAGGGCCGGTGCCGCCCTTTCAGGCTCGCCCATTTCCGCGAGGTTCAGCGCTCGGGCGGCTCGGAGGGCGAGCGCCTCGACCGCGTTTGCGCCGAGAGACTTGCCCATCGGGCCCGCCGCGCGACCGTAGAGGCTCTCTGCATCGAGGCGTCGTCCCGCGAGATCCGCGATGCGGGCGAGCACCGCGTCGTACCGCGCTCGTGCCAGCGGGCTCGTGGCGTGGTCCCGGCCGAGAGTGACCAGACTGGCCAGGTCCGATCGCCGCGCCTCGCCAAGATCTGGGTCGAGCAGCCAGCGCGACAACGGCCATGCCGCCAGGCCTTCCGCGTCTCCCCTTGTCAGCATCGCAGCGCTGACGGCCAGCGCTCTGGCGACCGTGGCGTCGTCCCCAAAGCCGCTCGCGGCCCACGCGGCTGCGACCGACAACCCGGCACGCCCGTCGCTCGTGACGAGTCCATTCCCCTGCTCGAGTATCGAGGCGGCGTCCAGCCAAGGCTCGGAGTCCAGCGAACCCTCGATCGCGACTGCCAACGCCGTGCCGATGGCCTCGGGATCGGCGCGCTCGAGCTCTGCAAGGAGGGGTGCACTTGGAGAGCTGTCCCCACTCGAGGGCCGTGGGGACGCATCTTCCTGCGCCGGCGCGCGAAGCGAGACCGCCGCGAGTAACGCGGCAAACAGGGCCGCGACGATGACCGGCTTTCGCATGGCTGCTCCCCGCCACGCTCCTCGATCGATGGGTTCAAAGGTTATCATGACCTTCGGTGGCGACCTCGACCGAGGCCGCGCCGGCGCGTCGCCGCCGCCGCGTGTGGCTCGACATCCTGGCCTACGGTCTCGCCGGCGGCGTCCTGACCGCGGTGTTGAAGCTGACCGAGTACCGCTTCCTCGTGGTCGAGCACTCGGTGCAGATTCTACGCCGCTCTGATCGCCGCGCTGTTCGCGGGCGTCGGCGTCTGGCTGGGCTTGCGCTCAGGCGGAAGAAGACGGTCGTGGTGGAGAAGGGAGCGCTGGCACCGGCTTCTTTCGTGCTCGACGAGAGCCGCCGCAGCGCGCTCGGAATCACCGCCCGCGAGCTGGAGATTCTCGGTCTGATGGCCGCCGGGCTCAGCAACCGCGAGATCGCCGACCGGCCGTTCATCAACGAGAAGACGGTCAAGACCCACTCCAGCCGGCTGTTCGACAAGCTCGGGGCGAAGCGGCGTACCCAGGCCGTGCAGATCGGCAAAGCCTCCCGCCTGATTCCCTGACCCGGGCGGGCCACCCGAAAGCACGATTCTGCACCCAAGAGCGCAGAATCACCCGAAAGGACGACGACAGCCCGAGGGGACCTCGCTACGCTGGCGGCACGTGAACCGGGTTCACGCGAGGAGGATGACGATCATGAAAAAGACGGTGCTGTTCTTCGGCCTGGTTTCGGGCGCGGTTTCCACCGCGATGATGCTGGCCACGCTTCCCTACATCGACTCGGGGCGGTCCGAGACCGCGGATGTGCTCGGCTACACGTCGATTCTGCTGTCGGCGCTCATGGTGTTCTTCGGCATCATTCGTATCGCGAGAAGGCCGGCGGCGGAAGGATCACCTTCGGCCGCGGGCTGGCCCTCGGCCTGCTGATCACGCTGGTCTCGTGCGCGTGCTACGTCGCGGCCTTCGAGATCATGTACTTCAAGCTGATGCCGGAGTTCGGCGACAAGTTCGCCGCCTGCATGGTCGAGCGGGTGCGCGAGGCCGGCGGCACCCAGCAGGAGATCGACGAGGCGGCAAAGCAGGCCCAGACCCTCAAGGGGCTCTACGACGACCGGGCGACGAACGCCGCGCTGACGTTCGCCTCGTCGTTCCCGATCGGCCTCGCCGTGACAATGATCTCCGCGGTGATCCTGCGAAACGGTGGCGAGGTTCGACGGGAGGCCGCGATGCTAGGATGGTCCGCAACCCCGGGGCGGAGGCTCGAAGCGGCCACACCGTGACGAACGAACGGATCGACACGCGGGAGGGCAAGTGCCGGGAACGGGGCGGGTCGAGAGTAACGATCGAGCGGAGCGCGTCGACGCCGGATCGCTGAAGTCCTGGCGGCACCAGTGGCAGGACGAGGCGGACGCGTCGTTCCTGTACGGCAAGCTCGCCGAGTGCGAGCCCGACGCCAAGCACCGCGAGCTGTACCTCGCCCTCGCCGCTGTCGAGCGCGAGCACGTGGAGGTGTGGCGCAAGCTGCTCGAGGGCCACGGCGTCGAGCTCCCGCCGCCCGTGCCCTCCCGCCGAGCGCGGCTCCTGGCGTGGCTCGGGAAGCGATTCGGCCCCGGCGTGCTGCTCTCCCTGCTGCTGCGCGAGGAGGGGCAGGAGGTGCGGCGCTACCTGTCGCTGTCTCGCGAGGGGGCGACCGCGGGGTCGCGCGAGGCCGCGCTCCGGCTCGCCCGCGAGTCGGCCGGGCACGCGGAGACGCTCTCGAAGATGGCGTCGAGCCCGGGGGAGCCGTGGCACCGGGCCGGGTCGGGTGGGTTCATCCGCAACGTCGTCTACGGCTTCAACGACGGGCTGACCGCGAACTTCGGGCTCGTGGCCGGAGTGATCGGCGCCGCGGTCGAGCCGCACGTCATCGTGATCAGCGGCCTCGCCGGAGCCGTCGCCGACGCGCTCTCGATGGGCTCCTCGGGCTACCTCGCCGCGAAGAGCGAGCAGGAGGTCTACGCCCACGAGATCGCGATGGAGCGCGACGAGATCCGCCTCATGCCGGACCTCGAGCGGGACGAACTGGCCCTGATCTACGAGGCGAAGGGGATCGAGCGCGGCCGCGCCCGGCAGATCGCGACCGAGATCATGAGCTCGCCCGAGGAGGCCCTGGGCGAGAAGGTGCGCGAAGAGCTGGGGATCGGTGTGCCGCACACCACGCCGCTGCGGGAGGGCTGGATCACCGGCCTGGCGACCGCGGTCGGCGCGCTGATCCCGGTGGCACCGTTCCTGGTGACCGAGGGCGCTCCCGCGATGTGGGCGTCGTTCGCGGTGTCGATGGCTTTCCACTTCGCGGTCGGCGCGGCCCGCAGCCTGTTCACCGGGCGCAGCATCTTCCGGAGCGGCTTCGACATGTTCGCGGTCGGCCTGGGCGTCGCCGGGGTCGGCTACCTGGTCGGCGACCTGCTGGTGCGCTGGCTCGCCCCGCCCGCTCTTGCCGCCCTCGGGGCGGTGCGATAGTGTTGGCCGGTCTGCGGATCTTTCGATGCATGACAAGCGAGGTGAAGCGATGGCGAGTCGGCGGCGAGCGAGCGTTGTGCTCCTTCTGTTGATCGTGACGGCAGCAGGTCCCCTCATCCGGGCGCAAGACGGCGCCGCGGCCGACGTGAGCGAGGTGAGGGCCTACCGGCTCACGATGCCCAAGGTGACCAGCTTCTTCGCGACGATCGTGAATCTGCGCAAGCTGGCTGCGGCGAATCCCGAGCTGTGCGCGGCCGTGGATCCAGCGGAGCTCGACGAGGCGATGTCGCTCGCCGAGAAAGGGAAGCAGATAGAAGCGTCTTACCCCGAGGTCGTCCCAGTCCTGGCTGCCGAGGGCTTGACGGCGCACGAGTTCCTCGTGATGGCCATGGCCCAGTTGCAGGCCGGGATGGCCGTTTACGCGAAGTCCATGGGGGTCAAGGAGCTGCCCGCGGACGTGAATCCCGAGAACGTGGCGTTCATGGAGCAGAACAAGGAACGGCTCGACGCCATGCAGATGGATCTGGACAAGATCCCGGATCCCTGCGAAGACACCGATGAGCCGTATGACAACGAGGGCGAGGATACGGAGTACGACGAGGAGTAGAGTCGCGCTCCGCGCTCAGGGACAGCTTCCCGTGAGGTCCTTCGTCGTGGCGCCGCACGTGCCGCTGTCCGTGAGTCCGTTGCGCTCGCCGCCGCTCGCGAGGCCCCACGAGCCCTCCACCCCCGCTCCGTCGTCGCTCACCGCCACGAACCACAGGTCGCCGGACGGCACCGCGGTCCACGATGCGGGATTCGAGATCCCGCACGCCGCCCCGGTGATCGCGTAGCTCGCGACCTGCGCGAGGGGCCCGTAGAGGATCTTGGTGCTCGTCGGCGAGCACTGATCGTCCCACGTGACCGAGATCTCGCTGCCGTCCGGGGTCATCCGTTCGGCGAGCATGGTGGCGGGAATCGGCGGCGCGCTCGAGGCCGCGGCCGCGCACGTCGCCATGTTGCAAATCTCGGGCGCGAAGAAGTCGACGACGACGTTGTCGACGTACCAGTACAGCTCGACCTGGGCCTCGTAGTAGCGCCACCGGATCTCGACGTCGGGAGCGCCTCCCGCCTGGGCCGAGATGTCGAGCACGACGTGCTGGGCGTTCGGGGTCGAGGCACCGGTCCAGCGTGCCACGTTGACCCACTGTCCACCCGTGGCCGAAGACCGCACGTCGACGTCGGCGACCTCGTCGCGCCGCCCCGAAGTCCACGCGAACCAGTGGTCGAACTGCAGCGTCACGATCGGGTCGTCGGTGAAATCGAGGACCGGCGTCATGAGCGCCTCGTCCATGCGCGTGCCCCCGGGGCTGCATGCCGAGTCGACCGCGGCCCACGACCCCGCGAACGGGGGAACGGCCGGGTCCGGGCTCGCGCATCCCGACGGGTCGGCGGCGCTGTCCGCGAACCAGGTCTCGCCGTCGTTGAAGCCGTCGGTGACCGACCACGTGGGCGGGAGGCCGGAGGCGAAGGCCTCGTTCAAGACGAACTCGCTGTGCTCCGCGATCAACTCGCCGACCTGTTGCTGGAAGGTCGCCGGCCAACTGCCCTCCGTGGAGGTGATGGTGACGTCGAAATCCACCATCTGCCCGCAGGTCAGCGTGGGGGCCAAACGTGCGATCAGGTTCGGCCCCTGGGTGTCGCTCGTCGCGCCCGGCCCCAGATTGCCGACCGTGGCGGTGTCGTCGAGCATGGTCACCCCGGCCGTCAGCGGGGTGACGTGCGCGACGGCCCCGGTCACGGGAGCGGTGCCGTCGTTGAGGACCGTCAGGCCGAACTCGACCTGCTCCCCGGCTTCCCACAGGCCGTTCCCGAGACCCGAGGCGCCGGTTGCGCAGGCGTCGGTCTCGATGTGATGCGACTGGTAGACGGCCACCGGACCGCATGGCTGGGCGGCGACGGTCAGGATCAGGGTCCAGCTCGACAGCTGGCCGACGTCGGTGTTGGCGTCGTCGGTGACCTCGAGCGTCCAGGTTCCGGCGGACGAAAGACCGTCGAGCGTGGCGAGCGAGCCCTCCGGCCGGAATCGTCCGGTGAACGGCGCGATGCCCGACGTGATCGCGGTCGCCGCCTCGTCGTCGAAGATCGTGGCGTTGAAGTTGTCGCCGTTTCCGCCGTTGTCGGTCGTCAGCTCCACCCGCGTCCCCTCGGGCCCGATCAGGAAGACGTCCACGTCGCCGTCGAAGGTGTGGGTGATGTTCAGGCGCACCTCGACGTCGAGGACGGTCTCGGTGTCGGTGACGACGATGGGGCTCGTGAAGGTCGTGTTGTCCACGATCGCCCGCGGCGTGTCCGTGCTCGGGTACTCGGGGATGTTGTTCACGGGCGTCGCGAAGGTGTAGAAGGCGCCCTGGTTGTTGGCGGTCGATGAATTCCCGGCCTCGTCCGTGGATGTCACCGAGAACACATAGACCGTGCAGTCGTCGAGCGTCTCGAGCGTGACGCTGTGCGAGGTCACGAGCGCCGCGGTGGCGGCGGTCGTTCCCGGCACCAGCTCTCCGTAGGTCACCAGGCTGTCCGCCGGCTCGCTGGTGTCCCACGTGATCGTTGCCGCAGCACCCGTGACGCCGGTCACGGCCACGTTCGTGATCACCGGGGCCGTGCAGTCGATGAGGGCGGTCGCGGCGTAAGCCACTCCCGTCGTCCCGTCACAGTCCAGCGCATCGACGTAGCGCACGGTTACGACGTCCCCGGGCGCGACGCTGACCAAGCCGTCCCCCGTGACGGGAGGACCGGGGCTCGTCGGCACGACGCCCTCGAAGACCACGGAGCTGGCCGAGCGCTCGTCGAGGGTGACCGATTCCGGGGTCGGCTCGGTGGCGCTCCATGCCTCCACGACCACGCCCTCAGGGGTTCCCGGATCGGTGTCCAGGTCCCGGTCGCCTACGAGGACGTCGATCCCGGAACCGCAGGCGTAGGACGACCTGTCCGTGACGATCTTGAAGGGCCGGGCCATCTCGGCGAGCGTGGCCACCGACGTCTTGATGACCGAGTGGAAGAACGTCGGATCGCCGCAGTTCGCGATCGTGTCGTTCGAGCCGTGGTAGTAGGGGTAGTTGCCGCCGTGGCCGCAGTACCCTTCGTTGTCGGTGATCCCGCAGATCGCGCTCCACCCCTTCTGCCAAAAAGGATAGTGATCGGAAGCGTTGAGGCTGGGACAGAAGAAGGCATCGACGGCGAGCCCGGTGCCGTACCTCTGCGCGCACTCCGCGAACAGGAGCCCCAGCCACGCGGAATTGGAGTTGAAATTGATGTCGACGTTCTCGGGGTCCGGGATGCCGTCCCCTTCCCAGCCGGGCATGTCCATGTTGATGACGCCCAGGATCCTCTCGCCGCGAGCAAAAGCGTCGTCCGCGTAGGCGTCGCTGCCGAGAAGCCCGGACTCTTCACCCGTGACGTTCAGGTACTTGACGGTGCTCTCGAACACCTGGCAGCTCATCGCCCTGGCCGACTCGAGCACGAGGACGCTGCCCGAGGCGTTGTCGTCCGCGCCCGGCGCGGGAGGGGTCACGGGAAGATCGTCGAGGTGTCCGATGACGATGTAGACGTCGTCCGGGCGGAGGGCGCCCGTCTGGGTCGCGATGACGTTGGGCGCGTGGGACGCGTTCCACTGCTGGTACTCCACCGGAAGGCCCAGATCCTGGTACAGGTCGTGACAGTACGCGGCCGCGTCCTCGCACCCCTGGTGCGTGGTCAGGCGCGTTCCGGTCGGGGGGTTGGACGTCAGGTCCACCCACATCTGGGCGATGCTCGTCGGCTGAACCTGATCGACGATCGCCTGCACGAGGGGATCCGGCTCCGCGAAGTCCACGGTGCCGGGAGAAGCGCTCCTTTCGACCCCCTTCGGCATGTGCAGCGGCTCGTGGGGCATGCGTGTCACGAAGACTCTCTCCAGGGCCAAGTCCTCGATGGAGGCGCCTCGCTCGATGCGCACCACAATCCAGTTGTCCTCGCGGTGGAGCACGGTGCCGCTCGCGCGCACGGTTTCCATGGAGGAATCCGGCCTCAGCCCAACGAACAGGTAGTCCGACGACGCGGGACCGCTGTCCAGGATCGACGAGGCGTAGCCCCGTTCGTCGAGCCAGCGCAGATGGTCGAGCGTGCCCTCGACGAACAGGCAATCGCGCATCTCGAGGACGACGGGAACGCCGGCCGACAGGAGGTGGGTCAGATCGTCGTGGGAGGCCCGCTCGACGCGGATGAGCACGGAACCGGCGCCCTGGGCCTCCTTGTCGGCCGCCGGGGCCGGCGAGAGTACCCCTCCAGCGACGAGCGCGAGGACGACGGCAATTCGACGAGCGGCGGGGTCGATTCCGAACATGCCGGGGGATTGTACGGTCTTGCCGGATGCGGCGGAAGGAAGAAAAGGGACCTCGCGGGCAATCTACCCGGCCGCCGAGCCATGTCACCGTGGAAAGTGGGCGTTCGAGGGTCGAAATGCCCTGGTATATTGCGGTGGCGTAGTGCGCAGCTCCATCTGCCTTCTCCGAGGTCCCCATGTCCGTCGTCGTGGCCGTGCAGAAAGGCCGAACGATCGCCATCGCCGCCGACACCCAGGAGAGCTTCGGCGATCGCAGGGTCCTCCGGTCCGATCACGCGATCTCGAAGATCGCGAAGATCGGCTCGTCGTTCCTCGGACAGACCGGCTGGGGCCTGTACGAGAACATCCTCACGGACTACGTTGCGAGGGTGGGGACGCCGCGCCTGCGGAGCGAGCGCGAGATCTTCTCGTTCTTCAACCGCTTCTGGAAGCGCATGCGGCGCGAGTACTCGTTCGTCAACGACCAGTCGGGCGGCGACGACAAATCCCCGTTCGCGGACCTCGACTCCGCCTTTGTCGTGGTGAACGCGAACGGGATCTTCCACGTGACCGGCCAGATGGCGGTCAGCCGGTTCAAGCGCTTCGACGCGATCGGCTCCGGTGGCAACTACGCGCTCGGCGCGCTGCATGCGATCTACGACGGCCCCCGGCTGCGGGCCGAGGAGATCGCGCGTCGCGCCTGCGGCGCCGCGGTGCATTTCGACATCTCGTGCGGCGGCGAGCTGGATGTCCTCACCGTGAAGGCGCGGTGATCGACCCGGCAGCCGAGGTGCGACAATGGCTGCTGTCGTCGACGACGGCGACGCTGTGCACGCTTGCCGCCGAGGCCGAGGTCGCGGGGTGGCCGTTCGGGTCGCTCGCGCCCTATGCGCTGGGCGGCGACGGCACGCCGGTCGTCCTGCTCTCCGAGATCGCCCAACACACCCGGAACCTGCGCCGTGATCCGCGGGTCGCTCTGTTCGTGCGCGATCCGTCGGCGTCCGGGGACGAGCAGGCCAGTTGGCGCGTCACCGTCCTCGGGCGAGCCCGGTCGCTCGAGCTGCCGGAGCTGGAGGAGGTCCACGCGCGTTACTGCGCGCGCGTTCCGAGCGCGCCGAGCTATCTCGGGACCCACGACTTCACCTACTTCGCGCTCGAGCCGGTGCGCGTGCGCGCGATCGGCGGCTTCGGCGCGATCCGCTGGCTCGCCGGCAGCGCCGTCCTCCGCGACCCGCTCGGCGGCGGGCTGCGCGAGGCCGCTCCGGCCATCGTGTCGCACATGAACGACGACCACGAGGACGCGCTGCGCGCGATCGTGGCCGCCCGGACCGGCACGCTCCCGGCCCGCGCGCGCATGCGCTCGGTCGACCGCGCCGGCTTCCTGGTCGACACGACATCGCCCGACGCGCTGCGCTACGTCGGCTTCGGCCGCGAGATCGAGGCCGCCGAGGCGCGCGAGGTTTTCGTG
>Ga0302046_10000289_pt1 | contig 53035 bp, 39 predicted proteins | sample RVTome_11_FD_200261 | JGI IMG/M metagenome (GOLD analysis project Ga0302046, IMG submission 200261) | Soil microbial communities from uranium-contaminated site in the Upper Colorado River Basin, Wyoming, United States - RVT147D111 (version 2) ...
CTCGACCTTCTTGGTCTTCCAGTCGCCGAGCTCGAGCCGGTCGAGCCAGCCGGACGCCCGCCGCCTGGCCTCGGCCGGGGACAGGCTCTTCACGGATCCGTGGAACTGCAGCATGTCGAGGACCTTCATCTTCGGGTACAAGCCGCGCTCTTCGGGCAGGTACCCGATGAGGTCCTTGGAGCGTTCTTCCATGGCGCGGCCGAACAACCGGACCGTTCCGGAATCAGGTCGGATGATGTCCATGATCATCCGGATCGTCGTCGTCTTGCCGGCCCCGTTCCGGCCCAGCAACCCGAAAATCGAACCCTGCGGGACCACGAACGACAGCCCTTGGATCACGGGCCGGCCGCCGAACGACTTCGTAAGACCGTCGAGGCTCACGATTTCAGGCACGGTGTCTCCCGGCGCTTCGAGCGCGACCTCGATTCTACGGCGCCCGGGGCGGCTCGGGGCCCCTACCTGCCGAGTGGTCGGAACCCGGAAACGGGCGGCTCGGAAGCCGATCTGTTCGGCGATGGGGGCACCCGGGCCCGTCTTCTCTTGACAGCCGGGGCGTGACCTCACTAGGTTGTCGCCGATGATCACCGGCTTCAACACCGACGTCGAGTTCGACGGTCAAGTGTTTCACGTGCAGACCGAGGACAAGGGACGCACCAACCCGATGGTGGAGAGCCTCGTCTACAGCGGCGGGGAGATCCTCACGATGCGCCGCATGTCCTACGAGGACCTCGCGAAGTCCTCGGAGTACTCCGAGGCGGCGGTCATGGAGCTGATGGAGGCGCAGCACCACGCTCTGGTGCGCGATATCCGCAACGGCAAGTTCGACCCCGACGGCCCCAAGCCGTTCGGCTACAACATCATCACCAATCGCAGCCTCGACGAAGTCGTCATGGACTTCCTCTCGCAGAAGGTGGGCGTGGAGCGCATTCGCCTCGAGATGGAGAATCAGCAGGTGTTCGTCGAGGGAACGCGACCGAAGGTCAAGCTGCGCGTGGTGGCGGAGTCCTCGGACCGTCCGGTGGGCGGCATCAAGGTCACGATCAAGCTGATCTCCACCAAGGAACGGCCCCGGGAGCTGTTCTCGGGCAGCACCGACCATGAGGGCCGCGTCGAGGCCACGTTCGACGTGCCGGAGCTCTCGGGCGCCAACGCCGCGATCCTGTGCCAGGCCGAAGCGCCCGGCAACAGCGCCGAGATCAAGCAGTTGATCCGGAAGTCGGACGAGCCGACGTAACCCGTTCCGCGTCCTACCCGCGCGTCCCGCGCGCGCGAGCCATCTCGCGATCGAGCTCCCTGAGGCGGGTCGTCTCTCGCTTGTCGTGCAGCTTCTTCCCCTTGGCGACGGCGATCTCGACCTTGATCCAGCCGGTCTTGAGATACATGCGCGTCGGGACGATCGTCATGCCGGTCGTCTCGGTGGCGCGGGCCAGCTTCCGGAGCTCGCGGGACGTGAGCAGGAGCTTGCGGGTGCGCACCGGGTCCACGTTCTCGCGGTTGCCCTGGGCGTAGGGACTGATGTGAGCGTTGTGCAGGAACAGCTCGCCGTTGTGCAGGCGGGCGTAGGCGTCCTTGAGATTGACCGCTCCCTGGCGGGCCGACTTGACCTCCGTGCCGGTCAGGGCGATACCCGCCTCGAAGCGCTCCTCGAGGTGGAACTCGTGCTGGGCGGAGCGATTCGTCGCCAGCACCCCGGTCGTCCGGCCCTTGCTCTTGGTCTTGTGTGCCACGGTCCGCTCCCGATGACGAAGCGAGAGCCGAGCAGTATAGCCGCTCAGTCGGCCTCGCCGAGCTCGGCGAGCAGGCGATAGAGCTCCGCGCGCTTCATCCCGAGCCGTCGCGCGCAGTCCTTCAACGCCTCGCGACGGTCGCCGCCCGAGCGTTCGAGCGACTCCTTCCACGGCTCCACGACACGGGCCGCCGCAGCATCGCGCGGCGCGGCGCGCCGTCCCGCGGCGGCGACGACCAGCGCGATCTCTCCGAGGACCCGTTCGCCGAGGCTCTCGAGGACCTGTTGCGGCGTCCCGCGGACGATGGTCTCGTGGATCTTGGTCAGCTCGCGACCGAGGACGATCTCTCGATGCTCGAGGATCTCGCCCAGGTCCTTCAGGGTCTCCCGGATGCGCCGCGGGGATTCGAACATCACGATGGGGTCCGCGAAGTCGCGCAGCTCCCGCAGTCTCCGGCGCCGCTCGCCCGCGCGGTGCGGCAGGAAGCCCTCGAACAGGAAGCGCGAGGAGGTTTCTCCGCTCGCGGACAGCAGCGCCGCGGGCGCGGAGGCTCCGGGGAGCGGGGACACGCGCACGCCCTGCGCGAGCGCGGCTCGCACCAGGAGCGCGCCGGGATCGGAGATCCCGGGCGTTCCGCCGTCCGAGACCAGGGCGACGTCCCTGCCGTCGAGCAGGATGGCCAGGACGCGGTCGAGCCGCTCCCGCTCGTTGAACTTGTGGCACGACAGGGTCGTCGTCCGGACGCCGAAGCGATCGAGGAGCTTGCGTGTCCGGCGCGTGTCCTCGCACGCCACGCATGCCACCGAGCTCAATACTCGCAGCGCCCGGGGCGCCAGGTCTTCCAGGTTGCCGATGGGCGTCGCCGCCACGTAGAGCGTGCCGGGCACACGGCGACCGATCACGATCTCCAGTCCCGCGGGTAGCGGAAGTCCCATCCGAGCGACCGCGTGGAGAGCTTGGCGATGACGGGGAGACGCCGCTTGAAGTGCGAGCCGATCACGCGGCGGATCACGCGATCCACCATCGGTCCCTCGAAGCCCGAGGCGATCGCCGTGTCGCGACTGACCCTGGCGTCGATCAACAGCGCGAGCAGCCCATCGAGCGCCTCGTAGGAGAAGCCGAGGTCCGCTTCATCGGACTGGTCCGGCCACAGGTCCGCGCTGGGAGGCTTGCGCCGAACTGCGGGAGGCACCTTGAGGTGCGCGGCCAGCGCGCGGACCTGCGTCTTGTACAGGTCTCCCAGCGGATTGACCGCAGAGGCCAGGTCGCCGTGCAGGGTCCCGTAGCCGAGGAGGATCTCGGTCTTGTTGCTCGTTCCCAGCACCAGGGCCCGATGCTCCACCGAGCGATCGTAGAGCAGGATCATGCGGACTCGAGCCATGATGTTCCCGAGCCGAAGTCTCGAGATCTTCCCCAGCGAGTGCGAGAAGGCGTCGACCATCGGGCTGATGTCGATCTTCTCGGCGGCGATGCCGAGCGCGCCAACGACCGTCTCGGCGTCGCGGATCGAGTCGGGATGGCTGCCGCGAAACGGCATCAGGACTCCGGTGACCGACCCCGGACCCAGGGCGAGCGCGGCCAGGTAGGCCGCGACCGCCGAGTCCAGACCCCCCGAGAGCCCCACGACCACGCGCGAGTGCCCCGTGCGCTCGACCTCGGAGGCGATGAACCCCGTCAGGATTCTTGCCGTTTCGCGGGCGTCGATGGACAGATCCGGCTCGGGGGCCGCCGAGCCGGAGCTCGGCGCCCGCCGTCGAGTCACGATTTCGCCCCGCCGCGTCGCGGCGCCAGCCGGCGCGCCCCGGGGCTGGGCGGGGCATCCTGAAGCGCGGCCTCGGGGATGTCGTAACGCTCCGCGAGGATCCGGCGCAGCTCGCGGTGCACGAGATCCAGATCGTCGTCGCGCAGCAGGGGATAGGCGGTCCGCGCGCGTCTCAGCACCTCTCCGCGGAGCTGCACCATGGTGGTGGAGGGTTCCACGGCGGGCGCCTCGCTCACGGCCCGGCCGAAGGGGTCGACGGCGCACGACCCGCCGCCGAAATTCAGGCCGTCCTCGTAGCCGACCCGATTCACGTAGACCACGAAGGCGGTCTGGAGCTGTGCCGTGACCCGCGCCAGATCCCGCCACACCCCCACGCTCGTCACGCCGCGACCCGGTCGCGCGCCACGCGTCGGGCCGCTCGACGGGATCAAGAGCAGCTCCGCGCCCTGATGCGCGAGCAGCCAGGCCGCGGTCGGATGCCAGGCATCCTCGCACACCAGGATGCCCATGGGCCCGAACCGCGTCACGAAGGCGCGAATGCGTTCCCCGGCCGCGAAGTCACGGCCCTCGTCGAACATCCCGTAGGTTGGGAGGAACACCTTGCGATGGACGTGGATCAACCGGCCCGCCGAGAAATACCCCGCCGCGTTGAAGTACCGATGCCCCGGATCCTCCTCCACGAAGCCGACCACGAGGTCGACGTCGCGTGACGCGCGGGACAGACGCTGGATCGCCGGAGACTCGAGGCCCATCGCGACGTCGGGGACCTGATCGCGCAACAGATAGCCCGTCAGGGAGAGCTCGGGGAAGACGACGAGCTGGGCGTCCTTGCGCCGCGCGGCCTCGATCGTCTCCAGGTGCAACGCCAGGTTGGCGGCTGCGTCCCCCAGTTTCGGGGCCACCTGCGCGAGCGCCACGCGGATGTCTTTCATGACCGCGCTCCTGCCGACGGTCTCGCAATTCGCTCGACCGCCGGGGTCCCCTCCGCGGAAGAAGAAGGACACTAGCACACGCGGCGTGCGAAGCGGCGCTTGACGGACTCGACACCTCGCCGTCTCCGAGCCTGGCCGCCGCGCGTGCACCTTGCGCGCCCGTGCAGGCCCTCTTATCAGAGAGTGGCGACTTCACGGGGACCGGGCCACGCCGAAACGGCGCGATCACGTCGATCGCGTTCCAAGTGCGTCATGTTGGCGGATAACCAGGTGGAGCTTCGGAGACGCGCCGAGGCTGGGTCGAGGGCGATATATATGTATTATAAGTAGTCAGGTCCATCGTGGCGGGAAATGACTGGAATTAGCTCCGATTCCCGCGTCCTGACGCTCTCGGGGGAATGGCGCGAGGAATTGGCGCGGATCTTTCATCAGAAGCTGCGTTAAGATGGGGGTGCGCCTGGTGCTCGTCCCCGGTGAGGACGGAGACATGATTCGCAAGACGGCAATGTACAACGAAGCGATCGAGATCGAGTCCACGGCGGAGACTGCCGTCGACCCCCTCGAGGTCGATTCGGGTGAGCACACCAGCCCCCGGCGCCGACTCGAGAACGAGCTCGCACGCGACAAGCCGACCGCGGCGATCCTGCCCATCTATCTCAGGGAAATGGGTGCCACGCCCCTGATCGACGAGACTCGCGAGGTCGAGCTCGCGCGCGACCTTCAGGAGGCCCGCGAGGCGCTCGCGAGATTGGCGCTCAAGCTGCCCGCGGCGGGCCGCGAGTACACCCTCGAGGGTGACGAGGACGGTCCGCGTCGCGGCCGCGAGTGGCCGCTCGATGATCTGGAGGCCTTCTACGCTCGCCTGCTGCGCTACGGCCGGGAGCGGGACGAGCCCAGGGTGGCCGCGCTGGTGAAGGAGGGGCGGAAGGAGAAGCGCCGGGTCGATCGCGCCCGCGACGCGCTGATCCTCGCGAACCTCCGGCTCGTGGTCCACATCGCGAAGAAGTACTTGAACCACGGGATCTCCTTCATGGACCTCATCCAGGAGGGCAACATCGGGCTGATGAAGGCCGTGGAGAAGTTCGAGTACGAGCGCGGGAACAAGTTCTCGACCTACGCCTACTGGTGGATCAAGCAGGCCATCGAGCGCGCCATCGCCGACAAGGCCCGTGTGATCCGGATCCCGGTGCACGTCAACGAGAAGATCAAGAAGATCTCCCGCGTGTCGCGGGAGCTCGGAGAGACCCTCGGCCGTCGGCCGACGCCGCAGGAGATCGCGAAGAAGCTGCGGATGCCGGTGACCAAGGTCGAGGAGATCCTCGGGGTCGTTCAGGACCCGCAGGCCCTCGAGGAGTTCGGCGCCGACGAGGACAGCCCCGGCTTGCTGCGGTTCGTCGCCGACCCGAACGCGCCCTCGCCGCTCGAGAAGACCGTCGATCGCGAGCTTCGCGAGAAGATCGAAGCGACCCTCGAGGTCCTCAACGACCGCGAGAAGGAGATCATCCGTCTGCGCTTCGGTCTCGGACGGGACATGCCGTACACGCTCGAGGAGATCGGGCGCGTCATGGGCCTGTCGCGCGAGCGAGTTCGTCAGATCGAGGCCACGGCGCTGAAGAAGATCCAGTCGGCCCGGGACTGCCGGCACCTGCGCGAGTTCCTGGCCTGATCGGGCCACGGCGGCGGTCTCGCCCCTGCTGATGTCCTGCTTGCTAGCGGCGCCCGTGCGCTCTCGCGCCGCCGCGGGGTACGGCTGCGTGCCGGGTTATCCGCCCGGCGCCTTCGCCTATCACGACAGCGTGTGACCTTCCGGCGTCGAAGCGCCTCGCCGGAACGTAGTAGCCGTGGCGGGCCGTTCGCAGGTCGTAGGGCGGTAGGCGAAAATACCCGCCTCGTGGCTTGTCGTACCGATGCCCGTGGTCGCCGTAGTAACCGCCGTAGCCTCCGATGAAGTACGGACCGGACTCTTCGTACGTCTCCGGCGGCGCGGTCGCCGCGGCCTGACTCGAGGAGCGCAGCAGGGCCAGTCGGTGATCGGCCTCGACTCGCGAGTACTCGCGATCCAGGAAATCCCCCACGAACTGGCGCTCGCGGTCGACAGCCTCGTCATCGTCGGAGGCGTCCGCGGGTTCGGGTTCCCCGAACTGCAAGAGGTCGGCGTTGGTGTACAGCGTCACTTCTTCCGCGCGGTCGTCCCTCGGATCGGCGGCGACCCCGCACGGAGCACCCAGCGCCACGACCGCAGCCAACACCCAAAACGGGACGCTTCGCAACATCACTGCATACTTTACGCCTCGCCGCCCGGTGTGTCCACCCATACGTCCGGCGCCCCCGCGGGGGCCGATTGTGGAAAACCGGGCCGACACCGGACTTCCACCCAAAAGTCGACGCCGCGAGGGCGGTCATCGACGGAAGTCACGTGTTCATAATGTCTTAGATGCCGTCCCGGACCGAACCTCCATGGGACCGTGCACCGACCGCCGGAAGCCCGGTGTGCGAATCATGCACAGGTCTTCCACAACCCCGGGAGCGGAGGTCGCAGACCCAACTTCCGCAAGCACCATGGGGTAGCGTCGGCCCGTTGCGGCACATGCGCCGCATGAAGCGGAACATGCCGTGGTCGGCTGCGGATCGGTTCGGTAGATTCGTGGTGCACAGAGGACGGCATGACGATCTTCGAGCTGCGCCAGGCGTTTCACCACTCGCTCTCCAACATGAGGGGATGGTTCGAGGACTCGAGCGTATCCGGCAGGCTCACGGTGCTCGACCGCCTGTCGATTCTCGACGCGTGGCAGCAGGAGATGGCCGAGTTCTTCGAGAGGCACGGCTACTGTCTGGCGTGCAGCCGGCGCCTCAACCGCTGTCGGTGCTCGAGGAACGCCGCCTGACGGTCTCGAAACCCGATACTCGAGTCACGCTCTCTTCCGAGGAAGCCGCTCGCGGTCGACTGCGGGCGCGTGGTAGCCTGATCGGCGGTCGTGCCACGTCTCGCCGATGCTCGAAGCGATCACGTCGATGCCATCTTCAGGGAGTCGTACGCGCTGTGGGGGGCCGGCCTCGAGTTCGAGGACTATCGGGCGTTCTGGACCGAGATCAGCGACACGTCCTGGGCGAAGCGGCATCTTCGCTACTGCGTGTGGCTGGGTGATGACGGAAGCCTGCTGTCGAGCCTGAAGCTCTATCGCCCGCGGATGAAGCTGCTCGACAGGGTCGGCCCCGTGGCGGGTATAGGAGCCGTCTTCACGCCACGGGCGAAGCGCGGCCGTGGTCACGCCTCGGCCCTGATTCGAGCCGTGGTTGACGAAGCCCGCGACCGGGGAGACATCGCCACCCTCCTGTTCTCGGACGTCGGTGCCCCGTTCTATCGCGGGCTCGGATTTCACGAGTTACCCGCCGAGGAGGCGTGGGGCGAGATTCGGCGGAGCGGCCCCGAGCACCTGCGGGACTGGTGTCTCCGGCCGATGGGTGACGCCGACTTCGGCGAGGTCATGCGGGCGCACGACGCCGCGTGCAGCACGCGGCCGCTCGCGATCCTCCGCGATCGTGACTACTGGGAGTATCTCGTCGAGCGCTCCAGGCGGTTCTTCGAGAGGCTGGACGGATCCGACCTCTCCATGCGATTCCAGGTGGCCTTTCGCGGGGACCGCTTCGCGGGCTACCTCGCGACCGTCGACAGCGGCGACGTCTGGATCGTCCGCGAGGTCGAGGCCGTGGACGGCGAGCCGGAGTCGTCGGCCGCGATCGTTCGTCTCGGAGTCGAGCAGGCGCGTTCTCGCGGCAGGCGCCGATGCTACGCGTGGCTGCCGCGGTCGACCTGCGAGTCGATTCCGGATTGGAGCATCCGGATACGACGCCGTCGCCGGGCGATCCCCATGCTGCAGCGACTCGACGGGGGAGACGAGCCCGCCGAGCTCGACTCACCCGAGGCCGCGTTCATTCCCTATCTGGACCAGTTCTGACGCGCACCGCGCTCCGCCGTCGTCCTCGGGCACGGCGGGAAGGTGGTATTTGCGCGGCGCTCCCTTTAGACTCCAGGGCTCGAGCACCCGATGTGATGAGGCCACTCTCGTGACCGGCTCCCGCATCCTGGCCGCGACCGCATGGGTCCTGACGGCGGCGCTGGTGTTCGACAGCTCGGCCGCCGAACGGAAGACGAGCAGCCTCCCGCGCGGCGTGGTGGTCGAGGCCGACCGCTTCCAGGAGTCCGAGACGGGAGAGGTCGTCCTGGAGGGGGCGGTCACGCTGAGCTGGCGCAACTCGCGCTTCCAGGCGGATCGGATCGTCGTCAAGGACGAGCGCTTCATCGAGGCCGAAGGCAACGTGCTCGTCGTGTGGGCGGGTAACCGCCTCGCCGGAACACGCATGACGTACGATCTGGAGCTGGACACCGGACTGATCGAAGAGGCCAAAGGGCAGATCGAGCCGGAATTCCACGTCAGCGCGAAAGAGATCCGGAAGGTCGGCGAGGATCGGCTGCACCTGGAATCGGCCACCGTGACGACCTGCACCCAACCCCTGCCGTACTGGTCGTTCTCCGTCTCCAGCGCCAACATCCGAGTCGACCACTACGCCCATCTGAAGAACATGCGCCTCAAGGCCGGAAAGGTCCCCGTGTTCTACATGCCGTACATGGTGTGGCCGGTGAAGGAGGATCGTGCCGCGGGCTTGCTGTTTCCCGACCTCGGCAGCAGCGAGGACAGGGGGAACGTCTTCGCGCTGCCGCTGTTCGTTCCCATCGGCCGCAGCGCGGACGTCACGGTGGTGGGGGAGTACTACACCGAGGCGGGCCTGGGCGTCGGGTCCGACTTCCGGTTCGTGCCCAACCAGAAAGGCGCGGGGAACCTCAGCGGCTTCTACATCAACGACAAGGTCGCCGGGACCGAGATCTGCGACGATCCCCCGTGCTCCCGGTGGAGGGTGTCCTACAGGGAGACCCAGCAGTTCCTGAACGGCTTCCGCATGATCGCCGACATCAATCAGGTCAGCGACTTCGACTACTTCAGCGACTTCGAGCGCGACATCCGGCTCGTGTCGTCGCCGTCGGTCCTCGGGCGTCTCGAGTTCTCCCGCAACGGCGCATGGACCAGCGTGAACATTCGCGACTTCCGCCGCGAGCAGCTCGTGTTCGCGCTCGACGCCATGGGCGTTCCGTTCCGCAGCACGCTCGTGCAGCAAACGTTGCCCGAAGTCGAGCTTCGAGGACGGGACCGCCGGCTGGGCAAGTCGCCGTTCTACCTCAGCTACGAGTCGTCCCTGGCCTCGATCCAGCAATTCGGCCCCACGATCGACGCCGACTACATGCGGCTCGATCTGTTCCCGCGCCTGACCGTGCCGCTGTCGAGCCTGCCGTGGCTCGAGGTCAACCCGCGCGTCGACTATCGCTTGACGTACTACACTCAGAGCCAGGTCCCGGTCCCGAGCTCCGGGAGCACGATCATCGCCGACAAGGGCCTGACCCGCGGGATCGGCGCCGCGGGCATCGAGATCGTGGGGCCCAAGTTCTCCCGGATCTTCCGCCGGGACGACGACAAGGCGAGCTACAAGAACCTCATCGAGCCGCGGATCCTGTACGGCTTTCGGGAGTCGTTCGACGACGCCGACGACGTGATCCTGTACGACGAGGTCGATCTGATCACTCCGGAGAACTTCGTGACGTACGGCATCCGCAGCCTGCTGTTCGCCAAGCGCCCGCGAGCCGAGTCGCCCGCTCCGCTGGGGAGCGGGGAGGCCATCGTGTGGCCGAGCGGTGACGCCGTCTCCGGTTCCGAGGCGCAACCGCTCTCGGCGCTCGACCCGCGAGGGCTGCCGGAGCCCCCGGCCCGGGGATCCGGACCCTCCGAGCCGCTCGAGATCGCGACCGTGGAGCTGTCCCAGACACGGGCGCTCGAGCCCATACAGATCTGCGTGGACCGGGACGGTGACGGGACGGGCAGGCTCACGGAGAGCAAGAGCTCGCCGGTCATGCTCACCGGGAGGTTCAATCCGGGTCCGGCGACGAGCCTCGACCTCAGGGCGAGCTACCACCCGGTCTACAAGCAGATCCAGAACGTGACGTTCTCGGGCTCCGCCCGCGGCCAGCACGCCCGCGTCGGCTTCTCGCTGGTGCACAACGAGAGTCAGACGTGTGTCGGGCAGAACCTCGCCATCGTGGAAACCACCGACACGCAGCTCGCGCTGGCGACCGGCTTCGTGCTGTTCGAGGGCAAGCTGCGCCTCGACCTGGAGGGGTCGTTCACCGCGGATCCCGGCGAGGATCCTTTCACCGGACAGTCGTTCACCAAGTTCCCGCAGAAGAGGTACCGCGTCGAGTACTACACGCAGTGCTGCGGCTTCCTGGCGGAGTACTTCGAGCGCGACTACACGACCTCCCAGCGCAAGGACTTCCGATTCACCGTGGATCTGCGAGGCATCGGCAAGTTCCTCGATTTGCACCACGGCGAGGCCGACTAGTGGCCCGTGCCGCTCGACCCACGGGGGGGATCCTGCTGATCGGCGCGACGGGGATGCTTGGGAGCGCGCTCGCCGGGCGCCTGCGCGAAATCGCCAGGGACTTCCGGGCCGTGTCGCGCCGGGAGCTGGACCTGGAGCGGCCGGAATCGATCCGCGCGTTCCTGGCGAAGGCGGATCCCGAGACGGTGATCAACACCGCCGCGTTCACCGACGTCAACCGCGCCGAGCTCGCGGAGCACAGGCGCGAGGTGTTCCGGGTGAACCGCGACGGCCCCGGGGATCTCGCTCGGGCGTGCGCCGCCGGGGCCGTGCGCCTGGTCCACGTGTCGACGGACTACGTCTTCGACGGCCTGAAAGGCGCGCCGTACGTCGAGGACGACCCGACCGCGCCGGTCCAGGTCTACGGCACATCCAAGCTCGAGGGAGAGCGGGCGGTGCTGGCGGCCTGGCCGGAGGCCCTGGTCGTGCGGACCTCGACGCTCTACGGCCCCGGCCGTTCCGCGCGGCCCGCCTACGTCGACGCCATTCGCGCCCAAGCGCTCACACGAACGGTGCTCGAGGTCGTGGAGCCGCCGATCGCGTCGCCGACTCTGTCCCACGACCTCGCTCGCGGCATCCTGAGTCTCGTGGACGCGGGAGCGAGCGGCGTGGTGCACGTCGTCAATCGCGGCTCGTGCAGCCGCCTGGAGCTGGCGCGGGCCGTGGTGGCGCTGTCGGGACTGTCGGGGCGCGTCGAGGTCGTGCCGCGACCGGCGAGCCCGTCCGGTCCCGCCCGGCCCCCGTTCTCGGCGCTCGGCACGGACCGCTTCGCGGCCGTCACCGGAGGACACCTTCGGGGGTGGCGCGACGCACTGGCGGAGTACCTGTCGCGAGGATGACCGGGGTCAGCGCACCTCGACGAACACCGGGTTTGTCAGCAAGCGGTTCAGGCGACCCCCCTGCGCCTGAAGTCGCACGTAGTGGCTTCCCGCGCTCAACCCGAGCTCCACGGCGGTGTCGAGCGGCAGCCGCTCGTGCAGGCGCATCGCCACCTGTCCGTCGACGATCAGCTCGACGGCGAACGCCGGATCGTCGTCGGGCCGCCGTCCCTCCCAGTCGATCGCGAACCGCACCGTGAGCGGCGAGCTCCCGGCGATGCGGTCGCCGTGGGTCCCGACGCGACCGTCGGCCGTCTCGACCTCGAACCGGCCGGGCTCGAACCTCTCCCGCAGCCCCATGAACGTCGCGTAGGCGTGGCCGTGCTTCAAGGCCTCGACCACCCCGCGCTCGGTATCCTCGGTAACCAGGAGGAACGTCGTCCCGCCGTCGAGACGGCTCCACGGATCCGTCGCCGCCTCCGGCCCGTGGAAGTCGATACCCGTCACGACGAACGGCGGTCGCCGTCTCTCGCCGCGGAGATACGCCACGAGCGTCCGGTCCCAGACCCCGCCGGGCTCGGTGGCCCCTGTGGCGTCGCCGTACAGCCCCTCCATGCCGTCGTAGCCGTCGGTCCGCGACAGGTCCTCGGGATGCGGGGCGCTCACCATCCGTGCGCCGCCCACCTGCACGTCGGGATAGGAGGCTTCGGGGTAGCTCCAGTAGCACGCACCGCCGCGCTCTCCAACGTAGTCGATGACGCGCTGATAGGCCGAGACGTCTTCCTCGCCGAGGTCGGGACGCGACACGTCACCGAACGGCCAGTTGTTCCACCCCGAGACGGCCGCCACGCCGAGGAGCGCCCACGCGGTCCCGCAGTGGCGCGCCCGTCCCGTGGCGCGGGACCGGCGCGCCGCCACGAACAGCCCGAGCGCGGCGGCCGCAGCGACGAGCGGCAGCCGCAGACGGCGCAAGGTCGGGCGGGTATTCGCCAGCGTCTCGTTGCCCGCCACCGGGATGTTCTCGATGTCGCGCGCCGACAGCCCCACGATCCACAGATGCCGATCGAACGCGTGCAGCGTCAGGTCGTCCCACGGCTTGCCCGTCCAATAGTAGTGCGGAGCGACCTCGACCCCAGGAACGATCAGCACGCCGGGGAATCGCCGTCGTGCCCGGGAGACGTCATCGAGGTAGCTGCGGACTCCTCGATCGAGGACGCCGGGCCTCGACATCCGATTGACGCCGGCTACGCCCGTGCGGTCGAGCGGCCAGAGGCCGTACGTCACGCGCGTCAGCAGGGAGTCGGTCAGCACGACCACGTCGACGCCGCGCTCGCTCGCCAGCCGGGCGATCTCCTCCACCGACAGTTTTCCGTTGCTGAAGGTCGAGTGAACGTGAATGGCGGCTCGGCGCAGGAGCCTCGGCGGGCGCTCTGCCTCGGGCTCGCCCCCGGGCACTGCGGACCCGATCGCGAACAACAGGAGGAAAGCCGAGACGGCCCTCATCCGCGCAGGATCGTCGAGGCTGCCAGCGCTCCGGGGCCGCACGTCAGGCCCCCACCGGGGTGACTTCCCGAGCCGCACAGGTACAGTCCGCGGATCGGGGTCCGATAGCCCGAGCACTCGGGCGTGGGACGAACCAGACGCTGGTCCAGCGCGTGCTCCCCGTGGTAGAGATGTCCGCCCGAGACGCCGAAGCGCTCCTCGATGTCGGGAGGCGCGAGCACCTCGTGCCCCACGACCGACGTTGCCAGCCCGGGCGCGTGCTCCTCGAGTCGCGCGGTCACGATCTCCGCCAGGCGCTCGCGCGCGCCCTCGTCCCATCCCGTTCGCAGCTCGCGGGGCGCGAAGTGCACGTGGATCGCGACCACGGCGCCGCCCTGCGGAGCCAGCTCGGGAGCGGCCACCGAAGGAACGAACACCTCGAGGATCGGCACCTCCGCGAGCGCCCCGTACTTCGAGCGATCGTGGGCGCGCTCGAGCTGGTCGAGGCTCCTGCCAAAGCGGGCGTGCTCGACGCTCGTATCGGGGCAGGATGCGAAACGGGGGATCGCCTCCAGAGCGAGCCGGACGGAAGCGGTCGTACCGCGCATGCGGAGCCCTCGAATGCGCTGTTCCAGGCGCGACGGCAGGGTTCCGGGCTCGAACAGCTCGAGAAACGTCCGCTTCGGGTCGCACGATGCCGCGACGACCGGCGCGCGGATCTCGTCCCCGTTCTCGAGAACGACTCCCCGCACCGCGCCCGAGTCCGTCGCGATGCGCCGCACGCGGGTCGAGGTCCGGATCCGACCGCCCTGGTGGAGCACCGCCCGCTCGAGGGCCGAGATCAGGGAGGTCCCGTCGGTGCGCACCCCGGCGGCGGTCGCGGCCTCCCACAGCACCAGATTGGCGTTGCTCCCCGGGGAGCGCGGTCCGAGGACCGCTCCCGCCACGGCGGGCAGAGCGAGCGCGGCCTTCAGGCCGTCGCACGCGAACCACTCGTCGAGCCAGTCCGCCACGCACATCGGCGGCAGCCGCAGGAGCTCCTGCATGTCCCGCGCCCCCAGGAGACGGAGTCGCGAGAGCCGCTTGACGAGCTCCCAGGAGCCCGAGCGCTCGGGCTGCACGAGGTCGACGGGAGGCTCCCGCAGGAAGTCGATCAGCACGCCCTGAACCCGCGCGAGAAAACTCCGGAACTCGAGGTAGCGCTCCGCGTCCCGGGCGGACACGGCGCGGATCGACTCCGCCGTCACCCGCGCGTCGTCGTGCAGCACCATGCCGGCATCGAGCGCCAGCGTCGCGGGACGCTGCGCGCGGCGCCGCATGCCGTGGCGCTCGAGATCGAGGTCGTCGACGACGCTCGGCCACACCGCGCTCGCATCGTGCAGCACGCCGGCGCAGCGGTAGCCCGGATGGAACTCCTCGAGCGCGGCCAGGCCTCCGACCCGGTCCCGGCTCTCCACCACGAGGACCTTGCGTCCCGCCTTGGCGAGCAAACCCGCGGCGGTCAGGCCGTTGTGGCCCCCGCCGATCACCACCACGTCGTGGGCGTCGCTCATGCCGCTCCCGAGCGCAGCACCGCTCGCGCCGCGAGCTCTCCCGGGGCCCCCATCACCCCTCCGCCCGGGTGAGTGCCCGAAGCGCATATCCACAGGTCCCGTATCGGAGTGCGATACCGGGCCCAGCCGGCGGCCGGGCGCAGGAACAGCAGCTGCTCGAGGCTCAGCTCGCCGTGGAAGATGTTGCCCTCGGTGAGTCCGAACTCCTGCTCCAGATCCCACGGCGTGAGGACCTGGCGATGGAGGATCGAGTCCTTCAGGTTCGGGCAATACTCGGCAAGCGTGTCGATCACCGCGTCGCCGAAGGCATCCCGCCGTTCCGGCCAGCGCTCCGGCCCTTCCTTGATCCTGTAGGGCGCGTACTGCACGAAGATCGACACGACGTGCTTGCCCGGCGGGGCGACGCTCGGGTCGACCGTGGAGGGGATGACGACGTTGAGATACGGCCTCTCGGAGAAATCGCCGTACTTGGCCTGATCATAGGCGCGCTCGAGATAGTCGACGCTCGGCGCGATCGCGATGTCGCCTCGCAGATGGGGACCGTCTCCCGGGCGGCTGATGAACTCGGGGATGCGGTCCAGCGCGAGGTTGACCTTGCCCGAGCTGCCGCGCAGCTTGTAGCGCTCGATTTGCTTGACGAAATCGGCGTCGAGCTGCTCGCGTCCGACGAGTCCGAAGAACGTCCGGCGCGGATCGACGGCCGAGATGACCGTCCGGGCGCGAATCTCGTCGCCGGAACCGAGCACCACTCCGGTGGCCCGTCCGGAGCGCAGGGCGACGCGTTCCACCGGAGCCTCGGTGAGGATCTCGGCTCCCAGGGAGGTCGCGGCGGACGCGAGCGCTCGGCTCACGCTTCCCGTCCCTCCCTTGGCGAACCCCCAGGCTCGGAATGCTCCGTCGATCTCGCCCATGTAGTGATGCAGCATGACGTAGGCCGTCCCGGGAGAGCGCACACCGAGGAACGTTCCGATGATCCCGCTGCACGACATCGGCGCTTTCAGGACGTCGCTCTCGAACCACCGATCCAGGAAGTCGGCGGCGCTCATGGTCAGAAGCTGCAGATTGAGGTACCGCAGGTCCGCGTCCATCTCGCCCATCGCGCGCCCCAGGCGCGCCCATCGCAGCAGGTCCTTCGGGCCGAAAGACGCCGGATCGGGCGCCGGGTGGTCGATGATGTCCTTCGAGAACCGGGCCAGCTTGCCCATGGCCAGGCCGAACTCCGGGTACAGATCGGCGTCACGCGGGCTGAAGCGCGCGATCTCGCGCCGCGTCCTCGCCGCGTCTCCCCAGCGCACCAGGGAGCGACCGTCCGGCAACGGCGTGAACGAGCAATCGAGCGGGATCATCTCGAGACCGTGCCGGGGAAGCTGCAGGTCACGGATGATGTTCGGCCGGAGCAGGCTCACGACGTACGAGCACACGGAGTAGGTGAAGCCCGGGTAGATCTCCTCGCTCACCGCCGCGCCCCCGACGACGTGTCTGCGCTCGAGAATCAGGACGCGGCGTCCGGCCTTGGCGAGGTAGGCGCCGCACGTGAGTCCGTTGTGGCCGGCCCCGATGATGATCGCGTCGTACGCGGAGCGCGACGGCTTGTGGAGATCGTTCACTCAGGCTCGCTTGCGCTCGGGATCGAAGAACGGGGTCTCGACCACCGTCGCGGCGACGGTCCGGCGTCGATACTCGACGGTGACCTCGATCCGCAGTCGTGTTCCGGCTTTCGCGTGCTCGGCTCCGACCGACGCCAGGGCGAGGTTCCTCTTGAGGATAGGGGACCACGCCCCGCTCGTGGCCTGGCCGACTTGGCGGCTCCCGGCGTAGACGGGAACCGCGCTGCGCCACGCGCCGGCCGGGACCTGCGGCGGCAAGCGGAACTCGTTGTACAGCGCTTCGTACTCGTCCCAATCGTAGTCCAGCCCGACCAGGGCCCAGCTCGACCCACTCGCGTTCTCCTCACGCAGCGCCGCTTGGCCGACGAACGGCTCGCGGTCGAGCTTGACCGTCCAGCCGAGCCCGATCTCGTAAGGCGTGGACTTGCGGGACTCGATCAGACACTGGTTGGCGCTGAAGTAATCCACTCCGTTGAGGATGAAGCCCGCCTCGACGCGCGAGACGTCCATGGCGTCCAGCCCGACCGTTTCGAGGCGGTACGATTCTCCGACCTTGACGACGGCGTCCCACACGTCGAGGGCGCGGCCTCGTTCGACCCACATCTCGAACCCGAGGTCGCCGGTGTAGCCCGTGCGGGAGAGCTGGATCGGCGCGCCGGCGACCACCGCCCGCATCACGTCGAAGAACTTCATCCCGTCGAGATCCGTGCCTGTCGCCTCGCTGAGAATGTCCCGCGACGTCGGTCCCTGGAGGGCGAGCGCGCCCAGGCGCTCGCTGCTGTCCTCGATGCCGACCTCGAAGGGCAGGGCGTGCAGACGAAGCCAGGCCAGCGCGGGTGCGTTCGCCGTGACTCGGTAGTGTCGCTCGTCGAGCCGCGCCACGGTGCCGTCGTCGATCACCTTCCCCTCGTCGTCGCACCAGCACAAGTAGACGACCCGGCCGACCTTCAGCTTCCGAATGTCGCGCACCATGACGCGCGCGAGGAACGCCGCCGCGTCGCGCCCGGTGATCTCGTACTTGTGCAGCGGACTGACGTCGATCAACGCCGCCGCGTGTCGTATGGCGAAGTACTCCCGATCGTGATGGACGTCGTAGGAGCACACCGCGTAGTGGCCCGCCCACTCCTTCCAGCGCATGCTGGTGCACAGCGCGGAGGTGCGAGCATGGAACGGTGTCGGAACCGGCATGTCGTGAGGGTCAGCCGGGAGTCTGCTCGTAACGACCCACGGCCACCCGCGCGGCGCGGACGACCTGGTCGCCGAGCCGGTAGCCCGCTCGGAACGTCTGCGTGACCTTGCCGTCGAGATCGGGGGAGTCGACGGGATCCAGGCGCACCGCTTCGGCGACGTTGGGGTCGAAGTCCTGGCCGTCGAACACCGTCCGCTCGACGCCGTGGCGCTCGAGCGCGGCGACGAAGCGGTCGCGCGCCAGCGCGACCCCTTCCGCGAGCGGTCGAGCCTCCGCGGAATCTCCGGCGTGGGACAGGGCCAGGTCGAGATCGTCGAGAGTCTCCAGCAGATCGGCGATCAGCTCGCCGAATCGCAGCTCGACGCGCCGGTCGACGTCCCGTCCCATGCGAGCGCGGAAGGCCTCCTGCTCGGCCTGGGATTCCTTGAAGGCCGCGATGTACTCGAGGAGCTGGCGCTCCGCGTCCTGGGCGCGTTTCTTGTACTCGTCGATGATCGTGGGCTGGGTCGAGACCGGCTCCTCGGGGGCGCCCTCGTCGCCGCGATCCTCGCGAGCCCAGTGGCGTCGGTCCTTCACCTTGAACGAGGGTCGGTCGTCGCCGCGATCGCCCGGCATCTCGTTGCCGATGCCCTCTCTCCCGTTCGTTTCCGGCACGCGTCCTTCCTCTCCCGCTCGACCCCAAAACATAGCATGAAACCGCGTGCGGCCCTCACAATCCGGGATGGTCCAGCCAGCGTCGCATCATGTCGTGCTTGGCGCGACGCGCGGCTCCGAAGTTCCTGACGTAGTGAGCGATCTGATTGTCCTCGACCGACCACAGGCGGTGGCGGTGCTCGGGCACATTGACGTCCAAGCGGGTGATTCCGACGATGCGACCGCCCGCACCCTGCACCAGACGTTCCGCGGCGGCACGGTCGGGGACGATCTCGGGCTCGTGGCGCCCGGGAACCTGTACCGCGTAATCGGCGGGGCGCGCGTTCCAGTCCATCAGGTCGTAGGCGAAGGCGCCCACGAACTGGACCGCCACCGACCACGCGACGAGGGTCGTGAAACCCGCCAGCATCCATGTTCTGCGGAGGATCGTGCTCGTCGTCGGAGCGACGAACAGCGTCAGCAGCAGCGTGAGGTCGACGATCAGCCGGTACCCGAAGGACCATCCGCCCCACCAGTAGTACCACTTCGCGGACAGCAGCAGGCTCGCGACGGTCGCGACGGTCAGCGGGCGGAGCTTGACGAGCGACGGTTCGCGCCAGATCAGGACGATGCCCCACGCCGCGAACGCCAGGTACGGCGAGAACACCCACAAGCCGCGCGAGGGGCTCACGAGGAGCCCGCCGAGACCCTCCGCCACGGGCGTGCTCCACGCGCCCGGCGTCCCGGTGATCGCGACCGCCTCGGCCAACCCCCGCACCGTCTGACCGAACCTGAACGGCGAGCCGAAGTGCCGGAGGTTGAACGCCGCCAGCATTACGAGGGGGCCCGACGAGCCGAGAATGAAGGGCAGGACCAGGCGCCGGCTCGCGAACAGCAGGTAGGCTCCCGCGGCGACGACGACGAGCGCGCTGTCGGGCCGGCACAGCGTGGCGCAGGCGTAGGCCAATCCGCACCCGAACGTGGCCGTGCTTCCGGGCCGGCACCGCACGAACAGATAGGTGCCGACGGAGAGGAAGAAGACGTTGGGCCCGTGCTGCCACAGGGTCTGACTGCTCGTGCTCCACGCACCGGTTCCGAGCCCGTAGGCCAGGGTCAGCAGGGCCGCGCCGCCGCGGGTCACGTACTCGTGGAGCGTCAGGAACAGAAAGGCCGCCGACCCGGCCACGAGGATCGACGCGATGACCTTGGCCGTGTACCACAGGACGGCGGGACGGTCGCCGAGGTCGCCGAACAGCATCCGTGCGATTGCGAAGCCCGGGAGCGCGGTGAGCCCCGCTCCCGGGCCGTACATCGGGACGTAGAGTCCTTCCTGCCGAGACGGCACGATGTAGTACTTCTCGCTCGCGACCCTGAGCCGTCCGGCGTCGCGCAGCTCGGAGAGCGTGGCGCCGTCGAAGCGGTCCTCCCAGCTCCCGGGATAGATCGTCGCCGCGTCGCTCCCCCGGGAGACCTCCCACGCGAACATGAAGGGCATCTCCGAGGGCGTGAACGACAGGTCGCCGTCGTCGAGAACGCTCAGCGCGAGGTAGACGTTCGGCTTGGCGTCGTTTCCGGGAAGGAAATCGCCGTTGAGGTTGTAGGCGACGAACAGGAACAGGAATACGGCCAGCGCCCAGGCGACCTGCGAGCGGCCGGGACGCGAAGAACGGTTCTGTGGCGCCACCACGCCGTGGATCCTACTCGACGTAACCCAGCGATTTCAGCCGCTCGATCTGTTCTTCGCTCAAGGACACCTCCTCGCGGTGGAGTTCGAGCGGTGCGACGCCGCCCTCCAGGCGGCAGCCTCCGTCCGCGGCGTCTCCCAGGAACACGGTTTGCCCGGGCTGGGGAAGGGGAGTCACGCCGTCGAACAGCCCGGCACCGTCGCGCAGGAGCGCGACGTGGGCCCGCGTGACTCCCTCCGGGCGCGGGAACACGATGCCCTTCTCCGAGGCGCCCGTCTCGAGCTGCACTCCGTAACGACGCGACCTCAGTCCCATGGCGCCCGATAGAGGCACCAGCTCGTCCCCTGGTCCGAGATTGTATCCGAAAGGCTCGTCGCTCACGGCGGCTTCGAACTGCACGGTGCCGTCGAAACGCGTCGGCCGTCCGTCCGCCGAGCCGCACACGAACCGCAACCCGCGCACGTGCTCCTGCAGGTAACGCAGCACGGCGGCCCGCTCGGTGTCGGCGGCCGCGACCGTCTCGCCGGAAGCGCCCGATCCGCCGGCGTCGAGAAGATTGACCGTCTGCCCCGGGTCCTCATCCATGCGGAACAGCGCCTCGGGGACGGGGATCCAGTCTCGAACGGGTCCGTGCGAGGCGGTACCCGTGACCAGCAGCCGCGCGTAGCTCGCGGGCCAGATGTAAGAGTACCGCCCGTTCAACGTGGCGAACCGCTTCGGCCCCTCGCGCGTGGTCTCGAGGATCAGGCGGCGCTCGATCGGCGGACCGCCGCGTCCAACGACCTCCTCGAGCAACGGAGTCGGCGCGGACGCCCCTCGCGCGTCGGGGTCGTCCCAAGCGAGCCCCGCGAGGAAGGCGATCAGTCCGGGCAGGTCGGTGAGGGATGCGAGCGCGCGCACCCGGGTCCCGGAGGGGATCCTGGGGGGGTAGCGGAGAATGAGCGGAATGCGCGTGACCTCGGCGTACAGCGTGTCGCCATGCCCGAACGACGCGTGCTCCTTGAACTCCTCCCCGTGATCCGAGAACACGGCCACGATCGTGTCGTCGAGGCGCCGCTGGCGCCGCAGCGTTTCGATGACGCGGGCGATGTGCGCATCGGTGTAGAGGATCTCGCCGTCGTAGAGCGCAGCGATTCGCCGGGCGACGTCCTCCGGCAACGGCGTGTCCGGATCCTCGAACTGCCGCAGAAAGCCCCACTCCCCGAACGACCGCTCCGCAGGATCGGAGTCGAACACGCGCGCGTAGTCCTCGGGAGGCGCGTAGTCCGCGTGGGGGTCGAAGTAGTGCAGGAACAGGAAGAACGTCCCGCGGTCGTGCGCTTCCAGCCAGGCGATCGCCTGATCGGACACCTCCTCGGCGATTTGCACGGGACGGGTGACGTACTCGTCGAATCCGCGGGAGAACCCGTACTTCTCGTCGAGGTAGACATGGCTGGTGAAGCCCGCCGTCGCGTACCCCGCGCGGGCCAGGGTCTGGGCGAGCGTTAGGACCTCCTCGGCGAGTCGATCGCGCTCGCCCTCGACCTGGTGGGCGGACGGTGAGAGGCCGGTGAGCGCGCTGACGTGCGCCGGCAGCGTCCACGACGACGGCGACCACGCGCTCTCGAACAGCGCTCCCTCCACGGCGAGGTGGTCGAGCGTCGGCGTGGTCGGGCGATCGTATCCGTACGCGGACACGTGGTCCTGGCGCAGCGTGTCGATCGAGATCAGGAGAACCCCCGGCGGGCGCGAGCCGCGATGGAGCAGGGTCCAACCGGCCACGAGAACGGCAGCCGCGGCCGCGGCCGCGGGAACGATTCGCTTCATGGACACGTCACGGCATATCGGTAGCGCGCATCCCGCCGCAGCGCCGGGGTCGCCGGCAGGCTTCGCCGTCCGCACGCGGCGACGGACGGCAAGCCAATCTACCCCACGCCGGGGGCACCAGCCACCGCCGATCGCTCGCCGGCAGCGTGCGGCAGCGTAGCACCGCGGCGGGGCGCCCGGCCGTCCGATCAACCCCACGACGTCGCGAAGCGAGCCAGGAAACCGCGTACGGCAACACCGCGCACCCCAGAGCGGCCGCGACCTTCGCTATCGTGAAAGGGTGCATGACACCCGCTCGTATGCAGGGAGCCGCGGGATGGAGCCGGACCGCGGCACGCGAGGCGGAGGGCTCGGCGGTGCCGTCAACGTGTCTCCGACGCGCACCAACTGCCGTTACTGGACCTGGACCTTGATGCGGCTCGGAGCGTCCTCCTTGCGCTTCGGCAGCACGACCTCCAGCACGCCGGCCACGTGGGTGGCCCGGATGTTCTGGCGGTCGATCGAAGGCGGCAGGGCGAGCTGCAGCGAGAAGCGACCGTGAGGTCGCTCGGTGCGCAGGTAGGATTCGGACGGCACTCCGGGATCCGGCTTGCGCTCTCCGCGCAGCACGAGGGTGCCGTTCTCGACCTCGATGTCCACGTCCGAGGTGGTCAACCCCGGAAGGTCCGCGCGCAGGATGTAACGGTCGCCGTCCTCGAAGACGTCCACCGGCGGCTTGAAGCCCGTGGACGCCACGGTCTCGGCCCGGCCCGCTCGCGGGTCGCGCGCGGCCGCATCGTCGAACAAGCGGTTCATTCGCTCGCGAATGTCGCGAAGGTCACGAAGCGGGTCCCAACGTTGAATCGCCATGGTCGACTCCCGGCACCGGCCGCCTCCGGACTCATTTACCGCCTTTGGGTGCCGATTGGCCAGCAAAATCGACCTCCTGGACGCGGGCGACGCTGACCTGGGTGCCGTCGTCGTCCACACGGACCGTGTCTCCCGGGGCGATCTCGCCTTCCAGGAGCTTCGTGGCCAGGGGATCCTCGACCCATTTCTGGATCGCGCGCTTGAGCGGCCGGGCCCCGTAGGCCGGCTCGTACCCGACCGCGGCCAGTCGCCGGCGCGCGGCATCCGTGACGTGAAGCTGCAGCCGGCGCTCGGTCAGCCTGGCCGCGACCCGCTGCATCTGAAGGTCCACGATCTTCAGCAGATCCCCGCGCGACAGCGAGCGGAAGACGATCGTGTCGTCGACGCGATTGAGGAACTCGGGCCTGAACGCGACGTGGAGCTCCCGATCCACCTTGGAACGCAGCTCCTCGGGCAGCTCTCCGGCATGCTGCAGGATGTAGTCGGAGGCGAGGTTCGAGGTCATGATCAGAATCGTGTTGCGGAAGTCGACGGTGCGTCCCTTGCCGTCGGTCAGCCTGCCGTCATCGAGGACCTGCAGCAGGACGTTGAACACCTCGCGATGCGCCTTCTCGATCTCGTCGAGCAGCACGACGGAGTACGGCCGGCGCCGAATGGCCTCCGTGAGCTGGCCCCCCTCGTCGTGACCGACGTACCCGGGGGGCGCACCGATCATCCTGGCCACCGAGTGACGCTCGCCGTATTCGGACATGTCGATGCGGACCATGGCGCGCTCGTCGTCGAACAGGAACCGCGCCAGTGCCCGGGCGAGCTCGGTCTTCCCGACGCCGGTGGGTCCCAGGAAGATGAACGACCCGATCGGACGATCGGGGTCCTTCAGGCCGGCACGGGCCCGTCGCACCGCGGCCGACACCGCTCGCACCGCGTCGTCCTGACCGATGACGCGCTCGCGCAGCTCGTCTTCGAGGTGAACCAGTTTCGCGGTTTCGCCTTCCAGCATCTTGGCCACCGGGATGTGGGTCCACTTCGAGACGATCGCGGCGACGTTCTCTTCGTCGACCTCTTCGTCGAGCATGGCGCCGTCGCGCTGGATCTCGTCGAGCGCGGCCTTCTCGCGCTGCAGCTCGGCTTCCAGCTTCGGAATCTCGCCGTATCGCAGCTCGGCCGCGCGCTGGAGGGCGGCTTCCTTCTCCGCTCTCTCGGCTTCGGTACGGGCCTGCTCGATGCGCTCCTTGATGGAACCGATCCGGGTGATGCGCGTCTTCTCCTCCTGCCACCGGGCCTTCATGCCCGAGAGCTTCTCGCGGAGGTCCGCAAGCTCGCGGTCGATGACGTCGCGGCGTTCGGTGGAGACCGGGTCCTTCTCGCGCTTCAGAGCCTGGCGTTCCACTTCGAGCTGAGTCACGCGGCGCTGCACCTCGTCGACCTCGGCGGGGACGGACTCGATCTCGAGACGCAGCTGGGCCGCAGCCTCGTCGATCAGATCGATGGCCTTGTCTGGCAGGAAACGATCCGTGATGTAACGGTTGGAGAGCGTGGCCGCCGCCACCAAGGCCGCGTCCTTGATCCTCACTCCGTGGTGGACCTCGTAGCGCTCTTTCAGACCGCGGAGAATCGAGATCGTGTCCTCGACGGACGGCTCGCCGACCATCACCGGCTGGAAGCGCCGCTCGAGCGCAGCGTCCTTCTCGATGTGTTTGCGGTATTCGGCGAGGGTCGTGGCGCCCACGCAGCGCAGGTCCCCGCGCGCGAGCGCGGGCTTGAGCAGGTTGGCGGCGTCGACCGCGCCCTCGGCCGCTCCGGCACCGACCAGGGTGTGCAGCTCGTCGATGAACAGGATGATGCCGCCTTCGGCGGCCTCGACCTCTCTCAGGACGGCCTTGAGACGGTCCTCGAACTCGCCGCGGTACTTCGAGCCCGCGATCATGGCTCCGAGATCGAGCGCCACCACCGAACGGCCCTTCAGGGACTCGGGAACGTCGCCGTCCGCGATCCTGCGGGCGAGCCCCTCCGCGATGGCGGTCTTGCCGACGCCGGGATCGCCGATCAGCACCGGGTTGTTCTTGGTTCGCCGGCTGAGGACCTGCATGACCCGGCGAATCTCGTCGTCGCGCCCGATCACCGGATCGAGCTTCCCGCGGCGAGCCAGCTCGGTCAGATCGCGCGCGTAGCGCTTCAAGGCCTGGTACTTGTCCTCGGGGTTGGGGTCGCTCACGCGCGCCTCGCCGCGGACGTCGCGCAGGGCCGCGAGAATCCCCTCGGGAGTCGCGCCGAGACGCTTCAAAGTGTCGCTCGCCTCGCCCTTGGCGCGCGCCAGCGCGAGGATCATGTGCTCGGTCGAGACGTAGTCGTCATGGAACTGCTCGGCGGCGCTCTGGGCATCCTCGAGAATCGTCGCCAGGGCGCGGGCGAGACCGGGCTCGCGGCCGCCGTCCACATGGGAGAACTCGGCCAGACGCTCGTCGACGGCGGTCGCGACCGCGCGCGGGTCCGCGCCGAGGCGCTCCAGGATCGGACCCACGATGCCTTCGCTCTGGGAGACCAGTGCCTTGAGCAGGTGGAGCGGCCCGATCTCCGCGTGGTTGGAAGCGGTCGCCAGGGCGTGCGCCGCCTCGACCGCCTCCCGAGCCTTGATCGTGTATCGATCGAACCTCATGGGTTTCCTCCGTGCGCTCGATTCTGCAAGGCTTTTCTTGGGACTTGAGTGCGTCGCTGTCAAGCTCCGGAGGTTGGCTCCGGGCGCGCGGCTCAGGCGGGGTCGAGACGGCAGGGAAACAGGAGGCCCGGGGTCGTCTCACCCTCGAAGCGCACCAGGGTCAGGCGCTCGTCGCGCAGGACCGCGAAGACGTTGCCCGAGAGCGTCGCGCGGATGCGGCCCTCGGGTCCGCGGGCGGACAGGGCGAGGGTCTGGGGGGCCGACAGCGAGAAATCGCCGCTCGCCGGGTCCTGCGTGTGGACCCCCAGGACCGAGAGCACGAGCGCTCCTCCGGCCGCCTCCGCGTAGGCCTCGGCCTCGCTCATGCTCGTCGAGGTCTCGAGGACCAGCGTGTCGCGCCCGAAGGGCACGGGGGTCGCCGCCATTCCGAGACGGCGCGCGTGCTTGAGGTCGAGGATCGGGGTTTCCAGCCTTCCGTTCCGGATGTAGGTGCAGCGTGCCGCCGGCACGCCTTCCGGGGTGAAGCGGTAGGAGCCCGACCTGAGCGGCAGCAGGGGATCGAGCACCAGAGACAGATCGTCGCGCAGCAGCGGGCGGTTGGAGCCGAAGTCCGCACGCTTGAAGTAGCCCTCGCCGTGCGCGACGCTCGAGCCGTCGAGGTTGTGCAGGAGCGTGCCGATCACCAGCGTTTCCACGACGTGGGGGTGCAGGATCACCGGATGCACCCCGGGCGGCATCGGAGGAACCGGTCGCCCGAGGCACCGCACCGTTTCCGCGAGGCGATCGAGACGGCGCTCGTATTCGGATTCGCTGTCCGGGGTCCTCGCGCTCGAGCCGTCTCCCCACTCGCCTTCGAAGCTCACGTGCCAGCCGACGGAGGTCTCGGGGCTTTCCGCCTCCAGACCCCGGGAGGACAGGATCCGGGAACGACCCTCGGACGCGGTCATCGAGCCGGACCACACTCGGAATGCGTTGCTCTCGAGCCGGTCGCGGATCTTCGCGATGCGCTGCGCGAGGACGCCGATGTCGCCGTCGACCCAGCGCGCGACGCGCCCGTCGTGAACGATCACCTCGGGGAAGGTCTGCGGACCCAGGACCTGGGCTGCATCGGGATCGTCGTAGGCCGCGGAGCGGGCGCGTCGGAGCGCGTCCGCCGCGTCGCGCGTGAGCTGGCGTCTCTCGAGCGATCCGCGACTGACCTTGCCGTCCTCCCACACCACCAGATACCGCGCGCCGGCGGATTCGGACAGCCGCACGGGCGTGTGGACGCTCGCCGTGTCGCCGTCACGGGTCCCGACGGAAAGCTGACGCTGCTCGGTGACGAACACCGACCACGCGCCGACCCCGACGCCGTCGGGCCGGCACGCTCGGAGCGCCTCGAGGAGCGGAGCGACGTCGACCCTCATTCTCCGCCCAGGCGCACGGTGGGGTCCGGCTCGAGGAACAGGAAGTAGTGGCTTCCTCCGCTCGACGGCACGCTCTGACCCCATTTCCCGCAGGTGCCGATCGCGTCCAGCAGCAGCGGCCCGAAGGCCTCGCGGATCGCACCCAGCGCTCCGAACATCGATCCCGCGAAGATCGCGGGCTTGTACAGCCGCACGCCGTCGCGCCCCAGCCGGTAGATGGCCTTGCAGTTGAAGGCGAAATCCCCGGTGGCGACGTTCACCTGCCCGCCGCTGTAGCCCGACAGGAACACCACGCGCGGATGACGCCGCACGACGCCCGCCGAGGTGAGGAGGCCGAGCACCTCCTGCGGACCATGATCCTCGAACGTCCCGTCGACGGGAAGCGGATCGTCGACCTCGATTCGGATGTTGCTCATGCGGGGCAGAGGCGCGCTCGCGAACGAGCTCGCCCGCGCGGAGCCGGTCACGCGCATGCCGCCCGGGCCGGCGGTCCAGGGATCCGAGAGCGCGTCCTCGAGCACGCCGTGATCGACGATCCGCGCGCGTTCCCGCCGCAGGCCGTTCGCGCTGTACGGCTGCCAGGCGTGATCGTCCTCGATCGCCTCGTCGATGACCGAGACGTGACCGGGCCCGACGCGCTGCCCGGCCCGGAATCGGCCGTCGGTCGCGAGGATCGAGGAGCGGAATCCGTCGGCCTCGGCCGCATGGCCGAAGGCTTCGTGCGCGAGCCCCTTGGCCAGCGCGTAATCGATCACGATCGGGAACGAGCCGGCCGGGTGCGCGGGCGCGTCCGTGATCTCGCGTGCCAGACGCGCCGCGCGCGACGCGCGCCGCAGGAACAGGTCGACCTTCGGCTCGTCCCACGGCAGGCCGGGATCGGGGCCCGAGATCGCCGCCCCGACGCTGTGGGTCGCTCCGCGACCGGTAGACGTCGCCGTCAGGCGCAGGACGCAGCGCGGCATGGCGAACGAGACGTCGGTGTCGTCCGAGCGCAGGATTCGCCATGCGTCGAGATCCGTCTGGAAGCTGATCCGAAGGCTCACGCCGGGAACCTGCTCCGCGACCTCACGCTCGAGCTCCGCGAGGCGTCTCGCGACACGGGAGAGCTCGAGTCGCTCGAAAGCGGCGGCGGACGCGGGAACCGCGCGCGCCTTGAGCGGTGCGAGCGCGGGCCAGGGGCACTTCGCGGCGCCGAGGACGGAGGCTCCACGAGCGAGAGCGGTCGCCCGTTCGAGCAGGGCCAGGGCGGCCTCCGGCAGGAAATCGTCACGGCTCGCCAGCGCGGTGCGACCGTCCGGAGTGAACACCTGTGCGCCGTGGCCCGATGTGGACGAGCTCGACGTCTCCTCGGTGCGTCCCTCCCGGACCACCACGCGGCGAACGGTGCGCGCTTGCGCGCGCCAGATCAAGTGGACGCCGCCGCCGCGTGCCCGGCGGCACATCTCCGCGCCGAGCGAAGTCAGCGAACCGAGCTCGTCCCTCACGCCGGGCTCAGCGTCGGCCGCGGGACGGGATGCGGATCCGACGTCGGCCGGCTCGCGAGGCGTGCGCCGCTGCGCGACGGTCGTGCGACGCGAACGTGGGCGGGCCCTTGCACCCGCCACGCACCAGGACGACCGAGGCCTCGCCGTTCAGCCGCGGCGCGTCGTCGTCGAGGTGCGCTCGGATCAGCTCGAGGCACACGGCGGTGTGGGTGTGGAACGGGTGATGCCCGGCACCTTCGATCACCCGCAGGGTCGGGAAGGGATGAACCGCCGGGAACTCGGCCGTCCTCTCGACCGGGGCCACCTGGTCCTCGTCGCCGTGGATCAGGAGGATGGGAATGCGAGGCACGGAGGGCAGGAGCTGGTCGATGCGGTAATGCAGGAGACAGTGCTCGAGCGTGGAGGTCAGGGAGCGGAAGGTGAATCGCCGACAATCGGCCACGACCGCCCACGGCAGCCGCTTCATGTAGCGGGCCGTGAGTCGCAAGCCGGTGCGCCGCACCTGCGCCAGGTTGTGCGACAACGAGTTCGCCATCAGCAGGTTGCGATACGAAGCCGATCCGTCGAACCAGACGTCGTGGGCTTCATCGGCATCGTTGAGCCGCGGGAGGTTCAGCAGCGTGAGACGCTCGACCAGGTCGGGATGGCGAGCCGCGATCTCGAGGCCGATGATCCCGCCGAGCGAGTGGCCGACGATCTGCACCTTGCGGTCGCGCAGCCCCTCGTGCTCGAGCAACCCCAGCATCGTCTCGACGAAGAACTCGGGCGTGTAGTCGGTGAACGGTTTCGGGGACAGCCCGAACCCGGGGAGATCCGGGATGATCAACCGATGGCGGCGCGCCAGGGGCAGCACCCGCGGCAGCCAGTAACGCCGCGAGCCGGTGATGCCGTGGAGGACGAGGACCGGAGGACCACCCTCGGGTCCGACCACCGAACGGTGCAGCTTGAGCGACCGCGGAGACGATCGAGTCGGGGAATGCGGCTCCTTCTGCATCGACGCACCATGATACACAAAGTCCCCTCTGTTGATGGCGATCCGGAGCGGGGTGTAGCATGCCGCGTCCCGCGGGAGAGACCGTGATGGCGGAAACCATGCGCCGCCGGCTGGAAAGGGCCGAGGAGCGCAACCTCGCGCCCTACGCCCGGCGGTCGGCCGACGCCGTCCGCCGTTATCCGCTCGAGGACGAAGGCAGGGTCTTCGACTACCGCACGCACTTCCAGCGGGACCGCGATCGAATCGTCTACAGCCGGGCGTTCCGGCGGCTGAGGCAGAAGGCCCAGGCCGGGATCCTCCCCGCCTACGAGGACCACCGCCGCAATCGTCTCACCCACACGCTCGAGGTGGCCCAGCTCGCGCGGACCATCGGGCGCGCCCTGCGTCTCAACGAGGATCTCGTCGAGGCCGTGGCGCTGGCCCACGATCTGGGGCAGCCGCCGTTCGGCCCGGCGGGCGAGGCGGCCCTGGACGACGTCATGTCCGGCCGCCTGGACGGACGCGGCGGCCCCGGGCTCGGCGATGCCGGCGGCTTCTGGCGCGCCTGGCAGGGGCTGCGGGTCGTCGACCGGCTCGAGAAGCGCTACGAGCACCCCGGGCTCAACCTGACCGATGGAGTGCGCGAGGGCATTCTGCGAGCGGGAGCCACCCAGCGCGTCCCGCTCGATTCGATCGACGACCTCCCGATCGATCAACCCCCGATCTTCGAGGTCCAGGTGGTGGGGCTCGCGGACCGGATCGCTTCGTCGCTGCACGATCTCGACGACGCCCTGCAGTCGGGGGTCGCGGACATGGGCCGGGTGGAGCGGCTCTCGGCGGTGCGCGAGCTGCGCAAGAAGCTCGGACAGCGCTATCGCTCCCGTGCCACTCGGTTCATGAAGATCAACACGATCCACCGCGGCCTGACCCACCTGTGGGTCACCGGCGCCATCCTGGACAGTCAGAAGGCGCTCGAGCGCTGGGCGTCCGAGCAAGGCATCTCGGATCCGGACTCCGCGCGGCGTGTGGGCCGCCGCGGGATCGCCGGGACGGAGGTGCGCCTCCCGGAGTCCGCGCTCCGATTGCTCGAGGACCTTGAGGGCTTTCTCGCGGGCCAGGTCCAGCGCGGCTACGAAGCCGACCGTGTCGACGGGCACGGGCGGCGCATCGTCCTCGGGCTGTTCGCTGCCTACCACGCCGACCCGACCCTGCTCCCGGACCACGTGCTGCTTCGCTTCAAGGAGCTGTCCGCGCTACGATACCTGCGGGACGTGCCCCGCGCGGCCGTGGACGCGGAGGTCGCGAAGCACTACCGCTCGGACCCGCGATACGCGAGACTCCTGTCCGACCACTTGGCCGCCATGACCGACGCGTACGCGGTCACCGAGCACGAGAAGTTGATGCGCATGGGGGCGATCCCGATCCCCAGCGCCGAGCAGCTGAAGCGCGAGCGCAGCTGACGGCACCCGCACGAGGAGCAACGAGTCATGAATCGGACGCTGCGAGAGGTCGATCCCGAGATCCACGGGGTCGTGGTTCGCGAGGTGGAGCGCCAGGCGTCGGGTCTCGAGCTCATCGCCTCCGAGAACTTCGTGAGCGAGGCGGTCCTCCAGGCCATGGGATCGGTCCTGACCAACAAGTACGCCGAGGGATATCCCGGTCGGCGGTACTACGGCGGCTGCGAGTTCGTGGACGAGGCGGAGCGCCTGGCCATCGAGCGCGCCAAGAGGCTGTTCGGGGCCGAGCACGCCAACGTCCAGCCGCACTCGGGGAGCCAGGCCAATCAAGCGGTCTACTTCACGGTGCTCGAGCCCGGGGACACGGTCCTGGGCATGGACCTGTCCCACGGCGGCCATTTGACCCACGGCCATCCTCTCAACCTGTCGGGACGGCTGTACCGCTTCGTGGCCTACGGCGTCCGGAAGGACGACGAGACGCTGGACTACGACGCGCTGGAGGAAGCGGCGAACGAGCACCGCCCCAAGCTGATCGTGTGCGGCGCCTCGGCCTACCCGCGCATCATCGACTTCGAGCGTATCGGGAAGATCGCGCGTGCCGCCGGGGCCAAGGTCATGGCCGACATCGCCCACGTCGCCGGAATGGTCGCGACCGGGGATCATCCCAGCCCGGTGCCGCACTGCGACTTCGTGACCACGACGACCCACAAGACGCTGCGCGGCCCTCGTGGCGGGCTCGTGCTGTGCAAGAAGGACTACGCCAAGGACCTCGACAGGGTCGTGTTCCCTTGCCTCCAGGGCGGGCCGTTCATGCACATCATCGCCGCGAAGGCGGTGGCCCTCCACGAGGCGCTGCAACCCTCGTTCCGGGATTACATCAGGCAGGTGCTGTCCAACGCCCGCGCACTGGCGGGGGCCATGGCCGGCCACGGATACCGCCTCGTGTCGGGCGGCACCGACAATCACCTGTTCCTGCTGGACGTGTTCCGCAAGGGAATCACCGGCAAGGAGGCCGAGAAGGCCCTCGAGAAGGCGGCCATCACGGTCAACAAGAACACCATTCCGTTCGACACCAATCCGCCGATGGTCGCCAGCGGACTGCGCATCGGCAGCCCCGCGGTCACGACTCGCGGGATGCGGGAGCGCGACATGGAGACGATCGCGGACCTGATGGCGCGCGCCTTGAGCGCCCGCCACGACGCAGCCGCGCTCGCCGCCCTCCGGAAAGAGGTCGTATCCCTGGCGGCGAGGTTCCCGCTGTACGCCGCACGCCTGGCCGCGTCGGAAGCCTGATTCGATGGAGCCTGCGGGCTCTTTCTTCTCTCCCGCGGGACCGCTGGCGCGCGCCCACCACGCCTACGAGTACCGCGCCGGCCAGGAGCAGATGGCCCTGGCGGTGGAGCGCACGCTCCGCGAGGGCGGATCCCTCATGGTGGAGGCGGGGACGGGGATCGGCAAGACCCTGGCCTACCTCGTGCCCGCGATCCGGAGCGGGCGGCGCGTGATCGTCTCGACCGGCACGCGCAACCTGCAGGACCAGATCTTCAAGCACGACCTGCCATTGCTCCGGGACCGCGCGGGTCTCGCGGTCTCGGCTTCGTTGATGAAGGGCCGCGACAACTACCTGTGCCGCTATCGCCTCGGCGAGTTCCTGAAGGAGCCGATGCTCGAGGCGCTCGACGAGCGGGCGTGGCTTCCGCGCATCGCGGAGTGGAGCGCGCGCACCGCCACCGGGGACCGCGCCGAGATCGCGGACCTTCCGGACCGCCTGCGCATGTGGCGCGACGTCAACGCGCGCGCCGACACCTGCACGGGCGCGCGCTGTCCCGAGTTCGAGCCCTGCTGGCTGACGCGCATGAAGCGCGCGGCGCAGGACGCGAGCGTCGTGGTCGTGAACCACCACCTGTTCTTCGCCGACCTCGCGGTGCGCACCGCGTACGGCGCGGTCCTTCCCGACTACGACACCGTGATCTTCGACGAGGCGCACCTGCTGGAAGAGGTCGCGACGCTGTACTTCGGGATCCAGGTCTCTTCGGCCCAGATCGAGGACCTGATCCGGGACGCCGAGTCGCTCGCGTCGCGCGCCGGAGGGCCGGCCCGCGGCGGGGGCGGCGCCGCCCCCCTGCGCGCCGCGGCGGAGGAGTTCTTCCGGCCGCTTCGAGACCAGGTCCGCGAGCACGGGGACCGCGTGCCCTTCGATCCTCCCGAGCGCGGCGGGGTGGAACTCGACGAGCTCACCCTGTCTCTGCGCGGGCGTCTCTCGGAGCTCGCGGCGCTGCTCGGGAGCGCGACGCGCGAGGGGGACACGCGCGAGGCCCTGGCGCGCCGCGCCGAGGAGATCGGCGCCGCGCTCGAGCAGGTCGTCGCGCGCGGCGATCCCGCGTTCGTCTACAGCATGGAGCGGCGGGGACGCGGAACGGTCATTCTGACCGCGTCGCCGATCGACGTCTCGGGGCTCCTGCGCGAGCGGCTGTTCGACGAGCTGCACGCCTGCGTCCTGACGTCGGCGAGCTTGGCGGTCGGAGGGAGGTTCGACTTCTTCCAGTCGAGGCTCGGGCTCGAGCACGCCGAGACCCGCGTGGTCCAGTCGCCGTTCGAGCATCGCGAGCAGGCGGTGCTGTACCTGCCGCGGCGCATGCCGGAGCCTCGCGACGCCGCGTTCATTCCTCGTGCGGTCGAGGAGATCGAGGAATTGCTCGACATCACGCGCGGGCGCGCGTTCGTACTGTTCACTTCGTATGCGAACCTCGAGCGCGTGCGATCGGCGCTCGAGGACCGCGGGCGCTGGAACCTCCTCGTCCAGGGGGAGGGGAGCAGGATCGCGCTCGTGGAGTCGTTCAAGAGCACCGCCGACGCGGTGCTGCTGGGCACGACCTCGTTCTGGCACGGCGTCGACGTCCAAGGGGAGGCGCTGTCGCTGGTCGTGATCGACAAGCTGCCGTTCGACGTCCCGTCCGATCCTGTGGTCGCGGCGCGAATCGAGACCCTCCGTCGCAGCGGCGGGAACCCGTTCGCCGAGTATCAGCTTCCCACGGCCGTCCTGGAGCTGAAGCAGGGGTTGGGGCGGCTGCTCCGCAGCCGCAGCGATCGGGGAATCCTGGCGGTGCTGGACCCGCGCCTGACGTCCCGTCCCTACGGCCGGACCTTCCTGGCCTCGCTCCCTCCCTACCCGATCGTGCGCGAGACGGAGGCGTGCCGCAGATTCTTCGACCCCGTTTCCTGAATCCCCGCCCAGCCACGACGCCGGCTCTGCCTGCGACGCCTGCGACCGCGCTGATTGACGAACCCGCTCGCGTCCTGAGAAGATCGGATCACCAGCCCCGGTGAACCGCGAAAAAACGGAGGGCTTCCGGTAATGGTGGCATCGAACTCCGGCATGAAGCTGGTGGCGACCACAGCTCTCGTTGGAGTCTGGATCGCCGCCACCCCGGCCCTGGCCGGCGGCGACGCCAACCTGTTCCTCGGCGGTCGATCGACGTCCGACGACGTCGTCGACGCGGCCGGGCTCGACACTCAGCCGCAGTATGGGGTGTGGGTGACCCTGGACTTCGAGTGGCCGGTCTCCCTCGCGCTCGATCTGATGGTGTCGTCGGACGACAACCGCGAGACCCTCTCGGGGACGTTCCCGACGACGTTCGACACCGACGTCGACACCCTGGAATTCGACTTCGGGGTGCGCAAGGTGTGGGGCGAGAAGCTCCGGCCCTACGCCGGGGGCGGGCTCGCGTGGGTCGACTTCGCGGCCAAGCAGACCGAGACCGGCTCCCTGGGGCCCGGAATGGAGTTCACCGACCTGATCATCGACGACTCCGGCTCCAGCGTGGGATTCTGGGTCGACGCCGGGTTCGTCTACGTTCTCGGAACCAGCCTGAACATCGGCGTGGACGTCCGTTACACCGATTCGGACGTCGATCTCACGCCGGAGGGCAACGTCGGGAAGATCAACCTCGACTCGGGAGGCACGCAGTACGGGTTCATGATCGGCTGCCACTGGTAGACGTGACCCTGCCGGATCCGTGGGCCCCTCGAGCCGTGCGGTGCCGGACCCGCGGGGAAACTGGCACCTCTGTGGTCGGGGGGCGATCCAGCCCGTACTCTTCCCGAAACCGGGGGGCATCCGGTCGCGCCGAAATCGGGGGTCGGGACGTCGGTACGCCTCGATTCCGTCGACACGGGCCCAAGATGAACCGAAGTCGGTGGCCGGAGCGGAGGAGGCGTCATGTCGACTCGCGCACGATCCCACTGGAATCGCGGACACGGGTTGAAGCTCGCGGCTTGCGCCGTGGGTCTCCTGGCACTGGGCGTCTCGGAGCCGCTGCGCGGAGGAGCCGAGCCGTTCCCGGGCTCGGGGATCGCCTCGCCGATCGGCGGGACTCCGATCGCAGGCACGCTCGCCTGCCCGGATACCGACGCCGACAGCTTTGCCGACTGCTCCGTGGCGGGCTGTGACGACATCGGGCTGACCTGCGGCGACTGCGACGACGCCGACACCGGCGTCAACCCCGGCGAGGCGGAGGTCTGCAACCACGCCGACGACGACTGCGACGGCTTGGCGGACGAGGGCTTCGCCCATCCGACGTCGTACGTCTCGGTGCAGGACGCGGGACTGAGGGACGAGTCTGGGTGGGCGGTAGCGGGTATCGGGGACGTGACGGGGGACGGGGTGGAGGACTTCGTGACCGGCATGCCCAGCGCCCTCTCCGACTCGGGCACGGTGGTGCTGTATTCGGGCGCGACCCGCTCGGTCGTGTGCCGTGCGGTGCATCCGGGTCAGTCGGGGAACGTGGACGAGAGGCTTGGCTCCTCGGTATCGGCGGTGCCGGACATGAACATGGACGGCCGGTCGGACTTCCTGGCCGGGGCGCCGGCCGACGCCCCTCGGGGCAGCGTCTTCCTGTTCTCGGGCGCGAACTGCGCGGTGATCCGGCAGTACCCGGATCCGGGCGTCGGGGTCGGCAACCAGTTCGGCTTTGCGGTGGGTTGGGTCGCCGACCTGACGATGGACGGCGTTCCTGAGGTCGTGGCTAGCGGCCACGACAGCGTGCCGGGAGGCGATCTCTGGAGGATCAACGTGTTCGACGGCGCGACGGGAGCCGAGGTTCGAAGGCTGAGTGATCCGGACGGTCAGGTGAATGACCAGCTCGGGTTCTCGGTTGCGGGCTTGGGCGACGTGAACTTCGACGGCGTGCCGGACATTGCGGCGGGTGCCCGCCTCGACGACACCCTGCTCGGCAACGACGTCGGATCGGTCCAGGTGTACTCCGGCGCGGACGGCTCCTTGATCTACAAGACTTCCGATGGGTCGGGGGGCGATGAGCTCGGCTACTCGCTCGCCGCTCTCGACGACATCGACGGGGACGGCGTGGGGGACCTCGCGGCGGGAGCGCCCACAGAAGACACGGAGGCGACCAATGCGGGGATGATGGTGCTGTTCTCGGGCGTGGACGGCTCGGTGATCGACCGTCTGACGGATCCGCTCGGCGCGATGGGCGACCAGCTGGGCAACTCGCTGTCGGCGATCCCGGACCTCACGGGGGACGGGGTCGGCGAGATCGTGGCGGGGGCGTGGGGCTCGGATCCGAAGGGAACCAACTCCGGAAGCGTGTTCATCTTCGATCCCTCGACGGGAGCGATCGTGGGGACGGAACTTGTCGATCCCGCCGGGGCGGCGGGGGACCTCCTGGGTCGGTCGGTGTCCGCGGCGGACGTGACGGGAGATGGGGCCCCGGAGATCCTGATCGGGGCCCCGATGGCGGAGAGCGCGGAGGAGACGGACGTCGGGAAGGTCGTGATCGTGTCGTTCGAGAGCGACTGCGACGGGGACGGATCGAGCCCGTTCGGGTCGGACTGCGACGACACGGACGCGTCGAACTTCACCGGGAACACGGAAATCTGCGATGCGCAGGACAACGACTGCGACACGGAGGTGGACGACGACGACGACGGGGATGGCTTCGGGGTGTGCGACGGCGACTGCGACCTGTCGAACCCGCGAGTCTTTCCCGGGGCGGCCGAGCGCTGCGACGGTCTGGACGACGACTGCGACGCGGTGGCGGACGACGGACCGGATGCCGACCTCGACGGGTTCGAGGCCCCGTGCGACTGCGACGACGGCGACGATGCCGTCTTCCCAGGCGCCGTCGAGGTGTGCAACCGTCGCGACGACGACTGCGACGGCTTCATCGACGAGGGCTTCACCGGGCCGACGGTGCAGATCAAACTGACCGATCCCGAAGCCGCGGCGTCGGATCAGATGGGAGTCGCGGTCGCCGGCATTGGAGACGCCGACGGGGATCGAGTCGACGACTTCGTCGTCGGCATCTCCGTTGACGACCACGACAGCCGGTCCAACCCGGGGAGCGTGCTGCTGTTCTCGGGCTTCGACCGATCCGTGCTGTGTCGGGCCATCGATCCGATTCCCGGCGACAACGACGGGCTCGGCTTCTCGGTCGCCGCCGTCGGCGACGTCGATGGCGACGCTCGTGCCGACTTCGCGGCGGGCGCACCCATGGACGACGACATCACCGGGATCGACAACGGAAGCGTGGTGCTGTTCTCCGGAGCGGACTGCTCGATCATCCGCAAGCTCCTGGACCCATCCCCCGGCTTCGACGGCAGGCAGTTGGGTTATTCGGTGGCGGCGACGTCGGACCTCACGGGAGACGGGATCTCCGACGTCGTGGCCGGAGCCCCTCTCGAGACCCCTGCGTTCGCCCTTAACGGCGGGAGCGTCACGGTGTTCAACGGGGCGACGGGCGCCGTCCTGTTCAAGCTGAGCGATCGGGACGGCCGGTCCTCCGACGGGCTCGGACGCTCGGTCGCGGGCCTGGGCGACGTGAACTTCGATGGCGTGCCGGACATCGCGGCGGGCGCTCATGGCGACGACAACCTCGTGAGCGGCGCCGTCGGATCGGTGCAGGTGTACTCCGGCGCGAACGGCTCCTTGATCTACAAGACGTTCGACCCTGGCGTCCCGCTCGGCTTCTCGCTCGCGGCGCTCGACGACGTCGACGGGGACGGAGTGAACGACTTCGCGGCGGGCAGCCCCAACGAGGCGGCCAACGCAGGGATGGTCGTGCTCTTTTCAGGTCGCGACGGCTCGGTGATCGACCGCCTGGCGGATCCGTCCGGCACGACGGGCGACCAGCTGGGTCAATCGCTTGCAGCGGTGCCCGATCTGTCGGGCGACGGCCTCAGTGACTTGATCGCCGGGGCCTGGATGTCGAACGCGCCCTTGACTCGTTCTGGGAGCGCATTCCTGTTCGATACGTTCTCCGGGGCGATCATCGGATCGGAGCTCACGGACGCCACTGGAGCCTCGGGCGACGGTTTCGGCGTGTCGGTCGCGACGGCGGGCGACATTCAGCGCGGAGGGCGTCCCGAGGTCATCGTCGGCGCCTCTCAGGACGACGACGCGGTGGTCGGCAGCGACGCGGGGAGCGTCGTCCTGTTCAGCTTCGACGAGTACGACTGCGACGCGGACGGCGTCACGCCGCTCGGCGGCGACTGCAACGACACCGATCCGGGAACGCCGAGCGCCGAGGTTGCCGACGACGGCATCGACCAGGACTGCAACGGCTTCGACACCGTCACCTGCTTCGTGGACGGCGATCGGGACGCCTTCGGGAGCACGGCGACGACGCCGGCCCCGGACGGCTCCTGTGACACGGTCGAGAGCGAATCCACCCTCGATACCGATTGCGACGACGCCGAGCCGCTCGCCAACCCCGGTCGGTTGGAGGTTTGCGACGGATTGGACAACGACTGCAGTGGGTCGCTCCCTCCCGACGAGGCCGATGCCGACGGCGACGGCTTCCCGATCTGCCTCGGCGACTGCGACGATTCCGACGGCGGCAGCTTCCCCGGCGGCGTCGAAGCCTGCGACGGCGCGGACAACGACTGCAGCGGGTCGGTGCCGGCCGGCGAGGCGGATGCCGACTCCGACGGCTTCAGGGTGTGCGACGGCGACTGCGACGACGGCGATGGGACGATCCACTTCGATGCACCCGAGATCTGCGACGACCTGGTCGACAACGACTGCGACATGGACATCGACGGCGCCGATCTCGACTGCGCCTTCGCGGTCACGACCTGCTCGACCCTGGGCGATTCCGTGGATGCCGTCGACCAGGACATCTGGACCCTCACCGGCACGCAGGGCGAGACCGTGACGGTCGACCTGGCGGCGAGCGGGACCGGCGCGGGAACGACGAATCTGTACCTCGTCGATGACGCCGGGGCCGGGTTCTTCCTGGTGGACCGCGGCGAGCTACCGAGTCGCATCGTCGGGATCCTGCCGGCCAGCGGCGCCTATCGCGTGGCGGTGGTGCAGCAGCCGAAGATGGCCTTCCTCCCGGGCGCGAGGTTTGCGGGCGATTACTGCCTGACCGTGGAGGGCGACCAGGGCTCCGCCGCGACGCTGCTTCCCACGACCTCCGTGGAGTCGACGATTCCTGTCACCGGACCCACACCACCGGACCCCGGCGGGCGCCCCGCGCCCTCAGCACGTGGACCGTTCGACCGGGCGTTCGATCGGGATTGACCGAAGGGGACATCGAGTGACCATCGGGTGCACAATGGACCCGTGAGCCTCTCGAGCACGTCCGCGCGTGACCTGATCGCCGTGGTGATCCCGGCCCAGGACGAGGCATCGCGCCTGGGGCGATGCCTCGAGAGCCTGTCACCGTTTCTCCGCGCCGGCGATCCGGTGATCGTGGTGGACGCATGCAGCGCGGACGCGACCGCCGAGGTCGCGGCGCGAGCCGGGGCGGCCGTCCTCAGGAGCCCGACGCGGGCCCGAGGTCTCGCCCTTGCGAGGGGATTCGAATCGGTGGCTCCGCGCGTCGAAGTCGTGTTCCTGGTTCATGCGGACATGGAGGTCCCGGCCGCGGCACGAGCGAGGATCCGCGAGGTGCTCGCCGCCGTGCCCGCCGCCGTCGGCGGCGCCCTGGGCCATCGCATCCTCGACGACCGCTGGCGTTTCCGCTGGGTCGAGGTCGGGAATCGGTTTCGCGCCGACCGCTGGCAGCTTCCCTACGGGGACCAGGCGCAATTCGTCCGTACGGACGCCGTGGCCCGGGCCGGCGGGTTCCCTGACCAGAGCGAGATGGAGGACCTCGAGCTTTCCCTCCGGCTGCGGACCCTCGGCCCGTGGGTCTATCTCGACTGCCCCGTGACGATTCCGCCCCGCCACTGGCGCAACGGCGTCGTTCGGACGACCCTGCGCAACTGGATCCGCGCGCTCTCCTACCGTGCGAAGGCGGGCCGACCTTCCGCCCGGCGGTCCGGGGGCTCCGGGGTTCCGGCCGGGGGCCAGAATCGGGGCGGAACCTGAGGCTTGACAGGGCCGTCCGTTCGGTCTAGGTTGTGTCCTATGACAGTGGGACACTTTCGATGACACTCGACCTCGACCCCACGAGCCACGTTCCCCTCTACCTCCAGATCGTCGAGCAAGTCCGGCGTTTGGTGGCGCTCGGCGGGCTCAGGCCCGGCGACCGGTTGCCGTCGGTCCGGGACCTGGCGGTGCGCGCGCGAGTGAATCGAAACACCGCGGCCCGGGCCATCCAGGAGCTCGAGCGGGACGGTGTCGTGCGGACACGGGTCGGACACGGGACGTTCATCGAGGCCGGCGGGTCGGGGGCCATCGATCCCGCGCGGCGCGAAAAAGCACTCGAAGCGGCGCTCGATCGGCTCGTGGTCGAGGCTCACACCCTGGGAGTGCCGCTCGAGGAACTGGGCTGGAGACTCTCACGCCGCATCGACGCGTTCGTCGATCGCCGCGGCAGCCACGAGGCCGGAGTTACCGGGGGCACGGAGGACGAGGCATGAGTCAGCCCGCAGTGGTCTACGAGGGAGTGAGCCGCCGCTTCGGCCGCACCCTGGCCCTCGATCGATTCGATCTCGCGGTACGACCGGGGACGGTTCTCGGAATGATCGGCCGCAACGGCGCGGGCAAGACCACCGCACTGCGACTCGCGCACGGCATGCTCCACCCGGACTCCGGGTCCATCCGGGTCCTCGGGCTAGATCCCGTTACCCAGGGTCTCGAGGTCCGCACGCGGGCCGGCCTGCTCTCGGAGGAGTCGAGCCTGTACGCCTGGATGACCGTCGCGGAGATCATGAAGCTCGGCGCCGGCATTCACCCGCGGTGGGACGGCGGCGTGGCCGAGGACCTTCGCCAACGCCTCGACCTCGATCCCGGCGCGAAGATCAAGACGCTGTCGCGGGGGACGCGCGCCAAGGTCGCGCTCGTCCTGGCCGTGGCCTGTCGTCCCGAGGTGCTGCTGCTCGACGATCCGACCGCCGGGCTCGACCCTCTGGTGCGTCGCGAGGTGCTCGAGGGCGTGCTCGATGCCGTCCCGGCCGAAGGAGGGGCGGTGATCTACGCCTCGCACCTCGTTCACGACATCGAGCGCGTCGCGGACGACGTCGCGGTGCTCGATCGCGGGAAGCTCCGACTCCACGGGCCGCTCCAGGAGATCAAGGACCGGGTCCGGAAGGTCGTCGCCGTGTTCGAGGGCGATGCGCCGCAGCACGTGACCCTCCCCGGAAAGATCGATTCGCGCTCCGAGGGCCGCGTCCTGACCGTCGTCGCGGAGGGCGGCAACGGCGAGCTGACCGCCGGGCTCCGGGGGCTCGGCGCTCGCGAGATCGAGATCGGGCCGCTGTCCCTGGAGGAGATCCTGGTCGCGTTCCTCCGACAGGACGTGGGAGCCGAGGTGGGTCATGCTTAGGGTGCTGCTGTGGAAGGAATGGAGGCAGCTGCGCCAGCTGCGTTGGGTCGGCGCCGGACTCGGTCTCGTCCTGGCGTTCGTGGCCTTGACCGCTCCGGCCGGCGCGAAGCAGGGCTGGATTCCGTTCACCCCGCCCGGCGGGGACTACTCGTCCACCGAGATCGTGATGAAGGCGCTGCCCATCGCGCTGGCCTTGGCTCTGTGGCCCCTCTTGGCCCTCCTGATGACCGCGGAGTGCTTCGCCGGAGATCGCGCCTCCGGGACCGAGTCCTTCCTCCTCGAGCGGCCCGTGGCGCGGGGCGGAGTGTGGCTCGCACGGACCGTCGCGTCGTTCGGATCGACGGCCACGGTGGTCGCGGCGAGCGCCGTGATGTGGTGGCTGCTGGCGGTGACCGTCGCGACGCCCAAGGCCGCGGACTGGGAGCAGGCGGCGAAGATGCTGTGGGCGGCGGGAGGAGCGACCACCGTCGCCTGCCTGCTGGGAGGCATGGTGGCCGCCTCGCTCTTGAGCCAGCCCCTGGCCGCTCTGCTGCTCGGAGTCGTCCTCGTGATGATCCCCGTTCAGATCGCCACCACCCTCGGCGCCTGGTCGCACCAGGCGAGGGTGGGGGACATACAGGTGGGGTTGTTCGTGCCCCTCTTGTTGATGCTCGCGTATCCGGTGGCGTCGTATCGCGCGAGCTGTCGCGGGGAGCCGGCGGGCCGCGGGCGGATCGCTCGCGGCGCGACCACGGTGATCGCCGGGTTGGTCGCCGCCGGGTTGCTGTTCGCGGCCTCCGCGACGGTCGCGGTCCGGGCGGTTGCCCTGAAGCTGGAGCACGGCGCCGATCTGACGGTCTCCCCGAGCGGACAGGCCCTGGTCGCGCAGCCGAGCACCAGCTGGCTCGCGGGCGGCTGGATCGTCGATCTCGATGCGGCGGACAGGGTTCGCTTCTTGCCGCCGCCCCTCGGTGCCGTCGCGTGGAGCGAGGATGGGTCGAGAGTCGCGGTGATGACCAGCGCCGGCCCGTTCGGATCCTCGACCGCCGGGATTCGGCTGGAGTTCTTCGATAGCGCAGGCCGCATCGCGGGCCGAACGCTCGACTTCGAGGAGGGCTTCTACACCCCCTGGCTGCGGTGGGTGGGGAACCGAGTGGTGTGGGTCGAGCCCTCGATGAAATCGACGAGCCGCATCGAGACCTACGATCCGGCCACCGGCGAGCGCAACGGCTCCGATTTCGATCTTGCGACCTGGAGCTATGGCCTGGTCGGCCCGACCCGTGATGGGAAGCTGTACCTCGCGATTCCCAAGGAGAAGCCCGCGGCGGCCAGCGACGCCCTCGATCGGTCGCGAGCGATCCCGTACGCCGTGCTCCCGTTCGACCCTTTGACCGGCAAGCTCGGGGACGGGCCGCTCGTCGAGGACGTCGGCTCACCCTGGATGGCCGAGCGCCTGCTGTCGCGGTCCGGCCGCTACTGGGTTCGTGACCTTCCCCAGGACGGTGTGCGGGTGGTGCTCGATCTGCAGACCGGGGCGGCCATTCCCGTCGAGGGATTGGGCCGCGGCGCGCTGTGGACCGAAGGCGACTTCCTCGTGTGGGTCGAGCGGGGCCCGCAATCCCGGGTGGCACGGACCTCTCCGGGCGGGGCCATCGAGACCCTCCGCGAATGGACCGGCGCATGGGTCGAGCTCGGGGTCTCTCCCGACGGCCGGCGCCTGCTGGTCAACGTCGCGGGAACCCCCACACCGCCACAGCTCGGCGAGAGCGGGTCCGGCGACCCCGTGCACCGGCGGCCGCTCGAGACCTGGGTCCACACGGTGGCCACCGGCGAGTGGGCGCGGTTCGACGCGTGGCCGGATCGAGAGGTCGAGGGCCTGTCCTATCGCACCGTGTGGGCCGGGCCCGAGACGATCGCGCGAACCGGGCCGGGGATCCTGGCGCTCGAGAGCCTGGCACGGCCGGGCGAGCTGCGATTCGTCATCGGATCGTCCTCCGACTGATCCCTCGCGTCCCTCGCGTAGAATGAGGGGCCCCCGTCGGCGTTCGGCCGATCGGGCCGCACGGACACGCAGAGACACGAGGGATGGCGAACGTGGCCGCCGAGGCAGGCAGGAAGACTCTCTACCTGGTCGACGGGACCTCGCAGCTGTTCCGAGCCTATTTCGCGCTCCCGAGGCTGACCAACGCCGAGGGCCTGCCGACCCACGCGGTCTACGGCTTCACCACGATGCTCCGCAAGCTCATGAACGACCACGAGCCGGAGCACCTTGCGGTGGCCTTCGACCTGCCCGGAGGCACGTTCCGCCACGACAGGTACGCCGAGTACAAGGCGAACCGCCCGCCCGCCCCCGAGGACTTGAACGTCCAGGTGCCGTTCGCCAAGGACGTGTGCCGAGCCCTCCGCATCCCGGTGCTGGAGCTCGCGGGATACGAGGCCGACGATCTCATCGCGACCTATGCTCGCCTCGCCCGCGAGAACGGCTTCGAGGTCGTGGTCGTCGCTTCGGACAAGGACCTGCTGCAGCTCGTGGGTGACGGCGTCCGGGTCTTGAATCCCGTCAAGGAGACGTGGCTCGACCCCGCGGCGACCCGCGAGGCCTTCGGGGTGCCCCCGGAGCGCGTCGCCGACGTGCTCGGCCTGATGGGAGACTCGGTCGACAACATCCCCGGCGTGCCCGGGGTGGGGGAGAAGACCGCGCTCGCGATGGTCCGTACCTACGGCGGTCTGGAGGCGATCGTGGAGCGCGCGCGCCGTTTCGTCGCGCTGTGCGATTCCCGTGACGCGGTGCTCGATCTGCTCGAGGCAGCCGCGAAGGAGACCGCTCTCGGCGAGCCGGAGGCGATCCGGCTCGGCGAGGCGATGGCGAGGCTGAGCGCGGCGCTCGACGACCTCCGCGAGCACGAGGCCGACGCGGAGTTCCGGTCGCGTCTCGATGCCCTGGCGCAGGCGCTTGCGGCCGCGCCGCCCGCGGAGATCCGGTCGCTCCGGGCCGAGCCCGGCCGTGCGGTCGCGGGGAGGTTCCGCGACTTGAAGCGCGAGCTCAAGGGACTCGACCGCGGCAGCTCGCGGCGGGTGTGGTACGCGGTCCACGACAACGCCGAGCAGGCGCGCCTGAGCCGCGAGCTGGCCACGCTCGACCACGACGTCCCGGTGAGCTTCGACCTACCCGCGCTGGCGGTCGGACCACCGGATCGCGACCAGGCCCGCGCGCTGTTCCAGGGCCTCGGCTTCCGGGGGCTCGTCGCCGGTCTCGACCAGGACTCGCCTCCCGAGCGCCCGCCGGCCACCGTGGAGGCCCGGACCCCGTCGTACCGTACCGCGAGCTCGCCCGAGTCCCTTGCCGGCCTCACGACTGCCGCGCGCGAGCGGGGGCGGGTCGCCCTTCATGCGATCGGCGACGCCGCGAACCCCCTGCGAGCGACGCTCGTGGGCCTCTCGATCGCCGTCGGCGACGAGCCCACGGCCTGGATCCCGGTGAGCCCGGGATACGGGGGACCCGGCATCGAGACGCTGCGCGCGGGGCTCGCGCCCTTGCTGCGAGATTCCGGGACGTCCAAGGTGGCGCACGATCTCAAGAGCCAGCTCAAGCTCCTCCGGCACCACGGAGTCGACGTGCAGGGATGGGGGCTGGACACTCGGCTCGCCGCTTTCCTCCTGGACCCTGGGAGAGCGCTCGGCATCGAGGCCCTCTCGAGGGAGTTCCTGGGTCGAGAGATCGAGGGTCTGCGCACGAGCGCGGCAGGGACGGGCCTCCTGTCTCCAGACTCCGGCGCCGAGGATCCCGCGGCGGCGAGCGCCGTCGCGATCGCGGAGGCCGTTCTTCCCCTGAGCGTCGTCCTCGAGGAGCGCTTGGCGCAGGCGGGGCTCGATGCGCTCTATCGCACGATCGATGGGCCCCTGCTTCCGGTTCTGGCCCGCATGGAGCTCGCCGGGATCCGGGTCGACGGCCGGGTGCTCGGTTCGATGTCGATCGAGATGCAGGAATCGATGGACCGCCTGCGAAGCGAGATTCACCGCCTCGCCGGAGTCGATTTCAACGTCGATTCGCCGAAGCAGCTCCGCGAAGTGCTGTTCGAGCGGCTCGGCCTCGCCCCCAAGCGCAAAACCGCGAAGAGCAAGGTCAGCTCCACCGACGCCCGTACCCTGGAAGAGCTGGGCTCGGAGCACCCCATCGCGCGCAAGATCCTCGAGTACCGCGAGCTCGCGAAGCTCAAGGGAACCTACGCCGACACTCTGCCGCAACTGATCGACCCCGAGACCGGTCGGGTCCACACGACCTACGACCCGACGGGCGCCGCCACCGGCCGACTCTCTTCGTCCGACCCCAATCTCCAGAACATCCCGGCGAGGACGGAGGCCGGGCTCCGGATTCGCGCGGCGTTCGTTCCCGAGCCGGGGTTCGTGTTCCTGTCCTCGGACTACTCCCAGGTCGAGCTGCGCATCCTCGCGCACCTCACGGGCGATCCGGAGCTGGTCCAGGCGTTCCGGCGCGGCGAGGACATTCATCGCCACACCGCCTCCCTGGTCTACGGCGTCGACCTCGATCTGGTGTCCGATGCGATGCGCACGCGCGCCAAGGCCGTCAACTTCGGCATCGTCTACGGCATGTCCGAGATCCGCCTCGCCGCCGAGCAGGGCATGAGCCGCGGCGAGGCCCGGCAGTTCATCCGGGCGTACTTCGAGCGCTTCGGGAGCATCCGGGCCTACATCGAGCGGGTCCGCGAGGAGGCCCGCGAGGACGGCGCGGTGCGAACGATGTTCGGGCGCGTGCGTTACTTCCCGCAGCTCTCCCGGAGGGTCAATCGGGCCGTGCAGGAGCAGGCGATGCGCGCGGCCGTGAACACGACGGTTCAGGGCACCGCCGCCGATCTGATGAAGATGGCCATGCTGCGGGTGGATCGCGCGCTGCGCGAGTCGAGGCTCGGCGCGCGGATGCTCCTGCAGGTCCACGACGAGCTGTTGTTCGAGGTGCCGGAGGAGGAGGTCGACGGGACGCGGGCGCTCGTGCGCGAGGCGCTGGAGCGGGTGCACGAGCTGCGGGTGCCTCTGGTCGTCGACCAGAAGGTCGGCCGGAGCTGGAAGGACGTGACCTGAACCGCCTGGGCAGTGCGCCGATTTCAAGCTAGAATCCGCCCGCATGACCGCGACCGCGAACGACTCCACCTCCGCACGCATCCTGATCGTCGATGACGAGCGCTCCGTCCGCGAGCTCCTCGCGGAGGGTCTCGCGACCTACGGATTCGAGACCTGCACGGCGGCCGGCGCCGACGAGGCGTTCGAGGCGCTTCGAGGGGGCGGCATCCCGCTGGTTCTGTCCGACATCGACATGCCCGGACAGAACGGCCTCGAGCTGCTGGCGCGGATCAAGAAGCACGACCCGGACGTCGAGGTCGTGATGGTCACCGGGGTGGTCGACACCGACACCGCCATCGGCTCGATCCGCCAGGGGGCCACCGACTACGTCAGCAAGCCTTTCAACCTCGAGGAAGTTCGTATCGTCGTCGAGCGAACGCTGGAGAAGAGACGTCTGACCCTCGAGAACCGCGCCTACCAGCAGGAGCTCGAGCGCAGGGTCGAGGAGCGCACCCGGGAAGTCGTGGAGAAGAAGCGGGAAGTCGAGCGGCTGTATCGCGAGCTGCAGGAGTCCTACGAGAGCACGTTGCACGCGCTCGTGACGGCCCTCGACTTTCGCGACAACGAGACCCACGGCCACTCGTGGCGCGTCGTGGAGTACGCGATGCTCGTGGCGCGGGCGATGGGGCTCACGGAGCCCGATCTGACCTGGGTGCGCCGCGGCGCCATCCTTCACGACGTGGGCAAGATCGGGGTCCCCGACTCGATCCTGCGCAAGCCCGGCAAGCTGACCGCGGAGGAATGGGACGACATGAAGAAACACCCCGAGATGGGATACCGCATGCTCCAGCACATCGGCTTCCTCGAGCCCGCGCTGGGCATCGTCCTGTGCCACCAGGAGCGCTGGGACGGCTCCGGCTACCCGCGGGGGCTCAAGGGCGAGGAGATTCCGCTGGGCGCCAGGATCTTCGCGGTCGTGGACACGTTCGATGCGATGACCTCCGATCGTCCGTACCGGCCCAGGCTTCCCATCGAGGTCGCGATCGACGAGGTTCGGGAGTTCTCCGGGGTTCAGTTCGATCCCGGGGTCGCGGAAGCGTTCTTGTCGATTCCCGCCGAGACGTGGACCGAGATCCGGACGCGCGTGCATCACCAGGTGATGGATCTCGACGAGCAGGTCCGGCGCGCCCTGCGTTAGCGGGCCGGCAGCGGCGGCAGCGGCTCGGTGCCGTCTCCCTCGTACATCTCGATCGAGACGATCTCGTCGTCCGGCTGAACGAGCGCGGCGACTCCGGGGAGATTCTGCACCGCGCGAGCGAAGATCGTGCGCCGGCCGTCGAGCTGCGGCAGGTGCGAGAACGTCAGGAACCAACGTCCTCCGTCGCCCCCGGGTGCGATTCCCACCGTGCCGGCGGCCGACGCCAGCAGCCCGATCTCGCGCGGCGGTGTGTAGCCCCGATCGGCGCCCTCTTCCGTTCGAGGGTCGCCGGTCTCGAAACCTCGGAGGACATCGAGCCGGGACACCGGGACGCCGGCGTAGTTGCCGCCCTCCGCGAGCTTCGCGAATCTCCACGCCGTCAGCGGCGCGTCGTCGGTCTTCAGCGACAGCGTGAAGCGCCCCGGCGTGTAGCCGCGGCGCCGAACGGTCACGATGGCGGCCCGCGGCCGTTTCGACCACGAGACGACCTCGCGATAGTGCTCGATGGGGAGAACGACCGCCGGTCCCACGCGACTCCACGCGTCGACGCCGAACTCGAGCCGCAGCCAGGACGCGGCATCGCTCCTCACGCGCCACACGGGATCGTCGAGGCCGACCTCGAGGAGCTGGCGGGCCGTGGCTCCGAGCTTCGCGTCGGCGGCGGCGCGAAGCACCGCGAGCCGCGCGGCGACGGCGTCGTCGCCCGCGGAGCTTTCCCAGACACGACCGAGCATCTCGAGGCCCGAGCCGAGAGTCTTCTGATCCGGCTCCCCGGTCGCGAGTCGCGCTCCGATCGCCTTGGCGACGGCGGCTCGTACCTCGGGGTGAGGCGATGACGCTTGTGCGTCGAGCTCGGCGAACGGGACGCCCGCGGCGCCCAAGCCCTCGACCGCGGCGGCCCTCTGCGCGGGCACCGCGCTGTCGAGCTGCCGGCGGAACAGATCGACGGTTTGCGCGTCGGAGCGGCCCGCCAGGCCGCGGAGCGCCGCGGTTCCGATCCGCGAATCGTCGACGAGAAGAAAGCGCGGCGCCATGGACAGCAGCGTCGTCGAGTCCGCCGCGCCGAGCGCCTCGATGGCCAGGACCCGGATCCACGACGGATGCTTCGGCGCCGTGCCCTCCATCAGCATCGCGATCGCGCGATTGCTTCCGATGCGGCCCAGTCCGAGGTAGCCCGCGGCTTCGACCTGCGTGCTGGAATCGCGAAGCGCCCTCGTGAAGTACGGATCGATGTCGGCCCGCGGGTGGGCCAGTGCCAGCACCGCGGCCGCCCGCACTCGGAAATCGACGTCCTCGGCCAGGGCGGCCAGCGCTTCGGACTGGGCGTCGTTCTCCGGAACGCTCAGCCCGTTGGCGACCTGGATTCGGATCTCGGGGTCGTCGTGGCGCGCGAGGGCGACCAGCCGGTCCCGAGCGAGCCGCGTGTCGGGTGTGATCGCGGAGACCGGGGCGTCGGACGGCGAGCCGAGTCTCGCCAGCGCGTACGCCGCTGCGAGTAGCACCGCGGCGTCCTCGGATTCGCTCGCCGCGACGACCGCATCCACGATCGAGTCCGGCCCCGCGGTCGGACGCGCGACGAGATTCCCGGCCGCGACGTACGCCGCCGCGACGACGCGGGGGTCCGGATCCCGGAGCAGCGCCGGCAGCGCCGACGCATCGCCCACCGAACCGAGAGCTCGAGCGACGCTCTCCCTGACGGCGGGATCGGGATCGTGGACGAGAGCGCCGAGCAGCGGGACGGTCGCGGGGTCGCCGACGAGGCCGAGGGCGAACACGGCTTCCGCTCGGACCGCCGCTTCCGGATCGTGGAGCAGGCCCTCGAGGTCCGAGGCCGCGCCCGGGTAGGCGATGCGCCCGGCGGCCCGGGCGGCACGTGCCCGGACCTCGGCCCGCGTGTCGGCCAGGGTGTGGCGGAAAGCCTCGTCCGCCTGGCGGCGATCCTGAGCTTGGAGGATGACGGCCTCGGCGCCGGGAGCCTCGGCGGCGCCCGGGACGCTGGGGGCCATCGTCGTCGGCACGGAAGTGGACGCGCAGCCTCCCGCGATCACGACCATCGCCATCGCGATGACGATTCTCGACATACGCATGCAGATGTCCCCGCCGGCCGGCGAATGCGGGATTATACGGCAAAGGACGACGAGGGGGGTCGCTTGACGTGCCACCGGACCGCTGTTAACTTGGTCGAGACACGAGTCTTGTCCCGTGGCGAGGTCGGGGAGTTCGTTGCGCGCGGGAACGAGGAGATTCCGGATGAGGCGGACGTTCAGAGTCGCCCTCGCGGTGGCGGCACTCGGCCTCGCGGCGACCGCGGCCCCGGCGTCGGGCGCCGCTCCTGCCGCGCTGACCCTCGATGAGGTGCTGCAGAGGTTCGACGCGGTGCAGCGCACGATGCGCACCCTGAGCGCGCAGTTCACCGAGACCACCACCAGCGAGTTGCTCAAGGAGCCGATGGTCTCCCGCGGGCGGTTCTACATGACCAAGCCCGACTCCGTCATGTGGGAGTACACTAGCCCGGAGAGCATGCAGTTCGTCATCGCCAAGGACGAGTACGTCGGTTATTTCCCCTCCCGCAAGCAGGCCGAGCGGCGGAACATCCAGCGCTGGCGGGATCAGATCTTCCGGTTCTTCGGTCTCGGACAGATGTCGGAGGAGCTCATGAAGTTCTACGACATCCGGCTCGAGGACGCGGGTCCCGAGATGAAGGGCACCTACCTGCTGGTGCTCGATCCCAAGAAGCGCAGGGTCAAGAAACGCATGGAGAGCGTCGTGTTCTGGGTCGACGACTCCAGCTTTCTTCCCGTCCAGGTGGAGTATCGGGGCGCGTCGGGGAACACTCGCGTCATTCAGTTCCAGAAGATTCAGTTGAACCCCGATCTCTCGGCCGGCCTTTACAATCTCTCGATTCCGCCCGACGTCACGATCACCACGGGGTTCGGCGGGATCCAGGGTCTCGGCGCGACCCAATAGCCTCCCGCCCAACTCTAGCGGAACTGCTCTCGCAAGCGGCGGAAGCGCGACGTGTAGACGAGGTCGTACAGCTCCATCCGGTCGGGCAGCAGGACCAGACATTCCATCCGCAACTCGCGCTCGGCCTGCGCGCATTCGAGATCCGAGTAGCACGAGGTGACGATCATGGACGCCACGCGGTCCGCCTGCCGTTGCAGGATCGCAGCCGGATCGGGCTCCTGGTGGTGGGCACGGAAGGCATCGGGACTCGACGACATTCGACCCCTCCCGACCCGGAATGTAGGCCGCAATCCCCGTTCTGGCCACTGCGGGGGAGCCTTGTGAGCAAAGTGGGTCTGGTGCTCGATCCCACGTTCGAGCAGCACGATACCGGGCCGGGGCATGTCGAGAGGCCCGAGCGCGTGGCGCGGATCCGGGCCGCGCTCGAAGATTCGGGTCTGGCGGAGCGCTGCGTCCGGGTGCGGCCGGTCGAGGCTGGCGACGACGTCCTGACCCTCGTCCACGATCCCGAATACGTCGCCCGTGTCGAGGAATCCTGCGCGCGGGGCGACGGCGTGATCGATTCGATGGACACCGCCGTGTGCCCGGTCAGCGCCCGCATCGCACGCCTCGCGGCAGGCGCGCTGCTCTCGCTGGCCGACCGAGTCGCCTCCCGAGATCTCGAGCGCGGGCTGGCCGTGGTGCGCCCGCCGGGGCATCACGCGGAGCGAAGTCTCGCCATGGGTTTCTGCTTGTTCAACAACGTCGCCGTGGCGGCCCGCGCCCTGCAGAGGCACGGCTCCATCGACAGGGTCCTGATCGTCGACTGGGACGTCCACCACGGCAACGGCACGCAGCACATCTTCGAGGACGACCCCAGCGTGTTCTACTTCTCGTGCCATCAGTTTCCGTTGTACCCGGGAACGGGCGCGGCGTCGGAGACCGGCAGGGGCGCCGGGCGAGGGACGACTTTGAATTGCCCGCTGGCCCCGGGCTCGGGAGACCGGGAGTTCCTCGGCGCGCTGGGCGAGTCGCTGGTCGAGGCCGCCGCGTCCTTCGCTCCCGACTTCGTCCTGGTGTCCGCGGGATTCGATGCGCACCGCGCGGATCCGCTGGCGCAGCTTCGGGTCTCGACCGAGGCCTACGGCGAGGCGACCGCCATCGTCAGGGCCATCGCGGATCGGCATGCGGGAGGGCGTCTCGTCAGCGTCCTGGAAGGGGGCTACGATCTCGACGCGCTCACGGCGTCGGTCGCGACCCACCTCACGGGCCTACTCGGATAGCGACGGCGCTCACGGCACGTCCTGAAACGGGAGCGCGACGACCACGGCCGGGACTCCGTCGACCGCCACCTCCGCACCCGGCTCCGCGGTCCCGCGCTTGACGTAGCCCATTCCCACCGCTGCGCGAGAGCCCGGGGGGACGACCGCGCTGGTCAGCTCGCCGACCCGACGGGACTCCGCGATGACGGGACTGGCGGGGCTCGGGGGCGCTGCGCCGGCGCGAAAGACGAACCCGCGGAGATCGCGGGTGACCTTGTCGTAGGTCCGCAGGCGCGCGACGACTTCCTGGCCGACGTAACACCCCTTGTCGAACGAGACCGCGTCCCACAGGCCGGCCTCGAGCGGGTTGTAGTCCTCGGTGAGCTCCGCGCCGCTCTCGGGCAATCCCGAGAGGATCCGCCACGCGGCGCTCGCCGCCGCACCCATCGGAGAGCCGCCCAGCGCCGACGCGGCCTCGAGCAGGCAGCGCCAGACGATGTCGGCCCCCGCACCGGGAACCACGACGGAGACGCCGGACTTCGAAAGACCATCGTGTCCCAGGACGTGGACGCTCACCCCGGCGATCTCGGCGCTCAGCGAGTCGTAGTCCCCGGGTGGCGTCAACCCGGCGCGTTCCGCCGCGGCGCGGGCGAGGGGTCCGACGAGGACGAGCTGCGCCCACGCACCCGTGACGTCCGAGAGGCCGAGGACCTCGGAGAACACGAAGCGCTCGAGGTGGGCGATCACGCGACTCGCGCTCCCGGGGCCGCCGATCGCCAGGACGCCCTCGCTCCCGAGGTGATGGACGAACAGCCGCTCGACGATCCGTCCCTTGGCGGTGGTCAACACGGTGGGCCGGCCACGGGTCGCGGTCAACGACCTCAGATCTGCGGTGGACATGCGGTGCAGGAAGTCCAGGATGTCGGGGCCCGCGGCGCGGATGCGCCCCAGATCGGAACGCACCGCCACGCCGCATGTTTCGAGAGCCGAGCGCAGCTCGGCGCGCGGATCGCCGTAGTCGACGGGTACGGGTGAGCCGTCCGTGAACCGCGCGCCGTCTCGTGCGAGAGTCTCGTGAAGGCTCGAGTCCATGCGCAGATCGTCCCGGCTCAGCGGGTGTCGGGGACCACGAACTCGACGTCCGGCGCGCGCGGCACGATTCCGGCCGCCGAGCCCTGTTCCAGGAATCGGGTGATCGCGCTCCGGCCGCGCTCGCCGTAGTCCCGGGTCAGCTCGTTGACGTACATCCCCACGAATCGGTTCGCCAGGGGCGCATCGAGTCCGCGTCCAAAGCCGAGGGCGTACTCGAGCGCCGGCTCGCGGTGCTCGAGACCGT
>Ga0302046_10000290_pt1 | contig 53011 bp, 22 predicted proteins | sample RVTome_11_FD_200261 | JGI IMG/M metagenome (GOLD analysis project Ga0302046, IMG submission 200261) | Soil microbial communities from uranium-contaminated site in the Upper Colorado River Basin, Wyoming, United States - RVT147D111 (version 2) ...
AGCGGTCCAAAATCACCCCGCCAGCCACTCCGAACCTCCTTTTCCAAGCCCTGCTCTTCCGCCACCTCTCGGGAAACCCGCCTTCAGCCCCTCTTCGGACTCCGGTGGTGAGAAATGCGGGTTCAGCCGCCCCTTTGGAAACAGGTTCTTGGCTTGATGGGCCTGATATGCACTTGCACGTGGGCCTGTCGCCGGGTTGGTGTTGGGATGCAGTAGCACACATGGGTTACCTCGTATGTGCCTTTGTGTCCGATCCAAGTGGCTTGGACTAGCTCTCCCTGTCTTGGAATGGCGGGCAGGGTGCGAAGCCCTATCCTGATCCCTTCATCATCGTTGAGAATGAGGATACGAATTCCTCTGAGTTCCCGTGGGGTGGGGTAATAAGGCCTGAATGGCCTTCTCTTTCTTTTCATTTCTTACCTTTCGCATTGAATTGGACCGGTTTAGGGTTCTTCTGAGTCCTGGACGGGTCCACTACCCAGATCTCGGCAGCGAAAGGCAGTTTGTAATCCTCACACAAGTAACATAGGACCTATAGAAAGGGATTTGGCGGCCGGATTGCGTGGGATCCAGCCGCCAAATGGTGGAGGGTTTCTAGGGGGTCCTCAACTGATAATACCGGCTTGTGCCGTCCGCGGGCAGGGTGACGACCCATTCGTCCTCCACCTCACTCGGGGATGCATTCACCGCCGTCCACGCGCCGCTGTCCACCTGCTCCCGGCTTTCCAGGATGAGGCCGACCGCGGTCGCTGGCCACGCGAGATGAACATTGCCGGCATCAAGCCAGATCCTCAGCTGTGGCGTGGGATGAATGGTCTGGGAAAACGTGCGTTGGATGAGATTGACGCCCCCGAAGCTGGTGCCGCCATTGTCCATCACCATCACCGTGATGGTGGCGCTGCCGGGGCGAGAGGTGTCCAGCGTGAGAGTAGCGCTGTTGTTCGGGCTCGTGTAGCCCACCGTCGGGGCGGTGATCTGGGTCGGGGCACTGGAGGTGGCCGTGACGGTCAGGGTTTGCACCTCGTTCGACGCCCCGGTTCCGATGCCGGTCAACATGACGGTGTTCTCGTCGCTCCCCTCGTAGAGGAACACGTCCGAGAGGGAATCCAGCGTGGGCGCATCATTGATGGGGGCCACTCCCAGGGAGAACTGCGACGTGCGTTCCCCGCCGTCCAGGTCCAGGACCGTGAGGGTGATGGTGGCGTTCCCGCTCTGGTTGGGCGCCGGTGTGATGATCACGTTGCGGCTAGGTCCGCTTCCGCCGAAGGCGAAGTTGCTGTTGGGCACCACCTGGGTGTTGGAGGAGGCTCCAGACAGCGTGAGGGACGCCGGGGGGGTTTCCACGTCCTGGACAAGGATGCTGATCGGCGACGTGGGCGTGTCTTCCTGGGTGGAACGATTGGAGATGGCCGAAATGGTGGGAAGATCGTTCACGGAACGGACGGTGACCAGGAATTGGGTCGTGGCGCTTTCACCATCCCCGTCCTCGACCGTGATGAAGACGATGGCCTCGCCAAACTGGTCCGGCAACGGTTGCACGACCAGCGTCCGATTGGTGGTGGTGCCGGAGATCTGGATCCCGTCGGGGAAGATCAGTTCCTCGTTCGAGGAGAACCCGAACACGGTCAGGTTGGCCGGGGCGGTTTCGACATCCGCCACGACCAAGGCAATGGACGGCGTGGCGGTGTCCTCGTTGATGGCCTGGTCGGCGATGGCGGAGAGGGTGGGGCGATCGTTGACCGGCCGGATGGCGAGGGTGAACTGGCGGCTGGCGAGGTTGTTGGCCGCGTCGCCGTCATTGACCTGGACGGTGACCGTGACGTCGCCGTTGGCGTTGGGCGCGGGGTTGAGCGTGAGCATGCCGCTGCTCGACGGGTTGGTGTAGGTGACTCCTGGGTTGGGGAGAATGGAGGGGTCGCTGGAGGCGGCGGTGACCACCAGGGTCTGACTTTCATCCGCGGCGCCCGTGCCGATGCCCGCAAGGGAAACCTGCAGGGGGCCCGCATCCTCGTCCATGGACTGGTCCGGGATGGCGTCGAGCGTGGGCGGGTCATTGACGGCGCTGACGGTGACGGTGAAGGAGCCCATGGCGGAGAGGTTCTGCGGGTCACGCGCTGTGAGTGTGACGGTGGCGGAGCCCGAGGCATTGGGCTGGGGTTGAATCGTGACCGTGCCGTTGGTGCCCTGAACGCCGAGCGTGATGCGGTTGTCGGGCACGACGGTCGCGTCGCTGCTGGTCGCCGTCAGGGTGAGGCTGCCCAGGGCGGTTTCAGGGTCGCGCACCAGGAACATCAGCGGCCCGGCAGTCGTGTCCTCGTCCATGGTCTGGTTGGCCGGCGGCACGAGCGTGGGCGGGTCGTTGATCGGATTGACATTCAGAGTAAACGACGTGGAAGTGAGATCCGTCCCGTCGGACACCATGACCGTGATCTGGGCCGAGCCGTTGGAATCGGGCAGCGGCGTCGCCGTCACTGTCCGGTTGCCGCCCGTTCCGCCGAAGGTGATGTGGTCCACCGGGATGAGCTGCGGATTGGAACTCGTGGCCGAGAGGGTGAGGGAACCGTTGGCGGTTTCCACGTCGTTGACGGTGAAGGCAAGCGCCCCGGTGGTGCCGTCCTCATCGATGGTCTGATCGGGGATGCCGCTGATCTCGGGGACGTCGTTCACCGGAAGGATGTTGATGGAGAAGGTCAGGGTGGTGAGGTTGTTGACGGCCTGGTTGTCACGGACGCGGACGTTGATGGTGGCGGCGCCGGTGACATTGGTCAGGAGGGTGGCGATGAGGCGGCCTGTGGGTTCGGGACTGGTGTATTCCACCGTGGGATGGGGAATGCGGGAGAGCACCGAGGAGGTGGCGGTGATGGTGACCTCATCGAACTCATTGGTCGGGCCGGGGGCGATCCCAGTCAGGTTGATGATGATCGGGCCGGAGTCTTCATCCACCTCCATGTCCGGCAACACATCGGCGTAGGGAAAATCATTGATGGGGGAGACGCTGTACATGAAGGAACCCTCGACCGAACCCCCATCGGGATCCGCCACGCGCACGGTGACGGTGGTGGTCCCGAACTCGTTGGTGGCGGGAAAGAGACGGATGAGCCGGGAGGCATCCGTGCCGCCCGAGAGAAGGATGTTGCCGTCGGGCATCAGGGTTTGGTTGGAGGAACGCGCCGTCACGTTCAGGTTCGCAGTGGAGCTTTCCACATCGCCGATGGTGAAGCTGTAGTTGGGCGTGGCCGTGTCCTCGTTGCTGGCGCGGTTGAACAAGCCGGTCAGGGTGGGGTCGTCGTTGATGGGGTTGACGGTGACCGTGAAAGAGCGGCTGGTGATGTTGACCCCGTCGCCGATGTTCATGGTGATGGTGGCCGTGCCGTGCTGGTTGGCGAGCGGTTCCACGCGCACCGTGCGGTTGGCGCCCGACCCGCCCAGGAAGACGCGGGTGACCGGGATGAGGGAGGTGTTGGAGGAGGTGCGGGAGACCGAGAGGCTGACCGGGGAGGTCTCGACATCATCGATGGTGTAGGCGATGTCGCCGGTGGAGCCGTCCTCATCGATGACTTGGTTGGGGATGACGGAGACGGTGGGGGCGTCATTGACGGCGAGCACGCGGAAGAGGAAGGAGGTCGAGATGGAGGCGCCGTTGCCGTCGGTGACCTGGAGGGTGACGTTGGCATTGCCGAACTGGTTGGGCAGAGGGGTCAGGGTCAGGGTGCGGTTGCCGCCGGAACCGCCCAGCGAGATGCCGGATGGCGCAAGCACGGAGGGGTTGTCGCCGGAGGCGGTCACGACCAGGCTGCCCGCGGATGTTTCCAGGTCGGAAACGGTGAAGGGAAGGGGCCCGGTGGATTCGTCCTCGTTGATGGTGGTGGTGGCGAAGCTGCTGATGACGGGGAGGGCGTTGGCGGTGACGATGGTCGTGCGCGCGTTGTTGGCCAGGCTGGGGTCGAAGGTGCTGCTGGTGGCGTAGGCCTGGTTGGTGAGCGGTCCCCCTCCATTGGGAATGACGGTGATGATGGCGCTGGCGGACTGGCCGGGATCGATCTTGCCGAAGGTGCAGATCAGTCGATTGCCGGATCGGGCATACGTGCCCTGGCTGGGAGTGAGGCGGACGAAGGTGCTGTTTTCCGGGAAGTAATTCGTGAACTTCGCCGTGGTGGCGCTGGAGGGGCCGAGGTTGGTGACCGTGACGGTGTAATACATCTCCTGTCCCTGGACCGGGAGGGACGGCGCGGAGGTGACGTTCAGGAGCAGGTCGGCGGCCGGGCTCACATTGGCGGTGACGCTGGCCGTGTTGTCAGTGGGGAAGTTGTCGGGGCCGGAGGCGCTGGCCACCACGGTGTTGACGATCTGCCCGTCGGTGGTGGTGCGCACGGTGATCTGGGCGGTGATGACCTGATTGGTGAACAGGTCCCCCAGGTTGCAGGTCACGATGCCGTTGGAGTGCGAGCAGGAACCCTGGCTGCTCGTGGCCGAAACAAAGGCCAGGCCATTGGGAAGGGTATCCACCAGCCGCACGCCGGTGGCCGCCCAGGTGACATCGAAGTTGGTGATGGTGATGGAATACTGGATCTGCTGGCCCGCCACCAGCGAGGTGGGTGTCCCGGTCATGGAAACGGAGAGGTCCACATCGGGCGAGACGCGTCCCCACCAAGTGCCCCAGCGGTCCTCACCGCCCTCCGGGGCGGCGGCGTATTCCTGGACGGTCCACATGTCGATCTCATTGGCTGGGTCCACGACCGCGGCGCTCCAGTCGCCCCATAGGTTCTTGGTGCCGTCCGGGACAAAGAAGGGTGCCTCGCCCGCCTTGAGGGTGACGGGGGGGCGGAGGACATCGGGGGCATCGTAGAGGTCGGTCTTGAAGGAGTAGGCGGCGCTGGGGTATTGCGTGCCGGAGAAGGAGGAATAGCCGATGAGCACATCGTTGTTGGCGTTCACCGCGATGCTGGGATAGGCGTAGAAGGCGGGGCTGCCGGCGCCGCCCACGCGGCCGAATTGGAAGGGCACACCGGTCTGCGGCAGGACCTCCCACCACTGCACCGCCGAGCGGGTGGGTGTGTCGAGCGGAACGAACACGGTATGCGCAACCCAGAGCGAGCCATTGCGGTAGATCACATTCTGGATCCGGGAATCGCCGGCCGCGACCTTGTTGGTCGTGCCCTGCTGCGGCAGGAAATCAATGTCGAACGGCGCGAACGCCTCCCAGGGCTCGGCGATCTGGGGAATAAAGCCCGGGGTCAGGTTGGGGAAGGCAGTGGTGCCGTCGATGGTGTAGATGCGGATGGCGCCGGCCTCGAATCCGGAATCGGGATCGACGTAGGAATTGTTCCAATGGCCGACCAGGAAGAGTTGCTCGACGTTCGGGTCGTAGGTGATGGCGGGGACCTGGGAGTTGATGGCGTCGCCATAAACCTCCAGCGCCAGGTCGAACATGGTGAAGTTGGCGGCGCCTCCGCCGTAGAGGCTGTTCTTGTCCAGCACATACACGTGCGACTCCTCGAAGAAGAAATCATTGGTGGAGAACATGCCGGCCTGGATGGCGATCCACTTCTTGTTGAAACCGATGCTGGGCGACTCCGGAAAGAGGAGATTGCTGGGATCGGTGTCGATGAAGTAGCGGTTCCAGGAGCCGGCCGGGTTGCTGCCCTGGGAGACCGCCAATACCAGGCCCGGGTTGCTGGTGCCGCCCGCCACGGCCAAGTGGATCCAACGCTGGCCGTAGGGATCATAAAGCAGGCGGGTGTCGAAGATGTTGTAGTCCCCCAGCGGTGCCCAGAAATCATGGATGGGCATCCGGCTCACCTGCGACCCGGTGCGCGTCTGGATGCGAAGCTCACTGGACGTGGTGACCATCAGGTGGTTGGGACCGACCGCGCCGGAGGTGTCGGGATTGAAACGGGTGGCATTGTCGTCCAGGGCCAGGAAGCTGGCCGAGGGAGGCGGGGGTGGCAACGGCGGGGCACCCCCGCCGCTGCCCTGCAAGTCAAGGGAGGTGGTGGTCAGGGCTTCGCCGCCTTCAGGGCCGCCGCCTGTGCCGCCAGCGTCCTGCATGGCGGCGTCAAGCGGAACGTCCTCCCCGGTTCGGCGGAGACCGCGCGGCGTGTTTGTCTTGCGGTGCTGCACGCCGGGAGCGACGCCCCAGCCGGGGGGCACGGAAGGGCGCTCCGAACGGATGCCCTGGACGGCGGGCCGGGACGGCGGTTGCGCGGGTCCCGGCGTGGGATGTTGCGCCCGCTCCGTGAAGTTGATGGGTGCCCAGGGTTGCAAGGTGCCCCGGCGGGCCGCCGGAACCGGTGCGTCCGCAGGGGGGGCGCCCATGGCGGAGGAAAGAGGATCCAAACCCAAGGCTATGATGGCAACCCACCCCAGCGCAAGGCGGGTCACGTACTTCATGGAACTACACATAGACAACCTGACTCTTTCAGAGCACGCACGCCGGCCAAAGCGAAGCCGTTGTTTCCTCGTCGATCGACGTTGGAAACTCGTGCGGTGCGTTGTTCGATACCCATCCCATAAGGGCACACCCGGCCCATTTTCCCAGACCCAGACCGGGTGGCCCTGACTGACGGCTTCAGGGTCCTCCGTCAGAAAGTGCGCACGGAGTGAGACCCGACGAGTTCCCGAACAGGATGTCCGCGATGGGTGGAGACCATCCGGATGCGGGCACCAAACTTCACTCGCCGAGTGGGGACGGTGGGCATGGACTATCCTGCCACAAGGTCCGCCAGGCGTCAGCCAACATGGAATTAATGGATGGACACGAGGCGGGGGGGAAAGTTCAAAAAAAGTGTCGGCCATGGTCAGGGACTGAGCACGCGATAGAAGCGCATCGGATGCGCGGGCGCTTCCACATCAAGGAATTCGAACTCTGCGGGGGCGCTCTCACCGGCGTTGCCGAGGGTGGAGTAATTCGTGGCGGTCATGCCGGCTTCCACTTCGCAAACCTGATTGGAGGCGCCGCTGATGTCCAGGCGCACCGCGCCTGACGGCAGTCGGGTGATGGCGGTGATGACCGGCGGCGTATTGTCCCATTGGAGTGTCCTATCCTCACCGACCGCACTTCCCAGGTCGTTGGTGGCCGTGATGCGAAAATGATAGGCGAGACCGGGGGTGAGGCCGGTGATGGGAAGCGCGACCGGTTCGTGGATCGACTGCGCCGGGATGAGCGTCACCGCGCCCAGGTTGCCATAGGCGATTGTGGTGCCCCACTCGAATCGTGCGGTCGTGGGCAGGCCCATGGGATGGACGGTGGCCTGCAGCGTGGCTCCGGCCGAGTGGATCGCGGTGGCGGCACGTGTTTGGACCACGGGAGGCAAGGCGGGCTGCAGCAGCGCCGGCAGACTTGAGACGGTGCCGTTGGGATTGGTGACCTCGACACGGTAGGCACCGAGGTCCGAGGATTGCGCGCCCGTGATGACGAGGGTGTCCCCGGTGGCGCCATCCAGGGGTGTGTCATCAAGAAACCACTGGTAGGTCAACACCGGCAAGCCAATGGCCTGCACCTGGAAGGTGCCGGTGGCGCCATTGGTCACGGTCTGGCTGGCCGGTTGGGACACGATGATGGGCCGGTCCGTAACCTCATTCACATGCGTGGAAAGGTTGTCCGCCGCATTGAGGTCGGTTTCCACCGAAACCACCTCGGCCTCATTGGTCAAGGTGCCCAGGGCGAGCGCTTGCACGGTAATCTCGATGAGGGCAGCGGTCTGCGGGGCCAGCGTGCCAAGGGTGCATTCCACAAGCCCTCCGGCTTCCAGGCAGGAACCTTGGGAGGCAAGGACTTCGATGAAGCTGGATGCGGTGGGGATCAGGTTGGTCAACGTGACGCCTGTGGCCTGGAACGGACCCCGGTTGGTCACCATGATCTGATAGGTCAGGTTGCTTCCCACCGGCACGGTGTCCAGCGTGGTGAGGGTCACCAACCCGAGGTCCACGGGGCTCGCCAGCGTCACCGCGTAGTCCTCCACTTCACCGTCAGTGGCAACTCCATCGTAGGAGAGTCCCGATGCGGTGTTGAATCGGAACCGGATGTAGGATGGGCCCGGGGAGGCGCCAAGAGGAATGGAGAAGGCAAGCAGGTTGGCGCCGCCGAAGACGGGGGCGTTGGTGAACACCTGGTCGCCCGCCTCGGCCCAGGAGCCGTCGCGCCCAAAATCGAGCCAGGCGTTGAGGAAGCCCGACCGGGAGGCAGCGACCTCGACCGAGGCGTCCTGGCCCAACAGGAGCGGTGTGAGGAAGGCGACGCCGTCCTCATCCACCGAACCATCCAGCACATTGTCGCCCGTGGCGTCCTCATTGGGCTGGCCGTCCGCCTCAAAGTCCACGCCGCTGCCGAGGAAGACGTTGTCGCGCCAGAAATGCCGGGCTCCATTGTTCGACAGGAGGGTGGGGTAGGAGGGGTCAGGGGCGTCACCGAAATCCACGCCCAGGACATCGAGGATCACCTCGTCACTGGAGACGGAGCCGAGGGCGTTGCTGACGACCGCGCGATATTCACCCCGCGACTCGAAATCGACGTTCGGGACCACGAGGGTGAAGCTGGTGGCGGCGGGCAGAGGCTGGTTCTTGTAGAACCACTGCACGCTCAACGGGGCCTGGCCGGTGGCGGCAACCGCGAAGGTCGCGGTTTGGCCAACCCAGTTGGTCACGCCTTGAGGTTGCAAGGTGATGACCGGCGGACCCTCGCCCTGCGATTCCTGCACGGTGACAACGAAGGAACTGACGGCGGAAGCTCCCTCCGGATCCAGCACGGTCAATGTAATGAGGGCGACGCCCACTTGGCCGGCCGACGGCGTGACGGTGATGGTGCGGTCCGTTCCCGTGCCTCCCAGGACGAGTCCCGAAGGCGGAACCAACGTCGCGTCGGAAGAGGCCGCGCTGAGCACCAGGAGGTTGGCCGGCGACTCGGCATCACCCACCGTGACGCCTAGAGGGCCGGAGGTCTCGCCGGCCAGGAGGACCTGCGCCGGCACCACGGAAAGGGTCGGCGGCGTGTTGCCCGGCGTGACCGTCACAAGCAGCGTGCCCACCGCGTCCAGGCCGTCGCCGTCGGTCACGGTGACCGTGAGCGTGGCCGTTCCGGATTGGCCGGCCGCCAGCTGGAGCTGCATGGTCCGCCCGCTTCCTGTTCCAGCCAGGAGAATGCCCGATTCCGGCAGGAGCACGGGATTGGAGGACGCCACCGCGAGCACGAGATCGGCGGACGGGGTTTCCACGTCCGATATCACCACCGGGATTTGTCCGGTGACCGTGTCCCGCTCCATGGTCAGGTCCGCGATGTCGGCGAGGCTGGGTGGATCGTTCTGAGCGATCACCTCAAGGGAGAAGCTGGCGCTGCGCGTTCCGCCCTCGCTGTCCGTGACAACGAGGAAGAGCGTGGCCAGTCCGGATTGATCCGGCGCCGGCGTCAGGGTGAGGGTGCGGTCCGCGTCCGATCCGCCCAACGTGATCCCGCCGACCGGCAGGAGGAGGGGGTTGGAGGAGGTGACCTGCACCAGGAGGCTGGCCGCCGCGGTTTCCACATCGCCAACGGTGAGGCTGAGCGGCCCGGTGGAGGCGTCCTCGTCGATGAGTGGGTCCGCCGGCACGGTCAGCGTGGGCAGGTCGTTCACGGGCAGGATGGTGAGGGTGAAGCTGGAGTCGGTTGTGACCGCGCCGTCATCCGCGCTGAGGGTGATGAGGGCGGCGCCGGATTGGTCGAGGGCGGGCACGGCCAGCAGCGTGCGGTTCGTGCCCGAGCCGCCCAGCAGCAGCGATCCTTCCGGGAACAGGTTGGTGTTGGAACTGGAGGCGGTCAGGAGGAGCAGGTCGGGATCGGTCTCGGCATCGGCCACTCGGAAGGCCATCGGCCCTGCGGAGGTGTCTTCGGGAAGGACGAGATCGGGCAGGGCCGAGATCACGGGAGCATCGTTCTCGGGCAGGATGGTCACGGTGAACGATCGGCTGGTCGAACCGTTGGCGGGCTGGCCGTCCTCGACCGACACGGTGATCAGCGCCGAGCCGTGGGCATCGGGAAGGGATTCCAGGACCAGCACGGCCGTGTCGAGCGGGTTGGTGTAGAGGACCAGCGGGGCCGGCAGAAGGTTGGTGTCCCCGGTGAAGGTGGCGATGGCGATCATCTGAGTCTCCGTGCCGCCGGCGGAAATGCCCGTGAGCACAAGCGTCTGCGGACCGGCATCTTCAGGCAGGGAAAGATCGTCGATGGGATCGAGGGTGGGCGCCTGATTGGCGGCATTGACGGTCACCACGAACGAACCGGTCGCCACGCCTCCCGCGGCGTCCTCGACCGTCAGGGAGATGACGCTGCTTCCGGATTCACCGGCCGCGGCGTTCAGCGTGAGGCTGCGATTGGCGTCGGCCCCGCCAAGCGCGAGGTTGGCCTGCGGGACGACCTGTGGATTGGAGGAGGCGGCGGAGACCAGGAGGCTGCCGGTCGCGGTCTCGGCATCGCCCACCGTGAAGGCGAGCGGTCCGAGCGCGCCGCCGGCATCCACGGATTGGTCGGCGATCTGGCTGAGGCTGGGCGGATCATTGACCGGATTCACCGTGACAAGGAAGGACTGGCTGGTGATGGACCCCGCCCCGTCCTCGACGCGAAGCGTGACCGTGGCGGAGCCGGACTCATCCGCGGCGGGGCGGAGTTGCAAGGCACGATTGATGCCGCCGCCTGTCAGCAGCAAGCCGGACGCGGGGAGCAAGGTGGGATCGGAGGACTCTGCCGAAAGCAACAGGGCCGCGGGGTCCGTTTCCACATCACCCAAGGCGAGGCTGAGCAGGGCGGACACGTCGTCCTCCTCCAGTGTCTGGTCGCCGGGGACCGTCAAGGTGGGCGGGTCATTGTCCGGGGCCACGTTGACCTGGAACTGGGTCCCGGCAAAGCCGAAGTCGGCGTCGCTGACGCCCACGGTGACGGTGGCCGATCCCGAACGGTCGGGCAGCGGGTTGATGGTGAGGGTGCGGTTGGCGCCCGATCCGCCGAGGACGAGGCTCCCGGCGGAAAGCAGCGTGGGATTGGAGGAGGTGGCGGTCACGACCAGCGACCCCGGCGCGGTGGCATCGTCGCCGATGGTGAAGGCGATCGGGCCGCTGGTGCCGTCTTCAGTGAGGTTCTGGGTCGCGATGGCGCTGAGGGTCGGATTGTTGTTGCTGGAGAAGCGCGAATGGATGCGAAACGCCATGGTGGCGACGTTGCTGCCGGTGCCGGAGTCCTGGACGGTGACGGTGATGGTGGTGATGCCGACCTGGTTATTGGAGGGGCGCAGATCGAGGGTGGCGGTGGTTCCCGGGCTGGAATAGAACACCGACGTGACACTGACGATGGCGGGCGTGTCCGAGGTGGCCGAGACGCTCAGGGTCTGGGTTTCATTGGCGGCACCGGATGAGATGCCGGACAAGGGGAGGCTGAAGCTTTGGGGCGCCTCCAGCCGGGCCTGGTCCGCCACTTGATTGATGGTGGGCGGATCGTTGACGGAGGTGACCGTCAGGTCGAACGAGGTGGAGGTCACTTCCAGGGCGTTGCTGGCCTGGAGGGTGATCGTGACGGTGCCAAACTGGTCGGGGGCCGGCGTGAGAGTCACCGTCTGGGAGGTGCCAAACCCACTGATCGAGATTCCCGAATCTGGCAGGAGTGAGGGGTTGGAGGAACTGCCGCGGAGGACGGCCCCGAGCACGTCGAGATCTCGGCTGCCGACGGTGAATGGCGCGATGAGTGCCGTATCCTCCGCGGTGACCTGGTTGGCGACCGGAGCGAAGGCGAGGGTTTGCACGGCAATGTTCGCGGCTCCGCTCGTGGCGGTGCCGGCCGCGTTGCCGACCACGACACGGTAGGCGCCGCTGTCCGACGGCTGCAGGCTGACAAGGTTCAACGTGGCGGCATTGGCGCCTGGCAGGGGGGCTCCGTCGCGTTCCCATTGGTAGGTGAGCGGCGCAGTGCCCGCCACGCTGACGGAGAGGAGGAGGTTTGCGCCGGGAAGGACGGTCTGGCTGAGCGGCCCTGTCAGGATGCGGGGCGCCGCGACCGCGCCTGGCGTGACGGTGAGCGTGAAGCTCTGCTGCACAGGCGTCGAGACACCATCATCCAACGTGACGGTCACAAGCGTGCTTCCGGTTTGATCGGCCGGCGGGGTGATCTGAAGGGTGCGGACTCCATCCAGGCCGTTGATGCTGATCGCCGCCGGGGGCACCAGCGTGGTGTTGTCGGCCGACGCACTCAGGATCAGCGCGTCGGACAGCGTGTCCGGGTCGTGCACCGCCAACGCCAAGGCCAGGGTTTGCCCCGCTTCCACAGACTGGTCGGGGATCGGCTCCAGCACGGGGGGATCGTCCACGCCATTCACCGTGAGGTTGAATGTGCCGACGGCCGAGGCGCCGGCGTCATCGTGTGCCTCCACGGTGATGAGGGCATTCCCGAAAGCGTCCGGCGCCGGAGTGAGTTGCAGGGTCCGGTTGGTTCCCGTGCCGCCGAGGAGAAGATTGGCGGACGGCACAAGCTGAGGTTGGGACGAAGTGGCCGAGAGAACCACCAATGCGGGATCCGAATCGACGTCTTCCACGTGTATGAACAGCGCCGCGGTCGCCCCATCCTCATCGATGAGCTGGTCGGACGGGAGGATGAGGGTGGGTGGATCATTCACCGCGTTGACGTTGAAGGCGAAGCTGGCGGTGTTGGTGCCGTTGTCCTCATCGATGGCCTCAACGGTGACCGTGGCCGTGCCGGAAGCATTGGGCGCGGGTTGCATCGCGAGGGTGCGCGCGCTGCCGGTGCCGCCGAGGACCAGTCCGCTGTCTGGGAGGACCGCCTGATTGTCGGAGCGGGCCAAAAGGAGGAGGTTGCCGGCTGCGGTTTCCACGTCGTTCACCAGCAGTGCCACCGGCCCCACGGCCGTGTCCTCGTCCGTGACGAGATCGGGCAGGCTGCTCAGGGTGGGCAGGTCGTTCTGCGAGGCGATCGTGGCGAGGAAGGTGCGGGTGACCGGCGCATTGTGGGGGTGCCCGTCCTGGACCAAGACCGTGATGGTGGCCGAGCCGTGCTGGTCCGGGCGCGGTTGCAGCGTGAGTGGTCCGCCGGCATCGGGGCTGGTGTAGGCCACCAAGGGCGCGGGTATGAGGTCAGGGTTGTCCGACCAGGCCGTGACGGAGAGTGTGTCTGCCTCGTTGAGGGCGCCCGAACCGATGCCGGTGAGCGGCACGACCAGGGTGCCATCCTCGTCAAGGGTGACATCCTCGATGGGGTCGAGGGTGGGAGGGTCATTGACCGGGAGCACGGTCACCGCAAGGACAGCCTGTCCGGTGGCACCGGCGTTGTCGGTGAGGAGGAGGGTGATGGTCAGCGGGCCGAATTGGTTGGGCAACGGCGTGAGGATGAGGGTTCGGTCTGCGCCCGCACCGCCCAGGAGGAGGTTGGCATCTGGAATCAGGGTCGGGTCCGAGGAGGAGGCCGTGAGGATGAGATCCTGGGGATCGCCGTCGGGATCCAGGACGGTGATGGCGATTGGGGCGGAGGGCGTGTCTTCAGTCAGGCTCAGGGGCGCCATCGGGTAGATGATGGGGCTGAAGTTGTCCGGCTGCAAGGTGACCTGGAAGCTCCGCACCACGGTGGCATTGGTGGCCTGGCCGTCATCGACGGTCACACTGATCTGGGCCGAACCGTACTGGCCCGGCACCGGAGTGAATCGCAGCGTTCCGCTGCCATTGGGGCTGGTGTATTCCACGGTGGGGTTGGGAATGCGGGCCGGATGGCTGGAGACCGCGGTGAGGGCCAGGGTGTCGGCCTCGTTGAAGGCTCCGGAGGTGATGCCGGTCAGCGGGACAAACTGCTCCCCGTCCGCGTCCCGGACCACACGGTCCGCCGGCGGGTCCAGGGTGGGCGGATCATTGACGGCCTGCACGGTCAAGGTGAAGGAAGTGGCGTTGCTGGCGCCCTCATCGTCCACCACGACCAGCATGATAAGGGTGGAGCCGAACAGGTTGGTGTCGGCGCGCACGGAGATGGTTCGGTTGGTGCCGGTTCCCTGCAGGTCGATCAGGGAACCGGGCACCAACGCAGGGTTGGCGGAAATCGCGGAAAGGAGGAGCTGGTCGGATGCCGTTTCGTCGTCGGAAATCATGAAGGCGAGTGGTCCGGTGGAGGTGTCCTCGTTGATGTTCTGGTCGGCGATGGCCGTGATTTGGGGCGGGCTGTTCACGGCGCCGATGGACACCTCGAAGGTTTTCACCGTGAGGTTGTTGGTGGCGCCGCCGTCATCGAGCGTGAGAGTGACCGTGACGAGGCCGAACGCGTTGGTCACCGGTGTGAGGACCAGCGTGCCCGTGGTGTCCGGGGAGGCATAGGTCACCTGAGGTGTTGCGAGGATGTTGGTGTCGCTTGAGGATGCCGTGAGCGCGATGGTCTGGACCTCGTCTGGGGCGCCGCTGGTGATGCCGGTGAGGTTGACTTGCCGGACTTGGTTCTCCTCCATGACCACCAGCCCGACGTCATCCACCGTGGGCGGGTCGTTGACGGGCGCGAAGGTGGCCAGGAACGAGGTGTTCGTGGAGCCGCCGTCGAGGTCCGTCAGCGTGATGGTCACCAGAGTCGAGCCTGACAGGTTGGGCGCCGGCTGGACCACGACGGTCCGCGTCGAGCCGGTGCCTGAGAACTGAACCTGGCCGTTGGGAACCAGGATGGGATCGTCGGCCGACGCCGTGAGGATCAGATCGGCCAGATCCGTTTCAAGATCCCCGATCGTGAGGGAGGCGGCGGGGGTGGGGACATCCTCATCCGAGGCCTGATCCGCCGGCCCGACCAGCGTGGGGAGGTCGTTGATCGGGTTGATCGTGACTGTGAACTGACGGGTGAATGTGGGGTTGATGGCGGCACCGTCGCTGACCGCGACGCTGATGACCGCGGTGCCATGGGCGTTGGCGTTGGGCCGGTAGAAGAGGGATCCGGTCGAGTCGGGACTGTTGTAAAAGACCGCCGGATTCGGGATCAGCGCGGGGTTGTCGGACGTGGCTGCAATGCTGAGGAACTGAACCTCGTTGGCCGGGCCGGCCTGGATGCCGGTCAGGTTGACAGTCTGCAGGGCCGCATCCTCGTTCAGTTCCGCATCGGGAATGGAATCCAGGAGGGGCGGATCATTGACGCCGTTGACCGTGAGGATGAACGAATCGGTGGCGAAGCTTCCCGCCGGATCCTGGGCCCGCAGGGTGATGGTGGTGGTGCCGAACAGGTTGGCCGCCGGTGTGATGGTGACCGAACGGCTGGAGCCCGTGCCGGAGATGGCAATGTTGCCGCCGGGCACCAGGGTCGGATTGGAAGAGGTGGCGGTCAGCGTGACGGATGCCGCTCCGGTTTCCACATCATCCACGACCAGCGCAATCGGAGCGGTGGCCAAGTCCTCATCCGTCACCTGGTTCGGGACGTCCGTGATCGTGGGCGGATCATTGACCGCCGCCACGTCGAGGAGGAAGGAGGTGACGGCCACCAGGCCGTCCCCGTCCTGCACGGTCACGTTGATGGTGGCCTGGCCGTTCTGGTTGAGAGCCGGGACAAGGGTCAGGAACCGGTTGCTGCCGGACCCGGAAAGCTGCAGTCCGCTTGGCGGCACAAGGACAGGGTCCGAGGCTTCAGCCGAAACGAGCAGGGCGGAGGCCGGCGTCTCCGCGTCCCCCACCGTGATCGGGATGGGAGCGCTGGCGACGTCCTCGTCGGTCTGCTGATCGGGAACCGCCGTGATCATGGGAGGCAGAAGGACGGTGAGCAGGGCTGGATCGCTCAGGACCGTGGCGACGCCGTTGCTGACGCGGATGCGATACTCGCCGGCGTCCCCCGCCCCCACGGCGTCCAGCAGAAGGCTGGCGTTGGTGGCGCCGGGAATGTCCGCATCCTGGAAACGCCATTGGTAAGCGAGGGGTTCGGTGCCGGTGACCGAGACGGAGAAGGCCACGTCGGACAGGTTGGTCACGGTCTGCGAGGCGGGGCCCACGAGGATCACGGGCGGTTCCTGTACCGTGACGACAACGAGCGAGGAGTTGTCGGAGGGGTTGGTGTCGAGGCTGAGCGAGCTGACTCCGGATGCGAGGGGCTGCGGGTCCAGGTCGAGGGCGGTGAGTTGGAGGATCAATTCGGCGGTGGCGCCCGGGGCCAGTGTGCCCAGCTCGCAGGTCACGAGGAGAGTGCTGGTGATGCATGTGCCCTGGGTGGGAAGCACGTCCACGAGGGTGGCGTTGGCCGGCAGCTCATTGGTGAGAAGCACGCCCGTGGCGACCGCCGGGCCCTGGTTGCTCACGGTGATGACATGACTGTAGGTGCCGCCCGCCGCGACGGGATTGGGAGTCGCGACATCCGTGAGGTGGAGGTCGGCAAGCGGTTCCAGGGTTTCAATGATCAAGCCCCATCCGCCCAGCAGCCCGCCACTGTCCGGCGCCGCGTTGTCAAAGGTGTAGAGCGACCAGGTGCCATTGGGATCCGCGCCGCGGAACACATCCAGGCTGGCTCCATGCGGCCCTGCGGGGGCGGGCGGCACGAGGGCATCGTTGAGCGTGACATGATCGGTGGGCTGGTAGGTCCCGGAAAGGAGCGTGGTTTCGTCAGGGAGAAGGGTCGCCGCGTCGTCCTCCACCACGAGGGTGACGTTGGTGACGGCAATGCCACCGCCCGCGTCGGACATGAGAAGAGCCGATTGGCCGGCGGGGCCGACGAGGAGCAAGTCCAGGTCCTCGGGGAACGTGTGGAAGAGGTTGCTCAGGATCACCGAGACGCGATAGATCCCGCTGGTGAGCCCGCTGATGTCGATGGTGGAAGGATAGGGTGCGGCGGGGCCGGATTCAGCGATGGCGATCGGGCTGGGGTTGGTGAACGGCCCCTGCGGCATAACGATGTAGGTGACCTCGCCTGCGGTGTTGTTGTCCGGAACAGGATCAAGTTCCGCGGAGGCGACGAAGGCGGTGTGGACGGCCACCCCGGGTTCGGATGCCGTGAGATTGAGCAACACCGTCAGCCCGGCGCCGGAGGAGAGGCTCCCCAGACTGCACTCGATCGTGCCGTTGGTGTGCGTGCAGGAGCCCTGGCTGGGGGAGGCGCTGACGAAGGTGACCTCGGGCGGCAGGTGGTGGGTGAGGGCGATGAGGGTGGCTGCTTCCGGCCCGTTGTTGACCACGGAAAGCTGGACCGCCAGCGGTTCGCCCTGTCGGACGGGATCCGGTGAGTCGGTCAGGGTGACGCTCAGATCGGCGACGGGCAGGACGGTGAAGGAGGTCTCGAGGTGGTTGTCCAGGGTCTCGGGATCGCCCACGTCCGAGAGCACGTCCGCCACGCTGCTCAGGCTGCCGGATTGAATGGCCGTGAACTGGATGCTCACGGAGGCAAGGTTGCCGGAAGCAAGGCCGCCGAGGTCGCACCCGATGCGGCCGTTGCCAAGGTCGGTGCAGGAACCCTGGGTGGGAGTGATGTCATTGATGACCACCGAAGCGGGGAATTGGTTGGTCAGGAAGACGGTGCCCGCATCACTGGGACCGGTGTTGGTGACCTGGAGGAAAAGGGTGGCCGGCGCGTTCATGGGAACGGGGTCGGGCTGGACGTTGCCGGAGAGGGCCAGGCGTGCGGAGGGCAGGACGGACGTGGTTTCCATCAAGGCGTTGTTCGCGAAGTCACCGTCCACCTCCACCGCGATCACCTGGGCCTGGTTGGTGAAGGCGCCCAGTTCCGCGGCGAGGAAGACCAGATCCACCTGGACGGCGGTTCCGCCCGGGACCTCGCCCAGATCACATAGGAGATGGCCGCCGAGGTTGGTGCAGGAGCCCTGGCTGGCCACTGCCGACTGAAAAGGCGCGTTGAAAGGCAGCACATCTGTGAATAGCACGCCGGTGGCGAGGTTGGGGCTTCCATTGCTGACCACCAGCGAAAGACTCATCAATTCGCCGAGCAACACCGGGTCGGAAAACTCCAGCGCCGCCAGGTGCAGGTCCACCACGGGCGTCACGAGGGTGGTAACCGACGGCAGGTTGTTGACTGGATCGGTATCGACCTGGTCGGCCGTGAGGGCGGGGGCGTTGACGACCAGTCCGGGCACGTTGGCCGTCACCTCGATCTGCAGGCTGACGTTCCCGCCCGGGGCGAGCGTTCCGAGATCGCAGGTGAGGACCGGTCCGTTCACGGAACAGGATCCCTGGCTGGGGCTGGCCGAGACAAAGCTCACTTCATCGGGTAGCAGGTTGGTGAAGACCAGGCCCGTGGCCACGGATGGGCCGTCGTTCCCGATGGTGACCTGGTAAACGATGTTGCTGCCGACGCCGACCGGGTCAGGAGTGCTCGTCAGTTCCATGGTCAGGTCGGTGAAGGGATCGATGGTGGTCAGGTGCAGCTGCCAACCGCCGGCCAGCATGCCGCTGTCCGAGTCAAAATCATCGGCCACATAGAGGGACCAGGTGCCGTTCGGATCGGTGTTGCGGAAGACGCCGAGACTGGACCCGTAAGCGGCTCCGTTCGGAGGCGGCGCTGGCGGGGGCATGGAGTCTGCGATCACGCCGTAGCTGGCCGGTCGATAGTGCTGGCCACTGAAGATCTGGCCGCTGTCCGGGAGCACTTGGGGGGCGTCGTCCTCGAGGGTGAAGGTGACGTTGTTGAGTTGGTTTCCGCCGATGGCGTCATCCATGACCAGGGCCGACTGGCCGCCAGGTCCGACGAGCAGGACTTGCAGGTCATCCGGGAACGTATGGGAGACGTTCCTCAGCGTGACGGCCACCTTGTAGATGGTGCTGGTCAGGCCGCTCACGAACACGGTCGAAGGGTAGGGCGTGGCGGCCCCGATCTCGGGGAGGACAATGGTCGCGGTGTCCTGGAAGGAGACGACGGGGAACACGACGGGCACTTCCATTTCACTGGTGTTATCGACGGGGAACACGTCGGTGACGGCGGATCGCGCCTCCACGATGTTGGTCGCAAGACCGGGAGCACCCGCGGTGGCGGCCAGGAAGATGGTGGCGACTCCGGAGTCGGGCAGGTCCCCAAGGTTGCAGGTGATCAGGTTTCCCACATTGCTGCACTCGCCCTGGCTGGGAATGGCGGAGAGCAGTTGTAGATTGTCCGCCAGATAATTGGTGACCATGACCGAGGTGGCCGTGGAAGGGCCGAAATTCCGAACGGTCACATCGAGGGTGACCGTGTCGTCCGGCTCGTAGAAGCCGGCATCGAACTGCTGGGTGACATCGAGATCGCATGCCGCCTGGATCTGCACCTGGTAATCCTCGACCTCGCCATCCAGCGCCATGCCGTCTGCGCTCAGGCCGCCCTGCGAACTGAATCGGAACCGGGCGAAGCTGACACCGGGGGTCGCCGACGAGGGCACGATGAAGATGAGGGAGTTGGTGCCGGGCAGCAGGGAGCGATCCGACAGGAAGTATTCCCCGGGATCGACCCATTGCCCATTGCGGTTGAAATCCATCCACGCGTCCAGTTGCCCGGCCGAACTGGCCACCACCCGGACGCTGGCCTCCTGGCCGACCAGGAGAGGCGAGGGGAAGGTCACGCCGTCGTCGTCGTCCTGCTGGTTCGTATCGTCTCCCGTGGCGTCGGAGGAGTTGAACCCATCCGGTTCGAAATCCACGGTGCCGCCCAGGTGCATGCCGGGGACCAGGAGGTGCCGGGCGCCATTGAAGACCATCAGCGTGGGAAAGGAGGGATCCGGGGCATCGCCGAAATCGACCTCCCATACGACCAGCTCCGCGGCGGCGCTGAGGTTGGTGGCGCCGGCGTTGTGCACCCACACATCGTAGGTGCCTTCGTCTGTGCTTTGAACTCCAGGCAAGCTGAGCAGGCTGTTGGTGGCGTTGGGCAGGTCGGCACCGTCCCGCCGCCATTGGTAATGGATGGGGGCGCTGCCCGTGGCGGAGACGCTGAACTCCGCGGTGGTGCCGGCGCGATTGGTCCGGCTCTGCGGCTGGGCGGTGATGGTGGCGGGCATGATCACAGTCAGGAGGGCGGCGTCGCTGGTGAGGATCCGGACGGCATTGGAGACCGCCACCTGATAGGAGCCGGATTGGGCCGACTGCACATTGGGCAACACGAGGGAGTCCGCGATTTCACCGGACAAAGGAGTGCCCTCGAACAGCCACTGGTAATGGATGGGACCGGTGCCGGAAGCCGTCACGGTGAACATGGCCGTGCCTCCTTCCAGCACCGTCGTGTCTTCCGGCGCGGCCACGATGTCCACCGGGACTAGAACGGTGAGTTGGGCCGGATCACTCGTGACACTGCCGACGCCATTATTGACGCGCACCGTGTAGTCGCCTTCGTCGGCTGGACTGGCGCCGGACACCGTGAGTGTCGATTGCGTGGCCCCGGGAAGGTCCCCGCCGTTACGCTGCCATTGGTAGGCGAGATCGGTGCCGGTAGCCGTAACGGAAAACTGGGCCGTGCCGCCGTTGGTCACGGTGAGGCTTTGCGGTTGTGTCAGGAGCTCGGGGTAATCCTGGACCTGGACCTCGATGGTGTCGGCATTGTTGGCCGGTGCCGTGTCCGCCTCGTTGGCAAACGCCGAGGCCTCCAGCGCGAGAGGGCCCGGGGAGAGCGGCTGGAGGATGATCTCGATCGACTGGCTTGCGCCCGCCGCCAGGACGGGCAGCTCGCACACCACGCTGCCGCCTCCATTGGCGCAGGAACCCGACTCGGGCGTGGCGGAGATGAAGAGGGTGCCGGCCGGCACATTGTTGGTGACCCGCACGATGGTCGCATCGGAAGGGCCGGTGTTGGTGACCACCAGGGTCAGCACCAGGTTGGTGCCCGTGGTCACCGGGGACGGGGCCGCCTCGAGGCTCACGCCCAGGTCCTGGGCCGCGAGCACCGTCAGCGCGTAATCCTCCACCTCGCCGTCCGGCGCCTCGCCGGTGGGCAACAGGGAGCCCGCGGTGCTGAAACGGAATCGTGCCATGGTGGCGCCGGACTGAGACGTCTCGGGCACCTGGATCTGCAGGGCATTGACCCCGCTGGACAGGGGTTCATCGGTGAAAACCTGCTCGCCCGCATCGGACCAGTCGCCGTCGCCATTCCAATCGATCCAGGCATCCAACAGCCCGCTTGCGGAGGCCGTCACCTCGATGCCCGTGGGGGCGCCCAGGCGCAGGGTCTCCAGAAAGACCACGCCATCCTCATCGTCGCCCTCGTCGGAGTCATCCCCGTCCGCGCCGGAGGTGGGATTGCCGTCCGGTTCGTAGTCCACGCCTGCCCCAAGAAACAGGCCGGATTGAATCTGGTGGCGGGCGCCGTCCTGGGCCAGCAGGGTGGGGTAGGCGGGATCCGGGGCATCTCCGAAATCGACTTCCACCACATCCACCTGCACGTTGGCGCTGAGGATCGAACCGGCGTCGTTGCTGACTTCGACCTGATAGAGGCCGCCCTCACCGATGGTGACGGCGCTCAGGAGCAGGCTGGCGTCGGTGGCGCCGGCCAGCGGAGTGGTGCTGTTGAAATACCACTGGTAACGTAACGGTTCGGTGCCGCTGGCAAGGACCGACAGGGTGACATCGCTTCCGGCCAGGTGCGTCCCGCCCTGGGGCTGGGTGTCGATGGAGGGAGCCACGAGCACAGTGAGCGTGGCCGGGGCGCTGGTAATGGCCCCGACGCTGTTGGAGACGCGCACGGTGTAATTGCCGGCATCGGAGGGCTGCACATTCACCAGATCCAGGGTGTCCCCGGTTTCCCCGGGCAGGTCCGTATTGTTCAACCGCCACTGGTAACTCAACGGGGCCGCCCCGGTGGCTGTGACGCCAAAGGAGGCGTTGTCGCCGTTGGTGCGGACGAGGCTGACGGGAGCCGCGGTGATGACCGGAGGATCGAGCACCTGCGTGGCGGCCGTGTCGATGTTGTTGGCGGGGCTGAGATCCAGTTCGTTGCCGGCCACGCCGGCTGTGTCATTTAGGGTGCCCGAGGCCAAAGGCGTGACGACCAGGGAGATCTCCACGATCTGGCCGCTGGTCATGGTCCCGAGGTCACAGGTCACCAGCCCCCCATTCTCGACGCAGGAGCCCTGGGTGGCGGAGGCGCCGACCCATGAGGCCATGGCGGGAATGGGATTGGTGACAATGACGCCGGTGGCGGGAGAGGGGCCAAGGTTTTCCACAGTGATGGTCCAGGTGAGGTTGCTGCCCACCGCGACCGGATCTGGCATGTCAGCCACGGCCAGTTGCAGGTCGGCGACGGCCTCGAGGGTGACCGGGTGATCTTCGACCTCGCCATCCGCGGCTGGGCCATCGGGGGCCAGGCCGCCCGTGCTGCTAAAGCGAAAGCGCGCGAAGGTCGCGCCTTCCACGGCTGTGTTGGGGACATTGAAGTTGAGGACATTGAGACCGGCCGCAAGGGTCATGTTGGTCAGGACCTGGTCCACGGCGTCGGACCAATCGTTGTCACGCTGGAAATCGATCCAGGCATCCAATTGCCCCGCGGCGGATGCCTCGACTTCCACAGTGGCCGGCTGACCGGCGCGCAGCGGCGTGGCAAACACAACACCATCCTCGTCATCCGTGGCGCTGGCATCGTCCCCTGCGGCGTTGGCGTCCGGCTGACCGTCCAGCTCGCCGTCCACCGTGCCGCCGAGGTGGAGGGCGGGATCCACGAGGTGGCGGGCCCCGATGCCCGAGAGGAGTACGGGATAGCCTGTGTCGGGGGCATCCCCGTAATCCTGGATTCGCACGGTCAGAAGGGCGGCATCACTGGCCACTGTGCCGCCGGCATTGCTGACGAGCACATCAAACGAACCCGCATCGCCCGGAGTGACGGGATCCAGCAGGAGCACGCTTTCCGTGGCGCCGGGCAGGTCCAGGCCGTTGCGGCGCCATTGATACGCGAGGGTGGTTTCACTGCTGGCCGCCACACTGAGCTGGGCCGGGTCGCCGTTGGTGACCGTGAGGCTCGCGGGTTGCAGGGTGATGACGGGAGGCAGGACCACTTCGAGCAGCGCGGGCGGGGCGCTGGTCAGGATGTTGAGTTCATTGGCCACCGTCACGGTGTAGGCGGTGCCGTCATCGGCCAGCGCGACCGGAGGCGTCGTGTAGGTGGCATTGGTGGCATCGGCGATGGGGGACCCGTCGGCGTACCACTGGAAGGAATACGGAGGCGTGCCCATCACCGCCACCTCAAAGGTTGCGGTGCCGTTTTCCGCGGCATACTGGGTGGCGGGAGGCGTGACGATGGCAACCGGGATGTTGAATGCGTAGGGCATCACCGCGCCGGCCTTGTAAGCCAGGTAATCGATGTCGAACGCGCCCACCTGGAACGTGCTGCCCACGCCAAGGGCCAGGTAATCATCAAAGGGCAGGTCATTGCCGAAGCCCGCGGTGACATTGAAGACGGTGGGTGTGTCCGAACCATCCACAAAGATGGAAACCCGATGGGTGCCCGCATCCGTTCCGTTGTCCTGGATGGTGATCCAGAATTCATGGAAGGCCGTGGGATCCAGTGGCAGGACATTGACAGTGCCACCCTCGCCTGGATCCACAAAGGAGCCGGTCACGTTGCCGTTGAGGCTGTTCATGTGCAGCCCGGCCTGGCCGAAGTTCCACGTCGAAGCCGTGCTGCGATCCTCCACGGCCTGGTTCAGGGTGAAGGAGATGAGGGCTCCTCCCCCGCCGGACTGGCGCAGGCCGAACATGCCTTTGCCGTCGGAGACGTTCACGTAGCCATCTGGCGCGGTGGCCAGTTCGGTCAGGGGATCCGTCGGCGACGGAGGCGTCAGTCGCGCCCGGAAGCTCATGGTCACGCCGTCATCCAACAGCGTGGCGGCATTGGTCACCGTGCCATCCTGGGAAAGATCGCGCGTGAAGTAGATGCGGCGGTTGTCGAAGCTGGTGCTGCCACTCACGATGGCATCCTCGATGGTCAGGATGCCACCGGCTGTGGACACGCCCCCCGCCAGGCCGTTGCCGCTGCCACGTCCATCACCACCCCAGGAGTCCGAGGAATTGGTGTGGTCCCACGTGCCATCGAGGGCTGCCGAATCGCTGTTCGCGTCCGCCCCGCCGTCAAGGAGATAGGTCCATCCCCCCTGAGGCGCGGCATAACGGGGATCCTCGGCCAGGCGGACGGTCAACGTCGCGACGGTGCTGGTGGCGGCACCCTGCAGGTTGGTGACCACCAGATGGTAGCCGCCAGCCTGGGAGGTCTGAATGCTCAACACATCCAAGGTGGGATTCGTCGCCCCCCCGATCTCGGCATCATTGAAATACCACTGGTAGGAGAGCGGTGCGTCTCCCGAGACGGTGGCGGCGAAGGTGTGAGCCTCGCCGACGAATGCGGTGTGGTTGGTAGGGTTTTCGATCAGGACCGGTGCGGCTGCCTGTGCCGTCTCACCGGTGGCACCGGCCAGCACAAGACCCAGCCAGGCGATGGCTGGTAGGAATCCTCTCCTTGAGTGATTCCATCGACTTCCCCGGTGCCGGATAATACGCCCAAATCCGGACACTTTCATGCGAAACAACAGCAATACAAGGGTTTAGCGCTTCACTGGAGACAATGGGTCCCCGGTGGCACGATTTTTCTAAATCTCGGAATCCGAGTAGGTTGCCACAAAGGAGGATTGAATTCAATGAAATGCTTTGCAGGAGGAGGTTTGGCCTCCTCCCCATGAACCCGTCCGCCGTAACCGCCGAGGGCTCACGTTCGAGACCATCCCTCCAAGAACGCGTGGATGAGAAGGGGCAGGTCCTTGCTGTAGCCGCCTTCAAGGAGGGCAAAGACCGGAATCTCCAGGGCGGTCAATTGCGCGCCGATCCACTTGAAGTCTTCGGCTTCCAACGTTTCCTGGGCGAGCGGATCGCGGGCGTAGGCATCGAATCCCGCCGACACGCCGACCAACTCAGGCTGGAACGCCTTCAGATCCTCCAAGGCTCGGCCCAGAACCTTGCGATACGAATCCCTGGGCGTGGCCGGTGCGACGGGATAGTTGAAACAGTTGTCTCCCACGTTGCGTGTCCCGGTTCCCGGATAACACGGATGTTGATGCACGGAATAGAAAGCCAGGCCGGCCTGGTCCCGGAAGATATCCTCAGTCCCGTTTCCATGATGCACGTCGAAGTCAAACACCGCCACGCGCCGGACGCCGGACGCGCGCGCCTCAAGCGAGGCGATGGCGATGGAGTTGAAGTAACAGAAGCCCATGGCGTGGTCGCGCGTGGCGTGGTGTCCGGGGGGACGCAGCAGGCTCAGCGTCGGCTTGCCTTCGCGGGCCATACGCATGGCCTGGACGGCCCCGCCCGCCGAGCGCAGGGCGTGTGCGGCGATGCCGGGATACCAGGGCGTGTCCCCATCGAAGGCCTCTTCGGACGTTTCCACTAGCCGGATGTGCGCCGGTTCATGGGCCCGCGCCACCATGTCCGGTTCAGCCGGGACGGGAGCATGCCAGGTCAACGGCACCGTGGATTGCTGTTGGAGATGCTCGATCGAACGCAGGATCCGGGCCGGGCGCTCGGGATGACCGGCCATGCCATAGTCGGCACATTGCTTGTCGGTGATGATGTTCATGAAGCATGAGTCGGGCGACGCCACGGGTGAGTCTGACACCGGGGAGGCGGGCGCGCCAAGGCCCATGTGGCGGCGGGGCGGGATGGCCTTCAATGCGCTTGACCGAGTCGGCACGGGCTCCTGACGCACAGATTCTTGCTCCTGCTCTTTACCCGAAAAGAACGACCACATGTTGTCGTTTTGCAGGGGCCCCTCACCCTGACCCTCTCCCGGTGGGAGAGGGAACAGCGAGCCGGGATGGGTGAGGGGGATGAGTGCAGGGGCCTTTCTCCGCGGAGAGGACGGGTCTCCCTCTCCCTGCGGGAGAGGGCTGGGGTGAGGGGCCTTTGATAGGGTGCGGTGTAGGGTGCTCTCCTGGCTCTTATTTCCAATTGTGACGCAACCCGCTGCGCGGCCTTCTTTCCCCAGCAGCGCCTGGGGAACGACTTATTCTTACTCGCCTTTGCAGAGTAGGAGTAAGCGTAAGATGAAACCGGCAGGTCTGACCAGCCAAGGGATCGCCTTGCGGCCGGGCGACCAGGGCTCGTATGCTGCCGCCCATGAGCAAAGTCCGCAAACTGCTACACACCCGGTATCGGCTGGATGATCTCGAAACGTCGGTACGGTTCTACAAGGAGGTCCTGGGCCTGGAAGAGGTGCGTCGTCACAAGTCGCCGCGGGGATCGGAACTCGTGTTCCTCAAGGCGCCGGAGAGCGAGGAACTGATCGAGCTGTGTCATTTCCCCAACAGCGGCTCGGTCCAGGTGCAGCCCGATCTGACGCATCTGGCTTTTTCGGTGGACAGCCTTGAGGAGTTTGGCCGGCACCTGGCCAAGCTGGGGGTGGCCTGGTCGGACGGGCCGCATGTGAAGGAGGACGGCAGCGGCTTCGCCTTCATCGACGCCCCGGAGGGCTACGAGATCGAGATCATGCAGGGGCCCAGGGAGGCCGGCGCCTGAGCAAGCCTGGTTGAGCCTCGGGCGTTACTGACCCGATTGGGATGCCTGGGTGGAGGTGCGCGCTTCCAGGATGGCGGGCTGGGTGTTGTGGATGTAGGCATCCACGATCGCGGCGCCGATCCTGTTGAGCTTGATCTGGGCCTCGTCCATGGCCCGGTGCAGGCCGATGTTGCAGATGTCCTCGATGGAGCTGTAGCTGAGATCGGCCGCGAGCCGGCCGCTCAGCTTTTCCGCCTCATTGGAATAGCGCCCGGCGGGCACGCCGGAGATCCGGCGCAGGGCGGCGTCCACCTGGCGGGCGCAGAACTGGATGGACCGGGGCAGGGCCTCGTTGAGCGTGAGGAGTTCGGCCACCTTGATCGGTTCCACGGCGCAGGCGTAGATGCGCTGGTAGATGTGGCGGGCGCTGCAGCCGCGGAGCACGGCGAGCCATTGCAGGAGCAGGTCGTTGGGGGAGGTCTTGCCCTGTTGCAGCAGGTGGTATTTCTCGTCGAGCAACCGTGAGGTCTTGTCCCCCCGCTCGAGGTGCTTGCCGATCTGGATGAACTCGTAGCCCTCCCCGTGGAGCATGGTGGTGTCGGTGATGCCCTGGAAGAGCTGGAGGGATTTCTTGGAGCGCTGCAGGAACTCGTATTCGTTGCGTTCGAAGGCGACGCGGGCGGACTTGCTCATGAACCAGAGGTAGGTCCGGTTGATCTGTTCCCACATCTCGTTGGAGAGATGCTCGCGGATGGTGCGCGCGTTCTCCCGGGCCGCGGCGAGGCTGCCCGCCACGGAATTGAAATGGGTGCGGTCGAAGACGAGGAAGTCGGTCACACCCTTGACGTCGGGATCGAGCTTGCGGGCGCGAAAGGCCTTGTCGTCGCCCAGGCAGGCGACGATGGACAGCCAGTTCTTGGCCAGTTCACTGCCCTGACGGGAGGGGACGTCGAGCATGAGCTGCTGGTTGACATCGACAATGCGGAGAATGTCCTCCGCCCGCTCGACGTAGCGGCTCATCCAGTAAAGGCTTTCGGCAACTCGGCTCAGCATGGTCGCGTGGTCTCAGGCATCCCCATCCAACACCCAGGTGTCCTTGCTTCCTCCGCCCTGGGAGGAGTTGACGACCAGCGACCCCTTCTTGAGGGCCACGCGCGTCAGCCCGCCGGGAATGATGCTGACCTTTTCGCCGTAAAGGATGTAGGGGCGGAGGTCGATGTGGCGGCCCTGGAACCTGCCGTCGATGTAGCAGGGGGAACGGGAGAGGGCCAGGGTGGGTTGGGCAATGTAGTTGCGCGGGTCGGCCTTGACCAGTCGCTTGAAACGGTTCACCTCGGCCTTGCTCGCATGGGGCCCGACCAGCATCCCGTAGCCGCCCGCCTCATTGGCCGCCTTGATGACCAGCTTCTCCGCGTTGTCGAGGATGTACTGCTGATCCTCCTTCTCGCTCGCCAGGTAGGTCGCCACGTTGGGCAGGATGGGATCCTGGTCGAGGTAATACTTGATCATGCGCGGCACGAAATAATAGGTGACCTTGTCGTCCGCCACCCCCGTGCCGATCGAGTTGGCCAGGCTGACGTTGCCCGCGCGGTAGGCCTTGACGATGCCCGGCACCCCGAGCATGGAATCCTTGCGGAAGACGGTCGGGTCCAGGAAATCGTCGTCGATGCGACGGTAGATCACGTCCACCGGCTGCAGCCCCTTGGTCGTGCGCATGAACACGTGGTCGTCCTGCACCACCAGATCTCGACCCTCCACAATCTCCACGCCCATGGTCCGGGCCAGGAAGGAGTGCTCGAAGTAGGCGCTGTTGTAGATGCCGGGGGTGAGGACCGCCACGGTCGGGTTGGGCTTGCCGTGGGGCGCGATGTAGTCCAGCACGCCCCGCAGCTCCTCCGAGTAATGCTCCACCGGGCGCACCCCGTAGCGCTCGAACAGACCCGGGAACACGCGCTGCAACGTCTGCCGGTTCTCCAGCACGTAGGAGACCCCGCTCGGGCAGCGGCCGTTGTCCTCCAGGACCAGGTAATGGCCCTCCCCGTCCCGGACCAGGTCGGTCCCGCAGATGTGGATGTAGATGTTCCGGGGCACGTGGAAGCCCATGAACTCCTTCCGGAAATGCCGCGCCTTCTCCACGAAATGCCGGGGAATCACCCCGTCCCGCAGGATCATCTGCTGATGATAGATGTCGTGCAGAAACAGGTTGAGCGCCGTGATCCGCTGGATCAAGCCCGCCTCGATGGAGCGCCACTCCGCGTCCGGGATGATGCGCGGCACGATGTCGAAGGGAAAGATGCGTTCGGTGCCCTGGTTGTCGCTGTACACCGTGAAGGTGATTCCCTGGTTGAGGAACGTCATGTCCGCCATCTCACGGCACTTGTTGAGCTCCTCGCGGCTCAGCCGGCCCAACCGGCGGAACAGGGTCTTGTAATGCGCCCGGACCTGGTCCGGTCCCTCGAACATCTCGTCAAAAAACCGATCCAGGGCGTAGTTGCCAAACAGGCTGGAGGAGGACTTGGTGGGGGGGGTCTTATTCTTCGCCGCTGCAGCCATTTACGGCGAGGAGTCTGCCCGATTTCCAGGGAGGCGGAAAGGGGTTTTAAGAATGAATTGCATTCATGGAATGGTCGCAGCCGGCATTGATCCTTCCCGTGAAAACGACGAGGATGCACACCTGTGGACGACGAACCCCAAGTCATCGCCTACGTCGCCTTGGGCGCCAATCTGGGCCAGCCTGAACACCAGGTCCGCGCCGCGATGGATGCCATGGAACCCTGGTCGCGACGCCCGCTGCGCCGGTCTTCCCTCTGGCGAACCGCACCTGTGAAGTGTCCGCCCGGGTCGCCGGACTTCATCAATGCCGTCGCCGCCCTGGTCCCGCGTCCCGGCGACACGCCACAGGTCTGGATCGGATTGCTGCAGCAACTCGAACGCCTCCTTGGGAGACAGCCCAGGCAGGTGATTAACGAGGCGCGCCCGCTCGACCTGGACCTGATTGCCTGGGGCGGCGAGACCATTCACACACCCTCGCTCGTGGTGCCGCATCCCCGAGCGCACCTGCGCCGCTTCGTCCTCGGTCCCCTCAGTGAACTGGCGCCGGACTTCGTGTTGCCGGGACAGACACGCACGGTCATCGAGTTGCTGCAGGCGCTGCCGGAAGGGGAGCCGGCAGCTTCAAACACGTCTTGAGGCGCATTGGATCAGGTGCACCAGGCTCCTTGAGGACGAATACGAGCATGGGCAGCCACGTAGCCACCGCCGCGAGGCGGTGGACTCCCTCGTGACGGGCAACATGACGATCCGCAGCCCCGGGCGTGATTAAAAGTCGGTGACCCAAAGGAGTAAGAATAAGTCATTCCCCAGACGCTACTGGGGAATGAAGGCTGCGCAGCGGGTTGCCACACAAGGTGAACCATGTGCAGCCAGAGCACTCTACATCGCACCATATCAAAGGCCCCTCACCCTGACCCTCTCCCAGGGGGAGAGGGAACAGCATGCCACCCCTGGGTAAAGGGATCAGGGCAGCAGCCTCTCTCCGCGGAGATGACGGGCCTCCCTCTCCCGCCGGGAGAGGGCCGGGGTGAGGGGCCTCGGCAAAACGACAACATGGTGGTCGTTCTTTTCGGGTAAAGGGTATGATGGGCGATTCTTGCTCTTACGCTTACTCATACTCTTACTCTCCTAACCCTGCGCCTGTATGGCATGGAAATACCACCCACGTCCAATCACGCCCCGCAGCCCGCCCCGCGCGGTTTTGGCGTGGTCGATGGAGCGCGGGATGGTATGCTGCGCGCCTTGAGCAAGAAGCGACCCCAGGATGATGCCGCCTCGCCCGGCCCGGCTGCGGCGCCCCGCTTGTCCCGGTCGCGACGACACGCGTTCCGGCTGGCGGCCTTCCTTCTCCCGTTTCTCGTTCTCCTTCTCCTGGAGCTGGCCTTGCGGATGGTGGGCTTCGGGTACCCGACGCAGTTCTTTCTCAAGGGCAACAACGCTTCCGGTCCGGTGCTGCTCTCCAACCCGGAATTCACCCGCCGCTTTTTTCCGCCCGGTCTGGAACGAACCCCCCTGCCGATTGCGGTGCGTCCCGGCAAACTGCCCGGCACCGTGCGCGTGGTCGTTTTCGGCGAGTCCGCCGCGATGGGGGATCCGGCTCCGGCATTCGGCTTCGGCCGCATCCTCGAAGTGCTCCTGGAAGCGCGGCACCCCGGGCAGGACGTGGAGATCGTCAACGTCGCCACCACCGCCATCAATTCCCATGTGCTGCGCGAGATCGCGCGCGACTGCCGATCGTTGCCCGCCGATTTCTGGATCCTCTACATCGGCAACAACGAGGTGGTCGGGCCCTACGGCGCCGGGACGGTGTTCAGCGAGCGGGTGCCTTCTCTGGGTGCCGTGAGGACCTCGCTGGCCTTGCGAAGCACCCGGGTGGGGCAGCTCATGGATTGGATGCGGGGTTGGTTCGCAACCGGGAATTCGCTTCCCACCGAGTGGGGGGGCATGGAGATGTTCCTTGACCACCACATCCCGGCCCACGATCCCGCCCTGGAGCGGGTCTATGACAACTTCCAGCGCAATCTCGAGGAGATCATCGGGCTCGGGCGCCGGGCCGGGGCGCACGTCCTGGCGAGCACCGTGGTGGCCAACCTCAAGGACTGCGCTCCCTTCGCCTCCGTGGCGCTGGGGGATGAGCTGGAAGCGACCCTGATCCAGGCCGGGCTGGACATCAAGGAGGGCTCCCCCCACCTCGCGCTGGCCCGCCTGCTGGAGACGGGGGAGGCCGCCGCGTCTTCGGCGATGTATCACTACCTGATGGGGCGCAGCGAGCTGGACCTGGAAAACCAGGAGGAGGCGCGCCGCCACTTCATCGAGGCACGGGATCTGGACACACTCCGGTTCCGGGTCGATTCCCGCCTCAACCGCATCATCCAGCAGACGGCCGTGACGTGGGAAGGACCAGGCCTGTCGCTGGTGGATGCGGAGGCGGTGTTCGAATGGCAGTATCCTCACCGCATCGTGGGCGGCGAGTACCTCTATGAGCATGTCCACTTCCACTTTGCCGGCCATTACCTGCTGGCACGGACCTTCGCGGAAGAGATGGAGGCGCATTGGCCGGGCGGGGGCGGCGCGCTCGCACCCCAGGCGTTGTGGCCGGACGCCCAGTCCTGCGCCGATGCGCTCGGCTACACGGCATGGGCCGAAGCGGAGGTGCTGGACGAGATGATTCGCCGCCTGGGATTGCCCCCGTTCCTTGAGCAGGCGGGCAATGATCAGCGCGTCGCGAACCTGCGGGCGCGCTGGGCCGAGCTCCACGCCGATCTCCGTCCGGACACGCTGCCGGCGATGCGGGAGGTGTATGCCTCGGCCCTGGAACGATCCCCGCGCGACTGGGAACTTCGCGAGCAGTACGGCTTGTTTCTCGAGGCCGTCGGTTCGCGGGACGCCGCGCTGGAACAGTGGAGGCAGGTGCTCGCGGTCGTGCCGAACCATTTCCAGGCCCGCTACCATCTCGCCAACACCCTGGATGCCCTGGGGCGGAGCGAGGAGGCCATCCCGGAGTTTCGGAAGATTCACCGTGAGCGGCCGGCCTCGACGGAGGCCCTGAACGGATTGGCACTGGCTCTCGACAATGAAGGGAAGTCCGACGAGGCGATCCGCCTGCTGCGCGATGCCATCGGGGAACGGCCGGGATTTGTCGAGGCCCACATCAACCTCGGACAACTGCTGGCGCGACAGGGTCAGGTCGCCGAGGCGGAACGGCAATACATGGAGGCATTGAAACTCCGCACCAACAGCGTGGCGGCGCATGTCAATCTCGGCAAACTACTCGCCGCACAAGGACGCGGCCAGGAGGCCGAGCGGCAGTACAGGGCCGCCCTTGCCACCGCCCCCAACAACGCGGTGGCCCGATACAACCTGGGCAATTTGTTGTCGGCACGACAGGATCCCGAGGCGGCCCGGCAGTTCGAGGCGGCGGTGCGGGCGGATCCCGGATTTGCCGAGGCCCGGGTCAACTGGGGCCTGGCCTTGGCGGCCGAAGGACGGGATGCGGAGGCGATGGAGCAGTTCACCCGGGCGATCGCGCTGAATCCGTCCCTGGCCACGGCGCACCTGAACCTGGGCGTGGCGCTGGCGCGGCAACGTCGCCTGGCCGAAGCCATTCCCCACTTCGAGGCGACGTTGAAGTTGGAACCGGACAACGAATCGGCCCGCGAATTCCTGGCCAAGGCCCGGGCCATGGTGCGGGAGTGAGATTCAGCTTCGGTAGCGGGCGAGGAAGCCGGGCGCGCTGCCGGCCAAGTCGGCTTCGCGTTGTCGGGCGAGCAGGGTGCCATAGACCATCATGTCGTGCGTCAGCATGTCCAGCCGCGCCTGCAATCCCTCCGCCAGCACGCCTTCGGGAAGCACGTCGGTCTTGTCCGCGAACACGACGCCGTAAGGCAGGGTCCAGGCGTAGCACTGGCGGGCTGCGGTGCGGAGTTGGTCGGTCACGGTCAATCCCTTGTCGTAGGATCCCACCAGGGTGGCCATCAGCTTGCCGGCGTATTCCTTCCAGAAATGGTCGAGAAAATTCTTGAGCGTGCTGCTCATGCATCCGTGGTAATCCGGTGTGGCCAAGAGCAGCACGTCCGCCCGCGCGACGCGCTTTTGCAACGCGGCATAGCCGGGAGCGGCATAGGAGGTTTCCGGATTGAACAGGGGCAGGGGATCCTCCTGGAAATCCAGCAGGTCCACGTGCGCGCCCGCCTTCTTCAGGCGTTCCGCCACTTCTTCCACGACGACGCGCGTCGCGCCCTTTTGGCCGGGACTGCCCAGCACCACCAGCACATGCAACGATCCGGCTCGGCTCATCCCGGGAGCTTAGAAAAGGCGGTCGCGCCTGGCAACGATGCGGTACAGGGCTGGGACAGTGGGGTTCCAGCAGGGCTTCGTCACACAACCGTTACGCGATTGTTGCCCCCGTGCCCAAAGGGCGTAACCGAGGGATGCGGAAATAAGCTGCTGATGAAGCTGGATGCACATCTATATCTGGACGAGCTGGTTCTGGCGCCCGCCGAGGAGTGGGTTCCCCCCAGCCAGGGGTGGGTGCTGCTCTACCTGCGGGAAGGCCAGGCCTATTGGATGGGCGAGAGCGCCGCGATGGACTTCGTGACGCACGCGCTGCTGGTGCTGCCGCCGTGCGCGCGCGGGCTGGTGCGCGCCAGCCAGATGGGCATGGTGACCATCGCCTTCTTCCGGTTCAGCCCGGACCTGTTGCCCGGCATCCTGTCCCTCAGCGAACGCCAGCTCCTGGAATCGCTGGCCGTCAAGCCCAAGGGGTTTCCGAAGGTGATACCGCCCGAGGCATCCGCGGCGCGTCATATGCAGTCGCTGCTGAACGGCGACGTGCCCTCCTCCGGCTTGGTGGGCCGCGTGCATCTCATCGAGGTGGTGGCGCAGGCGCTGGATTGGGACTCGACGGAGCAGGCCCGCGAGCTCGACACGCTCGTTCATTGCCACAATCGGATTCGCGCGCTGGTCAACCGCTTCACGGAGGAGGAGCTGTGCGAGATGACGCCGGTGCAACTGGCCGAGAAGTGCGGCTGCAGCCTCCAGCATTTCAGCCGCCTCTTCCAGAGCTTTTACGGCGTGTCCATTCGCAGCCGCCAGGCCGATCTGCGCATGCGACGCGCGCGTCAGTTGCTGGCCGAAACCGAAACACCGATCCAGGACGTCGCCCGCGCGGCGGGGTGTCGTCACATCAGCTACTTCAACACCCTTTTCAAAAAGGCCTTTGGGATCACCCCCACGCAGTATCGCAAGACGTGTCGGGGCAATGGCGCACCTGTTTCCAACGCTGTGTAACGCCGCCGATGTCGCGCTCACTGAGGGCGCACTTCGCGCGCGGGGCTCGTGACTCAAAAGTAACATCCCTGTCATGCGATCGACAAAACGGACCCCTAGCGTGAAGTCACAACATCAATCCATGCATTCCACAGCTCACATCTTCGATTCCGACCAGGCGACCGGCTCCGCTCCGGCGGGTTGCGCGCGTGGCCTGACCCGGTGGTCGGCCGGCGCGGCGGCGGCTCTGGCCTTGTTCGTTCTTCTGGCGCATCCCGCGAGCACGCTCGCCGCAGCGCCCACCCTGAGTGATACCCGCAGCACGCTGGAGAAGTGGGTGGAGACACGGCAGGTCACCGCCCGCACGCGCGCGGACTGGATTGCGGAGAAGGAGACGCTCACCAACACGCTTTCCCTCTTCGTCAAGGAACTGTCCGACCTGCAGGAGAGGGTTTCCGGCGTGACCACCAACCGCACCGCCGTGCAGGAGGAGACCTCCGCCATGCAGGCCGAGAAGGCCGCCTTGAGCGATGCGCTGGCCAAGGGCGCCGAGGCGGCCACCGCCCTGGAGGCCCGCCTGCGGACGTTGGCGCCCCAGTTTCCACCTCCGCTCATGGCCAACGTCGAGCAGAGCTTGCAGAAGTTTCCCGAGGACCCGGCGAACACCAGGATGGATGCGGTCACCCGGCTGCGGATCATTCTTGGCGTGATCAACGAAGTGGACAAGTTCAACACCAGCGTGAACCTCGGCACCGAGGTGCAGAAGCAGGCCAACGGCACCGAGGTCCAGGTCCAGACGCTCTACCTCGGCCTGGGCCAGGCCTACTTCGTCCATCCCGACGGCACCGCCGCCGGGGTCGGCGTCCCCGCCGCCGAAGGATGGCAATGGACGCCCCGCAACGAACTGGCTCCGGTCATCCTCCAGGCGATCGGCATTTATGAGAACGCGCTGCCCGCCGGCTTCGTCGGATTGCCCGTTCAAATCAAGTAACCCCACATGCACATGCGCATTCGCATACTCGGATTGATCGTCCTCACGACCTGGCTGGGCACCCCGCTCGCCCCGGCGCAGCAGAACCAGGCCACGACCCCCGCCTCCCCGCCCCCGGCGGAGACGCCCGCCGCTCCCGTCGCGCCGGACGGCGAAGCCACCTTCGACCAGGTGTCCACCTCCGCCACCGTTGAACTCGAAAAGGCGCTGCAGGAACTGGCCGAGCTCCAGAAGCAGATCAGCCAGGAACGCATCCCCATCTCCCAAAGCCTGAACCAGGCCGAGGCGCGCGTCATCGAGAAGCGCAAGGAGTTCGACCGCCTCGAGCGCTCCTATGAAAACGCGCTGCTGGACCTCAACGTCCTCAAGTCGGAGGTCAAGCGCGACGGCGACCAGGTCAAGTTCCTGGAGAGCATGCTCAACGAGTATGTGCGCACCTTCGAGACCCGGGTGCACGTCAGCGAACTCTCGCGTCACCAGAAGGCGATTGACGCGGCCAAGCTGGCTCCCGGCCTGGCCGACCTTTCCCCGGCGCAGAAGCTGGAACGCCAGATCGAACTGCTCCAGTCCGCGGTGGGACGCATCGAGGGACTGATGGGAGGCGAATCCTTCGAGGGGCGCGGACTGACCCCCCAGGGGGTGCTGGAGCCCGGCACCTTCACGCTGGTCGGGCCGGTGGCCGTGTTCGCCGGCAAGCAGAGCGGCGTGGCCGGGTTGTCCGAGCTGAAGCTCGGTTCGCCCGAGCCCTCCGTCATTGACCTGGGCGAGGAACGCGCCGCAGGCATCCGCGAGCTGACTTCCAAGGGCAGCGGCACCCTGCCGGTGGATCCGACCATGGGCAACGCCCTCAAGATCCGCGCCACCAAGGAAACCCTCGTGAGCCACATCAGGAAGGGCGGCCCGGTCATGGTGCCGATCCTGTTGCTCGGTTTCACGGCCCTGGGCATCGCGCTCTTCAAGTGGCTGCAGCTTTCCCGCATCCGGATCGTGAGCCCCATCGAGCTGCAGAATGTGCTCAACCACATCGCCTCCGGCCAGAAGGGCAAGGCCCGCGAGTTTGCCAAGTCGATCAAGGGCCCGGTGGGCGACCTGCTGGCCCGCGCCATCGACACCCTGGGCCAGAAGAAGGAGTACCTCGAGGAGATCATGTATGAGAAGATGCTGACCACCAAGCCGCGCCTGGAGCGGATGCTGCCCATGATCGCCCTGACCGCGGCGACCGCGCCGCTCCTTGGCCTCCTCGGCACCGTCACCGGCATGATCAACACCTTCAACATGATCACCATCTTCGGCACCGGCGACCCCAAGACGCTGGCCGGCGGCATCTCCGAAGCCCTGATCACCACCGAGTTCGGCCTCATCGTCGCCGTGCCGGCGCTGCTCCTGCACGCGCTCGTCTCCCGAAAGGCCAAGAGCATCCTTTCAAGCATGGAACAAACCACCGTCGCCTTCATCAACGGCGTCCCTTCCGAAGGGGACATGCCAAGCGAAGGCGGCAAGGAAGAAAGTGAAGCATATGCTGGAAACGTTTATTAAGCAGGTCTGGAACATCTGGATGGCCGGCGGCTGGGTCATGATCCCGCTGCTTGGTCTGAGCCTCATGATCTACGCGCTCGCCGCCCGGCTCCTCATCTATTTCTCGAGGCGCGATTTCCACAAGCTCAACGAGGACGAGTGGATGAGCTGGGTGCGCGCCCCCGAACTGGGACGCGGCGAAGTGGGGGAGATCATCCGCTACACGCAGGACGAGGTCCGGACGCCCGACGAGATCCACAGCCGGTTCAGCGAGGTGATGGCGGCGCGGCTGCCCTCCATTGATCGGCGCCTCTCCACGCTGGGCACCCTCATCGCGGCGGCGCCGCTGCTCGGCCTGCTCGGCACCGTGTTCGGCATGCTGGTCACCTTCAAGGCGCTGGCCTTGGGCGGGGGCGGGGCCGTGACCGACCAGATGGCGGCCGGCATTTCGCAGGCCCTGTTTCCGCCCGAGGTCGGCCTCTGCGTCGCCCTGCCCGGGTTGCTCATCAGCCACGTGATCAAGCGCAAGCGGCTCGAGTACGAGGCTTTCCTCGCCCATGTGGAGTCCTGCACCATCCAGTATTTCAAGCAGACCTTCACGGCCACCCCGGCCGGCGACAACACGCGCTTCTTCACCCGCGAGGAAGTGGCGCCGTCCAAGCCCGCGACGGCCCCGAAGCAACTCACCCCCTCGACCATATGAAATACCGGCGCGCCCTCACCGACGGCGAGGAGATGAATGACATCAATGTCTCCCCGCTCATCGACATGGTCTTCATCCTCCTGATCTTTTTCATCGTCACCACCGTGTTCGTCGAGGAGACCGGGGTGGACGTGGACAAGCCCCAGGCGGCCTCGGCGACCAGCCTGGACAAGAACAGCATCCTGCTCGCCGTCACCGGCAAGGGGCAGGTGGTCTATGGAGGGAAGGAGATCGGCGTGAGCGGGGTGCGCCCGCTCGTGCGCCGCATGACCCAGCAGGAGGTCATGCCGGTCATCATCCAGGTGGACAACACGGCCAACGCCGCCCTGGTCATACGGGTCATCGACGAATCCAAGCTGGGCGGCGCCAAGAATGTGAGCCTCTCCGCCGACCAGGTCGGTGGCAGTTGAACCATGCGCAAGGTCTATACACCCCCCAAAACCGGAGGAGGCTGGCATCTGGTCCTCCTCGGCTCGATGGGGATCACCCTGCTTGTGTTCCTCGTCCTGCCCCTGACCCAGATGCTCTCCAGTCACATCCAGCGCAAGACGATCCTGGCCAACCTGGAGACCACCACGCTGGCGCCCCCGGACTCGGAGTTCGAGGAGCCGCCGCCCGAACCGGAGAAGGAGGAGGAGCCGCCGGAACCCGAACCCAAGCTCGACGATGCGCCCCAGCCAATGAACCTCAACTTCAACCTCGACGTCGCGATGGGCAGCGGCGGTGCCCTCAAGGGGTTGATCGGGGAGGAACTCAGCAACGCCGGCGACGCCCTCAAGGACATGGCCTTCAGCATGAGCGAGCTGGACAAGGAACCGGTGCTGATGGCCTCGCCCAGCCCGAAATACCCCTCCGAGATGCGGAAGAACAAGATCGAGGGCACCGTCACCATCCTCTTTCTGCTCAACGAGGACGGGCGCGTGGAGGATCCGCGCGTGGAGAAGTCCAGCCGGCAGGAGTTTGAAAGGCCCGCCTTGGACGCGGTGATGAGGTGGAAGTTCAAGCCGGGCATGAAGGACGGCAAGCCTGTCCGGACCTACATGCGGTTGCCCATGGCGTTCCGCATTTCGACCTAAACGACCCCGGAACACTGATCTCATGACACGGAACGGAACACAGTCCCTGCCACGATGGATCCTGCTCGGCGTGATGACGGCGGCACTCGCCGCAGCCCTGCCGTCCCACGCGGCCAGGAAGAAGAACGAACCCGCCGCCACCGGCTTTGCCCCGATCAACACCAACCGCACCCCGCTGGCCGCCTACTTCAACGACCCCGATTTTGCGAAGGCCTTTGTCGGCACCTACGGGTTCCTGTCCGAGGTCGAGCCCAAGATCTCCACGCCCGAGGAGCGCGAGTTCTTCCTGTCCGAGGAATTCCAGAAGCACCTGGCCGAGGAGCCGGAGAAGGCGGCCAGGGAACTCGAGAAATTCATCACGCCCGAGACCAGCGCGGTTTTTGAACTGGTGCTCGGATCCTCGTATGTCCAGCTCGGCGACCTCACCAACGCGGTGAAGAACTATGAGCTGGCCATCGCCAAGTTCCCCCGTTTCCTCCGCGCCCACAAGGCGATGGGGCTTGTCCTGGCCCAGGAGCAGCGCTTCCAGGAGGCGGCGCCTTACCTGACCCGGGCCATCGAACTGGGCGGCGGCGATTCCCAGCTCTACGGCACCCTCGGACTCGCCTACCTCAATCTCGAACAGTTTCTCTCCGCCGAGATCGCCTTCCGCAACGCCGTCCTGCTCAACCCCGAGAAGGCCACATGGAAGCAGGGCCTGGTCAAGTGCCTCATCGAGACCGAGGACTACATCACCGCGCTCAAGCTCATCGACGAGATGCTCATCCAGTCCCCGGGCAACGAAAGCCTCTGGGCCCTCCAGGCCGGCATCTACCTGCAGATGGATCGCCCCAAGAAGGCGGTCGTCAACCTTGAGCTGCTCCGCAAGATGGGCAAGGCGGACGTCAAGAACCTCATGCTGCTCGGCGACATCTACGTCAGCGACGACTCCGACGAGCTGGCGTTGTCGGCCTACCTCGAGGCCATCGACAAGGGGGGAGGCGAGGACCTGTCCCGCGCCCTGCGCGCCGCCGAGATCCTGGTCCGGCGCGGCTCCTACGAGCCGGCAACCCGGCTCTTCGCCAGGATCCGGGAGGTGGGGCAGGGCACCATGCCACCCGACCAGGAGATGAAGCTGCTCAAGCTGGAGTCCCAGGTGGCCATCGCCGACGGCAAGGGGGAGGAGGCGATCAAGACCATCGAGACCATCATCTCCCGCAACCCGACCGACGCCGAGGCCCTCATGCTGGCCGGCGACTACTACGGCGCCAATGATGAGCCGGAAAAGGCCGACAACCGTTATCAGCTCGCCTCCAAGATCCCCGGCGCGGAAGCCGATGCCTTTGTCAAGATCGCCCAGCTCCACGTGCGCCAGCGAAAATACACCGAGGCCGTCGAGTTCCTCCGCAAGGCCCAGCGGATCGACCCGAAGGACAACGTGCAGCGCTACCTCGAGAAGGTGGAAGAGGCCGCCAGTCGGGCCGTTCGCCAGTAGGCCGTTCACGCCCCAGCGCCTCCTGTTGCCCAACGCACCATGAAGCCGGATTTCAAGCCCGCCTGCCTGTGGACTATCCTGATCCTGTGCTTGTTCTGCCCCTGCGTCCGGGTGGGTGCCCAGGATGCCCTCGCCACGGGCATCGTGTCAGGCACCGTGATCGACAACTGGAGCCAGCAGGGCCTGCCCGGCGTGGTCGTCACCGTCCGCGGCACCACCCTGGCCACCACCACCGATCTCAACGGCGCCTATGAGATCCGGGGTGTCCCGCCCGGCGAACAGGTCGTGATCTTCTCCAAGCCCGGCTACGCCCGCACCATCGTCACCGAGGTGCGCGTCGCCGCGGGCCAGTCCTCCAAGGTGGACAATCCCCTCCGTCCCGAGTTCTACACCATGGAGGAATATGAGGTCACCGCCGCGGAGCTGGAAAGCATGTCCGAGATCGTCCTCAAGGACCGGCAGGACTCGAACATCGCCATGGACGTGGTGGGCGAGGATTTCATCGACAAGACGGGCGCGGGCGACGTGGGCGAGATCATGGCCAAGGTCACGGGCGTGGCCGTTGTGGACGGCAAGTTCGTGAACATCCGCGGCCTGGGCGAGCGCTACAACCTCACCACGCTCAACGGCGGCTCGGTGCCCAGCGCCGACCCCGACAAGCGCGCCGTCCAGCTCGACATCTTCCCCTCCGAGGTGGTGCGCGCCATCGAGACCAGCAAGACCTTCACCCCCGACCAGCCGGCCAATTTCAGCGGCGGCCTGGTGAACATCGTCACCAAGCGTTACCCCGACGATTTCCTCTTCAACGTCTCCGTGGGCGGCGGCTATAACACCCAGGCCACCGGGAACGACGACTTCCTCACCTACGACGGCGGCGACACCGACTGGGCGGGCATCGACGACGGCACGCGAGACATCCCGGATGACTGGGAGCAGCACGACACCGAGCGCACCAACGACCTGCTCAACCAGACCCGCTCCGGGGGCGGGCGCACCCTCGCATCCCGCACCGCCGCGGCCGAGGAGATCATCCGCCTGACCTCCGAGTTCAACGAGCAGATGACGCCCTACACCGAGGCGCCGCCGCCGGACATGAACTTCGGCGCCACGTTGGGCCACAAGCACGAGATCTTTGGCCGTGACTTCGGCTGGCTGGCCAGCGCCAGCTACGACCGCAAGTATCGCTTCGACGACGACGCCTTTATCGGCCGCTACCAGGCCGTCGGCGGCACCAGTTCGATGCAGCCGCTCCTGGAGGTGAACGACGTCACCGGCATCGAGGAGGTCAACTGGAGCGCCCTGGTCAACGTCGCCTACGAGCTGGCCGAGGGGCACAACATCGCCTTCAACGCGCTTTACAACCGCAACAGCGAGGACAATGCCACCTACCAGAGCGGCCTGCTCAACAGCTTCGAGGACCGGCTCTTCGAGCGGTATGTCCTTCACTACACGGAGCGCGAGCTGCAGACCTACCAACTGCACGGGGACCACGAGTGGCCGGTCTTCCTCAACGGCGTCCTCGACACCAGGACCGACTGGCTGGTCGGCTACGCCACGACCAGCCAGGACGAGCCGGACCTGCGCCTCTTCGAGTTCGTGACCGACGCCACCGGCACGCCGGAGATCCCGCTTTCCGGCGTGCTGGAGCCGACGCGGTTCTGGCGCGAGCTGGAGGAGGAGACCACCAACATCAAGTGGGACCAGACCTTCGCCTTTGAAGGCTGGACCGGCGAGGAAGGCAACTTCAAGGTCGGCCTCTGGACGGAATCCAAGGAGCGAACCTACAACGACCGGCGCTTCGGCTACCGGAGCAACAACAGCTATGCCGCCTTCCGCCGGACCCAGGACCCCTCCCGGTTCCTCGCCCCGGAGAATCTCCGGTTCACCACCAACACCTTCGGCGCCTTCGGCTTCGACGCCTTCGTGAGCGAGCGCCCTTTCAATCGCTATGAGGGCACCTCCGACGTCGATGCCGGCTATGCCATGCTGGAGCTGCCCCTGGTGCCGCGGCTGCGCGTTGTGGGCGGCGCCCGTTACGAGATGAGCGACATCACCGTGGAGAATTTCGGCGAGCGCACCGGCAGCTCCGAACTCTCCAACAACGACCTGCTTCCCTCCATCGGCTTCATCTACGAGGTCGTCACGAACGTGAACGTGCGCCTCTCCTACAGCGAGACGGTGGCGCGCCCGACCTTCGACGAGATCGCGGAGGTGGCCCGGTTTGACTTCATCAACAACGAGATCCTCATCGGCAATCCCGACCTGCAGGAGACGCACATCGAGAACTACGACCTGCGCTGGGAATGGTTCCGGCGCCCCGGCGAGGTGATCGCCGCCAGCCTCTTCTACAAGGTGCTCGAGGCGCCGATCGAAAAGACCATCGTCACCGCCAACAGCCAGGTCCAGTTCCAGAACCGCGACGAGGCCACCGTCTATGGCTTCGAACTCGAGGCCCGCACCCGCCTGGATGTGCTGGAGTTCGGGGCCCGCGATTGGAGCCTGCTGGATTACTTCAGCGTCGGCGCCAACTTCACCTGGGTGGAGTCGGAGGTGGATGCCGACGAGTTCGAGTATGACTTCGTGGAGGAAGGCAAGGACATGCGGCCCCTGCAGGGCCAGTCGCCCTACATCGTCAACGCCGACATCACCTTCGACACCGTCCTCACAAACCCCGACTACGCCACCGCCGTCAGCCTCTTCTACAACATCTTCGGCGAGCGCCTCTCCGAGGTGTCGCGTTTCTCGCCCAACATCTACGAGCAGCCAGTCAACACGGTGGACCTGGTGGTTTCGCAGCAGTTGGGCCGGCATCTGAAGGTCAAGTTCGCCGCCAAGAACCTGCTCGATCCCACCTACGAGAAGTTGATCGACTTCGAGGGGCAGGAATACACCTACGCCTCCTACAGCAAGGGACGCACCTTCACCATCTCCCTGGGCTACAGCTGGTAGCCGCCGGGTACCTTCCTTCATTCCCGATGGGTCCACGCCCTCACGGGCGTGGCTACGCGCCTGGCGCATGGGCTCCCCGTCCTGCTTCTGCACCGCAAGCCACGTAGCCGCCGGCGTGAGCCGGCGGAACTCATTCCCGATGGGTCCACCGCCTCACGGCGGCGGCGACGTAGCCGCCGAGGTCACGAGGTGGAAGGGGTTGTGCACGAAACGGTTTCCTGATGTCGGTGACTGCTCAGTCTCGCGTTGTGGGACACGAGTCAATCCCTCCTTTTTCCAATTCACCACTTTGTCACAGAAACGCCAATTGTCTGCCATGCGGTCCTCCTACGGTGAACGCGTATTCAAGACACACCAACCCAATACCCAGAGTTCCACTCTACCAAGCTGCACGTTATGAAGAGAATAGTCGCACAATGTCTTCATCTGCTTTCCCTGGTGACCCTGGCCGTGGCATGGAATGCCACTGCGGCCGACGTCACCATCACCGATGCGGATGTGGGAGCCAACAACACCTGGTACAAAACCAACACCTACATCCTGGACGGATTCGTGTTTGTTGAGACAAACGAAGTCCTGACCATCGAGGCCGGCACGGTCATCAAGGGCCAGCCCGGCTCCGGCGCCGACGCCAGCGCCCTCATCGTGGCCCGCGGCGGGCAGATCTTCGCCAACGGCACGGCCGCCGAGCCGATCATCTTCACCGCCGAGGCCGACGACGTCGCCGATCCGGGCGACTTCGGCCCCACCGACCGCGGTCTCTGGGGCGGCCTCATCATCCTCGGTGACGCCACCATCAACTCCCCGGTCGCTTCCGGCACACCGATCTTCGACAACATCGAGGGCATCCCGGTGACCGAGTCCCGGGGTCTCTATGGCGGCAGCGACGACGCCGACAACTCGGGCGTCGTCCGCTACGTGTCGATCCGGCACGGCGGCACCCTCATCGGCGCCAACAACGAGATCAACGGGCTCACCCTCGGCGCGGTGGGCAGCGGCACCACCATCGAGTTCATCGAGGTCTATGCCAACCTCGACGACGGCGTGGAGTTCTTCGGCGGCACGGTCAACACGCGCAACCTCGCCGTCAGCTTCTGCGGCGATGACTCCTACGACTACGACCAGGGCTGGCGCGGCAAGGGCCAGTTCTGGTTCACCATCCAGGACGCGGACGGCGACGCGGCCGGCGAGCACGACGGGGACATCGACGACTTCACCAAGACGCCGCTCAGCGACCCGACCATCTTCAACGCCACCTACATCGGGGCCGGCGCGGACGCCAACGGCAACCGCGGGCTGCGCATCCGTGAGAACGCGGCCGGCGACTACAAGAACAGCATCTTCACGGAGTTCAACGACGCGATCGTGGTGGACGACACCTCGACCAACCAGGTGAACAACGGCAACATGGACTTCCGGGAAAACATCTGGGGTCCCTTCGGTGCCGGCAGCACGGCCGCGACCATCGCCAACGCCAACGCCCAGATCTTCTTCACCGACGCCAGCCGCTCGAACATCATCGCCAACCCGATGCTGACCGGCGTCAGCCGCAACCCGGACGGCGTGCTCGATCCGCGCCCCGCGGCGGGCAGCCCGGCGCTGACGACCTCCCTGCTGCCGCCCGCGGACGGCTTCTTTGACCAGGTGGACTACAAGGGGGCCTTCGGCAACGCGCTCTGGCTGCGCGGCTGGACCATCCTCGACCAGTCCGGCTTCCTGGCCGCTCCCCCGTCCGGCATTGTCGAGGTGACCGACGCGGACATCGTGGGCGACACGATCTTCACCGCCAACAACACCTATGTGCTGAGCGGGTTCGTGTTCGTGGAGACGAACGAGACGCTCACCATCGAGGCGGGCACCGTGATCAAGGGCAAGCCGGGTTCCGGCGCCAACGCCAGCGCGCTCGTCGTGGCCCGGGGCGGCAAGATCTACGCGCTCGGTACGCCCAACGCGCCCATCATCTTCACCGCCGAGGCGGATGACACTGCCGACCCGTTCGACTTCTCTCCCACCGACCGCGGCCTCTGGGGCGGTCTCCTGGTGTTGGGCAACTCCACCGTCAACAGCCCGGTCGCGTCCGGCACTCCGGTTTTCGACAACATCGAGGGCATCCCGGTGACCGAGCCGCGCGGCATCTACGGCGGGAGCAATGAGGCCGACAGTTCGGGCGTCATCCGCTACGTGTCGATCCGGCACGGCGGCTCGCTGATCGGCGCCAACAACGAGATCAACGGGCTGACCCTTGGCGCGGTGGGAAGCGGGACGATCGTCGAGTTCGTCGAGGTCTATGCCAACCTCGACGACGGCGTCGAGTTCTTCGGCGGCACGGTCAACACGCGCAACCTCGCCGTCAGCTTCTGCGGCGATGACTCCTACGACTACGACCAGGGTTTCCGCGGCAACGGCCAGTTCTGGTTCACCCTCCAGGACCAGGATGGCGACGCCGGCGGCGAGCATGACGGGGACATCGACGACTTCACCAAGACGCCGCTCAGCGACCCGACGATCTTCAACGCCACCTACATCGGGGCCGGCGCGGACGCCAACGGCAACCGCGGCCTGCGCATCCGCGAGAATGCGGCGGGCGACTACGTGAACAGCATTTTCACCGAGTTCAACGACGCCATCGTGATCGACAACACCTCGACCAACCAGTTGAACAACGGCAACATGGGCATCCGGGAGAACATCTGGGGTCCCTTCGGCGCGGGCAGCACCGCCGCGACCATCGCCAACGGCAACGCCCAGATCCTCTTCACCGACGGCAGCCGCAACAACTCGATCGATGACCCGCTGCTGACCGGCATCGACCGCGGCGCCATGGGCGGGCTCGACCCCCGTCCCACGGCTGCCAGTCCGGCCTGGACGGTCAACGAGCTGCCGCCCGACGACGGGTTCTTCCAAGCCGCCGCCTACAAGGGCGCGTTCGGGCACGACCTCTGGCTCAAGCCCTGGACGATCCTCGCGCAGACCGGCTTCCTGCCCGGCAACGACAACACCATCACGGTCACCGACGCCGACATCGGCGCCAACACGATCTGGCACTCGACCAACACCTACGTCCTTGACGGGTTCGTGTTCGTGGAGACCAACGAGGTGCTCACCATCCAGCCCGGCACCGTCATCAAGGGCCAGCCCGGCTCGGGCGCCGACGCGTCGGCGCTGATCGTCGCGCGCGGGGGGAAGATCTTCGCCGAGGGCACCGCCAACTCGCCGATCATCTTCACCGCCGAGGCGGATGACGTCAGCGATCCGGGCGACTTCGGCCCGTCCGACCGCGGCCTGTGGGGCGGGCTCATCGTCCTGGGCAACTCCACCCTGAACAGCCCGGTCGCTTCCGGCACCCCGATCTTCGACAACATCGAGGGCATCCCGGTGACCGAGTCCCGGGGTCTCTATGGCGGCAGCGACGAGGCGGACGACTCCGGCGTCATCCGCTACGTCTCGATCCGGCACGGCGGCACGCTGATCGGCGCCAACAACGAGATCAACGGCCTCACGCTCGGCGCGGTGGGCAGCGGCACCACCATCGAGTTTGTCGAGGTCTTTGCCAACCTCGACGACGGCGTGGAATACTTTGGCGGCACTCCCAATGTCCGCTACCTCAGTGCCACCTACTGCGGCGACGACTCCTACGACTACGACCAGGGCTACCGTGGCAAGGGCCAGTTCTGGTTCACCATCCAGGATGCGGATGCCGACGCGGGCGGCGAGCACGACGGGGACATCGACGACTTCACCAAGCTGCCCCTGAGCAATCCGCTCATCCACAACGCGACCTACATCGGCGCCGGGGCGGACGCCAACGGCAACCGGGGCCTGCGGATCCGCGAGAACGCCGCCGGCCAGTACGTGAACAGCATCTTCACCGAGTTCAACGACGCGGTGGTGATCGACAACACCTCCACCAACCAGGTGGCGGCGGGCACCCTCAATCTGCACGACAACATCTGGGGTCCGTTTGGTGCCGGCAGCACGCCCGCCACGATCGCCAACGCCAATGCCCAGATCTTCTTCACCGACGGAAGCCGGAACAACACGATCGAGGATCCGCTCCTCAACGCCGTGAGCCGGATTCCCGACGGGCTGCTGGATCCGCGGCCCAGCGCGGCGAGCCCCGCCTGGAGCGTGAGCACGATGGCCCCGGCCGACGGGTTCTTCGCCCAGGTCGATTACAAGGGCGCCTTCGGCTCGGTCAACTGGCTGGCCGACTGGTCGATCCTGGCCCAGCAGGGCCTGCTCAGCAACGCCGGCGCCGGCACGCCCGGCGACGAGCCGACCAGCGTGGTGTTGGGACCGATCCTCAGCATCGTGCAGAATGGCGGCAACGTGGAGATCAGCTTCGCCACCGAGGCGGGCCAGAGCTACCAGCTCCAGTCCACCTCGACGCTCGGCGTGGCCATGACCGATGACGGCGCCCCCGTCGCGGGGACCGGCGGCGTTGTCACCCTCAGCCGCGCCATCGGTTCGGCCGAATTCTACCAGGTGGTGCTGCCATAGGCGCAGCCGCCAAGGACACTTCCCTTCGACTGGCAACTCAGAAGGGAGCATAAGGCAAGGGGGGAGAGCTACAGGAGGCTCTCCCCCCATTTCATTATTGCAGGAGGCTCCGCAGCGGGTTGCGACACAAAGTAAACCATGGGCGAGGAGAGCACCCTGCATCGCACCCAATCAAAGGCCCCTCACCCCGGCCCTCTCCCGCTGGGAGAGGGAGACCGGTCCTCCGCGCGGAGAGAGACTGCATTCCTGATTCCTTCACCCCGGGGTGGCATGCTGTTCCCTCTCCCCCTGGGAGAGGGTCAGGGTGAGGGGCCCGCCAACACGACAACATGTGGGTCGTTCGCTTCGGGTAAAGTTTAAGAGCAAGAGCAAGAAAGGATTCTGCAGTCTGCATTCTGCGTTCTGCCATTCCCGGTTCATGGGGAGGCGAGCAGGAACACGGAGAAGGTATCCCGATGGGTCCAACGCCGCCGCCGATCACGGCAGGGTCACTGCGCGATACAGTTCCCCGTCGGGCTCGTCCTCGGTGGGATCCTCGAGGATGAGGAGGGTGCCGGTTTCGTCCAGGAACTCGAAGACGCGGCTGCGGGTCCAGCTTTGGCCTCCGCGGGTGCGCTCGATGGCGATGCGCTGATCCGGGTCCCCGTCGATGAGGAAGAGGTTCTGGCCATCGACGCGGTCATAGTCCAGGAACGTCACCGCATCCAGTTTGGGCTCGAGCGCGGCTCTCAAGATGCTGCCTTCCACACCCACGGCCAGCAATTGGCTGCCGTCGTGGGCCAGGCCCAGGAGGGACTTCTTCGTGATTGCGGTCAAGTCGGAGAAGGTTTCCAGGTCCTCGGTGTAGAGCACCGTTCCCTGAAAGCCCGAGATATAGTATCCGTCTCCGATGCGGATGGCATCGCTCAGCCAGGCCCTCGCCCCGGTCACGTGGGACACCCAATCGTGGCCGTTCGAGCTGGAGAGCAGGGCGCCCTCCTCGCCCAGAGCCAGGAGACGATCCTCCACCCAGCGCACGCGCAGCAGCCAGCGGTCCGTCGGGCTGGGGCAGTCCAGCCAGTACTCGCCATCCTCGCTGACGAGGATCACGCCGTTGGTGCCGACGGCGACGAAGCCGCCGGGAAAGCCGGCCACGCCGGAGAGCGAGTGGGGCGCGGCGGCATTGGGGGCTGCGGTCCAATTGGTCCCGTCCGGGCTGGTGAGGATGGTGGCGTTCTCGCCGCAGACCACGAAGCAGCCGTCCCAATGCGCCACCCCCTGCAGGTCGGCGGTGGTGGGAGGGGGATCGACGGCGTGCCAGAAGACGCCGAGGGTGCTGGCCGTGTTGGTGACGAGTTGGTCGTTGGAGTTGGTCAGGACCAGGTTGGTCAGGGTGTTGGGACTGAGGAGAATCGTTCCCTGTGAGCCCACCGCGACCAGCAGGTTGGTCGTGCCGCCGACGCCGAGAAGTTCCTGGCCCTGCGCCGATGGGGGGGTGTATTCCAGGTTCCAGACTCGTCCGTTCTCACTCGTCATGATGGTGCCGCGATGGCCGACGGTGATGTAGAAGTCCGGCAGGCGCTTCACCTCCCACAGCCAGTTCCTGAGGGAGGGGGAGAGGACGAACCATTGGAACGGCTCGACCTGGTTGGTCCGGTAACCCTCCACCATCATGCCTGAGCGGCCGGCGACGAAGAAGTCCCCGGGGAGCGCCGTGGCGCTCAGGTAGGTCCAGGTGGGGGCCGGCATGGGGAGCTGGGGATCGGTCTGGTCCAGCCAGGTTTCGCCGTCCTGGCTGAACCTCAGTTCGTTGGTGCCCATGAGAAGGAACTGGGAAGCAAAGCCGGCGACACTTTGCAGGCTGTTGGTGGTGTCGGCGAAGTTGAGGAACCATTGCGTGGGGACGACCGGGCTGGTCAGGTATTGGCCCAGATCGGCGGCCACATAGAAGCCGGTGCCGCTCCAGGCCACGCCATTGAGGTGCGATGTGGTTCGCATGGGGCCCTTGGTCCAATTGGTGCCGTTCGGGCTGGTCAGCACCAGGCCGTCCTTGCCGACGGCCACGAAGTGGCCTCCCCCGTAAGCCACGCTTCGGAGCCAACGCGTCGTGCCGGAGTTCTGGCGGTGCCAGGACAAGCCCTCGCGGCTGGTGTAGATGGCGCCGTTGTCCCCGACGGCCACGGCCAGGTTGGTGGAGGCGGTGATGCCTTCCAGCCAATCGGCGGTCTGCAGGTCGCAGACCACGTAGTCCTCGAAGTTGGTTGAGTAAAGCACGGTGCCGGCCTCGCCCGAGATGAGCAGGCGATGGCCCATGAAGGTCACGCTGCGCAGCGAATGCCGGGTCGAACTGGTTCGTGGCTCCCACACCGTCAGGTCGGCGCTGGTGTAGATCTGACCGCGTTCCCCCACCTGCACCGTCAGGCCCTGACCCCGGGCCATGCCCCGCACGTTGGCTCCGTGCGGCGTGGGGTTGGACCAGCGCCAGCGAAGGTCGGGCGGGGACGCCGCCTCCAGACGCGGGCTGTGTACATCAGCGGTCCAGCCCGCCAGCGCCAGGCCCAGGATCCAGGACGCGGCGAACCGTGAGCGGGAACTGTTTTGGAATCTGGGATCCAACAACTTCATCTGGATCCACTAGGAAGCCCCGGGGTGCCCCATGAGGAGGGAAGGGGTGGAAACCATCGATTGCACCGGCAGGCGTATCGCAAACAGGCAACCCGATGCGTCGCTGCGTTGCAACGCGAGGGAAGCCCCCAAATGAATGGCCAGTTGCCGGGAGATGGCCAAGCCGATGCCGATGCCGCCGGACTTTTGGGAATGGCCTGGACGGAACACCTTGTGCCGTTTGCCTTCCGGCACGCCGGGCCCCTGATCTTCCACTTCAAACAACCAGCCCTCCTCCGTGCGGCGGAAGCGTATGTCGATCCGCTTGCCTCGAGGCGTCGCCTGCAGGGCGTTTTGGATCAGATTCTCCAGGATGAACAGCAGCAGGTCCGCCTGCCGGTTGGAAAGGACTCCCTGGGAGGGCATGGTCCAGTTCCACGCCACGCCCGTGGACGCCTGCAAACCGCTCAATCGCGTCTCCAGTTGGGCGCGCAGGTCCCCCATGGTCACCTCATACTGGGAATCGTCCTGCACTTCGCTAATGACGCGGACCACATCCCGGACCAGGGACTGCATGCGCCGGGCCGAGGCCAACGCATCCTGAACCTCCTCATCCTCCTCCCGGGCCTCCTTGAGCCCGGCCACAAACTCGTTGAGACCGCTCAGCGGCGAACTCAGGCCATGCACCAGGTGGGCGGTGATGGCGCCGAGGGCGGACGTGCGGGCGGCCAGGGACAACTCACGATTGGCGGCCTGTAGGTGGCGTGTGCGTTCCCTGAGAAGTTGGTTCACGTGAATCAACCAGCGGAAAGCCAGGCCCAACACCCCCACCAGCAACAATCCGCCCACGGCAAACACCAGCACGGCCTGTTGCCACAGACTATGGTCCAGGGCCGTGAGTTGCGCCTCCACGCCGTATCCGTCGATGACGAATTGCGCCAGACCCTCCACCGGCCCATCGTCCTCGTCGTGGAGCGGAATCGTCACGACCAAAAGCGGGATGGAACCCGGATAATCCGTGCGCTCCTCGAGTTGCAGGACATCGGTGATCGAATCCTCGAAGTGGAAGATGGCCACCGGCTGGCGGTGTTGGGTCAGTTTCTCAAGCGCCTTGGGGGAGAGGGAGTCGGGGCGGACCCCGACGGGGAAACCCTGGCGGAAGACGCCGCGGGCATCAAAGAGGCGGGTGGCGATGACTCCCTTGAGTTCGGTGACGCTGAGGGCCACGATTAGCTGGTCCGCCAGGTCGTCCATCTTGCCGCCGAAGGCCCCGGCATTGGCGTTCTGGCGCTGTTCCAACCGGGCCACGTCATAGAGTGTGCTGGCGTGGTTCTGCAGGATCTGCTGCCGGACTTTGCCGCGCAGTTGCAGTGCGCCGTAGGTCACGATGCCGGCCAGCACCGCAAGCGACAGTGCCATGACCGCGCCGGAGATGAACCGGGTGCGGCGCACGCTTCTGGAAGAGCTGGGTGCTTCGCTTTCCATGAACGGACTGGGAACACTTCCTCCATGGAGGGGACAGTTCCGGGAACGATTGGCAACCCGGTATGTATAAGCGCATTAGAACTCCCAGTCAACGCCCGCTCCGACTTTGTTCACGGAGTATTCGTCGGTTTCCCGGTTGGAGACGGACTGTTCGAACTCGTATTCGGCAAAGACACCCCACTGCTCGCCCAGCTTGCGTTCCCCCCTGAGCCGCAAGGTCCACGTCGTCTTCTCGCGGATGGAAGGGTCCGTGGCGCTGACCGGTTGGGAGTTGAAGTCGTAGTAGTAGAGGCGGGCGCTGCCGCGCAGGGTCCAGGGTTGGGACTGCCAGCGCAGTTGGAGCGACGCCTGCACCCGGTCATAGTTGTAGAACCCGCCCCCGTTGTCTTCATTTCGCTGGTAGCCCAGGCCCACCTCCCCCTGCCACCGCCGGTCGGGGTCAAAATAATGACGCCAGTGCCCCTCCACCTCCTGCTGCATGAAGCGCAAGGAGCCGCCCAGGTACTGACCCTGGGGACCGAGTCGCACCCGGGTGTCATACCACCGTTCCAGGTAGCGGTAAGCGACGCTCACGCTGGAGCGGTGCCCATAATCCTGGCCCAGTTCCAGGCGCGGCCCCGCTTCCAGATAGTCATCCAGGGGAGAACGATAGTCGCTGCCCGAAGCGGCCAGTTCCACCTCCACCCAGGTCTTGGGCTGGAAGTAACCCTTGAGCGAAGGCTTGGCAATCAAGGTATGGGATTGAACAAGCTGGGCTTCGAACACAGGTTCCGTCGCGGAGACGTCCAGCACCTGATCCACAAACACATACTGCAACAAGCCGGCCACCTTCCAGTCGTCGTTCAGGTCACGCATGTATTGCCCGGAGACAAAGGCGAAGGATTCGTCCTGCACCTCCTCGCCCTCCGGGTAGTAGGTGTAGTCGCCGGAGGCAAAGAGCTGAAAGTAGTGCTCGTCCACGGGCAGACGCCACACCGCAAGATCCGCTCCGGTGGACAGGTAGTAGCTCGCCTCCCGATTGAGGTCGCTCAGCAGCAGGTTGTCCTTGTAACCCACCGAGGGCCGGATATCGATGCTCCGCCCCCAGACAGGCAGTTCCGGCAACGCCAAACCTTCCAGTCCCGGGAGGACGTCCTGGGCTTCGACTCGCGCCACCCACAGCATGATCGCCAGCCCGCCCGCCTTCCGCATCCACAACCTCATCGTCATCCGCATCGTCGCGGATGCGCGAGCCTAAGGTCGGGACAGGGAGGAAGGCGAGCCGGAAAGGCGCCTGAGCGAAGCGAAAGCGGTCACGAAGAACGGCTGGCCACGTCGCCACCGCCGTGAGGCGGTGGACGCCGTGGTGATGGTTGGCGCGAGGGTCCACCCCCTCACGGGAGGTGGCTACGTGTCCCGTGGCGGGTCGGGTTCATGGGGAGGCTCCCGGCTGCGGAAGGGTTTGGACGCCTCCATGGAACCTGAACCACGCCGACTCGATGAGGAACGCAGTAAAAAAAACCGGGCGGCCTTCG
>Ga0302046_10000291_pt1 | contig 53003 bp, 42 predicted proteins | sample RVTome_11_FD_200261 | JGI IMG/M metagenome (GOLD analysis project Ga0302046, IMG submission 200261) | Soil microbial communities from uranium-contaminated site in the Upper Colorado River Basin, Wyoming, United States - RVT147D111 (version 2) ...
GCGATAGCGGGGGTCGTTGATGCTGGAGAAGGTGTGGAGTTCAGCTCTGACACCGAGACCTTGGATGGTTTGCTCGATGAGATCGAGGTCTTCAAGCGACCTCTGGCCGCCTCGGAGGTTCGCGCGATCTTCGAGGCGGGCTCGGCAGGCAAATGCAAGACCGCCGTGAACCGCAGGTGACCTATGGGTGAGCGCTCGACGTCGATCCTCGCCCGGTTCGGGTCGCCGCTTTTCGCACCGTTTGAATAACGTGCGGGACAAGAGCGTTGGGCGATTCGCGACGCGGCAACGGTCAGTGCATCGATGTATTCGATCAACCCTACGATATGGGAGTTGGGACATGTCGCACATACGACGCCTGCCGATCGTCGCCGGCGCGTTCGTCGTCGTCGCCTGCAACGGCGGCGACGCGGCACACGATGGGGTCACCGCTCCGGCGCTGAACCTCGCCCAAGCAGGTCAAGCGTCTGAAGCCGTCGCGGCCAACGTTCAGGTGCCGGTTCTGAGGGGAATCGTGGAGTCGTTTCACTTCTCTGCCGTGCGACGCAACGGGGTCGTGAGCGGGGAGTGGACCGTCAAGGACCCGGTGGATCCCGAGGCGCCTGGTCTGGCCAGCGGTACCGTCATCTGCTTCAGCATCCAGCCTGACGGCAGGACGGTGTTTCTGGGCGGCGTCATCGAGAGGAACAACTTCGGGATACCGGCAGGAAGCGGCGCAGCGTGGACCGTGGTGGACAACGGCAAGCCCGGCGCCGGGGTTGATCTGTCTACCGACCTGACGTTCGGATTCCCCAGCTCCAACGCCGCCACGAACCACTGTGCCACCGGAACGACGTTCACCAACATTCCACCGACGCCGCTCCTGGCGGGGAACGTGCAAGTGAAGCGGTAGGATTTCGGCGGCCGTCGGTTGAAATGAACGTCGAGAAACAGCTTGGTTGTGGGCCGGCAGATTGTCCGCCCGACGTGAAGTGCGAGTTGGGTCACCCTGTGCTCTCTGCCACCTCCGCGGTGAAATAGGCAACCGGACTTGCGAGCCTGAGTACGGGCGGGCGGGCGTCGGGATCAGGCGACCAGTGGTGGCGTTCACGGAAGACCTGGTTGCCGGCTGTCGCCGGCGGGCGGCGCGGCGAGCGCGGAAGCGGTCAGCGTCGAGCCGCAGCGCGAGAGGTCGCGCCGTCCATCGCGTAGTATACTCCCCGTATGGACGCCGCTGCCCACGCCCTTCCCATCGCCCCGCCGATCGAGCCGATGCTCGCCACCCTGGCGACGTCGCTCCCCGCCGACGGGGAGTATCTCTTCGAGCCCAAGTGGGACGGCTTCCGCGCCATCGTGTATCGCGGCGCCTCCGACCTCTACATCCAAAGCCGCGACTCGAAGCCGCTCGACCGCTACTTCCCGGAGCTGCACGACGCGCTGCTGGAGCGGCTGCCCGAGGGCTGCGTCGTGGATGGGGAGATCGTGATCACGACGCCCCGCGGACTCGATTTCGACGCGTTGCAGCTCCGGCTCCATCCGGCGGCCTCCCGAGTGGCCAAGCTCGCGAAGGAGACGCCGGCCTCGTTCGTCGCCTTCGACCTCCTGGCCGCCGACGGACGGGATCTTCGGGCGACGCCGCAGCGCGAGCGCCGGGAAATGCTCGAGCGGTTGACGGCGGGCCTCGGCGCGCCGCTCCACCTGACGCCGATGACCCTCGACCGCCAGACCGCCGCGCGCTGGCTCGAGGAGTTCGAGGGCGCGGGTCTGGACGGCGTGATGGCCAAGCCGGCCGAGAGTCCCTACCAGTCGGGCAAGCGCGCGATGATCAAGGTGAAGCACGCCCGCACCGCGGATTGCGTGGTGGCCGGGTTCCGATGGTACAAAGGCGGCAGAGACGCCGTCGGCTCGCTGTTGCTCGGCCTCTTCGACGAGCGCGGCACGCTCCAGCACATGGGTGTGACGTCGGCGTTCAAGATGTCCGTTCGAAAGGCCCTCGTGGACGAGCTCGCGCCGTTGCGCCGCGACGCCCTCGAGGATCATCCCTGGCGCGCATGGGCGAGCGCGGACGCGAGCGCCTACAACCGGATGCCGGGGGCGCAGAGTCGCTGGAGCGCGGGGAAGGATCTCTCGTGGGAGCCCCTCCGCGTCGAGCGCGTGTGCGAAGTGAAGTACGATCACCTGCAGGGAGACCGTTTCCGCCACGCCGCCGTCTTCCTCAGGTGGCGGCCGGACAAGCGGCCGGGGGATTGTCGCTACGATCAGCTCGAGGTCACTCCCGCCTACGAGCTCGCGAGAGTCTTTCAATCCGGGTCGCGAGGCTCCTGAGCCCGATCGGGATCTCGCGCCGCCGCGCTCAGGTGTCGCCGCCGCCCGCGAGTACGGCCTTGATATCGACGATGGGCGTCCCGTCGACCGCCTCCAGCGGGCCGACCTTCAGGCGTCCCTCGACGATCTCCAGCACCGTGACGCGATGTAACCCGATCGGGTTCGGGCGGTCGGCCGAGCGCGTGGCGAACACGCCCTGCAGCGGCCGGCGCTCGTCATCCCGCGGATGCACTCTCAGCACGTCACGCCCGGCGCGGTCGAGCCACGTCACGAGAACGATCTCGTCCCCGACGGCGATGCCCTGCAGGCCCTCGATCACGTCCGGGGACATTTCCAGCCAGGCGTCCGGTGCTCCCTCGTTTCCCTGTTTCGGGGCTTCTCGGGGATCCAGGAGCGGGGACCGGACCACGCCGACCGGCGTGACCCGGTAGGCGGTGGGGTTGGGCGTGGTCGAGTGCGATATCGACATGTTGTGAAGGTCGTGACCTCGACCGCGCCTATGTCTTCCAGTCCGGGTCGAGCGCCTCTTGAGGCGGTCTGAGGTCCACGGGCACGTGCCGCAGGTTCACCCGAATGCGCGTCCAGGTGGAAAAGCGTCCCCGCATGGCGTCCACCAGAACGTCGGCCGGCTCCAGGTGCGCGGCCGCTTCGGGGTGGCGCCCCTTCCAGCGCTCGAGGCCGGCGAGCGCGTCCTCCTTGCGCTGCGCCCGGCCGATCTCGATCAGCGGATGCTTGGCGGCGCGGGCCTTGGACGGCTGGACTCGCTTCGGTTCGCCCCGCTGCTTCCGGTAGTGCGGGGGCCACGGGGCGTCCCCCAACCCTTCGCGCTCGTGCCGCGCGGAGAGCTCGAGCAGCGCGTCGAGCGAGCCCGCGGCGTCGTCGATGCCGGCGTGGCGGTCGCCCACCGCCGCGAAGCGCTCGGGCATCGTGGCGATCGTGAAGTCAGCCGGGTCGGCCGCGTCCACCTCGTCCCAATCGAGCGGCGCCGAGACGCGCGCGTCGGGCGTCGGCCGCACCGAATATGCCGACGCGACGGTGCGGTCCTTGGCATTCTGGTTGTAATCCACGAACACGCCGTGGCGCTCTTCCTTCCACCACTTGCTCGTGGCGATCGCAGGCGCCCGCCGCTCGACCTCGCGCGCGAGCGCCAGGGCGGCGCGCCGCACCTCGGTGAAGTTCCAGCGCCGCTCGATTCGTACGATGACGTGCAGCCCCCGGGATCCCGACGTCTTGGGCCAGCCGGTGAGCCCGACGTCGCCGAGCGTGGCCTCGACGACGCGGGCCACGTCACGCACCTGCGCCCATTCCACGCCGGGCACGGGGTCGAGATCCACGCGCAGTTCGTCGGGGTGCTCCAGATCCTCGGCGCGGACGGGATGCGGGTGCAGCTCGAGGCACGCGAGGTTGGCGAGCCAGGCGAGTGCCGCGGCGTTGCGCGGCACGACTTCGTCCGCGCTCCTTCCCGAGGGGAAGCGGAGCGACACGACTTCGATCCACGGCGGACGCGAGGTCGGCGCACGCTTCTGGTAGAAGAAATCCCCCGTGATGCCGTTTGGATAGCGCACCAGCACGTTGGGCCGTCCGCCGGCGCCGCGCAGCGCTCCTTCGGCGACCGCGAGGTAGTATCGGACCAAATCGAGCTTGCAGTGCTTCGGCCCCACGAAGAGCACCTTCCGCGGGTTCGAGACGGCGATCTCGCGTCCTTCGACCACGAGGAGCTCGCGTTCGCCGCTCGGGGACCGCTTCTTGGGAGTACCGGCCATGCGTCAAACAATAATCGGGGAGGCCTCGCCGATGCGCACGACCGCCCCATGTGCGCTCGCAGGGCCAATCACGCCGATCGCGACTGTTCCTTCACCCGGGGTGGTTTCCGTGGGGCGTGACCGGCTCACACAGGGTCGTCGAACGGCGGGGCCGGGCATCGACAACCCGCTCGCCGACGCCATGCCCAGCCGGCCCACGAGGCCCCCTTTGCCGGCGAGCACGTCCCGCGCCGCTCGGAGGATCCGGGCGCGTGTCTTGTGAGGTGGTTGGGGCCCTGGGCGACGGGCGGCCGGAGCCCGCCGACGTGCTCTACACGCTCACCAGCTTCGAGACGTTCGACACGCTGGCGGGACCCAAGCGCACGTTCGAGGACGGCGGGCCGCGGTCGGGTTGCCGACCGATGAGTGAGGGCGCCAACCTCCGCTGCTCCTGCCCGCCGTCATCCTACCAATCCCCGCCCCCGCCCCACCCGCACCGCCTCCGTGCGGTTCCTGGCGTCGAGCTTCCTGAGCAGCGAGCTGACGTGGAACTTTACCGTCCGCTCGCTGACGCCGAGACGCCCGGCAATGTCCGCGTTCGACATGCCGGCTGCCACGAGCCCGAGTACTTCCCGCTCGCGCGGCGTGACCGCGTCGGGCCGCTCCGCCTCGCGGACCCGGCGTAAGAGCTTGCCGGCGACCGCCGGCGCCATTGGCGCGCCGCCCTCGCCGACGGCGCGCATGGCCTGAAAGATCTCTGCGCGCGGCGCGCCCTTGAGGAGATAGCCCTGCGCGCCGGCCTGGATGGCCGCGACGATGCGCTCGTCGGTGTCGAACGCCGTGAGCACGACCACGCGCGCCCCTGCGTTCGCCGCGCGCAGCCGCCCAATCGCCTCGACGCCGTCGAGCGTCGGCATCTCGAGATCCATCAGGATCACTGCCGGCCCAAGGAGGGCCGCCTGGGTCACGGCTTCCTCTCCCGTTCCGGCTTCCCCAACGACCTCGAAGTCCGGCTATGGCTGCGGCGGTCGGGCGCGTTGGTTGCGGAATCCACGTCGCTCATGGATGCCGGATGCTCGGTGGGGGGAGAGGACGTCTCTTTGCAAGTGATCCAATGGTCTGCGCTTGGCGCAAGGGAACCCCGGTCGTGAGGTATTCACGGTGGGCACGCGCACCTCCCGGGCCGCACGCAGGCCGTCGAACATGAGCCAATGGAGCCAGGACATCTCGGCCATTTCGTTCTTCCAGGCCGGCACCGCGCCGCGTCGCGGGCTCGCGTAGTAGTCCAGCTCGAAGAACATCCCGGCCCGGTCATCGGGGTGCTCGAGCTGGCGCGCCGCGCCGCCGCTCTGCCCGAAGCCGGTGAAATCGAACGTGAACGCCGTGCACCCCAGCGCGGCCAGCCGCGACGCATACGTGTGCGGCATCTGCTCCTTGACCGTGAGCCACGAACCCGTCACGACGACGGTCGGCTGCAGCGGCCCGGCGCCGCTACAGGTAGCGCGCCACCGCCATGCCCGCGGCCGCGCCGAGCAGCAGCACCGTCATGATCGAGCTCCCGGTGGCGCTCCGCCGTTGCAGGGCGGCCATGCGCCGCTGCAGCGCCTCGCGGTCGGGTCCGGCGGAGAGCGATGCAAGCTCGCGACCGAGGCGGCCGGCTTCCAGGGCGGCGGGCCGTGTCACGAACATGCCGATCAGGAATCCCGCGATCGCCAGCAGCGCGGATCCGGCGAGCGTCGCGCCCGTCCGGGAGTGGGAGAACGCGGCGACCGAGCCGCCGCTGACCAACCAAAAGAGCGCGGCTCCCGACGCGATCGTCAGCAGGGCGGCGATCGGCAGCGCGGTCATCAGGCGACGGCGTTGCAGTCCGGCCATGACCGGGGCGGCCGCCGGGCCCGCCGCCGCGAGCACGGGGAACAGGTAGAAGGTATTGAAGAGCACCGTACCGACCCAAAAGATGCCCGACAGTACGTGGATGAGTCGTAGCAGGATGATGGCGAGGTGCATGTGCCACTCCAATGTTGGGCGCCGCGCGCGGCATCAGGGTACCGACGCCGGATCCGCCCTGCGAGTTCCCGCCGCTCGGGCGGAGGTAGATCCTGGGCTCGGGTGCCGGGCTCGCCAGCCAGCGATCGGCAAGGGACACCCGCCACTCGAGCGCCAGGGGGCGCAGGGGCCGCGCGGGTGCCGGTCGACGCCCGCCGCGCGCGGCGGGCGCCGAACCTGACAACAGTATGCGGTTTCTCGTCAACATGCTCGCTGCTCCTTGATGAGCTCGGCGTCTAAGGAAGCGATTTCGCGTCCCGCCGGCATCGGGCGAAAGGCGAGGAGCGCGGCCTGTCCCAAAGGCCAGGGTGACGCAGATGATCACGCTGGCCGAACGGCCGCCGACTGCCGGTGGCGCCCGCTGGCCAACCCGATGATGTTCCCCGGGGTTCGCCCACAACGCGAGGGTCCGCGCATGCATGCCAGAAGCATCGTTTCGCCCGACGATCAGCGCGTCACGTTCGTCGAGTTGTTCTTCGACTTGGTGTTCGTGTTCGCGGTGACCCAGGTGGTTCAGGTCTTGCACGACGGGTTCGGATGGGGGGCGGTCGGTCGGGCGGTGCTCGTGTTTTGGCTGGTATGGTGGGCGTGGACGCAGTTCACGTGGGCGCTCAACGCCGCCGACACGACGCATCACATGGTGGAGCTGGCAACCTTGCTCGCCGTCGCCGTGGCGTTCTTCATGGCGGTAGCCGTCCCGGACGCGTTCCGCGGCCGCGCGCTGTGGTTCGCGGTGCCCTACGTCATGGTCCGCACCGTCGGCCTGACGCTGTACGGGCGGGTGGCGGAGGAAGCACATCCCTCGCAACTTGCCGCCGTGCGCACGTTCTGCCTGGTGTCACTGGGCGGGCTCGCGGCCGTGGTCATGGGGGCGGTCGCCGGGGGCACGACGCAGTACTGGGCGTGGGGGCTGGCCATCCTTCTGGACGTCATTGCGGCGGGCGTGGGTGGCCGCCTCGAAGGATGGGATCTCCACCCCGAACACTTCGCCGAGCGCCACGGCCTCATCGTGATTATCGCGCTGGGCGAATCGCTGATCGTCGCCGCAGGCGGTCTGGTGGGCGTCCCGTGGGACGTTCACCTCGCGGCCGTCGCCGTACTGGCCGTGGCCGTCACGTGCGCCTTCTGGTGGAGCTACTTCCCCGTTGCGAAGCCCGAGCTGGATCACGCGCTCGCGTCCGCGCGCGGTCGGGCGCAATCCATGCTGGCACGTGACGTCTACTCGCTGACGCACTTCCCCCTGCTGTGCGGCGTCGTTGCCTATGCCGCCTCCGTCGAGGAGGCGGTGGCGCATCCATCGGCGGCGCTCCCGCTCGAATGGCGCGCCGCGCTGGCGGCGGGCCTGGCGCTGTTCGTCGGCGGCATGGCGGCCGCGACCTGGCGGTGTCGCCATCGCGTGCTGTGGGCGCGCCTGATCGTCTCGACGGGAACGGCACTCGCGATCGTCCTCGTGGCCCTGCCGCCGCTCGGCAGCCTCGCCATCGCCTTCGCCGGTATCGCGACCATCGCCACACTGGAGCAGCGGGGGTGGCTGGCCGGTCGCGCAGAGGTGGGTGTGCCGGAGGCGTCAGGCGGATAACGTTGGTCACCCTGTTCGGGAAACGCATCGTGTTCTCGATCCCGAGTCTCCGCGAGCTGTACACGCATATGGAATGGGCCGACGCCAGGGTCTGGCAGGTTGTGGCCGAGGCACCCGGCACGGCGCGCGATGCCGAGCTGCGCGAGCGGCTGTTCCACATCCACCGCGCCCAACAGGCGTACCTCGATCTGTGGACCGGGAGAACACCACCGCGCGTCACGGCGGATCGCTTCCAGACGCTGTCGGATCTCAGGAGCTGGGCGCGCCCGTACTACCGCGACGTGATGGGTTTTCTCGATGCGCTGGACGCGTCGCGGCTCCGTGAGCCGTTGGCGATTCCCTGGGCGCGGTTGTTCCGCTCGCAGCTCGGCCCGCGGCCGGACACGACGACGTTGGCGGACGTTCTCCTCCAAATCCCGCTCCACGGCCTCCACCACCGCGGGCAGGTGGGAACGCGGCTCAAGCAGCTCGGCGTCGAGCCGCCCCTGGTGGACTACATCGCGTGGGCGTGGTTGGGCCGGCCGGCCCCGGCGTGGGTGGATTGATCAACCCACCTACATCGCCGCCTCGATGCCGGTTCGCGCGAAATCGCCGCCAGTGTTGAGCGACGCGGCGCGCCTCAGTCCTCCGGCCGTTCCCCGGCCGGCGCCATCTTCACCAGCTTCGGTTGGAAGCGCGCCACCGGTTCCACCAGGTCCCGCTGCGCCGCCATCACGTCGTCGATGTCCTTGTAGACGCCCGGCACCTCGTCGAGCCCGGCAGAGAGGACCGTCACGCCCTTCTCCTTCAGGTATTTGTTGACGGTCGACCACACGAACGACTTCTTCGCCTGCGTGCGGCTCATCACGCGGCCCGCTCCATGGGCCGCGGAACGCAGCGATGCGGCGCTGCCCTTGCCGCGCACGACGTACGTCGGGCTGGCCATCGAGCCCGGGATGATGCCCAGCACGCCCTCGCCGGCGGGGGTGGCGCCCTTGCGGTGGACGATCACCACCTCACCGTCGTGCTCCTCCTTCCACGCGAAGTTGTGATGATTCTCCAGATCGAGTAGCACGTCCGCACCGAGGTGCTTCGCTACGTGCCGGTGGATACACGCGTGGTTGGCGGCGGCATATTTCCCCATCAGATCCATCGCCGCCCAGTACTCCTGTCCCGCCTCCTGGTCGAGATCGAGCCACGCGAGGTGGGTCAGCTCCTTGGGCAGTTCTGGGTGACGGCGCATCGCGAGTTGGGAGTAGTGATCGGCTACGCTCGCGCCGGTGCCCCGGCTTCCGCTGTGGCTCAGGAGGGCCAGGTACGTCCCGGGCACGAGCCCGAGGTCGCCGTGATCGACCTCGAAGACGCCGAATTCGACGAAATGGTTCCCGCTGCCGGACGTCCCGAGCTGCGACCACGCCTTGTCCCGATTCCGACGGGTGACCGGCGAGACGTCCCAGTCCTCGTCCATCACGTCGTGGCCGCGCCGCCGCTCGAAGCTCGCCCCGACGCCGAAGCGGGTCTCCACCTCGATCGCCTTCGCCAACCGGTCGGGCTGGCCGCGCAGGGTGTCCGGCGGGAGGTCGAGCACCGTCATCTTCATCCGACAGGCGATGTCGACGCCCACCGCGTAGGGAATGACCGCGCCCCGCGTGGCGAGCACGCCACCGATCGGCAGCCCGTAGCCACGGTGGGCATCCGGCATCAACGCGCCGCGCACCGCCACCGGAAGCTTGCAAGCGTTCTCCAGCTGCTGCACCGACGCCGGGTCGAGGTCGGTGCCCCATTGGCGAAACGGCGCGTCCAAAATCCGGGGCACGAAGCTCGACCGCGCCGCCGCCCGCTCCGACAGGAGGCGCGCCAGCGCGCCAAAGTGCGGGTCGTCGCGAAAGGCGAGCGGATCCGCCGCGAGCCGCCGGACCCGCTCGCGGATGTCGCGCACGTCGATCCCGCGCTGCCGCGCCTCGGCGACGCCCTCCAACGCCGCCTTGACGGGCTCACCGGAGGGGATGCCGAGGTTCTTGATCTCTCGAGACTTCATGGTGGCGAATGCGCCGAACGCATACCGGCAATGTCCCCGGGCCACGTGGGTCGAGGCAAGGGGGGAGACAGGTGTGCGGTTCGACGAGCCGCTCTACCCCACCGGGCCGATCCGGCGGATCATTGGCGTGTCGTCCTTTTCCGCGCCGCCCTGCGCCACGCGATGGTCGGCGATGGGCGGGCGCTCCCCCGAGGATACCCCAAGCGGCGGGCGAGGTGCATGGCATCCGCCGCCTCACGGCATCAGGTACGCCACCGGGCTCACCGGACAGAACTGGGGTGCCAAGTCGAACACGTCCCGCAGCGGGCGGACGTGGCCGCTGCCGACGATGAAGAGCACCCGCCGGTCGTCGGGTTCGACGATCCGCGCCACGTGGTGTGCCATCCGGATGTTGCGCTCGAACCAGCCGGTGAGCAGGTCCGCGCCGCCGTAGTTGTCCCCCTCGCCGGCGACGATGTGTGCGTACATCGCGACGTTGCCCTCGCTGATGAGCGCGCGCTCGGAGTTGATCCACGCGAAGTACTCGAGAAGGGTAGACGCCGCGAGCAGGCTGTCCGGGTCGGGCGGCCGGAGCAGCTCCGCCCCCGCGGCGAGGAGCGTTTGGCTCCGCTCGCGCACGTCCGGGTGGCGGCGGTAGAACGCGCCGATCGAATCGTTCCCGATGCCGCGGGGGTAGTCGACCGCGTAGACGCTGTCGTGATCGAGTCGAGCGGCGAGCCGGAAGCCCAACTGCTGGCGTTCGTTGCGCGTCAACGCCGCGGCCCCGGCGCGATACGCGCGGTACGCCTCATTCAGGCTCCCCTGGGCTCGTACGTCGGCCTCGAGGGCGATCTTGTCGGGCCGGGCGCCCGCCAATCGCTCCACCAGCTCCACCATCTGCGCCTGCCGGGTGGGGCTCAGCACGTCGTCCACCTCGCGCCGGGTCTCATCGCTCGAGCCGGCCATGTGGAAGGTGCCCAGGAGGATCACCTCGACCTGGGCGGGAAGGCATTGCGGCCACGGCAGGGGATCTTGCGCGGGCGCGGCGGTGGTGAGGAAGCACGCGGCGGCCAGCGCCGACGGCACGATGCGGAAGGCGGTCACGGGCGTCTCCGGGATGGGGTTGCCGACTGGTTCTTTCCTTCCCTCCCCTACAGGATCCCCAGCAACAGCGGCAGCGCGACGAACTGAATCAGCGCCCACGCCACGATCGGCGTGATGTCGATCATCCCGATCGGCGGGATGACCTTGCGGAGCGGCTGGACGATCCAGTCGGTGAGGAAATACGCCGGCCGCATCCAGCGGTTGAACCGGCCGATACCGAACCACGAGCCGATCACCCGCACGATCAGCGCGATGATCACGAGCTGCCCGGCGTAATAGATGACCAGCGCGATGACGGCCCTCGGCCCGTACGACCCCGCCGCGCCGAAGCGAAGGCCCTGGAGCACGAGCCACCGAGCCAGGCTGATGAGGACGATTCCCCCCACCACCGCGGCGCCGACCAGCCACCAACCGGCGTTCTGCGGGTTGGATCCCCGTCGGATGAGCATGCGCTCCATCGGATGGAGAACCGGGTCGGTGAGGCGGCGGATGGCCCGGCCGGTCCCGCTGTGCGGCGCGATGCGGCGCGTGCGGACCGCCCACGATCCCAGCGCCGCGAGTGCGCTCGCGGCGAACACCGCGAACGTCATCCACCGCAACACGTCGACGACGATCATTGCGGGCTGAAAACCTCGACGACGTCGGTCTGCGCCAACCCGGCGTCGGGCCCGCCGCCGATCGCGTAGATCCTGCCGTCCACGGCGGCCACCCCCAAGCCGTGCCGCGGGGTGGGCATCCGGGGCAGGCGCACCCATGTGTTCAGGGCCGGATTGTACGATTCGTTGTTGTCGAACACAGTGCTGCTCGTCTCGCCGCCGAACGTGAAGATGACGTCACCGAGCACTGCGGCGCCGAGGCCGCCGCGGGCTGTCGGCATGGCCTGGCGCGGATTCCAAGCGTCGGTCGAGATATCGTACGCCTCGGTCACGTCGAAGTTGGCATCAGCGTTGCGGGGCCGGCCGCCCACCGCGTAGAGGATGCCGTCAACCACCCCGGCCGCCAGATGGTCGCGCGGCGTGGGGATCGCGGCGCCGCTACGCCATTCGTCCGCCACGGGATCATAGACGGCGACCGGTCCGATCAGCGTGCCGCTGTCGTCGAACCCGCCCACCACCACGAGCTCCCCGCCTACCGCGCCGGCCGCGCTCGCACCGCGAGGCGCCGGCAGCGCCGCGCGCGGATCCCACTCGTCGTTCGCCTCGTCGTACACCCACATCGTGGCGACCGCGGTGCCGGCCGCGGAGATGCCGCCGATGGCGTACAGCATGTTGCCGGCCACCGCCAGCGGCATATGGTGCCGCGCCGCCGGCAGCGGCGCAATGGGTTCCCACACGTCGGCGACGGGATCGTAGCGAAATGCGAGCGTGGTGGCGTCGTCGTCGTCGTCGAACCCGCCGGCCACATAGATGCGCCCGCCCAGAACAGCCGCGTGCATTTCCTGCACCGGCTCCGGCAAGCGTGCCGCGGAGGTCCACTGCCCGCCCCCCTCGGGCGGCTGAGTCGAGCTCGAGCAGCCCAACGCCGCAATGAGCGTCGCCCCAGCCGGAATGGCTGCGCGCGTCGATATCACTTCACCGCTCCCGGTCCTGTCACGTGTCACGTGTCACGTGTCACGTGTCACTCCGTCCGGTCCTTAAGATAAGCAATGCGCCATCGAACGAGATCCACGCAAGCACGTCGGCGCCGCTAGGATAGGTCATGCCTCGCTGGTTGCGCGGGATCGCCCGCCGCCTCCGTCATGCTGTGCATCCGCCGGAGGTGTCGTTCGTGCACCATCCGGACTACATGCTTGCCCTGCCCGGTGTTCCCGTCGATCCGCAGCGGGCCGATCGGATCGTGGCGTTTCTGCTCGAGCGGGGCCTGATCCGAGGTGGCGACATCTCGCGTCCGTTCCGCGCCTCGCTGGCAAACGTCGAGCGGGTGCACACGCGCGAGTATCTCGACTCGCTGGACCGGCCCGAGGCGCTGGAGCGCATTCTCGGCTTTCCCATCTCAGACGAGCAACGCCAGCAGGTCATCGACTATCAGCGATTGCTCTGCGGCGGCACCATTCACGCCACCCGACTCGCGCTGCGCGGCAGGCGCATCGCGGTGAACCTCGGCGGCGGATTCCACCACGCCCTCCCCGACCGCGGGATGGGGTTTTCGGTGCTCAACGACGTCGCCATCGCCGTGCGACGACTCCGGCACAAGGGATTCGACGACCCGGTCGTGATCGTGGACGGCGATCTGCACGACGGGAACGGCACCCGCGCGGCATTCGCCACCGACGAGACGGTGTACACGTTTTCGATCCACAACGCGACCTGGGACGCGCCTCCCGCGGTGGCCGACACCTGCATCGCGCTCGGCGGCGGCGTGACCGACGACCAGTATCTGGACGTCCTGCGTCGCGAGCTGCCGCCGGCGATCGCCGCGAACCGCCCGGGCCTGGTGATCTACGTAGCGGGCACCGACGTCGCCGCGGACGATACACTCGGCAACTGGAAGCTCACCAAGCGCGGAATCCTCGAGCGCGACCGTTTCGTCGCGACCCAGGCGCGCGGCGACCGCGGCGTGCCGCTCGTCATCGTGCTGGGCGGCGGTTACGGGCAGAAGACCTGGCGGTACTCGGCCCGGTTCTTCGCCTGGCTGCTCTCGGGTCGGGAAGTCGAGCCGGTCGAGGACGTGGACGAGGTGGTGCGACGGTACCGCCGGCTGGCGGTGACGCGCGACGCGTTCCGGAAGAAGGTCGGCGGCGCCACCGGGGGCGACGGCCCGGATTGGTCGCTCACCGAAGAGGATCTGAATCTGTCGCCCACGAACGCCCGCCCCATCCGCGTGCTCGGCGAGCTGTCCGCGCACCGGCTCGAGCTAGCGCTCGAGCACCTCGGCATCCTGGCGCAGATCAGGGCCCTCGGCTTCCCGGCGCCGGTCGTGGCCGTCGACGCCGCCTCGCCGGTCGGCGACACGATCCGCATCTTCGGCGACGCGAGTCGTTCCGCCCTCCTGATGGAGCTTCGCCTGGGAAGGAGGCTCGACCTCGTACCGGGTACGCGCACGCTGTACGTCGAATGGCTCCTGCTGCAGGATCCGCGAGAGGGGTTCGCGGATCCCACACGCCGCCTCCCCGGGCAGGACCACCCTGGTCTGGGGATGCTGCGGGAGATCGTCGGCTGGCTCGTCGTCCTGGCCGAGTCGTTGGAGCTCGACGGCCTCGCGTTCACGCCGGCGCACTACTACATGGCGGCGCTCGGCCGGAGACACCTTCAGTTCGCCAGGCCGGAGGAGGCGGCGACGTTCGATGCCTTCCGCGACGCAGTCGCGGGTCTCGACCTGTCCGCTGCCACCCGCGCTATCGAGGAAGGAAGAGTGATCGACGAGCGCACCGGCACGCCTGTCAGGTGGCACGCCCCGCTCATGGTGCTGCCACTCACCGAGAAGCTCCGGTCATGCATTGGAGGGGTGGAATGGGAGAAGGCGTTTCTGCGGGAGCGAGAGAAGCTGCGGTTTCGGTTAGCGGAGGAAGGGCGGTGAGGGCGGCTCGCGTACGTCTATGGCGAGCTGGGCTGGCAGGTCGGTGGAGCGACATGCGCGGCTCGCCGACGAACCCATTGAATATTGGCGGGTACCTCACTCGGTATTCCCGGCGACCGGCGACGGTTTGCCGCATACGACCCAGGCGGGTGAACAGCTCGACGCCCCGGCCGGGCTCCTTTCGAACGTGCGTGACCTGCACCAGCTCGCCACCGCGATCATACGTGGTGACTTCCTACACACCGAATCGGGCGAGTGACTGTTCTCGGCTGGTGAGGGCTCAAGGCAGATGACGTGGGCGCCGAGCGACTCGGCGTCCTGTGGCCGTACAACCTGCCTGCGGGAGTCGGTCTGGCGGCCGAGGGCGACGGGCCCGACGGGTCCAACACGCTCCTGGCCGGGCATCCTGAGACCGACGCGATCGTGATCGCCTTCACGAACACCTTCGGACTGGCGATGAGCTGGAGTTCACGTTTCCTCATGCTACTCCTCGCGGCGGCAGCACGTCCCGCCGCGGGGCAAGCTCCCCCGGCTCCGGATTCGGCGAAGGCGCCGCCGGGCGCCGAGCTCCTGCTCCCCATCGGCAGCTTTGTGCTACCGGGGCTGGGTCAGTACGTCCAAGGCGCCCCGCTCGCTGGACTGGGGTTCAGTACGACCGCCGTCCTCGGCGTGGCGATCAGCCAGACGGGAAACCCCGTCACCCCGGCCTTGGGGGGACTCCCGCGGAAGGGGGACGATCAGCTCGCGAACCAGGGGGCGCATCTGACGGTGACCGCCGGCGCTCTGAGCGCCTACGATGCGTTCCGGCGTGCGATCCCGGCCCTGCAGCGCGAGGGGAAGTATCGCTTTCTGCCGAGGGACGAGACCGTCGGTGATCTCCTGTCGGCGCCGTTCGATGTGAGGTTCCTCTCTCGCTGGACGACGTGGGTGGACCTCGCGTATACAGCGGCCGTGGTGGGGCTCGTACTCGGCCAACGGGACGACGGCGTCGGCTACGAACCGTTTCGATGGCGGGACGCCCCGTTCGTCACGTCGCTCTCCTTCAACGCCGCCGTGGGGGAGGAAGCGTGGTTCCGGGGATGGCTCCTCCCGCTGTTCCACCAGAACCTCCGGAAGCGGTTCTGGGTCGCGAACGGGCTCCAGGCCGCGATCTTCGCGGGGCTGCACGTGCCGCAAGCCGAAGAGGTCGCCGTGGCGATCGGGGCGTGGGCGCTATACGAGGGGTGGCTGGTGCGACGCAACGATTGGAGCATCCGCGAGTCGGTGTTCCATCATTTCTGGTACGACGTTGCCGTCGTGACCGCCACGCTCTTGCTCGATGAAACACCGGAGATACAACTCACCTTCCCGGCCATACGCTTTTAGCTGACTCACCGCGGGGGGCTCCCGTGCCCCCGCTCCCGCCGCCTATCCCGCCCCTCCCAGGAATCTTCTCATCTGCTCCGGCCCCACCTCCGCGAACACCCCGTCCGCGGTGGCCAGCGGCTCACGGCCCGGTCCGAGCAACGCGCTCGTGACCTCCAATACCCGTCCCATATCTCGCGTCACGCGCGCCTCCACCGGGAAGACGGGGCCGAGCGGCACGGGGAGCAGGAACCGCACGGTGATCTGGCTGGCGAGGACGGGACCTCGATGCAGGAACGCGACGGCTCCCATGGCCTCGTCCAGCACCGCGGCAATGCTCCCGCCGTGGGCGTGTCCCGGAGGCCCCTCCGCCCCCGGACCGAACCACGCCTTGGCCGCGAGCGAGCCGTCGCCGCGGCGGAAGTAGCGAACTCGCAGGCGGTCGCCGGCCCGGTCGCCGGATACGAACGCGGGCGGCTCGAGTGGGCGGAACGGCTCGACCGGCGTCCAACCGGGCTCGGGACCGAGGGACGGCTCGTGCACGCCAGCCAAGATATCGCGTCCACGCTGGCGCCGCGTTTCTGATATAAGTAATATACTCATAGCACCCGATCACCCACTATGGTGAGCGCCATGGCATCCGATCGTCGCGGTCCGGCCGAACAGCTCCTGCCGCTCAAGCCGGCCGACTTTCACATCCTGATGGTCTTGTTGCGGGGCGACCTGCACGGCTACGGCATCATGCAGCAGGTGAGCGCGGACTCGGACGGACAGGTCGAGCTGGAGATCGGCTCGCTCTACCGGTTGATCGCACGTCTGACCGAGCAGGGCTTGATCGCCGAATCGAAGCGCCGGTCCGCCGGCGACGATCGGCGCCGATACTACCGCATCACCCCGTTGGGTCGGCAAGCGGCGGCCCGGGAGGCACGGCGCCTGGCCGGGGTGGTGGACCTCGCGCGCGCCCACCGGCTCCTCGAAGGGCTGGCATGACGCGGACGGGTCCCCGCGGCGTCGGTCACGTCATACTGCGAGGCGTGCTGCTCGTGTTTCCGCGGGAGTTTCGCGAGCGTTACGCCGCGGAGATGCTGGAGGTATTCGCGGCCCGTCGAGCACATGTTCGGCGTGCCGGCGGACGGCTCGCCCCCACGCTATTGCTCCTGCGAACGATACGAGACGTCCTCACGAGCGGCCTGGCGGAGCGCGCGGCGATGGTTCGCCGCCCGCGACCGCCGGAACCGGCGGTCACCCCAGATACGCGAGGAGAAGGAGCTCCGGTGCGCGCAATCGTGGCAGATCTCAGGTTCGGCGTTCGCTCGCTGCGACGCCGTCCCGCCTACGCCCTGGTCGCGGTAGCGACGCTCGGCGTCGGCATGGGCGCCAGCAGCGCCATGTTCAGTATCGTAAACGGCGTAGTTCTGCTCCCGCTGCCGTTTCCGGAGCCCGATCGTCTGGTCCGCGTGTACGACACCGACCTGGCGCGCGGCCGTACATCGTCCACCTCCTCGCCGGCGAACTTCGTGGATTGGCGAGACCAACAACGTGCGTTCGCCGGTCTCGAGGCCTACGTGAACGGCGAGTTGGCGCTCACCGACGTGCAGCCCCCGGAGTCGTTTCGCGGGGCCGCGGTCTCGGCGGGATGGTTCGGGACGCTCGGGACGTTGCCCGCGCTCGGGCGTCCGTTCACGCGTGATGAGGAGACATTCGGCAACCATCGTGTCGCGATCGTGAGCCACGGCCTGTGGCAGAACTACCTCGGCGGCGACCCCGGGGCCGTGGGTCGGTCGCTGTCGCTGGAGGGCGAGTCGTACACGGTCGTCGGCGTCATGCCCCCCGGTTTCGCGTTTCCCACGCCTGACGCTCAGCTGTGGACGCCGCTCGCGTTCGACTTCGACGTCTCGACCAGCCGGGGCGTCCACTTCATCACGGTGATCGGCCGGCTCGCGCCGGGCGCGTCCGTCGAGGCCGCCGAGGCCGACCTGTCGGTGCTGATGGGCCGCCTGGCGGAGGCGCATCCCGAGCAGTTGGCGGGCTGGGGTGTCCGGCTCGAGTCGTTGCACCAATCGATCGTGGGAGACGTCCGTCCGAGGATCCTCCTCTTTTTCGGCGCGGTGGGCTTGGTGCTGCTCGTGGCGGTCGTGAATGTTGCCAACCTCGCCATGGCGCGGGCGGTCACCCGGTTCCGGGAGTTCGCGGTACGCGCGGCCATGGGCGCGGGGCGCTGGCGGCTCGTGCGGCAGCTGATGGCGGAAAGCGTGCTGTTGTCCGCGGCCGGTGGGATCGTCGGGTTGCTCCTGGCCACCCTCACGTTGCGCGCGGTGGCGGCGTTCGCGGGGGGGAGCATCCCCCGGCTCGAGAACGTGTCGATCGACGCGTGGGCGCTCGCGTTTGCCGCGATGCTCTCCCTGGCGATCGGTGCCGCACTCGGCGTCGTTCCCGCGATCCGGGCGGTGCGGCCGGGGCTGTCGCGCGTGTTGCGCGAAGGAGGACGCGGCGCGGGCACCGGACGCGGGCAACACCGGCTGCGGGGTGGATTCGTGGTGGCCCAGATCGCCCTCGCGCTGCTACTGGCGGTGGGCGCCGGCCTGCTCGTCAGGAGCTTCGCGAGCCTCACCGCGGTCGACCCTGGGTACCGAACGGCGCGGGCCCTCACCGCCACCGTGGCCGCGCCGTCGTCGCGCTACCCCAACCCGGCCGATCGGTCGCGGCTGTTTCGGGATCTGACCGAGCGTCTCGGCGCGATTCCCGGCGTGGTGTCGGCCGCGGCGACCACCCAGCTGCCGCTCGAGGGTTACGGGATCAACTTCTCGTACTGGCTCGCCGGCGACGACGTTCCGCCGAGCGAGCGCCCCAACGGCGATTTCCGCGTCGTGACGCCGGGCTACTTCGAGACGATGGGCATCCCCATGCTCGCGGGGCGCCCGTTTACCGCGGGCGATGCCGAGGACGCGCCGCCCGTCATCGTGATCGATGAGGCGCTCGCCCGTTTGCATTTCGTGAACAGCGATCCGATCGGGCAACAGATGGTTCTGAGCTATGGGGAAGAAGTGCCACGGACCATCGTGGGCGTCGTGGGCGACGTGCGCCAGCGCGCGTTGGATGCCCAGCCGTCCCCCGGTTATTACCTCCCTCTCGCGCAAGTGACGTGGAGCAGCATGCGGTTCGTGCTCCGCGCCAGCGTGGCCCCGGCGAGCCTCGCCGAGCCCCTGCGGCGGGAGGTTGCGGCGGTCGATCCTCTCCTGGCGGTGCGCGACGTGCGGACGCTCGACGAACGGTTCACCGCGTCGGTGGGGTCACCGCGCTTCAACACGTTTCTGCTGGCGGCGTTCGCGCTGGTCGCCGTGGCGCTGGCGGTCTCGGGGATTTACAGCGTGATGTCGTACGTCGTGTCGCAACGGACGCACGAGATCGGGGTGCGGATGGCGCTGGGCGCTCGTGCCGGAGACGTCCGGCGGTCGGTGTCGTGGTCGGGATTGAGGCTTGCCGCGATCGGCGTGGCGATCGGCCTCGCCGCAGCGTTGACCCTGACCCGTGTGCTCTCGGCCTTGCTCTTCGGGATCAGTCCACTGGATCCCGTGACGTTCGCCGCCGCGCCGCTGGCGTTCCTGGCAATCGCGTGGCTCAGCGGCTACCTCCCGGCGCGCCGGGCGAGCGGGGTGGATCCCGTGATCGCGCTCAAGGCGGAGTGACGGTGGGTGCGGCGCGCGGTCAGGGAGCCAGCGACTCCCGCACCAGCCGCGCCTGCTCCGCGCGATGCGCCGCCGGGTAGCCCTCGGCCGGACTCGACCGTTCCGGTCGCGAGACGGACCGGAGCTGCACGGCCTCGGGCTTCACCTCCGCGATCGCCGGGAGCACGAACTTGCGGGCCCCGAAATTCTTGGGCTCCTCCTGGAGCCATACGATCTCCTCGAGCCTCGGGTACGTGTCGATGATCTCCTTGAGTTGGCCCAAGGGGAACGGGTAGAGCATCTCGACGCGCCCCACCGCCACGTGGTTCGCCGCGGTACGCCCGTCGGAGGTGATTACGTCGTAATAGATCTTGCCGGAGCAGAGCACGAGGCGCCGGACGGCGTCCTTGTCGCCCGGGAGGGTCGGATCGTCCAGCACGTAGGTGAACTGGCCCTCCACGAAGTCGCGCAGGCGTGAGACGGCCCTGGGGTGCCGCAGCAGACTCTTGGGGGTCATCACGATCAGCGGCCGCAGCTCGCTGTGTTTCCCCTGGAGCCGGAGCAGGTGGAAGTACTGCGCGGGCGTGGAGCAATTGGCCACGCGGATGTTCCCTTCCGCGGCGAGCGCCAGGAAGCGCTCGATCCGCGCGCTCGAGTGCTCGGGTCCTTGCCCCTCGTACCCGTGCGGGAGAAGGAGCGTGAGCCGCGAGGTCTGGCCCCATTTCGCGAGGCCGGCCACGATGAACTGATCGATGATCACCTCCGCGCCGTTGGCGAAGTCGCCGAACTGCGCCTCCCAGAGCACGAGCCCCTCCGGCGCCGCCACGCTGTAGCCGTACTCAAAGCCGAGCGCCGCGTACTCCGAGAGCGGACTGTTGTGCAGCTCAAGCGGCGCTTTGGCGCCCTCGAGGTTCTGGATCGGGGTGTACGGCCTGCCTTTGTTGGAATCGAACAGCGTGAGGTGCCGCTGGCTGAAGGTGCCGCGGACCGTGTCCTGCCCCACGAGCCGCAGCGGCACGCCGTCGACCAGCAACGCCGCCAGGGCGAGGCTCTCGGCGTGAGCCCAGTCGATCTCTCCCTCCTCCGACAGGGCCTCCCGGTGCTTGTCGAGTAGCCGTTTGAGCTTGGGGTTGAGCTCGAAGCCCTCGGGGACGGTGAGCAATTGCTCGTTGAGCTCCAGGAGCAGCTGGCGAGCGACCGCGGTGGTGGGCTCCTGGATCGCGGTCCACACGCCCGAGATCCGCACGGGTTCCTCTCCCTCGTCCGCCTCCTCGAGATCCTGCTTGAGCCGGTCCTGCGTTTCCGTCAGGACGCGATAGATCCGATCGTACTCGGCCTCGGCGTCGTTCTTGCCGATCACCCCGGCGTCCACGAGCGCGCTGGCATACAACTCACGGACACGGGGGTGGTCGTCGATCCGCCGGTACATGAGGGGCTGGGTGTACCGGGGCTCGTCACCCTCGTTGTGTCCGTGCCGCCGATAGCCCACCACGTTGATTACCACGTCGCCGTGGAATTTCTCGCGATACATCATCGCGAGTCGGACCGCCGCAAGGCACGCTTCGGGATCGTCGGCGTTGATGTGCGCGATCGGCACGTCGAAGCCCTTCGCGAGGTCGCTCGCGAAATCGGTGGAGCTTGCCTCGCTCGGCGACGTCGTGAACCCGATCTGGTTGTTGGCGATCACATGGAGCGTCCCGCCCGTCGAGTATCCCGCCAGGCGCGCCAGGTTGATCGTTTCGGCCACGACGCCCTGGGCCGCGAACGCGGCGTCGCCGTGGATCAGGATGGGGAGTGCCACCGAGGCATCGTGTCGGATCTCCCGGCCGGAGCGGTCGGTTTGATCGGCGCGGGCGCGCCCCTCGACGACAGGGTCTACCGCCTCCAGATGGCTCGGGTTGGGCATCAAGCAGACCTCGATGCTGCGCCCGTTGTCGAGCGGGAACGTTCCGGTGGCGCCGTGGTGGTACTTCACGTCGCCGGTGCCACCGCGCGGCGTCAGCGTCTCCTCCACTGCCTTCCCGCCCTCGAACTCGGCCAACAGCGTCTCGTACGACACGCCGAGGATGTGCGCCAACACGTTCAGCCGGCCACGGTGCGCCATGCCCATGACGGCTTCCGCCGCGCCCTGCTCCGACGCCAGATCCAGCGCGCGATGGAGCATCGGCACGAGCACGTCGAGCCCCTCGATGCCGAACCGCTTATGGCCCAGGTAGCTCTTGTGGAGGAACGTCTCGAGGGCGTCGACTTCGATCAGCTCGTTCAGGAGCTGGCGCTTCTCCTCGGGCGTCAGACGCTGGCGGTGCTCGCCGGACTCGATCGTCCGGCGTAACCACACGCGCTCGGTGTGATTCGCGATGTGCTCGATCTCGTAGGCGATCGTACCGCAATACGTGTCCCGCAGCCGCGGGAAGGCGTCGGCCAATGTCTCACCGGCGACGTACGTACGCAGCACATCCGCCGGGATCCGTGCCATGATCTCCGGCGTGAGCCCCAGCGGCACGGGGTCGAGGGCGGGGTCGCCTCTTGGTTCGGTGCCGAGGGGATCGAGGTGGGCCGCGAGATAGCCGTGCGTGCGGTGCGCTCGGACGAGCGACATGGCCGCGGCGACGTGAGACAGCATGTCGGCGCCGACCGCGCCGCCCGCCACCGCCCCGGCCGGAGAAGCGGGAGGAGCGGGAGCGGAAGGAGCGGCTGCCGCCGCTGCGGCCACTGCCGCCTCAGCCACCGACCCATCCAGCGCCGTGGCGTCCGCGATCTCGAGGAAGAACCCGTCCCCGCCCTGGAGCAGCTCGTCCACCCGCCGGAGGAACACCCCCGATTGTGCGCCCTGAATGATGCGATGGTCGTACGTGCTCGTGATCGTCATCACGCGGCTGCCCGCGATCTCACGAATCGCGCCGGTGGCGACGATCGAGCCCTGGCCTTGCATGAGCCGCGGCACCGAGGCCACCGTGCCGATGGTGCCGGGATTGGTCAGCGTGATGGTACCGCCCTGGTAGGCGTCCGGCATGAGCTTGCCGTCCCGAGCCCCGGCGACGAGCCGCTCGTATTCCTCGTGAAAGTCCCGGAACGACATGTCGCCGGCCCGCTTGATCACGGGCACCAGCAGCCGCCGCTTCCCGCCCTTCCCTTCCACGTCGACCGCGAGGCCGAGGTTGACGCCCTCGGGGTCCCATCGCATTGGTCCTTCGTCGCCCACCCGCAGCGCGTGCGTCATCACGGGAAGCTCGCGCGCCGCGCGCACGATCGCCCAGCCGATGAAATGGGTGAACGAGAGCTTGAGGTTGCGGGACGCCAGCTGGCGGTTGAACGCGGCGCGCACCGCCCAGAGGCGCGTCACGTCGATGTCGCGGAAGGACGTGGCGGTCGGGACCCCGAGGCTCGCCTCCATGTTCTCGAGCAGGCGGAGGGCGGGGCCCTTGATGGGCTCGAGCGAACCGGAGGGCGGAGCGGTGGATGAACCGGCGGCAGGCGCGGCAGAAGCGGCAGGGGCGGCAGAACGACTCGCCCCTGCCGCCTCCACAGGCTCCTCCCCCTTCACTCCGTTCTCGAACAGCGCCCGCCATTCGGGGGGAACCGATTCGGGGTCGCGCAGATAGTCCTCGTAAAGGGCCTGCGCGAACCCGGAGTTGACTGTCTCGAAGATGTTCTCGAACACTGCCTTGCCCTGGAGACCGACGTGAGGGCTAACGCCTTGATGATTTGGAAGATAATGTGAAGGGCGAGATGTGGTGAGCGGTGCGGGTGGGCGGACCGCCCCGCCCGCCACCGTGCAAGCGCGCGTAGCCGCCCGGGTCCGCGCATCGCGACACCCGCACCGTTCACTGCACGCTGCTCATTGCCTACTGCTCACCCCATGTTCACCACCATCCCCCACTTTCTGGCCGCCTGGCAGCAAGAGTCCACCAATACCACGCGCGTCTTCGACGCGCTCACCGACGCGTCACTGGCGCAGCGCGTCGCGCCGGGCCACCGGTCGCTCGGCGAGCTGGCCTGGCACCTGGTGGTGTCGCAGAAGGAGATCATGGGGAAAACCGGCTTGGCGTACGAGGCGCCGACGAAGGCCACGGCGGTCCCGTCGGGAGGGGCGGCCGGCATCCGCGACGCCTACGTCGCCGCCGCCCGGGCGCTGGCGAACGCGGTCGCCACGCAATGGGACGACGCCGCCCTCGCCGTCGAGGACGAGCTGTACGGCATGCGCTGGCGACGCGGCCTCACGGCCCTCGTCATGCTGTCCCATGAGATTCACCACCGCGGGCAGATGACCGTGCTGATGCGGCAGGCGGGGGTGGCGGTGCCTCGGGTGTACGGATGATTGCAGATTTGAGATCGCACACGAGCGATTGCAGATTGGTGGGCGGTCACCGGTCGCGTGATTCGCCTTCGTCAACTGAAATCGCCGCTCTACAAGCTGCAATCGAGAAACGTCATGCCGCCTATCCGCCTCGCGACCGCCACCACGCTCCTCGCCCTGCCCGCGCTCCTGCCCGCGCAGGTAACGGAGGACACTCCCGGCTGCTCCCGGCTCGACATCCCGGCGCGGATCGCGGCCATCGGCGACTTGCTCGACGTTCCCCGGTTGTCACGGGGGCTGGCGCAGGCGGGCATCGGGGTGGAACCGGTGCATTCGCTCGTGACCGTCCGGTTCGACGAACGCGGAGGCGTCCAGCACGTGGGCGTCCTCGCCAGCAGCGTGGATTCCGTCACCGATCGGGCGGTGCGCGACGCCCTGGCGGGCGCGTTGGTCCCTCAGCCGCCGGCGGATCCATGGGGCATCCGGGTGCTGCTGGTGCTGGGCGACCAGCCGAGCATTCAGTTCGAGCGGGCCGAGCGGTGCCCGCCAGTGCTTCTCGAACGGCCGTCTCCCCGAATAGTGAGTGAGAGAGTCATCACGGTGCCGGCCGATCAATTGCATGACATGGCCGAAGAGCCGAACAGTCCCGTTCGGCTACGTGTGCTAATAGACGAGCGGGGGAGGGTCGCGAGGTCGACCGTGATCCGGAGTACGGGCGAGCGCTCGCTCGACCAAGCGGCGATCTCCCATTGGCGCAACGCGCGCTTCCGTCCCGGAACCCTCGACGGCATCCCGATCCCGATGTGGTACGAGCCCGACGACCTCGTTCGCGATCCATAGGCTACGCGTCAACTCATTGTCGATGCCCGTGATGGGGCCCGGGGTCCGTGCGACTGACGCCCCGCTGACGCCCTAACCCTAGTTTTCGTCTGTTCAGGAGTCGGCAGGCGGGCCCAGCCGGTCTTTCGTGAAGGAGAGCGGATGGTGCGGGCTTCGTGGATGGTGTTGGCGGCACTCGTTGCGGCTCAGCCGGGGGTCGCCCAAGATCGCTACTGCGGGAACAGCACTGCCCCTCCGGGTCTTTCCCAGCTCAGCGACCTGCTCGACGCGGACGCGCTGCGGCAGCTCATCGGCGGGCTGGACGTGGGCGGTGGCCGTCCCGCCGTGCTGCTCACCATCGGCTTCGATTGGCGCGGCCAGGTGCAGCGGGTCGACGTGCTGGAGACGGACGCGCCGGATTCGACGGCGGCCGCGCTCGCCACGGGCATGCGCGCGGCGCTGCGTTCGCAGCGGGGTGGTGATCCGTGGGGTGTGCGGATGCGGCTGTTCCTGGGCGACGATCCGGAGCTGGCGCTCGAATCCGCGCCCTTCTGCCCCCTGGCGGTGCGGGAGAGCGGCCGGTCGGCTCCCCAGCGCACGTTCTACTACTCGGACGCGGCCGGCCTGGCCGAGGGTCTCGATCGCCCGGGCCCCATGGAAGTGCGGGTGCTGGTCGATACGAAAGGCAACGTCAAACAGGTCCAGGTGGAACGCAGCTCGGGTGTGCCGCGGTCCGACGAGTGGGCCGCCGGGGAGGCGCGCCGCTTGAAGTTCCACCCTGCCGTGCTTGACGGACAGCCGGTGGAGGCGTGGTACGAGATCCGTTGGCGAGGCGCGGGCGACGACTGATTCATTCTCCTTCGCGCTACCGTTGGCCGAGGAACCCCCGCAGCCGCTCGCGAAACTCCGCCGACCCAAGTGCCTCGACCTGCGCTTTTCCCTCCGCCGCGAGCCGCGTCTCGAGCGCAGCGCGGTCGTCGTCCCGCAGCAGCCGCTTGATCCCCGCGACGGACTCGCGCCCCCCGCGGGCGATCTCGGCGACCAGCTCGGCCACCACGTCCTCGAGCCCGTGCGTGGTCGTGACCCGGCTCACCAGGCCGATCGCCTCCGCCTGTCTGGCGTCGACCGCCTCGCCGGCGAGGTGGATCCGCGCGGCCCATTCCGGACCGACGAGCCGGGGAAGCGTGTAGGTCGAGCCGCCGTCCGGAATCAGTCCCATGCGGGCGAACGACGACGCGACGGTCAGGGTGTCTGCGGCGACGCGCACGTCGCACGCCAGCGCCAGGTCGAGGCCGAATCCGGCGACGCTGCCTTCGAGCGCGGCCACCACGGGGAGTGGGCAGGCGATGATGCCGAGGACAGCTTGCTGAAACTCGAAGAGGCCCTGCTGCAACGCGGCGGCCCCTGGATCGTCGCCCAGCGTCGCGAACCACTTCAAGTCGAGGCCGACGCAAAAATGTCCGCCGGCGCCGCGCAACACGACGGCGCGGACATCCGGATCCCCGGCCGCTGCTTCGAGCTCGCGACCGAGGGCGCTGCCCAGCTCTGGGGTGAGCGCGTTGCGGCGCATCGGCCGGTGCAAGGTCAGGACCCGGGCGGGCCCGACGGTGGCGACCTGCAGGTCGCCGGCAGGATCGGCGCGTTGCGAAGTCATTTTGGGAACGCTAGATACGAGTGGTCCTCCCGTCCAGGAGCGAGGTCGGATTCTTTGACACCGCCGGTGGCCGACACTAGCTTGCAAGGAGGGTCTCCCGGTTCGGGTGACCCCGTTTTGTGTGCGGAGCACGAGACCGCCGTTTGACGAAAGTGAGGATCATGATCGAGGTTCGGGTCGAGGAGCATCAGCAGCTGGATCGTGCCATCAAGCATTTCCGCCGCAAGGTGCAGCGCGCTGGTATCCTGAAGGACCTCCGCAAGAAGCGGTTCTATGTCAAGCCGAGCACGGCGCGTCGGTTGAAGTCGGTTGCGGCGCAGCGCCGGCGCCTGAAGGTGCGCGCGAAGACTCGGCGCGGGAGCTCGAGGAATGGGTAGTGGCACCATCGCGTGCGGCCTCGAGTGGCCGCATCGGGTCGATCTGACGGACTGACGAGGGATGGCGAAAGAACAAGCGATCGTCTTACAGGGGACCGTGACGGAAGTCCTCCCCAACGCAACCTTCCGTGTCCTGCTCGAGAATGGACACACCGTGCTCTCCACAATCGCCGGCAAAATGCGCCGGTACCGGATCCGCGTGCTCGCCGGCGACCGCGTGACCGTGGAGATGTCTCCCTACGATCTCACCCGCGGGCGGATCACGTTTCGGTACAAGAACTGACGGGCGGGAGAGGCGGGAAGCAGGAGGAATGAACGGCCCCCCGACCCCGCGCCGGCCGTGTAGCGAACCGGTAGTTCCCCACGTAACCTTGGTACAAACGAGAGATCGGGGAGCGGATCGGGGACCCGGGTGGTCTCCCGTCCCTCCCGCATCTTCCGCTCTCCCGCTCGCACCCAGGAGCTCCGTCATGCGATCCGTCCTTCGTCTCGCCGCCTTGGCGGCCCTCACGCCGACCGGGTGCGGGAGCAGGTGACGGCCATGGTCGAATTCCCGCCTGTGGAGCGGATCGTGATCTCCCCTGCGGTGGAAAACGGAAACCGCCAGGGGCGCGAGCCGCTGACGGTTGGGAAGGTGCTGCACCCGTTTGTGCCGGGGGCTCGCTAGAACTCCACGAGGCGGAAGTTGACCCGGTACATCCGCGAGGCGTTGTACAGGTTTGGCGCGAGAAACTCGAACGCCTTGTAGTCGTCCATCCCGTGGAGCGCGTTGTCCACCTGGACCGTGAAGCGCGAGAGGTTCACCGGCACCTCGAACAGGTTGCTCAGGGCGGACAGGAGGGCGGAGCCCTCCGCCAACGACGTGACGATATTCGCCTCGGCGCCACCGTCGGACGCGAGCGTCTCGGACATCGACGCCGCCCCGCTGATGACGCGCAGCACGCTACTGGACACCGACGATGTCGCGGCGGCCTGCGCTTCCAGGCGCTCGGTCCCGCCCAACAACAGGGCGGCACTCAAGGCCAGCGCGGCACGCGTCAACAGGCGTTTGGTCGGCATCCGAGTTTCCTTGTGGGATCGACGTACCAAGATACGGCCGGACGGTCGAAACCGCGGTGACTCGTGTCACCCCTATCCAGGCTACGGATCACCCAGGGAACAGGCAACCGGCGTGCCGGTTCCCAAGTCATTGTCGCTCAATGTATTCGCTACGACGCGGTGGTCGAAACGCCTCGGAACGGAACCACCTGCCGCCACAGACTGTGGCGGGCGTACGGCGCCTACCAGCCTCTAGCGGACCCCAATATGCCACCAGGCGGCGAAAAGCGCAGCACCCTGCGGGATCTGGATCTCGAGCGCCACGTCGCGGACCCGGATATCAAGCAGCGCTATGTCACCGCCATGTTCGACCTCGTGGCTCCGCGGTACGATCAGTTCACGCGGTGGTTTTCCTACGGCCTGGATCGGCGGTGGAAGGGGGAGCTGCTGGCGGAGGCGGCCGCCCGCGTCGTACCCGGTACGGTTGTGCTCGACGTCGCGTGCGGCACCGGCGATCTGGCCCTCGGTCTCCGGGAGGTGGATGCCGAGATCACCGTAGTCGGCCTCGATCCGTCCGGGGAGATGCTCGCGGGCTGTCGCCGTCGCGGTCGTGCGGTGGATGCGGCCGGGCCCCCATCGTTGCACCGCGGTGCCGCCGCCGTCCACCTCGTCAGGGGGGACCTGATGTCGCTCCCCGCGCCCGCCTCCTCGGTCGCGATGGTGACGGTGGGATACGGTCTCCGGAACGTGCCAGACGTCGCGGCGGCGCTCGCCGAGATCGGGCGCGTGCTGCGGCCGGACGGCTGGCTGCTCTCGCTGGAGTTCTTCCGGCCCGCCTCGATGCTTGGGGCCGCGCTGTTTCTCCACTACTTGCGGCTCGCGGGGAGGCTGTACGGGTGGTGGTGGCACCGCGAACCGAACGCGTACGGCTACATTGCCGAGTCTGTGAGACGCTTCCTGACCCGAGACGAGTTCCGGATGGCGCTCGCGCGCGCCGGGTTCGAGACGATCGTGTCGCGCCGGAAGCTGGGGGGAGGGATTGGACTCCACGTCGCGCGGCGTCGGTGAAACGCCAAAGGCGACGGAGCCTACCGGACCACGTAGTTGGACAGGGCCAGGTTGTTCTCGATCGTCACCTCTACCTGGTCGCCGGGGGAGAACACGATGCGATCCGTGATGTAGCCGGTCCGCGCTCCGATGGGATCGGCGAAGATGCGTACGTCGCCGGTCGCCACGGCGTGCGCCGGCAGCTCGTACGCCGCCTGGGATAGGCTGCTCACCACGCCCAGCGACTGCATCTGCGAGCCCGTAATGGCGTACACATGCATGTCCAACGTGTTGTGGTTGATCACCCGCACCACGGTCCTCGACATTGGGCCCGGGAGCTCGGCGGTGGAGCGTCCACCGCAGGCAAGGCTCGCGAGCAGAGCCGCGATCCCCAATGCCGCGCGAATGGTCATGGCTCACCTCGTAGGCTGAAGCTGGGCGCATACGCATAGTACTGCCGGCAGTCGGGCGTCGGCAGCCGGGAAGGGCACGCATGCTCGGTGTGCAATCCCAAACGACTGCCACCGCCGACTGCCGACTGCCTACTGCCAAATGCCTCAACAAGCGATATTTCGCCAATGCCGCTCACCACGTTCCATCCAGCCGTCCGCCGTTGGTTCGAGCAACGTCTCGGCGAGCCCACCCGCGCCCAGGCGTTGGGCTGGGAGGCGATCCGGTCCGGCCGTCACACGCTGATCGCGGCGCCGACGGGCTCGGGCAAGACACTGGCAGCGTTCCTCAACGCGCTCGACGAGCTGCTGCGGGAGGGTATTGCGGGCGGACTCCCCAACGAGACCCGCATCGTCTACGTCTCGCCGCTCAAGGCACTGAGCAGCGACATCCACAAGAACCTGGCAGAGCCGCGCCGGGAGATCCGCCAGCTCGCGGAGCGGATGGGGTTGGACCCCGTCAAGATCACCGCCGCCGTCCGCACGGGCGACACCCCCGCCTCCGAGCGGGCCGCGATGCTCAAGTCGCCGCCCCATATCCTGGTCACCACGCCCGAGTCCCTGTACCTGCTCCTCACCGCACGGCGCAGCCGCGAGATGCTGCGGACCGCGCGCGCCGTGATCGTGGACGAGATTCATGCGGTCCTCGGCTCCCGGCGCGGCGCTCACCTGGCGCTCTCCTTGGAGCGGCTCGAGCACGTGGCGGGTCGGCCGCTCACCCGCATCGGACTGTCCGCCACGCAGCGGCCGATCGGCGAGGTTGCGCGATTCCTGGTGGGGGCCGAGCGGGTGGACGCGGCGGGTCTGCCGGATTGCATCGTGGTGGACGAGGGTCACCGGCGCGCGCTCGACATCGCGATCGAGGTCCCGCCGTCACCGCTCGAGGCGGTGATGTCCGCGGAGGTGTGGGAGGAAGTGCTGGACCGGCTCACGGCACTGATTCGGGAGCACCGGACTACCCTGGTTTTCGTCAACACGCGCCGCCTCGCCGAGCGGCTGGCGCGCCAACTCAGCGAGCGGCTCGGCGAGGACGCCGTCACCGCGCATCACGGGAGCCTCAGCCGCGAGACGCGCTTCGAGGCCGAGCGTCGCTTGAAGGAAGGAACACTGCAGGCCCTCGTCGCCACGGCGTCGCTCGAGCTGGGCATCGACATCGGGGCCGTGGATCTGGTGTGCCAGCTCGGCTCGACGCGCTGGATCTCGACGTTGCTCCAACGAGTGGGACGCTCGGGCCATACCGTCCGTGGGACACCGAAGGGTCGCCTCTTCCCCCTCTCGCGTGACGACCTCGTCGAGTGCGTGGCGCTCCTCCAGGCGGTGCGCGCCGGCGAGCTGGACCGGATGCGCTTCGTGCGCGAGACGCTCGACGTGCTGGCGCAGCAACTCGTGGCCGAAGCGGCGTGCGAGGACTGGGGCGAGGACGAGTTGTTCGCGCTCGCGCGGCGCGCGTACCCCTACCGCGACCTCGAGCGAAGCCGGTTCGACGACGTGGTGGAGATGACGTCGCAAGGCTTCGCCACCCGGCGGGGCCGGCGCGGCGCCCTCGTGCATCGGGACGCGGTGGGCCGGCGGGTGCGGGGCCGGCGTGGCGCGCGCCTCGCGGCCATCACGGGCGGCGGGGCCATTCCCGACAACGCCGACTTTCGCGTCGTGCTGGAGCCGGAGGGGACGTTCATCGGCACCCTCAACGAGGATTTCGCCATCGAGTCCATGGCGGGCGACATCTTCCAGCTCGGCAACACGTCGTGGCGTATCCTGCGCATCGAGTCGGGGACGGTCCGCGTGGCGGATGCGAAAGGCGAGCCGCCGTCCATCCCGTTCTGGTTCGGCGAAGCGCCCGGTCGCAGCGACGAGCTGTCGCAGGCGGTGGCGGCGCTGCGGCGGGAGCTCGAACCCCGCCTCGACGACCGGGAAGGCGCTGTCACCTGGCTGGGGGAGGAAGTCGGCATCCCGCAACCGGCCGCGTTCCAGCTCGTGCACTATCTCGCCGAGAGCCGCCGGCTGCTCGGCATGCTGCCGACGCAGGAGACGCTCGTCGCCGAGCGGTTCTTCGACGAGGCGGGCGGGATGCAGCTCGTGATCCACGCGCCGTTCGGGAGCCGCGTGAACCGCGCGTGGGGGCTCGCGCTGCGCAAGCGGTTCTGCCGCCAATTCAACTTCGAGCTGCAGGCTGCGGCGACCGAGGATGCGTTGCTGCTGTCGTTGGGACCACAGCACTCGTTCCCGCTCGAGGACGTGTTCCGCTACCTCCACCCCAACACGGTGCAGGACATTCTGGTGCAGGCGTTCCTCGATGCGCCGGTGTTCCAGACCCGGTGGCGCTGGAACGGGACCATCTCGCTCGCCATCCTGCGAGCCCGGGGCGGCAAGCGGACCCCGCCGCAGATCCAGCGGATGGAGGCCGACGACTTGCTGGCGGCGGTGTTCCCCGACGCGGCGGCGTGCCTGGAGAACATCGGCGGGGATCGTGAGGTGCCGGACCACCCCCTGGTGCGCCAAACGGTGGACGACTGTCTCCACGAAGCGATGGACATCGACGGCCTGGTCCGCGTGCTCGAGGGCATCCATGACGGTGGCATTCGGTACGTGGGGCGTGACACGCCGGAGCCGTCGCCTCTCTGTCACGAGACCCTCAATGCGAAGCCCTACGCGTTTCTGGACGACGCGCCTCTCGAGGAGCGCCGTGCGCATGCCGTCTATACCCGCCGCGCGTTCGAGCCGTCGTCGGCCGACGACCTGGGCGCGCTCGACCCCGCAGCGATCGAGCGCGTGCGTGCGGAAGCTTGGCCGGATGCGGAGAGCGCCGATGAGCTGCACGATGCGCTCGTGACGTTTGGGTTCTTGAGTGCGGAGGAGGTTGGACGGATCGAGGCGGGAACCGTGGCAAAGCGGCAGAGCGGCAGAGCGGCAGGCGGCGCGTTCAGCAGCGAGCTCGTCGAGTCGCATCGGGCGGGGCAACTCGCCGACAAGTGGCTCTGGTTCGCCAGCGAGCGTTGGCCGGAGATCCGTGCGGTCTTCCCCGATGCGGCCGTCGAGCCGGCAGATCTCGAGTCGGTTCTCGCTCGTGCGAATCTCCCGGCGTTCCGACGTTCCGTCGACCGACAGCAGGCGATCACAGAGCTGCTCCGCGGCCGGCTCGAGCTGGTTGGGCCCACCACGGCCCTGGACCTGGCCGCATCGCTCGGTGTCGAGGAAGCGGATGCCGACGCTGCGCTCGCCGCGCTCGAAGGCGAGGGGGTGGTCTTGCGCGGTGTGTTCACTTCGCCGGGTGGTGAACGGCCCTTTGCCCCGCTCACCGCGCCTCGCGCACTCGAGTTCTGCGACCGCCGCCTCCTGGCCCGGATCCACCGCTACACGCTGAACCGGCTGCGTGCCGAGATCGAGCCCGTGAGCGCGGCCGACTTCATGCGCTTCCTGTTCGTGTGGCAGCACCTGCATCCCGAGCATCGAGTCGGCGGCGTCGAGGGCCTCGCGGCGGTGGTGACGCAGCTCGACGGCTATGAGCTGGCGGCGGGCGCGTGGGAGCCGGACGTGCTCGCGTCGCGCTGCGACGAATACGATCCGCTGATGCTCGACACGCTGTGCCTCACCGGGCGGGTGGCCTGGGGTCGGGTGTCGCCCCCGCTACAGGCGGGATCGGGACCCCACGCCACGGGCCCACTGCGCAGCACGCCGGTAGCGCTGTTTCTGAGAGCGCACGGGGACCTGTGGCTGGGAGATATGGAAAGCGAACCGCCGCGTTCGAGCTACGCCAGGCAGGTGCTCGAGGCGCTGGAGCGTCGCGGCGCGTCGTTCTTCCACGAAATTGCGGCCCACGCCGATCTCCTGCCCACGCAGGTCGAGCAGGCCCTCGGCGAGTTGGTGGCGCTCGGCCTCGTCTCCGCCGACAGCTTCGCCGGCCTGCGGGCGCTGCTCACCCCCGCCGCGAAGCGGCCGGCGGTGGGCGGTCGCCGGCGCCGTCATCGCACGTCGCCGTTTGGGGTCGAGTCGGCGGGACGGTGGAGCTTGCTCAGGCGGCATGGCGGTAGGGCGGCGGCGCCGTACGACGATCCCGTCATGGACGTACCGCCCGACGACCATGCTCTCGTCCTTCTGCGGCGGTACGGCATCGTGTTTCGGCGCGTGCTGGCCCGGGAAACGAACGTTCCCCCGTGGCGGGATCTTCTCCGGGTGCTGCGGCGGCTCGAGGCCCGTGGCGACGTGCGGGGTGGCCGGTTCGTTGCCGGCATGTCGGGCGAACAATTCGCCCTTCCGGAGGCGGTCGCGCAGCTGCGGGCGATCCGCCGCGCCGGCGCGGACGGCGAGATGTTCGGCATCTCCGGGGCCGACCCGCTCAATCTGACCGGGATCGTCACGCCGGGGGACCGCATCGCCGCGCTCGCGGGGAACCGCATCGCGTTCCGCGACGGCGTTCCCGTGGCCGCTCGTGAAGCGGGGAAGGTGCGGTTCATCGCCGAGATTGGCGCAGCCGAGCGGCACGAAGTCGAGCGCGCGCTGGTGCGGCAACACGTGAGTCCGGCCCTGCGCGCGTACGCGGGGCGGGTGGGGTAGGGCAGCGAGCCGTCCCACGTTCCAACGCTGGAGCTTCGATGTCAGCGACCAACGGCCTTCCGCCGCTCCCCCTCGCCGAGTGGGAAGACACCAAGACGGCGCTCCACCTGTTCTTTCAGGTCGCCGGTAAGGTGCGCCTGGCGCTCATGCCGCCCCAGAACCACTGGTGGCACGCGACGCTCTACGTCGATGCGCGGGGAGTGACCACTCGGCTGATCCCGTGGAGTCAAGGTGGGTTCGAGATCCGGTTCGACCTCATCGATCATCGCGCGGAGCTGCTCACGACGGCGGGTGCCCGCCGGAGCATCGCGCTGCCGGGCATCTCGGTCGCCGATCTATACGGGAACCTGTTCGCGGCCCTCGATGCCGAGGGCATCACGGCCAGGATCAAGCCCGAGCCGTACGACCTGCAGTTCGACACGCCGTTCCCCGACGATCGGGAGCACGTGTATGCCGATCCTGCGGCCGTAAACCGGTTCTGGCGGATCCTCGTGTGGATCTCCGGCGCCTTCGCGCGCTTCGCGGGCCGGTTCACCGGCAAGACCACGCCGGTGCATCTGTTCTGGCACAGCTTCGACCTGGCGCTGACGCGGTTCTCGGGGCGCGCGGCGCCGCTGGTGGGGGGCAATGTCGTCGGGCGGGAAGCGTACACTCATGAGGTGATCAGCTTCGGATTCTGGGCGGGAGATGCAAACGTGCGCGATCCGGCGTTTTACGCGTACGCCTATCCCGAGCCGGAGGGTCTTCGCCAGCAGCGGCTGGAGCCGGGCGGAGCCCTCTGGGTCGAGCGCGGCAACGGCTCCCTCGCACTGTTTCCCTACGAGGCCGCACGTATGAGTGCCGATCCCGACACCGCCCTGCTCGCCTTTCTCGAGAGCGCCTACCAGGCGGGCGCAACCCTCGCCGGTTGGGATATCGAGGCGCTTCGACATCCGGAGTACGACGGTGGGAAGTGAGAAGTAAGAGTGAGGAGTAGCGCCATCACCACGAGCAACGGATAGAGTGCCAGCAGCAGCAGCGGGATCGGGATGAGGAGGAGCGGGACGCCGATCAGCCAATCCCGCAGCGACGGGAGCGGTGGCACGCGCCGCCCGGGCTCCGGTCGGTGCCGTGGGTGGCACGGGCGAGAATTATCCGCCCGCGTGCCTCACGGCAAATGCGAGACGGCTCGGGGCACCTTGCCTATCTCACCATTCGCGTCTTCCGCCGCATGAAATCCATCAGGATGTACTGCCCCAGCGTCATCGTATTCGTGAAGTACGCCTTGCCGCGCGAGATCTCGCACATCTTCTTCACGAATTCCACCAGCGCGCGTTCCCGGGCCAGCATGAAGGTGTTGATCATGATCCCCGCGCGCCGGCAGATTGCCACCTCGCGGTAGGTCGCTTTTAGGATCCGCGGGTCGAGGCCCATCGAGTTTACGTAGACGCGGCCGTCCGGGAGCGTCAGCGCGGACGGCTTGCCGTCCGTGATCATGATGATCTGCCGCATGTCCTTCTTCTGCGACAGGAGAAGCCGGCGGGACAGCTTGAGGCCTTCCGCGGTGTTGGTGTGATACGGCCCCACCTGCGCCCGCGCCAGCTTTGCCAGTGGGATCTCCTCGGCCGTGTCGTGGAACAAGACCACACGGATGGAATCACCCGGAAACTGGGTCCGGATGAGGTGTGTGAGCGCCAGCGCCACTTTCTTGGCGGGTGTGAACCGATCCTCCCCGTAGAGGATCATCGAATGTGAGCAGTCGAGCATCAGCACGGTGGCCGCGCTCGAGCGGTATTCCGACTGATGCACCATGAGGTCCGGATAGTCGAGCTCGATCGGGACGTGGAGCCCGCCGCGCGTGATGGCGTTCGACAGCGTAGCGCTGACGTCGAGGTTCAACGTGTCGCCGAATTCGTACGGCTTCGAGATGGCTTCCGCCTCGACCCCGGTGGCGAGATGCTCGGTTTCGTGGCTCCCGAGGCTCGATTTGCCCACGCTGCCCAGCAGGTGGCGCAGCGCCCGGTAGCCCAGGAAATCGATCGCCTTGTCCGTGAGGTTGAAATGGACCTGCTGCGCGGCCGCGTGCGCCTGCCCCCCCGGTCCGAACACCTGCTGGTGCCCTTCGGGCATCTGCGGTGCCTCGGTGGCGTTGAGGTACCCCTCGTCCATGAGTCGCTGCACGACCTGGTCGATGAGATCCGCGAGCTGCTGTTGGATCTGCGCGTCGCGGCCGGGATCGCCGGAGGAGTCGCCGCGCAGCACCTGCAGCATCTCCTCCGTCAGCTTGCCGGAGTCCATCAGCGCCTGGAGGATCGCCTGCTTCAGGGCGTCCATCGTGCGGTCGCCGTCTTCATCCCCGAACTGACCCCAGTACGGATGGTAGAACGGGCCGCCGGCGAAGCCGGACTGTAGCAGAAAGTCACTGAGCTGCTCGAGCAGCTCCTGCATGTTGATCGCGTCGAGCAGTTCCGGGATGTACTTGGAGTACGTCGTCGATCGCATCGTCGCTCCGTCCTTGTATCAAAGCTGGGGCCGAGCGATTGTTCGCGCAATGCACGAGCCGCACCACCCCCCCAGGGCTCCCGCCCGCGAGGGATCGGGGAAGCACGGGAACGTCGACGCGTCAGGCGGCACCGATCACGGCGTGCCATTGGTCCCGGGTTCCAACATTCCCTCGTCGCTCCCACCGCCGCGGCGCCGTGGCCCGTTCTCGTCCTTCCGCCATCGCAACTTCCGCGTCTTCTTCTTCGGGTACACGGTGTCGCTCGTGGGGGTCTGGATGCACCGCGTGGCGCAGTCGTGGCTGGTGCTCGACCTCACCGATTCGGCGTTCTACGTGGGGCTGGCGTCGGCCCTGACGGCGCTGCCGGTGCTGCTGTTCACCCTCTACGCCGGGGTCCTCGCCGACCGTGTGTCGAAGCACCGCATGGTTGTGACGACCCAGGCGGCATCCATGGTGGTCGGCCTGGCGTTGGCGGCGGTGGTCCTGGCGGGCGTCGTGGAGTTGTGGCACGTCCTCTTCTTGGCCACGCTGCTCGGCGTCGCCACCGCGTTCGACATTCCGGCAAGGCAGTCGTTTCTCGTCGAGCTGGTGGGACGGGACGACCTGGGCAACGCGATCGCGCTCAACTCGTCAGCGTTCAACGCCAGCCGGGTCGTCGGTCCCGCCGTGGCCGGTCTGCTCATCGCCGCCGTCGGGGTGGGGCTTTGCTTCCTGCTGAACGGCATCTCGTACGCGGCCGTGCTCGTGGCGTTGGTCGCCATGCGTCTGCCGCCCTTCCAGCCCCGCCACCAGCCGACGTCCACCTGGGAGCGGGTGCGGGACGGCGTGCGCTACGTCATGGGCGACGCCCGGATGCGGGTGCTGATCGTCAACGTGGCGGCGCTGAGCGTGTTTGGGTTCCCGGTGGTGGTACTGCTACCCGTGGTGGCCCGAGACGTGTTGGGCCGCGGCGCCGAGGCGTTTGGATGGATGACGGCGGCGGTGGGGATCGGGGCGCTCGCAGGGGCGCTTGGACTCGCCGTCTTCGGCGGCCGAATTCACCGCGGCAAGACGGTGGCCTGGACGTCGGCCGCGTTCGGCGTGCTGGTTGCCGCCTTTGGGCTCGCGCGGTCGCTCGGACCGGCGCTGGCGTTGCTGGCCGCCGGCGGTTTCGTGCAAATCGTCACCACGGCGCTGACCAACATGTTGCTCCAAACCCTGGCGCCCGACGAGTTGCGCGGCCGCGTCGTGTCGTTCTACACCTTCGCGTTCCTGGGGCTCACGCCGTTCGGCGCGCTGCAGGCGGGCACCGTGGCCTCCCGCGTCGGTGCGGGAAGCGCGCTGGTGGTCGGAGGCATTGTGTGTGCCCTCGCGTCCCTCATGCTCGTGAGGTCGCGGGAGTTACGGGGAACGCCGTGACGGCGGGAGGAAACGAGAAGTAAGTAAGACGGAAGACGTAAGAAGTAAGGCGTTGGGCAACCTCGGCCGTGAGGGCGCGGCGCGCCGGGTGGGGGTGCGGGGCCTTCCTACTTCTTACTTCTTGCTTTCAGGCGTACCCCTGCCGCCTCGCGGATCAGGTCGGCGATCTGCTCGTACGAAAACGCCCCGCTGTTGAACACGAGATGATAGTTCGCGGGATCGTCCCAGCCGCGGCGGTAGTATGTCTTCACGTACCGCCGCCGGCCTTCGTCCATCCGGTCCACGGTCTCCTCGGCTTCGCCGCGCTCCAGGCCGAGTCGTTCCATGGCGGCCTGGACGCGGACGTCCCGCGGCGCCACCAGGTAGACGTGCAGCGTATCCTCGCGCTGTGCGAGATAGGCCTGGGCGCCGCGACCCACCATGACGGCGTTGCCCTGCTGGACGGCCTGATTGATCACCGCCTCGGTCACCCGGACCAGGGCCTCCTCTTCGGCGAAAGGCGTCGCCGGCGATTCGCCCGTGGCGACGAACACTTCGGGCGACGAAATGGCCAATGCGCGCGCGAGCCGCTCCACCAGCCCGGGGACGCGCTCCTCTCGTTCGCGGACCTCTGAGGGAGGGAGACCGGCACGCTCTGCCACGCGACTGACGAACTCGTTGTCCACCAGCGCCCAGCCGAGTCGCTCGGCCACGAGCCGCGCGACATCGGATCCCCCGGACGCGTACTGGCGCGAAATGGTGATGACGGCCACTGCGGGCCTCGCTACGCGAAGAGGTTGGGACTCCCGCCCCCCGAACCTTTCCCAAACGGTGGGGGCCCTTCGGGCCGCGCGCGCGCGTAGCCCAACTCGTCGCTCCGCGAGATGCGCCTGTGGGCGACGAGCCCTTCGAGGATCAACTCGCACGCCGAGACCATGGTGGCGGGGTCCTTGAGCGGCGCGAGCCCGCTCGCCTCCACCCCCTCCAGCAGCCCCGGCACCGTCGAGAACCCCTTCAGGCAGACGTCCGATCGTTCGTTCGCGGAGACCTTCAGGGCCCCGCCCTCGTCGAACCATTGCACGACCGCGTCGCAGTCCACGTCGCCCACGCGGGTCTCGAACGTCTTGCCGATGGCGCGCCGGATCAGGTCGTTGGCGATGGTCCCGGCGCCCTGCAGCTCGCCTTCGTATTCGAGCTCGATCTTTCCCGTGATGGCGGGGACGGCATCGTACACGTCCGAGACGCGGGGCACCACCCGCTTCTCCTTGGTGACGATCGCGCGATACTCGGCGTTCGACATGACGTGCTCGAGCACCGTGATGGGGACGCGCTGGCTCACGCCGGACCGGCGGTCGACACGCTTGTCCTCGCGCGCCTCGAACGCGATCCGCTCCACGATCTCCCGGATGAAGTCGGGGATCTCCAGCGGGCGCCGCGTGCGCGCCACCCAGGCCTCCTGCCCGGTGATCCGCATCCCGTGCTCGATCGACAGCGGGTAGTGCGTCAGAACCTCGCTGCCGATCCGGTCCTTGAGGGGAGTGATGATCTTGCCGCGCGCCGTATAGTCCTCGGGGTTGGCGGAGAAGACCAGGAGGACGTCGAGCGCGAGGCGGATGGGATAGCCTTTGATCTGGACGTCTCCCTCCTGCATGACGTTGAACAGGCCCACCTGGATCTTCCCCGCGAGGTCGGGAAGCTCGTTGATGGCGAAGATGCCGCGGTTGCTGCGCGGCAGCAGGCCGAAGTGGATCGTCAGCTCGTCGGACAGGATGTGCCCGCCCCGCGCCGCCTTGATCGGGTCCACGTCGCCGATGACGTCGGCGATCGTGACGTCGGGCGTGGCGAGCTTCTCCACGTATCGGTGGTCGCGACCCAGCCACGCGATCGGTGCGCCGTCGCCGCGCTCGTCCAGCAGCTGGCGGCCAAACTTGGAGATCGGGCGGAACGGATCGTCGTTCACCTCACTGCCCGCCAGCACCGGGATCTCGGGGTCCAGGAGGCTCGCGAGCGCGCGGAGGATGCGGCTCTTGGCCTGCCCGCGGAGGCCCAGCAGGATGAAGTTGTGACGCGCCAGGATCGCACTGACGACCTGCGGCACCACCGTGTCGTCGTAGCCGACGATGCCGGGAAAGACCTCGACGCCCTGCTCGAGGAGGCAGATGAGGTTCTGCCGCATCTCGTCCTTCACCGTGCGGCCCCGCCGGGCCGGATCGGCCCATTCCGACTGTTTCAGTTCCCCAAGAGTACTCGGACGTAAGACCATGCGGTTACCGGGTTAGGTCATTGGCGAAACAGCGTATGGCGTATGGCTCATAGCATGTGGCTCACTGTGGCGCGGAGCACCGGCACCAAAGCGCAGGCCGTTGCGTAGACCAATCGCCAATCTGCAATCTGCAATGGCGTCGCCGTCAGGCGACGCCCGAGATATACCCACCGCCCGGACCCCCGTTCAAGTCCCGCGCAGGCGAACGCCGACGAGACGGACCGCCACGACGCCGTACGCGGACACGGGAAGGAGCACGCCGCCGTCGCCGTCGGCCGGTGCCCGGCCGAGGTCGCGCTCGACGAAGTCCACGTGCCACGCGGCGTCGAAGGTCAGCACGCCCGGGCGTACCGCCACGGTGCGGGCGAGGCCGGTCAGCTCCTGCAGGTACACGATGACGCCGTCCCCCAGGTCGGCGGGCTTCATCGCGAGAACCGCCACCCCGGTCTGCTCGACCTCGAGCAGGGCGCCCGCGGTGGGCAGCCCGCCGCGCCGCCCGCCGGGCACCGGTGCCGTCAGGAACGGCTCCGCGTTCCACCCAAAACGCCACGCCGGATCGCCGGTCTCGGTGACCCGAAAGCGATATCGCGTCGCGCCCGTCGGGGCGGTGCTGACCAGCGTCGAGGCATCGGGCACGGCGACGTACGGCGCGTCGAGGCTGCGGAACAGCGCAGCGCGAGCGCCGTCCTCCAGCGCGATCCACCGCAGGTGGACGAGGCGTTCGACCGGAGGCTCGGCCAGATCCCGCCCCGCGGGGATGTCCCACGTCACCTGCCTGGCGGCGATCGCAAAAGGGAACGCAACGTCCACCGAAACCGGGGCGACGTTCTCGACGTCCACCCACGCGGGTCCGTCGTACAGCGTGACGGTCGACCGCATGCGGCCCGCGCCGGGGAGCGTGCGCTCCGCCACGAGCCGCTCGCCCACGCCGGGCACGGTGACCCGCGCCACGCGCTCCAGGCGTGCGCCGTCCACTGCGTTCAGGCCGCCCGCCGCGGCCCATTCCAGTCCCATTGCGTCGCGCACGCTGGCCAACGCGCCGGTCCACGCGTCGACGACGATCCGCCGCCCGCCGGCGCGCAGCTCGAGCGCGTCGCCGCGCGGCTCCCGCCATGGCAGCGCACCAGCGGACTCGGCCGGGGTGCCGGTCTGCACGACGTACGCGTAGCCGAGGGGTGGGACGTCGGTCACCATGCGCTCGGCACCGTCCGCCATGTGCGCGATGTCGGTGCGGGTGAAGGGCGAGGGGTTGAACACGAGCGTTCCCGGGAAGCCGACGTCGAGGTGTCGCGCCACCCCACCGAGATCGTCGTACGGGCCGGCGAGCCGGCGGGCCAGCACGGTCACGAGACCGTTCGTTCGCTCGGCGCGCGCGCGCGCCCGGCGGGCGCGTGCGTCGTCCAGGCGCGCGGGCGAGAGCCACACGTACGGGGCAGCTGAGCGGCCGTGGACGGACGATACGGCGCCGGTGCGCGCGACCTCGTCGAGCTTTCCATCATCCATGCCTACCACGATGCGTGGATAGGCGAACTGTCCGTTCCAGGCCTGGATATTCGCGAGCATGGTGCCGAGCGTGGGCTCGGGGGTGGAGCCGAGCATCAGGACCACCGGTGCGGCGCGGGCGGGAGAGAGGAGCTGCGGCGTGGTCGTGAGCCAGCGCTCCACGCGATGGAGCATTTCCTCCCGTGCGCCGTCGAAGCCGAGGGCCGTGGGGTCGCCGCCGGGCGCCGTCGAGAGGCCAACGAGGGCGGATCCTCCCGGACCGTCCCAGCGCATCAGGCGCGGGGGACCGAGGTCGCGCAACGCGAGGTACCGCACACCGGCTCCCTGGAGGGCGATCGGGGTGGTGGGCGGGAGGCCTTCGAACGTCTCGATCACGGCGGCACTGCTGGCGGGCACGCCGTGGCTGGCTTCGAGCTGTCGGGCATCGACGGTGAGGCGGAGGAACGCGAGGTGATCCATCAGCTCGAGATCGGCGCCTGGTGGAAGCGGGTTGCCGCGCACGCCGCCGCGCGCGTACAGGGCGGCGAGCACCGCGCGCGAAAGCGGTGGCAGGCGCTCCAGGGCGCCGCGCAGCGCTTCGGGATCCACCACACTGAGCCAGTGAACCGTCCAGCGCGGCTGCGGTGTCAGGCCGTGCTGCGAGCGCAGCACGCCGCGAACGCCCGGCGCTTCCAGCTCGGTGAGAACGGTGTTCACCCGCTCGAGCGGCAGCCACAACTCCCCGCGCAACTCGTCGCCGCGGCGGACGACCCCGGCGGTGCCGAACAGGCGGTGCGCGCGGTCGTACACCCGAAGGCGTCCCGCCGGGGCATCGAGGTCACGGACGATGAAGCGCAGGAGCGACGTGCGGCCGTCGGGGTGTCCGAAAAAGACGGTCGTCCGCACCTCGACGGAGGGACGCCCACCTCGGCGTTTCGGCCGCACCAGGCCGAGCCCGAGCGCGGAGACCGCGCCGAGGAACGTCCGGCGGTCCGTCATGTCGGGGAGGGGCTATTCTCCATGGGTGCGAAAGAGTCGCGTGGTGCTCGTGCTCTGCGCCGTGTTCCCGGTCACGATCGCGTGCGACCGCGAACGATCCGGTGCCGCGCCCGGGGGCGACACGCTGCCGCCCCCAGCAGCGGTCGAGTCCACGGCGGTGACGCCCGATACGGTGATGGCGCGGGATACGGCGGGGATCATGCCCTAGGGGTCCAGCCCATTCGCCAACATGGGACCGGCGCGTGGCGGGCGCCAGGGATGCCGCCGGCGACAGGCCCGCCTAGGCGCTGCCGATGATCACGCTGTCGTAGTCCGCGTCCGGCAGGTAGAGCACCCGGACCTCCGTTCCGGCGCTCCAGCGCCCGCCGAGGCCAGGCAGGACCCGATCGCTGCCGCCGCGGTGCAGCACCGGGGGGACGCGGGAGTGCAGATAGTCCAGCACGCCGAGCAGCTCGATGAACAGGGCGAAGGCGATCATGTGGGCCAGCGAAGTGCCCTCGATGTACTCCATCGCCAGGAACGCCGCCTCGACGCCGTCCCATTCCGCCTTGAACGCCAGGTGGATCACCGGGATGCCGGGGTGGTGCAGCTCCTTGAGCACCGCTGCCTCTCGCTCGAACGGCTGGCATGCCTTGGCGTCGGACGCCACGCGCGGGTGCAGCACCTTGAGGGCGACCTGACGGCCGAGGGCGACGTCACGCGCGAGCAGGGTGTGGGCGAATGCGCCGCGGCCAAGCGTCGCGCGCGGGGTCACGTGAGCGTGTCGCAGAGAACCCCATCGACCGTCCGCGGAGAAGTGGCCTGCTAGAATAAGCGCGCCACGACATCCGCCCCACTGTCCTGTGCAACGTTCGGACCTGTGCGCATGTCAAACAGCTGCAGTCCACGGGCCTTCGATCCACGTCGCGAGGAGAAACATGATGGAAACGGTCTGGCGTGAGCTGCGCTTGGCGTTGCGGCGACTCGGCTCGGAACGCCGGTTCACCGCGGCGGCGCTGGCAACCCTCGCGCTCGGCATCGGCGCGTCGGTGGCGATCTTCACCGTGGTCAACGCGGTCATGCTGCGACCGCTCCCGTACCCGGAGCCGGACCGGCTCGTCCAGATCTCGCCGGGCCAGAACGCCAACATCGCGCTGGCGGATGCCGTCGCGGACGGCACGCCCTCCCTGCGCGCGTCGACGGGTCTCTCGGTCTGGAGTCTCACCCTCACCGGGCAGGGGGACGCTGCGGCCATTCTGACGCAGGTCGTGGACGCGGGGTTCTTCGACGTATTCGGCGTTGCACCGATGATCGGCCGGCCGTTCCGTCCCGAGGAGCGCCATCCCGGCGCGTCGGACGTGGTCATTCTGAGCCACGGCCTGTGGCAACGCCGGTTCGGCGGCGATCGCTCCATCGTCGGGAAACGACTGCAGCTCGACGGCTACGGCCACCAGGCACGTACGGTCATCGGCGTGATGCCGAGCGGGTTCACGCCGCCCATCGCCCCCGCGAGCGCCGACATCCAGCTGTGGATTCCGCTCAGCGTCCCGCCGGGCCGCACGGTGGCCACGGACAGCACGTGGTACGTGAATTGGATCGTGGGTCGCCTCGAGACGGGCGCCACCGTCGAAGGCGCCGCGCAAGAGGTTCGCACGACGATGGCACGCCTGCGCGCGGACTACGGCAACGTGATCGACGCCGACGCGGTGGGAACGGCCGGGGCCATGGGACTCCTGATCTCGATGGTGGGGGACGTGCGCACCCCGCTCTGGATCCTGCTCGCCGCCGTCGGTCTCGTCCTGCTCCTCGCCTGCACGAACCTCGCGAATCTCCTGCTGGCGCGCGGCGAGAAGCGGCGCCAGGAGGTCGCCGTGCGGGCCGCGCTGGGGGCGGGGCGCTCCCGTCTCGTCCGGGGCCAGCTGGCCGAGAGCACCGTGCTCGCGCTCATCGGCGGCGGCGCGGGAGTAGGACTCGCGCAGGCGATCCTCGCGGTCCTGCGGGTCAGCGACATCTCCGGGCTGCCGCGGGCATCGGGCGTGGGCCTCGACACGCGGGTGCTCGCGTTCGCGCTCGCCGTGTCCCTCCTCTCGATCCTCGGGTTCGGCCTGCTGCCGGCCCTGCGGGTCACCGCCGGCGACCTGCGTCAGGACCTGCGCTCGGGCGGCCGCGCCCCCGGCAACACGCGAGCAGGCAGGCGTCTGGGTGCCACGCTCATCGCGGCGGAGGTTGCGCTGGCGATGGTGATCGTGACCGGCGCGGCACTGTTGCTCGGTAGCCTGCGTGCGTTGCGCGCCGTGGACGCCGGCCTGGCGGCCGACAACGTGCTCGCCGTGCATCTCGCGCCCCCCGACCTGGCGTTTCGCAACGAGCGGTCCCCGCTGTACTACGACGGGGTCCTGGAGCGGGTCGGCGCGCTGCCCGGTGTTGTACGCGTCGGCGCCATCCACCTCCTGCCGTTCACCCAGAACAACTGGGCGTTCCCGTACCTCGCCGAAGGCCACGAGCCTCCGCCGGACGCCCCCCTGCCGAGCGCCAACTTCCGTGTCGTCACACCCGGCTACTTCCGCGCGGTCGGTGTCCCGGTGCTCGCCGGCCGCGATGTCGAACCGAGCGACGACGCAAACGGCCTGCGGATCGCGGTCATCAACCGGCGGCTGGCCGAGGAGCTGTGGCCGGGCGAAAGCGCGCTCGGGAAGGAGATCAGACTCTTTGGCAGTCAGCCGCTCCGCGTCGTCGGCATCGTGGGCAACACGCACCAGCACGCGCTCGATCGGGCGCCCAGCCCGGAGATGTACCTGCCGTTGAGGCAGTTCACGGTCGCGTCGATGGTCGTGATGGTCCGCACCGAAGCCGATCCCGCTTCGCTGGCCGGGCCGGTGCGGCACGCCATCACGGAGATCGACCCCGACATCCCCATCGCGGATCTCCGGCCGCTGAACGACGTGCTGGAAGAGTCCCTGGCGCAGCGCCGGTTCTTCGCGGGTGTGCTCTCCTTCTTCGCGGTACTCGCTCTGGCGCTCGGCGCGGTGGGTGTCCACGGCGTCATGGCCTATGCGGTGGGCGCGCGCCGCGGCGAGTTCGGGATCCGGATGGCGCTCGGCGCCACCCGAGGCGACGTGTTGCGCGGTGCGATGGTCTCCGGGTTCATTCCCTTCGGGTTGGGCCTCGGAGTGGGGCTCGTCGGGGTGTGGTCCACCACGCGCCTGCTCGCCAACCTGCTGTTCGGTGTGGGGGCGATGGACCCTCGTACCCTCGCGACCGCGGTCCTGGTGCTCATCGGGGTCGGGGGTCTGGCCGTTTGGATTCCGGCCAGGAGAGTGAGCGACATCCATCCCATGGAGGCGTTGCGGTCGGAGTAGCCAGTCGCGCAACCTGGAACCCCGCGGGAGCATCTAACGTAGAGGACAGATCTTCCGTCGGTCCTTCGCGCCGCCCGATGTCGCCGCACCACGGTCGCATCGAAACGCGCGACGGAACGGCGGAAGTGGTTGCATGGTAATGCCTTAACGATTCCCCAACGAGACTCCCTTCGTGAGGTCCGTATGATCCAGTTCCGTCACGTTCTCGCGATGACGATCGTCGCGGCGGCGCCGCTCCAGGCCCAGCAGTTCGGCGCGTACTCGGCGATCCAGGGCGGCGAGCTGCTCGTCAGTGAGCCCGTCAAGCAGGATGAGCCCGCGACCATCTACCGGTACCGCCGGGGCGACGCCGGCTGGGAGCGGAGCGGCACCCTCACGGCGCCGGCCCACGAGGGCGGCGACTTTTTCGGACGCTTCATCGCCGCGGACAGCCGTTCGCTCATCGTCGGCGGGACGCTCCTGGACCAGAGCACCGGCCAGGTCTGGGTCTACCGGCAACGCGGCGGCGAGTGGGAGATGGCGCAGACGTTGCGGCCCGACGACGTCCAGGAGAGCGACGCCTTCGGGCGCTTCGGCCTACTGCACGGCGACCTCCTGTTCGTCTCGGCGCTGGGACATCACGAGGGTCGCGGCGCCGTCTGGGTGTTTGGGCGGGGCGCGGACGGAACATGGAGCCTCGAGGCAAAGCTCACACCCGGCGATAGCGCGAAGCCGCAGGAGTTCTTCGGCTGGTCGCTTGGGTTCGACGGCGACCGGCTCTTGACCGGCGCCCTCCAGGCGAGCGACTCGCTGGGGAATCGCGGTGCCGCCTATCTGTTCCACCGCAACGGGCCCGGCGACTGGACGCTCGAGGCGAGGCTCGCGCTGGGCGAAGAGGAGTCGGAGCGCGGCGATGCGTTTGGCTTTGCCGTCGGGTGGCTCGACGGGCAGGCATTGATCGGCGCGCCGGGGCGCGGCAACGGGGCCGGTGAAGTCCGTACGTACCGCCGTCAAGGCGATGAATGGGTGGCCGGGCCGACGCTCACCTCCCCCGACCGCGCGGAGGGCGATCGGTTCGGCGGGAGCCTAGCATCCGAGGAGCGCGCGCTGTGGGTGGGGGCGCCGGGCGCGGACGGCGTGGGCCGAGTGTACCGGGTGGCGTTCGATCCCCAGGCCGACCGGTTCGGCCGCATGGACGAGCTCACCGGGCTCGACGACGACGTCGGCGACGGGTTCGGAAGCACGATCACGCTGGCCGACGGCATCGCCGTCGTGGCTTCCCCGGGGGACGACTTCGGGCTCGGTTCCACGGTGATCCTGGAGCCGGACGGCGGCGCGTGGCGCGCCACCCAGAAGCTCCTCGGCCCCGATCCGGTGGGGCTCGATCCCCTGGTTGCGGGTGAGCTCGAGTGCAGCGACGGAAAGGCGGATCAATTCGGCTGTGACCAGGTGGGCATTCTCTCGTTCCTGCCCGTACGCGACATCGGGGGCGGGCGCGGTGCCCAGACGAACGACGTGTGGGGATGGACGGACCCCGAGACGAAGAAGGAGTACGCCATCGTCGGGCGGACGGACGGGACGGCGTTCATCGACGTAACGACGCCCACGACGCCGATCTACCTGGGCAACCTGCCCAAGACCACAGGTTCCCGGGGCAACGCGTGGCGCGACATCAAGGTGTATGCCGACCACGCGTTCATCGTCGCCGACGGCGCCGGCGACCACGGGATGCAAGTCTTCGACCTGCGGCGGCTGCGTGCCGTTGCCAATGCCCCCGCCACGTTCGACGAGGACGCGCACTACGACGGCATCGCCTCGGCGCACAACATCGTGATCAACGAGAAGACGGGATTCGCGTACGCGGTCGGGTCGAACGGCGGCGGTGAGACGTGCGGCGGCGGGTTGCACATGATCGACGTCCGCACGCCGGCCCAGCCCGCGTTCGCCGGTTGTTTTGCCGATACGACCACGGGCCGTGCCAGCACGGGCTACTCCCACGACGCAATGTGTGTCGTGTACGAAGGTCCCGACACCGAACACGTCGGCAAGGAGATCTGCCTGGGATCGAACGAGACCGCGCTCTCGATTGCCGACGTCTCGGACAAGGCGCACCCTATGCAACTCGCGAGCGCCACGTATCCAAACGTGGGGTACGCCCACCAGGGATGGCTCACCGACGATCACCGGTACTTCTACATGGACGACGAGGGAGACGAGTCGGCGTCCGTGCAGGCCGGGCAGCCCATGCCGGGAACCCGGACGCTCATTTGGGATCTCGAGGATCTGGACGACCCCATCATGGTCAAGGAGCACTTCGGCGAGACGTTCACGATCGACCACAACCTGTACATCAAGGGCGACCTGATGTACCAGTCGAACTACGTGAGCGGGCTCCGGATCCTGGACATCAGCGACCGTCAGAACCCGCACGAGGTGGGATTCCTCGACACCGTGCCGTGGAGCGAGGAGGTCGAGTTCGACGGGTCGTGGAGCAACTACCCGTTCTTCGAGAGCGGGACCATCGTCGTCTCGAGCGGGCAGGAAGGCGTGTTCTTCGCCAAGTACACGCCGCAGCAGCTGGTACCCTAACTGCAGTAAGAAGTAACAAGTGAGGAGTGAGGAGTCCCTGCTCCGCCCCAACCGTTGCCGAGGTGCGCGACGGGGGGGAGGTGGGCGGGGGCTTCCTCACTCCTTACTCCTCACTTCTTACTGCAATACCGCGGTTCTCAGTTGCGCGACGGGAAAATCCCCTGTAGAGCGATGATGTAGTGCATGCATGCCGGTTCGTCGCCCCGGGTGTCGGGGAGCGCGAACGTGGTCTGGCCGTCTCCGCCGTACGTGGTTCCCAGGATCGCGAACAGCGCCTGGTTCTGGGCGACCTGCAGCAACTGACCCTCGGCGAACGCCCAGCCGCGCGGTGCGAAGTTGCCCGCGAACAGGATCACTTCTCCGAGGTACGGTTCGATGCCGGCGACCGCCGCCGCCGTGGCGGGCGGGACCGTGTTGGAGACCGTGACCGCGATCCCCTTCGAGCGAGAGGCGCCGGCACTCGCGGGGACCGCGCCGCCCGCTCGCTCCGCGCACAACGGTGGGCCCGGCGGCCCCTGTGGACCCGGAGGGCCTTGGGGACCGGGAGGGCCCTGACAGGCGATGAGGGACAGTGACATCGCGAGTGGCGCAAGGAGGCGGGTGCGGCGGTCCGGTTTCATCTTGGGCTCCGGCTTGAGGGGCAGTAAACAAGTAAGAAGTAAGGAGTAAGAAGTGAGAAGGCCCCTCCTCCCGCCACCCCGTCGCGTTGACTGGTGCGACATGGGGAGAGGTCTTCTCTCACTTCTTACTCCTTACTTCTTACTGCGATTCTGCCGCTTCGAGACGTACCGGGCACACCTTCAGCTCGGCGGTGTGGGTGACGGGGTCGTAGCCCGATCCGGTCAGAGCGTTCACGGGCACGTCGGCGAAGCTGAAGCTGGCGAACACGGTTCCTCGCGGCGAGCGGACCGTTCCCTTCACCTTGATGAGCACGCAGCCGCGAGGGCTCGTCATCCGCGCCCACCCGCCGTCCTGGAGCCCCCAGCGGGCGACGTCGTCGGGGTGCACCTCGAGCGACTCTTCCGAGAGCAAGTAGTCGATGCCCTGCGCGCGTCCGGTCTGCGTTCGTGTGTGATACGACGCGAGGCGCCGCCCCGTGGTGAGCCAGACCGGGTAATCCTCGCTCACCGTTTCGGCCGGATCGCGGTAGTTCACGAGATTGAAGATCCCGCGGCCGTTCAGGAACCGCTCTTCGTGCAGCCGCGGCGTTCCCGGATGACCCTTTTCCGGCACCGGCCACTGGTACTCACCGTGCTCGATCCGGTCCCAATCCAGGCCGTGGTAGATGGGCGAGACGTCGCACAGTTCGTTGAAGACCTCTTGGGCGGACGCGAACTCGAAGCCGGGGACCCGGAGGCGCTTGGCGATCTGGCTCACGATCCACCAATCCGGCTTGGCCTCACCCGGCGGGGGCACGGCGGCACGGAGACGCTGTACCCGGCGCTCGGTGTTGGCCTGGACGCCGTCCGTCTCGCCCCATGCCGTGGCGGGGAACACCACGTGGGCCAGCTGCGCGGTCTCCGTGAGGAAAATGTCGATCACCACCAGGTGGTCGAGGCTGCGGAGCGCATGCTCGCAGTGTTGCCGGTTGGGATCGGAGACGACGGTGTTCTCGCCGTCGATGATCATCGCCCGGATCTGGTCCCCGCACAGCTCGAGGGCGGTGACTTTGGTGATGCCCTTCTCGATGTCGATCTCGCGGCCGTAGAGCCGCTTGAACTTCGCTTGATGCTCGGGGTTGGTGACGGCCTGGAAGCCCGGGTAGTTGTTCGGGAGTGCGCCCGCGTCGCCCGCGCCCTGGATGTTGTTCTGTCCCCGCATGGGGTTGATGCCGGTCCCCTCGCGCCCGATGTGCCCAGTCATGAGCGCAAGGTTGCACAGGCTCTGGACGTTGTCCACGCCGCAGATGTGCTCCGTGATGCCGAGCGTGTAGTAGATGGCGCCGCGGTCGGCCTTCGCGTACCAGAGTGCCGCCGTCTCGATGTCTGCGGCCGGACACTCCGTGATCTCCGCGGCCCACTCCGGCGGAAACTGCTTGACGTGCTCCAGGAACTTCTCGCCCTCGACCGTCCGGTCCGCCATGAACCGCTCGTTGACCAGTCCCTCGCGGGCGATGACGTGCGCCATCGCCAGGAGTAATGCGGCGTCGGACCCCACCCGGATGGGCAGATAGAGGTCCGACAGGTCGGCGAGACCGATGCGGCGTGGATCCGCGACGATCATCTTCGCCCCCCGGGCCAGCGCCCGCTTGATGCGAGTCGCCGCCACCGGGTGGCATTCGGTCATGTTGGTGCCGATACAGAAGAAGACGTCGGGCTTGTCCATGTCGGCCAGTGGGTTCGACATGGCGCCGCGTCCGATCGAGGCCGCCAGACCGGCGACCGTGGGAGCGTGTCAGGCACGGCTACAGTTGTCGATCTGATTGGTGCCGAACCCCGCCCGGATGAACTTCTGCATCGCGTACGCCGCCTCGCTCGGCGCCCGTCCCGACGCGATGCCGTATACGCTGTAGGGGCCGTGATCCTGGAGCGCGCGCCGGAATCCGTCGGCCGCGCGGTTGAGTGCCGTGTCCCAGTCCGTCTCGTGCAGCTCGCCGTCGTCGCCGCGCACGAGCGGCATGGCCAACCGGTCGGGGTGCTGCACGAAGTCGTACGCGAACTGACCCTTTACACACAGCGCGCCGTGGTTGGCGGGACCGTCCATGGCGGGCTGCACGCCCACCAGCTGGTCGCCCCTGGTCATCAGGTCGACCGAGCAGCCCACGCCGCAGTACGGGCAGATGGTGCGGGTCTTCCGGGTCTCCCCGGGGACGTCCGCGTGGCGCATCGCCTTCCTGTCGGCCAACGCGCCGGTGGGGCACGTCTGCACGCACTGGCCGCAGAACGTGCACGCCGATTCCTTGAGCAGCCCTTCGAATTCCGTCGTGATCTGCGTGTGGAACCCCCGGTTCATCACGCTGATCGCGTAGTCGCCCTCCTGCTCGGCGCACACGCGCACGCAGCGGTAGCAGGAGATGCACAGATCGTAGTCGCGCAGGATGAACGGGTTGGTGTCGTCGGGACGGCTCGTGCCCGACCGTGCGCCGGCGAACCGGCCGGTGCGCGCCCCGTAGCGGTGCACCAGGCTTGCCAGCTCCTGAGAGGCGTACCCGCGGAGCGGATCGACCTCCAGCTCGCGGTTCTCGGACACGACCATCTCGAGCAGCGTCTTGCGATAGCCGTCGATCGCGTCCGTACGTGTCCGCACCACCATGCCGGGCGCCGCCCGCGCGGTGCACGACGCCACGGGCGCGCGCTGCCCTTCGACCTCGACGACGCACAACCGGCATCCACCGAACGGCTCCAGGCGGGAATCGTAGCAAAGGGTGGGGATCTCTTTCCGCTGCCGGCGGGCGACCTCGTAGATGGTCTCGCCGTCGGTGAAGGAAACCTCCACGCCGTCGAGGGTCATCGTGCCGCTCGTGACGTCGCCAGGGCTGGAGATCATTGGTGTCCTCCGTTGGGGCGGCTCGGAGCGCCGGGCTTTCCACCGCCCACGGCCGACCGCCGACTGCCGACTGCCGACTGCCTGCCATCCCGAACGTGCTCCGCAACCCCTTCCGGAAAGTACTTCATCAGACTCTCCGTGATGAGGGGCGCGGCGATGCCGAGCCCGCAGGCGCTGACGGCTTTCATCGTGCGGCCGATGTCGCTCACCTCGTCGATCCATGCCGCTACGTCGCGCGGCCCCGCTTCCCCGGCGAGCCGCTCCGTGAGCCGCTGCGTGCCGATCCGACACGGAAAGCACTTGCCGCACGACTCCTCGGCGAAGAACGCCATTGCGTCCCTCGCTACCGCGACCATGTCCCGGGTGTCGTCGAACACCATGATCCCGCCGGCGCCGAGAAACGAACCCCTGGACCGGATGCTCGGCTCGTCGAGCGTGACGTGCACATCATCGCCCGCGAGAAACCCACCCGAAAGCCCGGCCATCGTCACCGCCTGAACGCTGCGGCCGTCGCCGGGACCGCCGGCCCATTCGTGCAGCAGCGTCGGGAGCGGGAGCCCGAGTGGGATCTCATAGTTGCCCGGCCGGCGGACGTCGCCCGATAGGCTGACGACCTTCGTGCCCGCGTGGCCGTTCAGCCCCAGGCCGCGATACCACTCCGCCCCACGCCGCACGATAGGCGCGACCGACGCCAGCGTCTCCACGTTGTTGACGACGGTCGGGAGGTTCTCGAATCCGTGCGTCACCGGGAAAGGCGGGCGGTTGCGCGGGAACGGGTGTTTGCCTTCGAGGCTGTTCAGCAGCGAGCCTTCCTCGCCACAGATGTACGCGCCGGCGCCGCGGCGAACGTGGAGGTGAAACGTGAAATCGCCACCCAAGACATGCTCGCCGAGGAAGCCGGCCCGGCCCGCTTCGCCAATGGCGCGCTCGATGATCCGAAGCGTGTCGGGGTACTCGTAGCGCAGGTAGATGAATCCTCGACCCGCGCCTACCGCGTAGCCGGCGAGGATCATGCCCTCGATCACCGCGTGTGGATCGTGGTCGAGCAACGCCCGATCCTTGAAGCATCCCGGCTCCCCCTCGTCCGCGTTGCACACGATGGTCTTCGGCGTCCCGGAGGCATCCGCCACCGCCTGCCACTTTCGACCCGTGGGAAACCCCGCCCCGCCGCGGCCGGCCAGGCCACTGGCCGTCATCACCGCGATCACGCCCGCGGGCGACATCTCGCCGACAGCGCGCGCCAGCGCCTCGTACCCTCCCGTGGCGCGGTAGCCCTCCAGGCCCGCGCGGCCCGGCTCCCGAATGGAGGCGAACACGCACTCCTCCACCCCGGCCGGATGCGGTGGCGGCAGGGGCGAGGGGCGTGGCGCAAGTCCCCTGGCGTTCGTTCCGACCAGCAGCTCGCCGCCCCTGAGCACCGGGATGGGCTGGTCGCATCGCCCCGCGCACGGCATCGCCGTGGCGCCGTCCTCCTCGAGGA
>Ga0302046_10000293_pt1 | contig 52859 bp, 52 predicted proteins | sample RVTome_11_FD_200261 | JGI IMG/M metagenome (GOLD analysis project Ga0302046, IMG submission 200261) | Soil microbial communities from uranium-contaminated site in the Upper Colorado River Basin, Wyoming, United States - RVT147D111 (version 2) ...
ACCTCGGCCACCGGCGGTCACGGGACTTCGACTTCTTCCGGGCCGCCCCGTTCCTCCCGCAGGACCTCCTGCCCCGGCTCAGGCCGGCCGGGGACCTGAGCGTTCTCCAGGAAGCCGCCGGAACGCTGACCGTCGCGCTGCGTGGGGTCCCCACCAGCTTCTTCCACTACGATTACCCACTCCTCCGCCCTCTCCGCGAGTCCCCGTGGAGCCTGGCCGTGGCCGATCCCCATGACATCGCCGCGATGAAGCTCGCGGCACTGGCCGGACGCGGCTCCCGGAGGGACTTCGTGGACCTGTACGTCTACTCGCGGCAGGTCGCGCCGCTCGAAGAGATTTTCGCCGCATTCCGCGAGAAGTACCGGGGGCTCAGCGTGGACCCCTATCATCTGGTGCGGAGTCTGGCCTTCTTCGACGATGCCGAAGTAGAGGCGATGCCGGAGGTCCTCATCGGCGTCGAGTGGGACCACGTCAAGGCCTTCTTCCGTGCCGAGGCGGCGCGGCTCTTCCGCGATCTGCCCTCGTGATCAACTGCTCCGGCGAGAACAGGTCGTGACCGGCCGGAGCGGCATGGCCCGCGGAGACGATGCGCTCGAGCCGGAAGTGCGGGCTCTCCAGCAAGGTCTCGAGCAGCTCGTCGGAGAGGACGTCGGGGATCGTGGCGAAGAGATTCCGTATCGTCATTCCGGCTGCCTCATCCCTGCCTCATCCGCGCGAGGAGGTCCTGGAAGAGCCTGGCCAGACGCTCCCGCTGCTCTTCCCTCACCTGGACGAACTCGAGACCCACCCGCTTCGGCCCCGTCGAGCGGACCACCGTGACATCCACCGAGACCTCGGCATCCTCCCCGGCCGCCTTGAACCGGAGCTGGACGGCCTCGCCGGCGGGAATGGCGGTGTCGGTCTCGAGCGTGCAGCCGGCGACGGAGAGATCGGTGACGACACCGTCGGCGTGCCGGTCGTGCCAGAGGAAGGCGGCGGGCATCCGGATGGGGATGCGCTCGTACTTCCGCCGGTCGGGCTTGACGTAGCGGACGCCCCACTGCATGGCCCGGAAACGGTGCCGGCAGAGCTGGCATCGGAAGGGATAGATGTAAGCCACGGAGAGGAGCCGCTCGAGGAAGCTGCGCCGCGACGAGCGGTGCACGAAATCCGCGCCGCAGCGGGGACAGGCGGGCGTGCCCGTCGCTCGGGCCTCCGGCGGCGGTCCGAGGCCGGACACGGCCGGAGGCCGCTACCAGCCGATCGCGTGCGCCCCCCGACGGGGATCGGCCCCCGCCCTGAGGGTGCCGTCCGCGTCGACGACGATGGCGCAGACGGCGCCCGCGCGCCAGTCCCAGCCGGGCCCCTCGTTCACGAGGTGGCCGAGCTCGGTGAGCGCGCGCCGGGTCTCCGCCGGCACGCGGCCCTCGGCATTGAGCACACCGGGAGAGTGCAGGTGAGGCCAGAAGGAGTCGGGGAAGCTGCGCGTCGCCACCCGGGGTGCCTCCACGGCCTGTTGGGGCTCCATTCCGTGAGCCACGAGGTTGAGGAACACCTGGAGCATGGCCTGCTGCTGGACGTCGCCACCCGGCGTGCCGAAGGGCATGAAGAGCCGGCCGTCCTTGAAGGCCATGGCGGGGGCGGGCGTGAGCCGCGGGCGCTTGCCGGGCGCCACCACGCTCGCATGGCCCTCGGTCAGCCAGCCCTGCGAGCCGCGCGGCGAAACCACGCAGCCGACGCCGGGGACGATGGGCGAGTCCACCGATGGGTCGCTCGGCGTCGCGGAGAAGCCATTGCCCTCGGCGTCCACCACGGCCACGTAGGCCGTGTCCAGGCCGCCGCGCACATCCTTCTCCGGTCGGGCGGGGGCCGTCGCGGCGCCCTTCCCCACCGCCGCCATGGCATCGGGATCTCCCGGCGGCGGCATGTCGGGCCAGGCGCGGTCTTCCAGGATCAGCGAGCGCCGCAGCGCCGCGTACTCCTTCGAGAGGAGTCCGTCGGCCGGCACCTTCACATGGCGCGGATCGCCGTAGTAGGCCTCGCGGTCGGCGAAGGCGAGCTTCAAGGCCTCGATGAGGATGTGGAGGCCGCCGGGCGAATTGTGGCCCAGGGCGCCGAGATCGTGGGGTTCGAGCAGGTTGAGCGCCTGGAGGAGCACGGGGCCCTGGCACCAGAACCCGCAGGCCGCCACCTCGTATTCGCGGAAGGCGGTGCGGAGGGCTGGCGCAACCTCGACCTCGAAGTCGGCGAGGTCCTCGGCGGTGAGGAGGCCGCCCTCGCGCGCGTGGAACTCGGTGATGCGCCGGGCGATCTCGCCCTTGTAGAAGACATCGCGCGCGGCCCGGATGGCGGCCGCCCGCCCCCGGGCGAGCGCTTTCTTCTCGGCCGCCGCCATGAGCTTGATGGTCTGGGCCAGCTCCGCCTGGACGAAGCGGAAGCCGGGCGCCGGGGGCTCGCCGCCGGGAAGATAGATCGGCACCGAGGTGGGCCAGCGGCGGTAGCTCTCCGCGTTGCGCCGGATGAGGAAAGCCGAGAAGAGCGACAGCGGAAACCCCTGCTCGGCGCACTCCAGCGCGGGCGCGGCGACCTCGCCGAAGCTCATGGTCCCCCAGCGCTCGAGGGCTGCACACCAGGCGCCCGGAGAGGCGGGCACCACGGTGCGGAGCAGGCCGGCCGGGATCTGGCCATCACAGCGAGTGCGGAAGAACTCGGCCGTGGCCTTGCGCGGGTACGGCCCCACCCCCGAGACCTGGAAGGTCTCTCGCGTGCGGGCCATGTGCACGAGGATGGGGGCCACGCCGGCGAAGCTCACCATCTCCGGCTGCACCACGCCGAGCATGAACCCCGCCGCCACGCCGGCGTCCACGGCATTGCCCCCCGCGTTCAGGACTTGCGCGGCGGCCTGGGCCGCCAGCGGGTGGCCGGCCGAGACCATCCACTTCCGGCCCATCACCTGCGCGAGGGGACCGCCACCCGCTGCACCCATCCGCTCCTGGGACTGCGCGGCGTCGAGGCTCATGCGCTGTATGGTAGCATGGGGCCATGGCTTCGAGGCCCGTCATCGGTGTCACCACCTCCATCACCGTCGGTAAGGCTCCCGAGGGGGCTTATGTCAACTCCGCCTACCTCGGCTCGGTACAGCAGGCAGGAGGTGTTCCACTTCCCTTGCCGCCCCAGCTCAGCGGGACCGCGCTCGAGAGCCTCATGAGCCGGGTCGACGGCCTGCTCCTGACGGGAGGCGGTGACGTCGACCCCGCGCTCTTCGGCGAGGCGCCTCATCCCACGGTGCACGAGGTGGCGCCCGCCCGTGACAGCCTGGAGATGTCGGCCATCCGGCTGGGGCTCGAGCGGTCCCTCCCGATCCTGGCCATCTGTCGCGGCATCCAGGTCCTCAACGTGGCGCTGGGCGGCAGCCTCTACCAGGACGTGGGCAGCGACCCGGGCACCCAGCTCCGCCACAGCCAGGGGGAGCCGCGGGATCACCCCACGCACAAGGTGAAGCTCGTGCCGGGCAGCCGGCTGGCGCGCGTGCTCGGGGCCGACGAGGTCGAGGTCAACAGCATGCATCACCAGGCCGTGAAGGACGTGGCGCCAGGCCTGGTGGCGGTGGGCTGGGCGCCCGATCAGGTCATCGAGGCGGTGGAGTCGGAGGATGCCGCGCGCTTCGTCCTGGCCGTCCAGTGGCATCCGGAGGAGCTGGTTGGCCACTCGGAGCCCGCCCGGCGCCTCTTCGCGGGTTTCGTCGACGCCGCCCGGAGGTCGCAGGGCACCCCCGCCCCTTGACTCTCCGAGCAGGAGAGGACAGTCTCGGACGTGCCTGCTCGTTCTTGACACGCTCCGCCACCCTGCTAGACTCTGGCCCATCGTCACCGAACCGCGTTCCGGTAGAATCCCGCAGAATCCAGCGCCGCGACGCGCACCAACCACGGAGGTGGGCTCATGCAACGCTGCCTGAAGACCGTCTCGATATGGCTCTCCATCCTGGTGGTGGTCGCCGCCAGCTGGCCCATGTCGGCCGCCGCGCAGGCCAAGTACCCGAGCCGCCCGGTCCAGCTCATCTGTCCGTGGGCGGCGGGCGGCGGCACCGACCGCATCGCGCGCATGGTCGCCACGCTGCTGGAGAAAGAGCTGGGCCAGCCGGTCACCGTGGTGAACCGGACCGGCGGTAGCGGAGCCGTGGGGCACACGGCAGGCGCGACGGCCACGCCCGACGGCCATACCATCACGATCATCACCGTCGAGATCGCCATGATGCACTGGATGGGCTTGACCCAGGTCTCCTACAGGGACTACGCGCCGGTGGCGCTGCTCAACATCGATCCGGCCGGCGTGCAGGTGGCGGCCGGCTCGGAGTGGAGGACGCTCAAGCAGCTCCTCGACCACGTGAAGGCCAATCCGGGCAAGGCCAAGGCCTCCGGCACCGGCAAGGGCGGCATCTGGGACCTGGCCCGGGCGGGGATGCTCAAGTCCGCGGGCATCCCGATCGGCGCCATGCCGTGGGTGCCCAGCACCGGCGCCGCCACCGGGCTGCAGGAGCTGGTGGCCGGCGGAGTCCAGGTGGTGACGGCGAGCCTGGTGGAGGGAAGGCCATTGATCGACGCCGGCAAGGTCCGGCCGCTCGCCCACATGGCGGACAAGCGGGACCCGGCCTTCCCGGACGTGCCGACGCTGAAGGAGCTCGGGATCAGCTGGACCATGGGGGCCTGGCGCGGGATCGCGCTGCCCAAGGGCGCCTCCCCCGAGATCGTGGCCGCGCTCGAGAAGTCACTGGACAAGGTGGTCAGGAGCAAGGAGTTCACCGACTTCATGAGCGCGGCGCCCTTCGGCATCCTCTGGAAGCCTTCCAAGGAGTTCGCGCCATTCCTGGCCGAGCAGGACCAGACCATGGGCGCGCTGATGAAGGAGGCCGGGCTCACCAAGTAGCTGCCGCGCCTCCGCCCGATGAAGATCAGCGACACGCTGGTGGGCGCCGGCTTCGTCACGGCCGGCGCCCTCATCTTCGCCGGCACGCTCGGCTACCCTCCCCTCGATGACGGGCAACCCGGCCCGTCCTTGTTCCCCCGCCTGGTGGCGGTGCTGATGGCAAGCTTCGGCGCGGTCCTCGGCGCCAAGGGCTTTCGCGCGAGCGACGTCACGGAGGCGCTGAACTGGCGGGCCCTCCACCGGAGCACGGGCTTCGTCAACGCCCTCTTCGTGTTGGCCGGCGTCCTCGCCTACATCCTGCTGGTCGAGCGCCTGGGCTTCCTCATCACGGGCGCGCTGGTGATCTTCATCCTCATGTGGCGCCTCCGGGTGCGCTGGCCCCGGGCGCTGGTGATCGCGGTCGTCTTCAACGCCCTCGTCCACCTGCTCTTCGCCAAGATCCTCCGCGTCCCCCTGCCCCTCGGCCTCCTGTGGTGGTGAGCCGCTGATGGACCACTTCCTGGGCGCCCTGGCGCTATTCGGGAGCGTGAAGCTCTGGCTCGTCATCGTCGTCTGCAGCATCTACGGCCTCTTCGTCGGAGCCGTCCCCGGCCTCACCGCCACCATGGCGGCGGCGCTGCTGGTGCCGTTCACCTTCTTCATGGACCCGCTATCGGCCCTCGTCGCCATCGTGACCATGTCCGCGATGGCCATCTTCGCCGGCGACATCCCCGCCGCGCTGGTCCGGATCCCGGGCACGCCCTCCTCCGCCGCCTACACGAACGATTCCTACGAGCTGACCAAGCAGGGCAAGGCCGAGCTGGTACTCGGGGTGGACCTGGTCACGTCCGCCATCGGCGGCCTGATGGGCGCGGTGATCCTCATGCTCGCCGCCCCGTTCCTGGCCGAGGTCGCCCTGCGCTTCACGTCCTTCGAGTATTTCTGGCTGGCCGCATTGGGGCTCTCGGCCACCGTGATGATCGCCAGCGAGTCACCGGTCAAGGGTGGGCTCGCGCTCCTGGTGGGGCTCTTCTTCTCCACGGTGGGCGTGGACATCACCCTGGGCTACCCCCGCTTCACCTTCGGGAGCACCGAGCTGCTGAACGGCGTGGACTTCATCCCGGCCATGATCGGTCTCTTCGGGGTGTCCGAGGTGCTCCGGAACATGGCCGGCGCCCACCTCAGGTTCCGGGCGGCCGCCGTCAAGGCCGAGGGCATCTTTCGCGGGCTGGCGGAAACCCTCTGGCGCTACAAGGTCAACATGGGGCGGGCGGGGCTCATCGGGGTATTCATCGGCATCCTGCCGGGGGCGGGCGCCGACATCGCCGCGTGGATCGCCTATGCGGTGTCCCGGCGCTTCTCGAAGGAGCCGGAACAGTACGGCAAGGGCGCCATCGAGCCCATCGTGGACGCCGGCACCGCGAACAACTCGTGCCTGGCGGCGGACTGGGTGCCGGCCCTGGTCTTCGGCATCCCGGGCGATTCCATCACCGCCATCGTGATCGGCATCCTGTTCATGAAGGGGCTCCGGCCGGGGCCGATGATCTTCGAGCAGCAGCCCGAGCTGGTCTACGCGGTCTACGTGTCGTTCATCATCGCCAATATCCTGATGATCCCCTTCGGCTTCCTGGCCATCAAGGCCAGCGGGATCATGCTCAAGGTCCCGCGCAACATCCTCATGCCGGCCATCCTGATGTTCTGCATCGTGGGGTCCTTCGCCATCAACAACAGCCTCTTCGACGTGGGCCTCATGCTGGCCATGGGGATCCTGGGCTACTTCTTCGAGGCCAACGGCATCCCGGTGGCACCCATCGTCCTCGGCATGGTGCTGGGGCCCATTCTCGAGCAGAACTTCATGGTGAGCATGATCAAGACCGACTGGGACCTGACCCAGTTCGTCACGCGCCCCGGCGCCGCCATCCTGGGCGTGCTGACGATCCTGATCTGGTTCGTCCCCCTCTACCCGCTGCTCCTCCGGCGACCGGGAGGAGCCCCGGCCTCGCCCTGACGGGGCGCTTCGAGTTTGCGTATCCTGAGTGGAGTGCCCTCGGCGGCAGTGCCGGCTCGCCCGGGGGGTCGTTGCGAGAGAGCCAGAAAGGAGCAAGCCATGCCGGACAAGACCTACAAGCTGATCGAGCTGGTGGGAGTCTCCGAGAGCTCCGTCGACGATGCGATCCGGAACGCGGTCAAGCGCGCCTCCCGGAGCCTGAAGGGGCTGGACTGGTTCCAGGTCACCGAGCTGCGAGGGCTCGTCAAGGAGGGCACGGTGAGCCAGTTCCAGGTCTCGCTCAAGGTCGGCTTCCGGATCCTCGACGAGGCCGAGATGAAGCGTGATTGACTCCGGCGCTCGCCGCCGGGAGATCTTCGCCTATGCGGGCCGGTCCTACACCCACCACAACGGGGGCTGGTTTCACTCGCCGGGGTACAACGGGCCCTGGCACTCCATCGCCGTCCACCATGTCCCTCGACCGGTGCTCGGGGTGCCTGCGGCCCACCACAAGGTCCCGCGGGGGCACTGGAGCGGCCCGCCGTCATGGGCCGGGCGGGCCGGCATGGGCTGGACACGGCAGGTGGCACAAGCCCAAGTGGAAGCACGGCAACTGAGCCGGCGGGATACCCCGCCGCGCTCCTGGCCCGGCCCTCTCTTCCACGGGGGGGCTTCCGAGCTCTTCGCCCGCCGAGGGCCTGAGGGCCAGGGCAATGGACTACGAGAGTAATGTCCATCGCGAGGGGCCGCCCGGCGCCGGGTCCTCGCTGACCCGTCCCTCCTTCTTCAGCTTGCGCAGGTGCGAGTGCACCGACATGCCGGCGGCGGCGTGGAGCGCCGTCGGCACGTCGGTATAGATGACTTTCACCATCCCGGGGATGGTGCCGGCGCCGTTGCCGAGGGCCTCCAGGATCTGCCGCTCGCGCAGCATGCGGTGCTCCAGGTACTCCTGGATCCTGGCGGGGGCGTCCTCGATGACCGGGCCGTGGGCGGGGTAGATCCGTCCCACGTCGAGGCCCTGGACGCGGCGCAGCGAGTCCATGTACTCCCCCAGGTCGCCGTCATCGTCCGGGATCACCGTGGTGGAGCCGCCCAGGATCAGGTCGCCCGTGAAGAGCGCGCGCTCGTCGGGCAGGTAGAAGCAGAGGTGGTCGGAGGCGTGCCCGGGCGTGTGCAGCGGGACCAGCGTGACCCCTTCGCCGGCCACCGCCTCACCGTCCCGAAGATCGACCATCCCCTCGGGCAGCCCGGCATCCTTGAAGATCATCTTGGAGACGGCGATTCCGGGGAACCGCTCTCTGACGTGCGCCATGCCGCCCATGTGGTCGCGATGCCGGTGGGTGAGGATCACGCGGGCCGGACGCGGCCACCCACGCTGTCTGAGATAGTCCTCCAGCAGGGCCATGTAGCCGGGCATCCCCGCTCCGGTGTCGATGAGGATGGGCTCCCGGCGGCCCACCAGATAGGTGTTCGTGCCAGGCCCGGTCATCATCCCGGGGTTCAGCCCCAGGACCCGGCCTACCAGATCGCTGGGGGTCGCCGTCCTGGGAAACTCGGGATCGATCCAGCTCATGTCCCTCCCCTTCTCAGGCCACGCCCAGATATCGCCGCTTCACCTCCTCGGCGGCCTCGAGGCTCGCGGGCGTCCCTTCGTAGACGATCTGGCCCTTGCTCATCACGTACACCCGGTCGGCCACCCGGAGCGCCAGGTGGTAGTTCTGCTCCACGAGCAGGATGGACAGGCGCTCGCTCCGGAGCGCTTTCAGGATACGCCCGATCTCCCGGACGATGATGGGCGCCAGGCCCTCGGAGGGCTCGTCCAGGAGCAGCAGGCGGCCGTTGGTCAGCAGCGCCCGGCCGATGGCCAGCATCTGCTGCTCCCCACCGGAGAGGGTCCCCCCCGACTGGTCGGCTCGCTCACGAAGGCGCGGGAACAGATCGAGCACCCGCTCGAGGGTCCAGGCGTCCTGGCGGGCGCCGAGGAGGAGGTTCTCCCGCACGCTCAGCGGGGCGAAGATGCGTCGCCCCTGGGGAACCAGGGCCAGCCCCCGGCGAGCGATGCGGTAAGCCGGCCAGCGGTGGATGGCCTCGTTGTCGAAGAGGATGCGCCCCTCGCGAGGCGGGGTGAACCCCACGATGCTGCGGATCATGGTGGTCTTGCCCGCTCCGTTGCGCCCGAGCAGCGCCACCGCCTCCCCCGGCGCCACCTGCAGCGATACCCCGTGCAGGATATGGCTCTTCCCGTAGTAGGTGTGGATCCCGTCGACTTCCAGCATGGCCTTCAGGCGCTACCCAGGTACACCTCGTACACTCTCGGGTCGGCCTTCACCTCTTCGAAGTTGCCCTCGCTCAGCACCTCCCCGTAATGGAGCACCGTGACGCGGTCGGCAAGCGATGAGACGACATCCATGTCGTGCTCGATGATGAGCAGGGTCACCTCGCGGGGCAAGGCCTCCAGCATCCGCGTCATCCGCTGGGTCTCCTCGGGCGACATCCCGGCCGTGGGCTCGTCGAGCAGCAGGAGCTTGGGCGAGGTCGCCAGCGCGACGCCGACCTCGAGCTGGCGTTGCTCGCCGTAGGACAGGTGCTCCACCACCTCGGCCAGGCGGTCACCGAGGTCCACCGCCTCCGCCACCTGGCGCGCCTTCTCGAGCGGCGGGCGGAGCCGCTCGACGTTACCGAGAAGGTTGTAGCTCCCGTGGCCGTCGGCGGCCGCCGCCAGCCGCAGGTTCTCGAGGACAGTCAGCCCGGGAAAGAGATTCGTCCGCTGGAAGGAGCGCGAGATGCCGCGGCGGGCCACCGCGTGGGGGGGGAGCCCCGCCAGTGAGTGTCCATCGAACAGGATGCGGCCGGCGCTCGGGGCAAGCTGACCGGTGACGAGGTTGAAGAGGGTGGTCTTGCCGGCGCCGTTGGGCCCGATGATGGCGCGCCGCTCGCGCGGCGCCACCGCCAGCGACACGCCGTTGAGCGCGCTGAGGGCGCCGAAGTAGCGGCTGAGCCGCTCGACCACGAGCACGGGCGCGGGGCCCGTCACGCCCGGAGCCCCACGCGACCGCGGAGCGCTCCGACGATCCCACCCGGCGCGAAGAGGACGAGCAGGACGAACGTCAGTCCGAGGATGGCCATCCACCGCTCCGTGTAGGTGCTGACCAGGCTCTGGAGCAGGATGAACGCGGCGGAGCCGAGCATGGCACCGCCCAGGGTCCCGGTTCCGCCGATGATGACCATGAGCAGAGCCTCGCCCGAGGTGGTCCACAGGAAGGCGTCCGGCGCGATCGACCCGTTGAGCTGCGTGTAGAGCGAGCCGGCCACGCCGGCGATGGTCCCGGCAATGACGAAGGCGAGCAGCTTGTAGCGGTTCACCGGGTAGCCCACCGCCTCCATGCGGGCCTCGTTCTCGTGGATGCCGCGGAGGACATGGCCGAAGGGCGAGCGGACGATGCGCCAGAGCGTCAGCGCGGCCAGCGCCGCGAGCACGAGGAGGTACACGTGGAAGCCGGCCGGACGGGCCAGGTCCACGCCGAACAGGGACGTCCGCGGGACGCCGAAGATGCCGTCCTCGGCCCCGAGCCATGCCACCTGGAACGTGTAGGCGTAGAACATCTGGGAGAACGCCAGCGTGAGGATGATGAAGTACACCCCGCTGACCCGGATCGAGAAGAACCCGATGACGAGGGCGGCGAGGCCGGCGGCCAGGGCGGGGAGCACGAGGGCGGACAGCACGCCCGGATAGACCTTGAGCGCCAGCGCCGCCACGTAACCCCCGATGCCGAAGAAGGCGGAGTGGCCGAAGGACACCATTCCCGCGTACCCCATCAGGAGATCGAGGCTCATGGCGAAGATTCCCCAGATCAGGACCTCGTGCAGGAGCTTGACCGGGTAGTTGCCAAAGAAGGCGGGAAAGACGGCGACCGCGAGGGCGATGGCCAGGAAGGCGAGGGCGTGCCGGATCACTTCAGGGGCCGGCCGAACAGGCCCTGCGGCCGGAGGAGCACGACCAGAGCCGTGACCACGTAGATGATGAGCATGGCGGCCTCGGGAAACCACGCCTTCCCGAAGGTCTCGGCCTGCCCGATGACGAGGCTTCCCGCCAGGGACCCCTTCAGGCTGCCCAGCCCCCCCACGACCACCACGATGAGGGCCGGGATCAGGATGCTGGCGCCCATGGCGGGATAGGCCGACTGGATCGGTCCCGCGATGACGCCGGAGAGCCCGGCCAGGGCCGCGCCGAAGGCGAACACACCGGTGAAGGCCCGGTCGATGTTGATGCCGAGTCCGGCCGTCATCTCCGCGTCGAATACGCCGGCCCGGACGATGGCGCCCAGCCGCGTCCGCTCGATCAGGAACCACAGCGCCACCGCCATGGCGAGGCCGAAGCCGATGACGAACAGCCGATAGGAGGGCACGGTGGCGCCGAAGAGGGTCACCGACCCGGAGAAGAGGTCGGGAGCCGGGATCGAACGGATCCTCCCGCCCCAGATCCACTTGACCAAGTCCTCGAAGAGATAGATGAAGCCGAAGGTGAGGAGCACCTGGTCCAGCGGGGAACGGTGGTAGAGGGGGCGGAGACAGCTCCGCTCGATGAGCGCCCCGATCAGGGCCAGGACCACCGGAGCGGCCACCAGGGCCAGCCAGAAGTTCCCGGTGGCGGCGATGAGGGCGAGGCCGCTGTAGGCGCCGAGCATGTAGAAGGAGCCATGGGCCAGGTTGACCACGTCGAGCATGCCGAAGACGAGGGTGAGCCCCACCGAGAGGAGGAAGAGCAGGACGCCGTAGGCCAGGCCGTTGAGGGCCTGGCCAAACAAGTCGGGGACGAAGGACACTGGCGGGAACAGCGAGGCGGGGCCCGACCGGGACTCGGCCCGGCCCCGCCAGCAAGCTCCGTTACACCGGCAGGGTGCAGCCGGTTCCGGGGTCACGCACGTCGGCGATCCGATCGATCACCACGTTGTTGAGACCGCCGGCGACCTCCTTCACCTCACGCACGTAGATGAACGGCTGGATCACGTTCTGGCTCTTCGGGTCGAAGCGGAAGCGGCCGCGCGGGCTGTCGAACTCAACCTTGGCGATGGCGTCGAGGAGCTTCATCTTGTCCTGGGTGTTGCCGTTGACGGCCTTGAGCGCGCGGACGATGACCTCGGCCGTGTCGTAGCCCTGTACGGCGAAGCCATCCGTCGACTTGTTGTACTTCTCCTTGAACTCCTTGACGAAGCGCTGGTTCACGGGGTTGTCGAGCAGCGGCGTGTAGAAGTGGCCGGTAATCACACCGAGGGCCGATTGCCCCTGGGCCGGCAGCACGTCCGGCTCGGTGAGGAAGCCGGCCCCGGTGAGCTTGACCGACTGCTTCAGCCCGAACTGGTCGAACTGCTTGACGAAGTTCACCGCGTCAGACCCGGAGAAAAACGCAAACACTGCCTTCGCCCCCGACTGCTTGATCTTGGTGATGTACGGGGCGTAGTCGGTCTCGCCCAGCTTCGGGTAGTCCTCGGCGATCACCTTGCCGCCGGCCGGCAGGAACGTCTCGCGGAAGGCGGCCATCATGTCCTTGCCGGCCTGGTAGTTCGGGGCGACCTGGAACACCTCCTTCGAGACGTTCTTGGCCACCCACCCGCCCATGGGCTGGCAGGGTTGCCAGTTCGAGAAGGAGGAGCGGAAGATCCAGCGCGAGCACCGCTCGCGGCTGATCTGGTCGGCGCCGGCGTTGGAGACGATCAGGATCGTCTTCGAGTTGTGCACCTTGTCGCGGATGCCGGCCAGCACGCCGCTGTGCACCGGCCCGGTGAGGATGTCCACCTTGTCCGAGTCGATCAGCTTGTCGGCCTTGCGGATGCCCACCGGAGGCTTGGCCTCGCTGTCCTCCTTGGTCAGCTCGATCTTGCGGCCGGCGACGGCCCAGTTCTCGCGGGCGAAGACCAGCTCCATCGCCTGTGTGATGCTCTCGCCGAGCACGGCGTACACGCCCGAGTACGGCAGGAGAATCCCGATCTTGATGGGACCGCCCTGGGCATGAGCCCGCAGCACCCAGGGTCCGACGGCGGCGCTGACGGCCGCCATCGAGGCGGTTCCGAGGAATCTCCGACGCGTCAGTCGATCCATCGTGTCTCCTCCTCCATATCAGCGGCATGAGACGAGCGGGCCGGGGTGCCCTGGGTGGGCCGCCCGCGGGCACCGGCAGCGATGCCGGGGTGCCCGAAGGCCACCCAAGCCTACACCGAAGCTGTTTCTCAATAAACCCCTAAAGTGGCCGAAGCGCTCCCGGGCTTCCCCCGGAGCGCTTCGGCCCAACCTCGCCCCCGCCATGCCCTCGCCTCGGCGACAGCGCCTCGCAACGAGGTGCGGGGGCGGCCTGGAGGCCACCCCCCGCACTTTGACGGCCGACGTGCCGGTCAGTTGGACTGAGAAGGTGCGCCCTGCGGCGCACCTTCGTTTTTCGTGCCGCGTTGAGACGCGGATCTGACGCGGTGGTTGACCTCGAGGAGCCGGAAGCACGTCGATGCCACGGCTTCGCCGGAGCGGCCGGCGGCGGCCACGAACGCCGGCGGGTCACCACCGGCCGAGCAGCGAGACGACGTAGTTGCCGCTTCCGGAGGAGGGGCCGTAGGCATGGACCCGTGAGGTGAAGCGCTGGGCCGACTCCAGCACGGCCCCGAGCAGCATGGCCAGGTGCCGGCCCCCCATCTCGGCCTTGGTGGTCGCGGCGAACTCCGGGAGCCAGCCCCACAGCTTTTCGTACTCGCCGTCGGCCAGGAGCCGCGCGAAGCGGTGGTCCAGCTCCTGATCCTCCGCGCTCGGCCAGCGCTCCGGACCCCGCACCAGCTTGTGGGACACGCTCCCGCTCGCCACGAAGCCCACGCGCTTGTGGCTCTCCCTGGCCACCTGCGCGAGGTAGCGACCCCACGCGAAGCACTCGTCGAGGTCGTTCGAGAGGCAGACGGATACCGGAACCAGGGGCGTCCGCTGGGCGCGGTCCAGATAGCACGCCATGGGCATCACGGTGCCATAGTCCAGCGGGTAGTGGATGTCGTTGGCGAGGATGCACTGGTGGCCATGCGCCTTGCCCCGCGCCACCAGGGCCGCCGCCAGCTCGTAATCGCCAGGGTAGTCGTAGGCGACGCCGTGGATCAGCTCGGGCGCTTCCTGGGCGGTGAGGACGCCCTGGTGGCGCGGGGTGCCGTCCACCACGGTGGGGAAAGTCGAGATCAGGTGGCACGAGTTGATGACGACGACGTCCGCCCGCACCTCGGCCACGTCCCGGCCCTGCTTCACCAGGCCGTCCCGGACGGGGCGGAACACCTCGGAGGCCAGCTTGCCCTCGAAGGCCGCCTCGTAGGTGCAGTAGCGGGGCGTATGTACCGTGAGGAAGGCCCCTGCCAGGATGCCCATGGCGTTCTCCAGACGCGCTACTCTCTCCTCGGGGAGAGAGCCAGGACGATTCATGCCTGTCCTTCGCCTTTCAACCGGGTTGCCACCTCCGGCGGGAATGCCCGCGCCCGGAGCCGGCCGCGCGGCTCGTCGGGCACACCCACCCAGGCCCGCACCTCGAACCCCGTGGCACAGGGCGTCCCTCGCACCGACACCTCGTGCTCCACCCGGAAGGTCCTCTCCCGCACCTCCACCACGGTGGAGCGGATTGTCACCTCGTCGCCGTACCGCACCGGCGCGCCGAAGCGCGCCCCCGACTCGACGATCGGCACCCCGACCACCCGGTGCTTGGGGAACAGCTCGGGCCACGGCAGGCCCAGCGCATCGAATAACGCCTCGGTGGCCAGGTCGAACCACTCGAAGAAGCGCGGGTAGAAGACGATGCCGGCCGGATCGGCCTCGCTCCACCTCACCTTCACCGACCAGACGTGGCTCACCATCACTGGCCGCTCTCGGCGGAGGCCGCGGCCCGCGCCCCCATACCGGTCAAGGAAACGAGCCCGAGCTTATTCGGGGCTACCGCCGGGGGGGCGGGGCCGGACCCCGGCCCCGACGAGCCGGTCCACGATGCCATGGAGCTTGTGACGGCCATCGGCGTGAGCGGCCCACAGCGCTTCGAGGTGCGGGAACTCGGCGAGGTAGCCGAGGCCGTCCTCGGCCGGCTCGGCCATGGCCATCTCCCCGGCCCGGCAGCGCCGGAATCCCTCGGTGGGGTCGATCCAGAACCCTTCGGCGGCGTCCACCTTCCCCCCAGGGAACGCGTAGTAGCCTCCCAGGAAGCGCATGCCTTTCTGGCGGCGGATCATGTAGACCTCGAGCGGGGAGCCCGCTCCCGGGCGGACGAGGAGTACCGAGGCGGCGGGCTTGGGCGCGACGGGAGCCGTCACTGCGCCGACGCGCGGGGGCGCCGTAGCTCGGCGAGCTGCCCCAGCAGCGCCTCGGCGGAGATGGGCTTGGCGATGACCCGGTCCACGAACCGGCTCGCCTCGTGGGCGGCCACGCTTTCCCCCCAGCCGGTGAGGAGGAACACGGGCGTGTCAGCCGAGCGCGCCTTGACCTGCTCGGCCACCTCCCATCCGGTGGTGTGCGGCATGCCGAGGTCGGTGATGACCAGGTCGTGAGCGGCGGGCTCGAAGAGGCGCAGCGCCTCCTCTCCGCTGGCGGCGACGGTGACCGTGTGCCCTTCGCGCCGCAGCATGTCGGAGAGCACCTCCAGCAGGCGCGGGTCGTCGTCGACGAGCAGGATCCGGGCGGGGGCTACCGAGGTCGGCGGGTGCGCGGCCATCCGCTCCGGGGGGGGGATGATCTGGAAGCGGCTCGCGTGGAGGCGGAGCCGGACCGTGGTCCCCTTGCCCGGTTCGCTCTCGATGGCGAGGCTGCCGCCGTGGCGCTCGACGACGTCGGCGACCTCGTCGAGCCCCGCGCCCCGCTCGCTCGTCCCGCCGCGCCCCGGGCGCTCGGCGGCCCGCTGGCGCACCTCCTCGGGCATGCCGACGCCGGTGTCGCTCACTTCCAGCACGACCCAGCCCGACTCCTCGCTGGCCGCGCGGACGCCGAGCGTGCCTCCGACCGGCATGGCGGTTACGGCGTTCAGGACGAGGTGCACGAGAGCGTCGCGCAGCTCGAAGGCGTTGCCCTCGACCGGCGGGATGGCCTCCATGTCCTGCGTGATGGTGATGAGCACGCCGCGGCGCTGCGCCTCGTCGCGCCACCGCGGCGCCGTCATCTCCAGCGCCTCCGTGATGACGGCGGGCAGCCCCACCGGCCCGAAGGCGACCTGGGGCTGGCGCGAGACGAACTCCTGGAGCCGACGCACCGTCACCGACGCCTCGAGGGCCACCTCGCGGATGACTTGAAGGCGCCGGAGCGTCGTCTCCCCGTGGACCTCCCGCAGCATCAACTCGGTGTAGGCCAGGATGGCGGCCAGGGAGTTGTTGAAGTTGTGGGCCAGCCCCCCCACAGTCTCGCCGAGGGCGCGGAGGTCCACGGCGCGCTCCAGGGCGCCCGTGGACTGGGAGGCCTGGAGCCGAAGGCTCAAGTCGCGCGCCCAGCTCCGCAGCGCGAGCACCGAGCGGTCCAGCTCCACCTTGGAGCGGAGCATCTGCCGCGCGATGTCGCGGATCTGCTCGTGGTCCGTGAACAGCAGGGGATAGGACCCGACCTCGGGCGGGCTCCCGCGGACCCACCGCCGCACGCGGTCCCGGAGCCGCCCGATCATGGGAGGATTCTAGCAGGGCGGCCCGTGAAGCGCACCGGCCCGGGTGGAACCCGGCCCTCCCCTCGGGGGAGGTCGGGGGAGAGGGATCCAGCTCATCCCTCTCCCTCGGTGAGGGAGAGGAGCAGGGGTGCGGGTGCGGCGGTCTAGCGGTCTACAGGTTGATGAGCTGGGCCACCCGTTCGCGATGATGCGTGGCATCGCCGAACGTGAACTCGGACCCCTTGGCGCGCTTGAAATAGAGGTGGAGATCATGCTCCCAGGTGAACCCGATGCCGCCGTGGAGCTGGATGCCGGCTGCCGAGACGCGCCGGCAGGCGTCCGACACGTAGGCCTTGGCCATGCTGACGGCCAAGGGGCCCTCGGCCACGCCCTCGTCCATGGCCCAGGCCGCGTAGTATGTGATCGACTTGCTGTTCTCCACGTCGACGAGCATGTCGGCGGCCCGGTGCTTGACCCCCTGATAGGAGCCGATGGGCCGGCCGAAGGCATGGCGGATCTTGGCGTACTCGACGGTCATGTCGAGCACCTTCTGGGCCCCGCCGCACATCTCGGCGCACAGGGCCACCGTCGCGCGATCGAGCACCCGTCCGAGCGGGTCCCAGCCCTTCCCGGCCTCACCCAGCACCGCCTCCGATCCCACCACCGCGTCGCGGAGTGTGACCTCGCAGAGCTTGCGGGTCTGGTCCATCGTGGGGAGGAGCTTGACCTCGAGGCCAGCGGCGTCCCTCGGGACGAGGAAGAGGGTCACGCCCTCGGAGGCCGCCTGGCCCGACGCGGTCCGGGCCGCGACCACGATCGCATCGGCCGTGTGGGCGTCCTGGACGAAGAGCTTGGTCCCCGACAGCGTGAAGCGGCCCCCATGGCCGCTCGCCGCGAGGGAAATCCCGCCGGGACCGAGCATCGCCGACGGCTCCATCCAGGCCAGGGTCACTCGCGCCTCGCCGGAGCCGATGCGGGGCAGCCAGGCCTTCTTCTGGTCCTCGTTGCCGGCCTCGAGGATCGCGAGCCCCCCGAGGAGGACGGTGGAAAGGTAGGGGCCGGGCACGACGGCGCGGCCCATCTCCTCCATCAGCACGGTCAGGTCCACGAACCCCAGCCCCATGCCGTCGTAAGCCTCGGGGTAGATGAGCCCGAGCCAGCCCTGCTCCGCCAGCTTGGCCCACAGCTCCGGGCTCATGCCTTCGGGCATCTCCATCAGCGTGCGCACCACCTCGGACGGGCACTCGTTCTCGCAGAACTTGCGCGCGGTGCTGCGGAGGAGCTCCTGCTCGTCGCTGAAGCCGAAGTTCATGGGTCTAGCCTTTTGGGAGGCCGAGCACGCGCTCGCCGATGATGTTCCTCTGGATTTCCGTGGTCCCCCCTTCGATGGAGTTGGCCCGCGACCGCAGGAAGGTGTGCTGCCAGAGCCCCTCCGCCACCGCCCACTCGCTGCCCTTCATGAGCTGCGAGTAGGGACCCTGGATCTCCATGGCCAGCTCCTGCAGCCTCTGGTGTCCCTCGGCCCAGAGCATCTTCCCGGTGGACGCCTCGGGGCCGGGCATCTCGCCCTTGAGGAGCCTGGTGACGGCGCGCGCCCCCGTGTACTTGAAGACCTCGGTGTCGATCCAGAGCTGGGCGAGCTTCTGCCGGAGCACCGGGTCCTGAGTGGCCATGCCGCCGTTCTTCTTGGTCTGCCGGGCCAGCTCGACGAGCCCGTCCAGCGCGATCCGGAGCCGGACCTGGAGACCGAAACCGAGGGCCAGGCGCTCGTACATGAGCGTGGTCAGCCCCACCGCCCAGCCGTTGTTGAGGCCGCCCAGGACCTGCGACTCGTGGACGCGGACGTTGTCGAAGTAGACCTCGTTGAACTCGGCGTCCCCCGTGAACTGCTTGAGCGGCTTCACGGCGACGCCGGGGCTCTTCATGTCGAGGAGGAAGTACGTGATGCCCTTGTGCTTGGGCACGTCGGGATCGGTGCGAGCCAGCAGCATCATCCAGTCCGCCACGTGGGCGAGGGAGGTCCAGACCTTCTGACCGTTCACGACGTAGTGCTCGCCATGCCTGACGGCCCGCGTCTGGAGTGAGGCCAGGTCGGAGCCGGCATTGGGCTCGGAGTAGCCCTGGCACCAGATCTCCTCGCAGGAGAGCATCCTGGCCGGATAGCGCCTCTTCTGCTCCTCGGTCCCGTAGGCGATGATCGTCGGGCCGGCCATCCCGATGGCGAGGACGTTGAGCACCAACGGGGCCTTGGTGAGCGCCATCTCCTCGTGGAGGATCATCTCTTCCATGAAGGTGAGCCCCTGCCCGCCGTACTCCCTGGGCCAGGTGAGGCCGACGAGCCCAGCCTCGTACATCTTCCGCTGCCACTGCCGGAGGAGGTCATAAGCCTCCGGCCGGGGCACGTCGGACCCGGCGCGCAGGCGCCGGACCCACTCCTCGGGCAGGTTCTGCTTGAGCCAGCTCCGGACCCTGTCGCGGAACGCGGTCTGCTCAGGGGTCAGCGTGAAGTCCATAAGCCCTCCCGCACGAGGCGCTTCTCCGGGGTGACTGAACGGCCATTCAGTGCCATGATACGGGCCGGGTCGAGAAGGTGTCAAGGGGGGTGCTCGCAGTGGGCTCGCTGCGCTCGGCCAGGACGTGGCTGGAGCGGCGGGTGCCGTGAGCCGGCAGGGCGGCGTGAGGTATACTAGCGCGCGGCCCATGACCACCGCGATCTCGCTCCCGCGCCTGCGCGCCCACATCGAGGAGCTGTCCCGCTTCGGCAGGAACCCGGACGGTCAGGGCATCACCCGCTCGTGCTGGAGCCCCGCCCACGAGGAGGCGCGCCACTGGTTCATCGAGCGGATGGAGGCCGCGGGGCTCAGGACCCGGGTCGATCCGGCCGGGAACACCTTCGGGACGTTCGGCGGCGACGGCCCCACCGTCATGACAGGATCTCATATCGACACCGTGCCCCAGGGCGGGCCCCTGGACGGGGCGCTGGGCGTGCTGGCGGGGCTCGAGTGCCTGCAGACCATCCGCGAGGCCGGGCTCAGGATCGGGCGCCCGCTGACCCTCGTGGCCTGGAGCGACGAGGAAGGCCGCTACGGCAGCCTCTTCGGCTCCCGGGCCTTCAGCGGCAAGCTGGATCCGAAAGCGCTGCCCACCCAGAGCGCCGCCGACGGAGAGCGGCTGGTGGACGCCATGGCGCGGGCGGGCTTCAACGCGCTGGAAGCGCCCCAAGCGAAGTGCGATCCGAGGACGCTCTCGGCCTACGTGGAGCTTCACATCGAGCAGGGGCCGCACCTCGAGGCCGCGGGAATCCCCATCGGGGTCGTCGAGGGCATCGTGGGGATCCGGCGCAACCGGCTCACCTTCATCGGCGAGCCCGACCACGCCGGCACCACGCCCATGGCGCGGCGCAAGGATTCCTTCCTGGGCGCGGCCGACTACGCGCTTCAGGCCCGCCAGCTCGTGATAAGCAAGGGCAGGGGACGGAGCGTCACCAACGTCGGCCGCATCGAGATCTCGCCCGGCGTCCCCAACATCGTGCCGGCGAGGACGGTGCTGCTCCAGGAGATGCGCGAGCTGGACCCGAAGGTCCTCGCGCGCCTGGACCGGCAATGCGCCGCGCTGGCGCGGGCGGTCGCCCGTCGGCGGCGCCTGCGGGTGGCGATCGAGCCGCTCTCGGCCACCCTGCCCGCGCGCTGCGCCCCCCGGGTGATGCGCGCGGTGGAGGACGCCTGTCGCGAACTCAAGCTCCGCTTCCGGCGCATGCCCTCGGGCGCCGGCCACGATGCCCAGAACCTGGCCACGGTGACCGCGTCCGGGATGCTCTTCATCCCGTCCAGGGGCGGGCGCAGCCACCGCCCGGACGAGATGAGCGACTGGAAGGCGATCGAGCGCGGCGCCAACGTTCTCCTCCGCACCCTCCTCGAGCTGGCCGGGTAGCCTCCAGGCAGATCTGCCATCGAATCAGCCCGCAGGACGCGCGGCGCCTCCCATGTGAACGAATCCACTTGGCTTTCTTCCCTCGATAACGTACACTCCGATCCGGAACCAGCGACAACGCCAACGAGGCCTCCGTGTTGACCATAGTGCATCTGCTGCTGGCCGTCGCCCTGACGCTGTTCCTGACGTTTCAGGCCGGCGCCCTCGTCTTCGTGCTTCGCTCCCGGCAGGCCTCAGCGCTCGGCCGCCGCCGGGCGCGGAGCGATCTCCTGTGGACCCTGATCCCGGTCGCGCTCGTCCTCTTCCTGGCCGCCCGGAGCTGGCTCGCCGTCTTCGACATCGAGCGCCCGGCCGTCGCCGCGGCGGTCACGCCCGCCGCGCTCGCCGGTGCACCGCCCCCGACCTCCGCACGATGATGGATGTTCGGGCCGAGGGGCGGCCTAGCTGCCGCAGGCACGAGCGCCGCGAGGCGAGCGGCGAAATGGTTCGGGGGACCGAGCCGAGAGGCGGGCGAGTTGCCCCGGGCGCGAGCGCGGCGAGACGACCGGTGACATGGGCCGAGCAATCGAGCGCCACGAGGCGAGGGCCGAAGAGGACCCTATGAGCACGGCGCGACCCTCTGCCCTCGCCGCGCGGACCGCGACGCTCGTGCTGGCCGTGGCCATCCTCGCCGCCGGCTGCGGCTGGAGCGGCTGGGACCGGCCGATGACCACCGTCCTCCCCAAGTCCGACTTCGGGCACCGGATCAACGACCTCTTCCTGCTGATCTCGTGGTGGACGCTGGGGATCTTCATCGCGGTGGAGGCGGTTCTCCTCTACGCGTGCTGGCGGTTCCGCGAGAGGCCGGGCGCGGCAACTCCCAAGCAGGTCCACGGCCACACGGCGCTGGAGATCTCCTGGACGGTGGCCTTCGCGGTGGTGCTCCTGATCATCGGCATCCCCACCATCCGCATCATCTTCAAGACCCAGGAGGCGCCGGCCGCCACGGCGCTTCGGGTAGATGTGGCCGGCCGCCAGTGGTGGTGGGAGTTCAAGTACCCCGAGCTCAACATCACCACCGCGAACGAGGTCCACATCCCGGCCGGGCAAACCGTCGCCTTCCACCTGAACGCCCCCGATGTGATCCACTCGTTCTGGATCCCCCAGCTCGGCGGCAAGCGGGACGTGATCCCGGGTCGCGTGAACCGCATCATCCTCACCCCCGACACCCCCGGCGAGTACCCGGGGCAGTGCGCCGAGTACTGCGGGATGTCGCACGCCAACATGCGCTTCCGCGCGATCGTCCACACCAAGGAGGACTTCGAGAAGTGGGTCGCCGCCCAGCAGGCGCCCCCCGCGGAGCCCGCCGGCGAGCTGGCCCAGAAGGGCAAGGAGCTGTTCGCCCAGTCCGCCTGCGTGGGGTGCCACACCATCCGCGGGGTCTCCGGCGGCGTCCTGGGACCAGACCTCACCCACTTCGGGAGCCGCAAGACCTTCGCCGCGGGCACGCACCGTGTCACCCCCGAGAACCTGGTCAAGTGGATCGAGAACCCCGACCACATGAAGCCGGGCGTGCTGATGCCCAATCTCGGGATGAAGGGCGAACAGAGCAGGGCGCTGGCCGCCTACCTGCTCAGCCTGAAGTAAAAGGGACCTATGGCGACACATGCGGCGTTCATGCCGGGGGCGGTGACGGAGAAGCAGAGCGTCCTCGTCTCCTGGCTCACCACCGTCGACCACAAGCGGATCGGGATCCTCTACGGCACCTCCGCCTTCACGTTCTTCCTCATCGGCGGGATCGAGGCGCTCATCATGCGCCTGCAGCTGGCGGTGCCGGACAACACCGTCGTGAGCGCCCAGCTCTTCAACGAGCTGTTCACCATGCACGGCACCACCATGGTCTTCCTCGCGATCATGCCGATGAGCGCCGCGTTCTTCAACTACATGATCCCGCTCATGATCGGCGCCCGGGACGTGGCCTTCCCGCGGCTGAACGCGCTGTCCTACTGGATCTTCCTGGCCGGCGGGCTCCTCCTCCACGCGAGCTTCGTCTTCGGGTCGGTGCCGGACGGCGGCTGGTTCGGCTATGCGAACCTGACGACCAAGCAGTTCTCGCCTGGGCACAGCATCGACTTCTGGATCCTCGGGCTCCAGATCCTCGGCATCTCCTCCATGCTGGCCGGCTTCAACTTCATCGTGACCATCATCAACATGCGGGCGCCGGGCATGACGCTCATGCGGATGCCCCTGTTCATCTGGATGAGCTTCGTGGTCCAGTTCCTCGTGGTGCTCGCCTTCCCCGCCATCACGGTGGGCCTCATCCTGCTCATGTTCGACCGCTTCTTCGGGACGCTCTTCTATGCGCCGGCCGCCGGCGGCGACCCGCTCCTCTGGCAGCACCTGTTCTGGATCTTCGGCCACCCGGAGGTCTACATCCTCATCCTGCCCGCCATGGGCATCGTCTCCGAGGTGCTGCCCACCTTCGCGCGGAAGCCCCTCTTCGGCGCGCCCGTCGTCATCTACTCGGGGATCATGATCGGCTTCTTCGGCTTCGGGGTGTGGAGCCACCACATGTTCTCGGTGGGCATGGGACCGGTGGCCGACTCGGCCTTCTCCATCGCCACCATGCTGATCGCGGTGCCCACGGGCGTGAAGATCCTGAACTGGATCGCGACCCTGTGGGGCGGCTCGATCCGCTTCACCAGCGCTCTCTACTTCGCCCTGGGCTTCATCGCCATGTTCACCATGGGCGGGCTCTCGGGCGTCATGCATGCCTCCCCCCCGGTGGACCTCCAGCAGACCGACACGTACTTCGTGGTGGCCCACTTCCACTACGTGCTGTTCGGCGGCTCGATCTTCGGGCTGGCCGCCGGCGCCTACTACTGGTGGCCCAAGATCACCGGGCGGGTGCTGGACGAGCGGCTGGGCAAGCTGCACTTCTGGCTGATGCTGATCGGGTTCAACGTGACGTTCTTCCCGCAGCACTACCTGGGGCTGATCGGGATGCCCCGCCGGATCTACACCTACGCCCCCGACCTCGGCTGGAACTTCTGGAACCTGGTGTCGAGCATCGGGGCCTTCACCATCGCCCTGTCCTTCCTCGTGTTCATCGTCAACGTGGTGAAGACCATGCGGGCGGGGGCGCCGGCCGGTCCCGACCCGTGGGACGGCCGGACGCTGGAGTGGAGCATCCCGTCGCCTCCGCCCGTCTACAACTTCGCAGTCGTCCCCGCCGTTCAGGACCGCGACGACTTCTGGCTCCAGAAGTACGGGGACGAGCACGGCGGCAAGCCCCGGAAGGCGCCGGCGCCGCGACCCGAGGACATCGCCGCCATCCACATGCCGCCGCCCTCCTACTGGCCGATCCTGCTGGCCGGGGGCCTCCTGTTCATGCTGGCGGGGGCGCTGGTCAGCATCTACCAGGTCATCCTCGGCGGGCTCCTGACCTTGTTCTGCATGTACCGGTTCGCCCTGGAGTACCACCGGCCCAGGGCCGGCGGAGGCCACCACGGATGAGCGCGCAGGCCGCCGAGCACGCCGTCCACGACCCCAATCTCGGCATCACGGGCCTCGACCATCGCAAGATGGGCATGTGGGCGTTCCTGGGCTCCGAGTGCATGTTCTTCGGGTCCCTGATCGGGACCTACATGTCCTACAAGGGCAAGAGCCTCACCGGGCCGACGCCGCACGAGATCTTCAACATCCCGCTCACCTCGGTGAGCGCCTTCGTCCTCCTCATGTCCTCGGTGTGGATGGTGCTGGCGCTGAACTACCTCCGCCTGAACAACATGCGGTGGGCCAAGTTCTGGATCCTGATGACGGCGCTGTTCGGCGCCTGGTTCGTCGGCAACCAGGTCTACGAGTTCGCCGAGTTCGTCCACGAGGGCCTGACGCTCCAGACCAGCCTCTTCGGGTCCACCTTCTTCGTGCTCACGGGCTTTCACGGCGCCCACGTCACGGGCGGGGTCATCTGGCTCCTCTCGCTATGGGCGCTGGCCCTGATGGGCAAGCTGGGCCCGGAGGACTACCTGAAGGTGGAGATCGCGGGCCTCTACTGGCACTTCGTGGACATCGTCTGGATCGCCATCTTCACCCTCGTGTACCTGATCCCGTAGGAGCGCACCCATGGCCGATCCCCACGCCGCCGCCACCCCCCACGCCGCCGGGTCCCACGCCGCCGCGGAGGGCGGGCATGCCACCGTCGCGACCTACCTGCGGGTGGGCGTCGTCCTCACCGTCGTGACGGCCATCGAGGTGGCCACCCTGTACATCCCCGGCATCCCGGGCCTGCTCCTGGTGCTGAGCCTGATCGTCATGTCCATCGTGAAGTTCGCCCTGGTGGTCGGGTTCTACATGCACCTCCGATACGACCCGCAGGTCCTGCGGGCGCTCTTCGTCGGGCCCCTCCTGATCGCGATCGCCATCATCCTGGCGCTGATGGCCCTGTTCGGCGCCTACATCCTGCTGCCGCGAACGTAGGAATGGCACACGCAGTACCCGGGCCCTCGGGTCCTCCGGCCCTCGGGCCCGGGGGATTCGACTGGGCGGTCTGGAACGTCGACCCCGTCGTTGTGACCGGGCTGGCCGCCCTCGGGGCGGCCTATGCGGCCGGGACCCTGTGGCGCCGCCGGCTGAACCCCGCCGCGCGCGTCCCGCGGGCGCGCGTGGCATCGTTCGCGGGGGCCCTTGCCGTGCTGTTCGGCTCCCTGACCGGCCCGCTCCACGACCTGTCCGACTACTATCTCTTCAGCGCCCACATGGTCCAGCACCTCCTGCTGGCCTTCGCCATGCCGCCCCTCCTCCTCTACGGCATGCCGGGATGGCTTCTCCGCCCGCTGCTGCGCGACCCGCTGGTCCTGCGGGGAGGACGAGCCCTGACCCGCCCGGCGGCGGCCTTCGGCATCTTCAACGTCGTGCTCGTCGCCTGGCACCTGCCCCCGCTCTACAACCTGGCCATGGAGGCCCACCCCATCCACATCGTCCAGCACCTCATGATCATGGCGGCCTCGGTGCTCCTCTGGTGGCCAGTCCTGTCGCCCATTCCCGAGATCCCGCGGGCTCCCTACCCGATCCAGCTCCTCTACCTGTTCGTGGTGGGCCTGCCGATGGTCGTGGTCTCGATCTTCATCACGATGGCGGACCGAGTGCTCTACGACTACTACGCGGCGGCGCCGCGGGTCTGGGCCGCGCTCACGCCCCACGCCGATCAGCATCTGGGCGGGCTCATCATGTGGATCCCCGGCGGCCTCGTGTTCCTGATCGCCATCTCGGTGGTCTTCTTCCGCTGGCAGGCCGCGGGAGCCGATGACCTCGCCGTGCCCACCGTGGAGGCGGGGCGGTGAGCCCGGCTCCCCGCGTTCTGGCCTGGGCGGCGGTGGCCGCCGTGTACCTGCTCATGACGCTGGGGAACCTCGTCAGCGCCACGGGCTCCGGGCTGGCCTGCCCGGACTGGCCGCTGTGTCACGGCCGGCTGATCCCGCCGCTCGAGCCCGATATCCTCATCGAGTACGGCCACCGGCTCGTGGCCGCCTTCGCGTCGATCCTCCTGGTGGCCACCATCGTAACGACGCTGCGCCGGACCAGCTCGGCGGGCATCCGACGGATGGGGATCGTGCTGCTCCTCCTGCTCGGCGTCCAGATCGGCCTCGGCGGCATCACCGTGCTGCTGAAGCTGCCCCATCTGATCAGCACCGCGCACCTCGTGAACGCGCTGCTCATCCTGGGGGGGCTGGTCATGCTGGCTGCCCCCGCCATGGGAGCGACCCAGGCGGTGGAGTCAGGGCCGGCAGGCGCCCCGCAGAAGCTCAGGCGACTGGCGGTGGCGGGCCTGGCGGTGCTTCTCATCCAGCTCGCGCTGGGCGGATACGTGCGGCACTCCGGGGCCGGGCTCGCCTGCCCGGACTTCCCCCTCTGCGGCGGCGAGCTGCTGCCCGGCCACTGGCTCGCCGTCGTCCACTGGATACACCGCTGGCTCGGCGTGGCGCTGCTCGGCCTCTTCGTCCATCTGGCGCTGGCCGGTCGCCGCACGGCCCTGGCGCCGGCCACCTGGACGGTCGCGGCGCTGGCCGGGCTCCAGGTATCCCTGGGGATCCTCACCGTCCTGGTGCGTCTCGATCCGTCGATCCGCGCCCTCCATGCCGCCGTGGGCTATGCCCTCTGGGGCATGCTGGTCTGGACCAGCGTGGGCGCGGCCTGGCAGGGAGTGCTGGCGGGCGGGAAGCGATCTGCTCGCGGCCTGACAGAGGCGGCCCGTGCCTCCTAGACCGTCTTGTTCACGAACTCGGGCAACCAGGCGGGTGGCGCCGCATGCTGCCCCTGCGCGACGGGCGGAGTGGGCCCCCCGCCGCCCGTTCGCCGCGGCCCGGAACCTCGGCCACCCGACCATCGCGGATGCCCTCGGGACCTATGCCGAGCTGTCCAAGCTCGGCATCGTCGTGCTCGTCCTGGTCTCGGCCGGAGCGGGCTTCATGCTGTCGGCTCCCCTTGGGGCGCACTTCCCCTGGGCCCAGGGGCTCCTGATGCTGGCCGGGGTCATGCTCCTCTCCTGCGGCGCCTCGGCGCTCAACCAGGTCCAGGAGCGCGGGCGCGACGCCTTGATGGCTCGGACCGCCGGCCGGCCCTTGCCCTCCGGACGCCTGTCGCCCACCCACGGCATCCTCTTCGCGCTCCTGGGCATCGCCGTCGGCGCCATCGTCCTCTGGCTCGGTGTCTCCGGCACGGCCGGAGGCCTGGGCCTCGTCGCCGCCGCGTTCTACAATGGCGTCTACACGCCGTGGCTCAAGCCCAGCTCACCCTTCGCCGCCGTCCCGGGCGCGATCCCCGGCGCCATCCCGCCGGTGATCGGCTGGGTCGCCGGCGGCGGGCGCCTCACCGATGCGGGCGCGGTTATTCTCTTCGGCATCCTCTTCCTGTGGCAGATGCCCCATTTCTGGGCCTTGGCCCTGCGCTATCGGGCCGACTACGCGGCCGCGGGCTTCCCGATGGTCTCGGAGGCGGTAGGGGTGGAGGGGACGGCCCGGCTGATCCTCCTGTACGCCTTCGGACTCACCGCGCTCTCGCTGGCGGCGCCCACCTTCGGCCTCGGCGGGCTCGTCTCCCTGCTGGCGGCGGCCGTGCTCGGCGGACGGCTGATCTGGCTCGCCATCAAGTTCGCCCATCAGCCCGACGATCAGCAGGGCTGGCTCTCCCTCTTCCTCTTCTCCAACCTCTACCTGCTCCTGCTCTTCGTCGTGTTCGCGGGCGAGCGGCTGCTCCGGCACGCGTTGTTCTAGAGCGGACTATTCGTGGAGCCGCTGGGCGCCAGGCCGGCGCAATCGTTCCTGGGGGAGGCCTGGGAGACGCGGCACAGCCGGCCGTGAGGCCGGCAGAGTGGCGAGGCGAGCGGTGAAATGGCTCGAGAATGGGGCCGTCGAGGCCCCCTCCGACTGTTCTCGCCACGCGGGCTCCGGCCGGTTTTTTTGGTATTCTGGGAGTCCATGCGTCTCATGACACCCCCGAGGGGTAAGCGATGAACATCTGCGTGGTGGGCACCGGCTACGTCGGGCTCGTCACCGGCGCCGTCTTCGCCGACCTGGGCAACGACGTCGTCTGCGTGGACAAGGTGCGCGAGAAGATCGAGTCGCTCCGGGCGGGCCGGATGCCGATCTACGAGCCCGGGCTCGAGGAGATGGTGGCCCGGAACGTGAGCGACGGGCGCCTGTCCTTCACCACCGACCTCGCCGCCGCCGTTCGCCAGTCGGACGCCATCTTCATCGCGGTGGGCACGCCGCCCAAGGAGAACGGGGAGACGGATCTGTCCCAGGTGGAATCGGTGGCGGCGGAGATCGGCCGGACCATGGACCGCTACAAGGTGGTCGTCAACAAGTCCACCGTGCCCGTGGGCACCGGCGAGTTCGTCCGCGAGGTCATCATCCGCCACCAGCCCCGGCCTGTCGAGTTCGACGTGGTCTCCAATCCCGAGTTCCTGCGCGAGGGCTCGGCCATCGAGGACACCCTGCGCCCCGACCGCATCGTGATCGGCGCCCCCACCCAGCAGGTGGCCATGACGCTCGTGGAGCTGTACGCGCCGCTCGAGCGGCCCATGATCATCACCGACCTGCCCTCGGCCGAAGTGATCAAGTACGCCTCCAACGCCTTCCTCGCCACGAAGATCTCCTTCATCAACGCCATCGCCAACGTCTGCGAGGCGGCCGGGGCCGACGTCAGCCAGGTGATGAAGGGCATGGGGCTCGACTCGCGCATCGGACCCGCCTTCCTCCAGGCCGGCCTCGGCTACGGCGGCTCCTGCTTCCCCAAGGACGTGGACTCCCTGATCCACACGGCGGGCCGCCTCGGCTGCGACTTCAAGCTCCTGAGGTCCGTGGCCGAGATCAACCGGGAGCGCGCCGCGCACCTCGTGGAGATGATCCGAAAGGCGCTTTCGCCGCTGGACGGGAAGAAGATCGCCATCCTGGGGCTGGCCTTCAAGCCCAACACCGACGACATGCGCGAGGCGCGGAGCCTGGAGGTCATCGGGATGCTGCACGCCGCCGGCGCCCGGATCAGCGCCTACGACCCGGTGGCCACCGACAACGCGCGGCGGCTCCTGCCCCCCGACGTGAGCTTCGCCGAGTCGCCCTACGACGCGGCCGAGGGGGCGGACGCCGTCGCGCTGGTCACGGAGTGGAACGAGTTCAAGTTCCTGAACCTGGAGCGGCTCCGGGGGCTGCTGAGGCGGGCGGCGATCTTCGACGGCCGCAATCTCTGGGAGCCGGAGCGCATGCGCCGGCTCGGGTTCACCTACTACTCCATCGGGCGCAAGCCCGTGATCCCGGTCTGAGCCGGCGCCATGCGGGTCCTGGTCACCGGCGGAGCCGGCTTCATCGGATCGCACCTCTGCGACTTCCTGCTGGCCAAGGGGTGCGAGGTGGTCTGCATGGACAGCCTCCTGACCGGGTCGGCGGACAACATCGCGCACATCCGCGACCCGCGGTTCCTCTTCGTCAAGCACGACGTGACCAACTACATCGTCGTCGACGGCACCCTCGACTACGTGCTCCACTTCGCGAGCCCGGCCTCGCCCATCGACTATCTCGAGCTGCCCATCCAGACGCTCAAGGTGGGCGCCCTCGGCACGCACAAGGCCCTCGGGCTCGCGAAGGCCCGAGGCGCCCGGTTCCTGCTCGCCTCCACCTCCGAGGTGTACGGCGACCCGGTGATGCACCCCCAGCGGGAGGACTACTGGGGCAACGTGAACCCGGTGGGGCCGCGCGGCGTCTATGACGAGGCCAAGCGCTTCGCGGAGGCCATGACGATGGCCTATCACCGGTTCCACGGGGTGGACACCCGGATCGTGCGGATCTTCAACACCTACGGAAGCCGCATGCGGCTCACCGACGGGCGCGCCATCCCCACCTTCATCCGCCAGGCCCTCCGGGGCGATCCGCTCACCGTCTACGGCGACGGGTCGCAGACCCGGTCGTTCACCTACGTGTCGGATCTCATCGAGGGCATCTGGCGGCTGATGCAGGCCTCCGTCAACGACCCGGTGAACCTCGGCAACCCGCGGGAGATGACCTTGCTGGAGCTGGCCAAGCAGGTGCTCGCCCTCAGCGGGTCCCGCAGCGAGATCGTCTTCCGGCCGCTGCCGGCCGACGATCCCAAGGTGCGGCAGCCCGACATCGGCCGGGCGCGTCGCCTCCTGGGCTGGGAGCCCGTGGTGGACCTGGAAGAGGGCCTCCGGCACAGCATCGAGTGGTACCGGCGCCAGGGAACCGCCGGATGAGGATCCTCGTGACCGGCGGAGCCGGCTTCATCGGCTCCCATGTGGTGGACGCCTTCATCCAGGCCGGCCACGACGTGGCCGTGGTCGACAACCTCGCCACGGGCGAGGCCGCCTGGGTGAACCCGGCGGCGCGGCTCCACGTGGCGGACCTGCGGAGCAGCCGGCTCGCCGAGGCCTTCGCCCGCGAGCGTCCGGAGGTGGTGGCCCACCTGGCCGCTCAGGCCGCCGTGAGCCGTTCCGTCACCGATCCGCTCTTCGACGCGAGCGTCAACATCCTGGGCGGCATCAACCTGCTCGAGTGCTGCCGCCGGGCCGGGGTACGGCGGGTGATCTACTCGTCCAGCGGAGGAGCGGGTTACGGGGACACCGACGTGATCCCCACGCCCGAGGACCGTCCGACGGCTCCGGCCTCGCCCTACGGGATCACCAAGGTGGCCATGGAGCACTACGTGGCGGTCTGGGCCGCGCTGTACGGGATCCGCGGCATCTCGCTGCGGTACGCCAACATCTACGGCCCGCGCCAGAATCCCCACGGCGAGGCCGGGGTCGTCGCCATCTTCTGCCACCGGCTCCTCACCGGCCAGACCCCGGTCATCACCGGCGACGGGGAGCAGACCCGGGACTTCGTCTACGTCGAGGACGTCGCCGCCGCCAACCTCCGCGCGCTGGAGCGCCCGGAGGCCGCCGGCAGCGTGAACATCGCCACCGGGGTCGAGACCTCGGTCAATGCGCTCTACGCGCGCCTGGCCGCGGCGGCCGGCACGGCGGTGGCGGCCCGCCACGGGCCGGCGCGTCCCGGCGAGCAGCGGCGGAGCTGCTTGAGCCCCGAGGAGGCCCGGCGCGTCCTCGGCTGGAATCCCGGCGTCTCCCTCGACGAGGGGCTGGCGCGTACCTTCGACTTCTTCAGGAAGGAGACGCCGCGATGATCGACGACGAGCTCCGCGCGATCCTGGCCTGTCCGGCCTGCAAGGGCGACCTGATCTTCGAGGACACGCGCATCATCTGCACGCCGTGCCGGAAGGCCTACCCGATCCGGGACGGGATCCCGGTCATGCTGATCAACGAGGCGGAGCCCTGGACGCCGAGCGCCTGACCGCCGTCATCCTCGCCGGGGGGCAAGGCACCCGCCTCCGCCCGCTCACCCTGACCCGCCCCAAGCCCATCGTCCCGCTGCTGAACGTGCCCTTCCTCGCCTACCAGCTCTCCCTCCTGCGGTGCCACGGGATCAGTGACGTGGTGCTGTCCTGCTCGTACCTCGTCGACGAAGTGCGAGAGACGATGGGCGATGGTTCCCGCTACGGCGTGGAGCTGCGCTACGCCATCGAGACGGAGCCGCTGGGCACGGCGGGTGGGGTGCGCAACGCCGCCGACCTCGTCGCGGGGCGGGTGGTCGTGCTGAACGGCGACATCCTCACCGACATGGATCTCACCGCGATGCTGGCCTTCCACGCCGAGCGCGCGTCGGCGGCCACGATCTACCTCACCCGGGTCGAGGATCCCACCCAGTACGGGCTGGTGGAGGTCGGCGACGGGGGCCGAGTCCTGCGATTCCTCGAGAAGCCGGACCCCGCGCACGTGACGACCGACACCGTGAACGCGGGCATCTACATCCTGGATCCGGCGCTGCTGGCCCGCATCCCCACGGGGCAGATGGTATCGATCGAGCGCGAGTTCTTCCCCGGGCTGCTGCGGGACCGCATCCCGTTCCACGGCTGGACCGGGAACGGCTACTGGCTGGACATCGGGAACGCCGAGACGTACCGGCGGGGCCAGCTCGATGTGCTGGCCGGGCGCGTGGCCACCGGCGTCGCGCCGGCCGGCGCCGGGACCGACCGGCGCTGGATGGCGGAGGGCGTGCGGCTGGCGGACGGCGTCACCGTCGCGGCGCCCGCGATGGTGGGACGGGGGAGCGAGCTCGGCCCCGATTGTCGCATCGGTCCGTCGGCGGTCCTGGGTGAGCGGTGCGCGGTGGGCCGGGGCGCCACCGTCGAGGGCTCGGTATTGTGGGAGCGCGTCACGGTGGGCGACGGGGCCACCCTCCGTGACTGCGTCGTCGGGGCGGGCGCCCGCATCGGCGCGAGCGCGGAGCTCGGGGCGGGCGCCGTGGTGGAATCCGGAGCGGAAGTGCCCCGGGGCGCCCGGCTCCAAGGCTGAGCGCGGGCGGCGTGCTGCTCCCCGGCTCGCCCGGCGGCCACGTGTTATCCTAGAAGGCCCATGGCCACCGAGCAGATCCGCAACTTCTCCATCGTCGCCCACATCGACCACGGCAAATCCACCCTCGCCGACCGTCTGCTGTCCCTCACGGGGACGATGGATCCGAAGAAGGCGGTCGGGCAGGTGCTGGACTCCATGGACCTGGAGAGGGAGCGGGGCATCACCATCAAGGCCCACGCCGTACGGCTCCTCTACGCGGCCCGCGACGGCCGGAAGTACACGCTGAACCTCATCGACACCCCGGGGCACGTGGACTTCTCCTACGAGGTGTCCCGCTCGCTGGCCGCCTGCGAGGGGGCCCTCCTCGTCGTCGACGCCGCCCAGGGGGTCGAGGCCCAGACGCTGGCCAACTTCTACCTGGCCGCCGACGCCGGCCTCGAGATCATCCCGGTGATCAACAAGATCGACCTGCCGGCGGCCGACGTGGAGGGCACGCGCGGCCAGATCAGCGACGTGCTGGGGCTCGACGGCGAGGAGGCCGTCCCCATCTCGGCCAAGCACGGGACCGGCGTGCCCGAGGTGCTGGAGGCCATCGTGGCGCGCATCCCGCCGCCCACGGGCGATCCGGACGCCCCCCTCAAGGCGCTGGTCTTCGACTCCTTCTACGACTCCTATCAGGGCGTGGTCGTCCACGTGCGCCTTGTCGACGGGCGCGTACGACCCGGGCAGCGCGTCCTCCTCATGTCCAACGGCAAGACCTGCGAGGTGCAGCAGATCGGCATCTTCGCCCCCGACATGCGGCCGGTGGACGAGCTGTCGGCGGGCGAGGTAGGCTACCTGACGGCCTCCATCAAGCGCGTGGCCGACGCCAAGATCGGCGAGACGATCACGGACGCGCTCCGGCCCACCGCGGCGCCCTGCTCCGGCTACCGCGACGCCAAGCCCATGGTGTTCGCGGGACTCTACCCCATCGAGGACACCGACTACGAGGGGCTGCGCGACGCCCTCGAGAAGCTCCGGCTCAACGACTCCGCCTTCAGCTTCGAGCCGGAGACCTCCCTGGCCCTGGGCTACGGCTTCCGGTGTGGCTTCCTCGGCATGCTGCACCTCGAGATCGTCCAGGAGCGGCTCGAGCGGGAGTTCAACCTGTCGCTGATCGTCACCGCGCCGAGCGTGCGCTTCAAGGTGATCACGATCCCAGGCGAGGTGCTGGAGGTGGACAACCCGTCCAGGCTGCCGCCACCGGACAAGATCGCGCGCCTGGAGGAGCCCTACGTGCGCGGCTCCGTCTTCGTGCCGACCGAGTACATGACCGCCATCTACAAGCTGGCCCAGGAGAAGCGCGGCGAGCACCGCTCGCTCGAGTACGTTGGCAAGCGGGTGCACATCCTCTTCGACCTCCCGCTCAGCGAGATCGTGGTGGACTTCTACGACAAGCTCAAGTCCGTCTCCAAGGGCTACGCCTCCTTCGACTACGAGTTCCTGGAGTTCCGCGAGTCCGACCTCGTCAAGCTGGACATCCTGCTCAACGGCGAGCCCGTGGATGCCCTGAGCGTGATCGTCCACCGCGACAAGGCCTACGAGAAGGGGAAGGCCCTCACCGAGAAGCTGCGCGGCGTGATCCCGCGGCAGCTCTACGAAGTGGCCATCCAGGCGGCCATCGGCAGCCGGGTCATCGCCCGGGAGACCGTCAAGGCCATGGGCAAGAACGTCACCGCCAAGTGCTACGGCGGCGACATCACCCGCAAGCGAAAGCTGCTCGAGAAGCAGAAGGAAGGCAAGAAGCGGATGAAGCAGGTCGGCAAGGTCGAGGTGCCCCAGGAGGCGTTCCTCTCGGTGCTGAAGAGCTGACGCCATGAGCAAGACCGAGGTGCCCTCCGAGACGGCGGCCGAGGCGGCGGCCACGCCGCGCCGGAAGTCGCTGCTCCGCGAGTACGCCGAGGCCATCGTGGTCGCGGTGGTCCTGGCCCTCCTCATCCGCGCCTTCCTCATCCAGGCCTTCACGATCCCCTCGGGATCGATGATGGACACCCTGCTGATCGGCGACTACATCCTGGTCAACAAGCTCCTCTACGGGCCGGAGATCCCGTTCACGGATGTCCACGTGCCGGGGTTCCGGGAGCCCCAGCGGGGCGACATCATCGTGTTCAAGTACCCGGCCGACGAGTCAAGGGACTTCATCAAGCGGATCGTCGCCGTCAGCGGCGAGAAGGTGCAGGTGCGCGACAACCGGGTCTACATCGACGGAACGCCCCTGGAAGAGGCCTACGTCCGCCCGGGGTCCATCCCCGCCGTCTCCTCCAGCCACTGCGGCTACCTGTATGGCTGCGACCCGTTGATGGTGCCGGCCGACTCGTACTTCGTCATGGGAGACAACCGAGACAACTCGCAGGACAGCCGCTACTGGGGCTTCGTCAAGCGCGAGAAGATCCGGGGCAAGGCGTTCGTCATCTACTGGTCGTGGAACGGAGACCGCCACTGGCTGCGCTGGAGACGGATCGGCACCCTCCTCCCCTAGGCCGAGCGCCGCGTGAAGATTCACAACCTCTTGGATAAGCACGACGTTGTAGTCGTCGATTTCGGGGGGCTCGAGTTATTGACTCCATCCTTCGCGGACGAGTGCTTCGGCAGATTGATCCTCGAACATGGCCGCGACTTCTTCAGATCGAGAATTCGGCTCAAGGAAGCATCAGAGGCCACGAAGCATCTAGTCAGCGCAGTACTCGCGAATCGACTGACCCCCGTCCAGTCCGCGAAGACTCAAGTTTGAACTGAACAAACGTGTCGACTCCTGGGCCAGGATTGCTGGCCGACGCTGAATCCGCTTCTCCCCTCGCGGAGTGGGCGCCCCGCGGGCCCGCCCTCGGCGTCTATGTCCACATCCCGTTCTGCGTCCAGCGCTGCGGCTACTGCTCCTTCAACACGGCCCCCCACCGCCCCGAGGTCATGGGCCGCTTCCTCGGCGCCCTCCTGGCGGAGATCGAGGGGGCCGGGGAGGCCCCCTGGGCTCCGGCCGTCACCGTCGCCACCGTGTTCCTCGGAGGCGGCACCCCCTCGCTGCTGACGGCGGAGCAGATGGCCGCCATCCTCGACCGGCTCCGCCGGCGCTTCGCGGTTGACGCGGCCGCCGAGATCACCGTGGAGTGCAACCCGGAGAGCCTTTCGCGCGAGCGGCTGGCCGGCTTCCGGGAGGCCGGCGTCACCCGCATCAGCCTCGGGGTCCAGAGCCTCGACGACCGCATCCTGCCCGCGCTGGACCGCCTCCACTCGGCGGCCGACGCGCGCCGGGCCTTCGAGGCCGCGCGCGAGGCCGGCTTCGACAACGTGAGCGCCGACCTGATCTACGGCCTGCCCGGCCTCGACGTCGAGACCTGGGGACGCACCGTGGAGGAGCTGCTCGCCTGGGAGCCCGATCACCTCTCCGCCTACGGGCTCGCCCTGGACGAGGGCAGCCTGTGGCAGGCGGCCGGTGTGCCGGGGCTACCCCTGGAGGAGACCGTCACCGCCCAGTACTGGCGGCTCGCGCGCGCGGCCCGCGACCGGGGCTACGAGCACTACGAGATCTCCAACTACGCGCGGCCGGGGCGGCGGTCGGCCCACAACCAGATCTACTGGCGCGGCGAAGAGTATCTCGGCCTGGGCCCCGGCGCCTGCGGCTTCCTCGGCTGGGTCCGCTACGGGAACGTGAAGCCGGTGGACCGTTACTGCCGGCTCCTGGAAACCGGCCGCCTGCCGCTCGATGGCCACGAGACGCTCACGCCGCGCCAGCAGCAGGCCGAGCGCCTGATCCTCGGGCTACGCATGGCCGACGGCATCCCGGCAGCCTGGCTCGACGAGCGCGTCACGCTGGACCCCGGGCGCCTAACCGGCCTGCTCGACTCGTGGCGGGAGCGTGAGCTGCTGACCCGCCACGGGCGGGTGCGGCTCACGGAGGCCGGCTTCCTGGTGTCGGATGCCCTCTTCGTCGAGCTGCTATGAGCTCGCGCGCCTCAGCTCGAACTCCGGGCCCTGGGCGGCGGGGTCCTCGCTGGGGCCCGGGTGTCCCGGGTGTACGGCCGATGCCGCAGGGAGCCCGGGTGGTGTAGCATAGGTGTAAGCGTCATGGTGGAGCCCACGCTGGACGAGCGCCGCCGCCAGGTGCTGCTGGCGGTGATCGCCGAGTATGTCGAGACGGCGGAGCCGGTGGGCTCCCGCGCCGTCTCCCGCCGCCACGTTCGAGGCCTGTCGCCGGCCACCATCCGCAACGCCATGGCCGACCTCGAGGACATGGGCTACCTCAGCCACCCCCACCCGTCGGCCGGCCGGGTGCCCACCGACAAGGCCTACCGCTTCTACGTGGACGCCATCGAGCGCGTCCAGTGGGAACGCTCGGCCGCCGCGCCCGGAGCGCGCGAGCCGCAGGGCCGGCCGACCAGCGCCGCCGAGCACATCATGGTCGAGGCGCCGATCCGGCTCTCCGGGGGAACGCGCATGACCGGGATGCTCCTGGCGCCGCCGCTGAAGCACACCGCCCTCGGTCGCATCGAGCTGGTGCCGCTCGGGGAGGAGCGGGCCCTGGCGGTGGTGATCACGGACGCGGGCTGGGTGACCACCCGTCCCGTCGCCGCGGACCCTCGTCCGACTCCGGAGGAGCTGCGGGAGATCGGCCGAACTCTCACGCGGCGCTACCGGGGGAAGACCTTCCAGGAGATCCTCGATGACGTGGCGGCGCCGGCCGACCCGCTGGACCCGCTCTGGACGCGGAGCCGGGCCCTCCTGGACCAGATCGTGGCCCTGCTCCGGGACCGCACGATCTACATCAGCGGCGCCATCAATATCCTTGACCACCCCGACTTCAGCGACCTAGCCACGGTGCGACGGCTGCTCAAGGCCTTCGAGGAGAAGGCCGCCCTCATCGATCTCCTGACCCGCATGGCCCAGGAGCGCGGCGTCCAGATCCTGATCGGCGGCGAGAACCCGGTCGAGGACATGCAGCAGTGCAGCGTGATCACCTCGACCTACACCTACCGCGACCAGGTCCTGGGCGTCCTGGGGGTGGTGGGACCCCGCCGCATGCCCTACGCCGACGTGATCGCGGTGGTCGGCGACACCGCCCAGATCGTGTCGAAGGCGCTCTCACGGGTGCATCAGGACCTGTATCTCCCCTCCTAGCCATAGCTCAGCCAGGCCCGGCCTCCTCGCCCCCCGCGGCGCTCTGCTATAATCGAGCATTGCCATGAGCGCGAGCGACTTGAACGACGATCCGATGGACGCCCGTGGCGCGCGAAGCCCCGAGCCCGCTCCGCCCGGCCCGGAGCGGGCGGCCGGCGGCGAGCCGGCAAGCGCGGAGGACGAGGTCCGGCAGCTGCGGGAGGCCCTGGAGGCGAAGACGCGGGAGGCCGAGGCGCAGCACGAGCGTTACCTGCGCGTCGCGGCCGAGTTCGACAACTTCCGCAAGCGCGCCGCCCGCGATCGCGAGGAGCATACCCGCTACGCCAACGAGTCCCTGATCCGCGAGCTCCTCCCGGTGCTCGACAACTTCGAGCGGGCGCTCCAGGCGGCGCGCAGCGACCCGGCGGCCGCCGCCGTCACCGCCGGCGTAGAGCTGATCCAGCGGGAGCTGCTGCGCGTCTTCGAGAAGTTCGGCGTCACGGCCTTCTCCTCTGTGGGCGAGCCCTTCGATCCCGAGCGGCACGAGGCCGTGGCCCGCGTCCACGATGCAGCGCATCCCGAGATGACAGTGATCGGGGAGCAGGCCCGCGGCTACCTCCTCAACGGACGCGTGCTGCGGCCGGCCATGGTGACCGTGGCGATGGCGCCGGAGTTCCCGGCCGGCGACTCCGCGGCGTCGTAGCGTGGCCGCCAAGAACTACTACGCCATCCTCGGCGTGGCGCCCGGCGCCGACGAGGCCGAGCTCAAGAAGGCCTACCGCCGGCTCGCCCGGATGTATCACCCCGACCGGAATCCCGGCAACAGGGGCGCCGAGGAACGGTTCAAGGAGATCAACGAGGCCTACGGGATCCTCTCGGATCCCGAGAGGCGCGCCCACTACGATCGCTTCGGCACCGTGCCGGGCGCGGGCAGCGGGGGGGCTCCCGACGCCGGCTTCGGCACGATCTTCGAGGATCTCTTCGAGGGCTTCTTCGGCGGCGCGTCCGGCGGCCGCCGGAACCGGGCCCGTCGCGGCGACGATCTGCGCTACGACCTCGAGATCTCCCTCGAGGAGGCCGCGGAGGGGCTCGAGACCAAGCTCCAGATCCCGCGTCACGAGGCCTGCAACACCTGCGGCGGATCGGGGGCCCAGGCGGGGACGAGGCCCGAGGTCTGCGGCACTTGTCGCGGCCAGGGACAGGTGCGCTTCTCCCAGGGCTTCCTCACGGTGGCCAGGCCCTGCCCGACCTGCGGCGGCGAGGGCCGCGTCACCCGTACCCCGTGCCGGGACTGCCACGGTCAGGGGCGACAGCTCGGGGAGCGCCTCCTCAAGGTCACCATCCCGGCCGGCGTCGAGGACGGTAACCAGCTCCGGCTCAGTGGCGAGGGGGAAAGCGGGTTCCTGGGGGGCCCCTCCGGCGACCTCTACGTGGTCCTCCACGTCCGCCCCCACGAGATCTTCACGCGCCACGGCGCCGACCTCGTCTGCGAGCTGCCGGTGACATTCGCCCAGGCGGCGCTGGGCGCAGAGGTCGAGGTGCCGGTCCTCAAGGGCAAGGCCGCTCTCGGCATCCCGCCGGGAACCCAGCCCGGCCAGCTCCTCCGCCTCCGCGGCAAGGGCATGCCGCACCTCCGCGGCCGAGGAAGGGGGGACGCCGTGTACAAGGTGGTGCTCGAGGTGCCGACGCGGCTCTCGGCGCGGCAGCGGGAGCTCCTCGAGGAGTTCGATCAGGTGTCCAGGGACGAGTCGGGGCCGCTGCTTTCCACGTTCGTCGAGCGGATGAAGAAGCTGTTCGGCTCCTGATGGCGTTCTGGGAGCTCACAGTCGCCACCTCGGAAGAGACCTCCGAAGGACTCACCAACTTCCTCTGGGAGCACGGCGCCCTCGGCGTGGTCGAGGAGGCGAGGCCCGGCGTGCCCGCCCGGCTCCGCGCCTTCTTCGGCGACACCGCCTCCTCGTCGAGCTTCCTCACGGGCATCCGGGAATACCTGGCCGGGCTGTCCGCGCTTGGCCTGCCCGTGGCCGACGGTGATCCACGAATCGCGCCGCTCCATGAGGAAGCGTGGGCCAGCGCCTGGCAGCAGTCGTTTCCGCCCCGGGAGGTCGGCGCGCGCCTCCTCGTCCTCCCGCCCTGGGAAGCGGCGGAGGGGGCAGGCGCCGCGCACGGTGGGCGCGTGCCGGTGGTGATCGAGCCGGGCCGCGTCTTCGGCACCGGACAGCACGGGAGCACCGAGGGCTGCCTCGCGCTGCTGGAGGCCGCGCTCGGTTCGGGGCCGGTGTGCCGCGTGGTGGACATCGGGACGGGCACGGGCATCCTGGCGGTGGCGGCGGTGAAGCTGGGTGCCGGCCGGGTGCTGGCCATCGACGTGGATCCTGACGCCATCGCCGCCGCCGAGGCCAATGCCGAGCGCAACCGGTGCGCGGCGCGCATCGATCTGGCGCTCGCGGGGCCGGAGTCGCTGGCCGGCGATCCCCCCTTCCCGCTCATCCTGGCCAACCTGCTGGGTCACACCCATCTGGCCCTCGCCGGGCAGTACCGCCGGCTCTCCACCCCGGACGGCGCGCTGGTCCTCGGGGGAATGCTGGCGGACGAGGAGGTCCCCGTCATCGCCGCCATGGAGCGCGGGGGATTCGCCCCGACCGCCAGCCAGCTGGCCGACGGCTGGGTATCCCTGCTGCTCCGTCGTCGCGCGTGACCCGATTCCACATCCGTCCCGACGCGGTGCAGGGGAACCGGGTGACCTTCGATCCCGAGGAAGCGCGCCATCTCAGCCGCGTCCTCCGGCTCCGCGCCGGAGACCTCGTCCAGGCGCTGGACGGGCGCGGGCAGGCGCTGACGGTGCGCCTCACCGAGGTGGGCGGGCGCGCCGCGACAGGCATCATCATCGAGCGCCGTCCGTTCCGGACCGAGTCGCCGCTCCGCCTCACTCTGGCCCAGGGCCTGCCCAAGGGGGACAAGATGGACGGCATCATCCGCATGGCTACCGAGCTAGGAGTGGCGGCGCTGGTTCCGCTCATCACGGCTCGCACGATGGCCCGGGCCGAGCCCGCGCGATGGGCGGGTCGCCTCCGGCGCTGGCAGCGCGTGGCGAAGGAGGCGGCCAAGCAGTCCGGACGCGGTGTCATCCCCGAGGTCTCACCCCCCCGGGCGCTGGCGGAATGGCTCCGCGCGGAACGCCTCGAGGACCTGCTCCTCTGCCTGTGGGAGCGAGAGCGCACCCCGCTCGCGGAGGTGCTGCCGCCCGGTCCCGTCGACGGCGCGACGCTGGTCGTGGGGCCGGAGGGCGGACTGGCCGAGGAGGAGGTTGCCCTGCTCGGGGCGGCGGGGGCGCGGGTGGCGGGCCTGGGCCCCCGGGTGCTGAGGACCGAGACGGCGGGACCCGTGGGGCTGGCTCTGCTACAGGCTCGCTATGGCGATCTCGGGGTCTCGCCGGGGCCATGACGGGGAGCTTCGATTACTTCGAGGTGGAGGCCGACGTGGGGATCGTCGGCCGCGGTCCCACGCCGGCCGAGGCCTTCGCCCAGACCGCGCTCGGAGTGTTCGCCCTGATGGTGGACCTGGCATCGGTGGAGGAGCGCGAGGTGCGCGAGGTGCGGGCCCATGGCTCGACCCGCGAGACGCTGCTCGTCAACTGGATCAACGAGTGCCTCTACCTCCACGACATCGAGGGGTTCGTGGCGCGCCGGATCGAGTTCGCGGTTCTCGACCTCGCGCCCGACGCCGGCGGGGAGGCACAGCGCCTCCACTCCTTCCTCCACGGCGAGGAGGTGGATCCCGGCCGGCACCGCCTCGGCACGGTGGTCAAGGCCGCCACCCTGCACCAGGCCACCGTCGGGGAGGCGGGCGATGGGTTCGAGGCCCGGCTCATCGTCGACATCTGACGTAGCGAAAAGGACACAGTAGATGTCGAGGCTGTGTCATTCCCGCAACATGCGAGCCTGATCCGGCCTCTGCTGGATGTACATTCCTTACCAAATAAATCAAGTAGTTATGCATAATGACGCCATGTGGCATCGTCCTTGTAAGTTCCTGCCGTCGGCCATGACGACCCTCCAGCACACCATCCGCCGGCAGGTAACCGTGGACGGAATCGGTTTGCACTCTGGAGAGCCCGTTCGCCTCACCCTCTCACCGGCCGCAGCCGACACCGGCATCATCTTCCGGGCTGCGGACGGGACCCTGATCCCGGCCAATGCCGACCATGTCGTGGACTCGCACTACGCCACCACCCTGGGCGCCTTCGGCGTGAGGATCCGGACGGTCGAGCACCTCATGGCCGCCGCCAGCGGGCTCGGGATCGACAACCTGATCGTGGACGTTAGCGCCGACGAGATCCCCGCCATGGACGGCAGCGCCAAGCCTTTCGTGGACCTGCTCGACTCGGCTGGGCGGCTGGCACTGCCGGCGCCGCGCAGGCCCCTCGTGATCAACCAGCCGCTCCGCGTCGGGGAAGGCGGTCGATGGATCGAGGTGGTGCCCGCAGACGGCTTGCGGATCAGCTACACCCTCGACAACGATCACCCGGTCATCGGGCTCCAGGTCGTCTCCTTCGCGGTGACCGAGCAGGTCTTCACCGACGAGCTCGCGTCCGCCCGGACCTATGGCTTCCTCAGGGACGTGGGCATGTTGCGGAAGAACGGGCTGGCCCGCGGCGGATCGCTCGAGAACGCCGTCGTCGTCGGCAAGCGCTCGGTGCTGAACGACCACCTCCGCTACGCCGACGAGTTCGTGCGCCACAAGGTGCTCGATCTCGTCGGGGACCTCTCCCTGCTGGGCCGTCCGCTCCAGGGCCACGTGGTCGCGCGGAACGCCGGGCATGCCCTGAACTACCAGCTCGTGACGGCGATCCAGACGTCGCTGAGCGCCGAGCGGCGACGCAGCGCCGCCCGCGTGCCCTCGGCCCTGGTCGGCACGCTCGAACACGCCGACCCCATGCCGGCCAGCCGGCGGCGTCCTCGCATCGCCACCGCCTAGCCCGGACAATTCACGGGCTCGGGCAACCGGGTGGGTGGCGCCGCATGCCTCGCGCCCGGCGGGTTCGTGAACAATGCGAGCCAGGACGATCGGAGGGGGCCTCGACAGCCCGCTCCGAGGCCTCCCCCAGGAACGGTTGGGCCGGCAATCGACCGCACTCGCTCGGCTCGCCTGCCGGCTGCGCCTCGCCCTGCCACGGCGCTCAATCCATGCGAGATCTCTTCCAAGGCGCTTGTCCCGACACGCTCCCGGGGGAGAGCCAGCGGGGCCGGGGTGCCGCCGGACTTCTCCGACACCGCCCGGAGCCGGACGCTATAATGGCTTGTCCGGCCCATGGCTAGCGCGGGCTCACGCCTCAAGATCCTCGCCGTCGTGCTGGCCGCTGTCTGTCTGCTGGCCACGCCTGGCGCCGCCCGGGCGGACATCCGGATCGGACATCTCTCCGTCTTCCTCAACGACAACGACGTCACCGTCCAGGTCGTGCTGCTGGGCGCGGTCCCGCCGTCGCTCCACGAGAGCCTCCACAGCGGCATCGCCGTCCACGTGCGCTTCCGGGTGGAGCTGCTGCAGCAAGGCTTCTTCCGCGACCGCGTCGTCCAGGCCCGCACGGTGGAACGGCAGCTCAGCTACAGCGTGCTCACCAAGGAGTACAAGGTGGCATCTCTCCAGGGCGAGCAGCGGGAGCCCTACCTCTCCAAGGGCCTCCGCGAGGCCCAGCGGGTGGCCTCCGACCTCCGGGTCTCACGGTTGGCGCCGGCCCCGTCCCTGGACCCCGGGGAGCTCTACTACGTCCGCGTCCGCGCCGACGCCTCGCTGGGCGGCGTCAACACGTGGCTCGCGCGCGCGACGGGGGACGCGGCCGAGACGGAATGGGTGCAGTCGAGCCTCCTGACGGTGACCCGGAGCCAGTGATGCCGCTCACGGCGGAGCCCAAGGCCGAGCAGGGCAAGCGCAAGCGGAACCTGCTGATCATCGCGGGCATCCTGGTCCTGCTGGTGGTCGCCAGCGTCTTCGAAGTCGGGGTGCGGGCCCCCCAGATCCCGCTCGCCTCCAACCTCATCGTGTTCGCGCTGTTCAACCTGAACCTGATCGTCTTCCTGCTCCTGCTCGTCCTGCTCTTCCGCAACCTGGTCAAGCTGGGCTTCGAGCGGCGCCAGAAGGTGATCGGCTCCCGGTTCAAGGCCAAGCTGGTCCTGGCCTTCCTCTGTCTGGCCCTCACGCCGGGCATCCTGATCTTCATCATCGCCTCGAACTTCATCAACACCTCCATCGAGGGCTGGTTCAAGCCGCAGGTGGAGCGGCCGCTGGACCAGGCCCTCGAGGTGGCGCAGACGTACTACCAGACGCTGGAGACCACCGCGCTGCGGCATGGCCGTTACATGGCCCGCGTGACCGAGCGCGACGGGCTGCTCGTGGAGGTGCAGCGGCAGGCTCTCGCCGCCTATCTCGCCGAGCAGCAGGAGCGGCTGGGGCTGGCCGCCATCACAGTCTTCAACCGCCAGGGCCAGGAGCTGGTCCACGTCAAGGACCCGGTGCTGGCGGCCGTCCCCACGCAGGCCATCCACGAAGAACAGGTGCGTCAGGGGCTGGGGGGCCAGGACGTCACCACGGTGCATGAGCTGGACAACGGCGACATGATCCAGGCGGTGGTGCCGATCAGGAACGCCCGGCAAGAGGTGGTGGGCGCCCTCGTCGTGGCCACCCACGTGGCCCAGCGGCTGGAGGCCCGGCTGCGCGAGATCAGCCAGGCCTTCCAGGAGTACAAGCAGCTCAAGCTGCTCAAGAACCCGATCAAGGGCATCTATATCCTGCTCTTCCTCCTGATGACGCTCATCATCGTCTTCTCCGCCACCTGGTTCGGACTGTACCTGGCCCGCGGCATCACCGGCCCCATCCAGCTCCTCGCCGAGGGCACGCGGGAGGTCGCGGCCGGCAACCTGAGCTACAAAGTCCAGGTCCGCGCCGACGACGAGATCGGCATCCTGGTCGACTCGTTCAACCGGATGACGGGCGACCTGGCATCCTCCAAGACGAAGCTGGAGGAAGCCTACCTCGACCTCCAGTCCAAGCACACGGAGATGGAGCAGCGCCGGCGCTACACGGAGACCGTGCTGGAGGCCGTCGCCACCGGCGTGGTGTCGCTGGATGCGGCCGGTCGGGTCACCACGATCAACGGGGCCGCCGAGCGGCTGCTCGGACTCGGGGCGGCGGGGGTCGAGGGGCAGCCGGCGTCGGCCGTGTTCCGCCGGCCCGAGTACTCGGAGATCGTGGCCCTCATCCAGCGGATGAGCCGCCTCCAGGACGGTACCCTGGACCGTGAGGTGCACCTGCGGCGCGAGGGCCAGGGCACCACCCTGCTGGGCTCGGGCACGGCGCTCAAGGGACCCGATGGCGCCTACATGGGCATGGTGCTGGTGTTCGACGACCTCACCGACCTGCTCAAGGCCCAGCGGCTGGCCGCCTGGCGCGAGGTCGCCCAGCGCATCGCCCACGAGATCAAGAACCCGCTGACGCCCATCCAGCTCTCGGCCCAGCGCCTCCGGCGCCGGCTCGGCGTCAACCGGAGCCCCGAGGAAATGCGGCTGCTGGAGGAGGCTACCGCCACCATCATCCACGAGGTGGACGGCCTCAAGCAGCTGGTGGACGAGTTCTCGCGCTTCGCCCGCATGCCCGCCCTGGCGCCCAAGCCCACCGACCTCGGACGGCTTCTCGAGGGCGTGGTCGTGCTCTACCGGGAGTCGCACCCCTCGCTGGCCATCAAGGCGTCCTTCTCCCCCGACCTGCCACCCCTGGAGGTGGATCCGGATCAGATCAAGCGAGCCGTCCTGAACCTGGTCGACAACGCCGTGGAAGCGGTGAGCGGCGCCGGCGAGGTGACGGTGGAAACCCTCTGGATGGCCCGGGACCGACGCGCGCGGATCGAGGTGACCGACAACGGGCCCGGCGTCAGCCCCGAGGACAAGGAGAGGCTGTTCCTGCCGTACTTCTCCACCAAGGCCACCGGCATGGGGCTGGGGCTACCCATCGTCCACCAGATCGTGGCCGATCACCGCGGCTCGATCTGGGTCGAAGACAACCTCCCGCGCGGGAGCCGGTTCATCATCGAGCTGCCCGCGGCCGCGGTGGCCGCCGCCGGCGTCGAGGCCTGATCCCGATGCCGGGCGAGCACATCCTGATCGTCGACGACGAGCGGGCCATCCAGAAGACCCTCCGCGGTGTGCTCGAGGACGAGGGGTACCGCGTCTCGCTGGCGGGCTCGGCGCAGGAGACGCTCGCGAGGCTGACCGACGAGTTCCCGGATCTCATCTTCCTCGACATCTGGATGCCGGGGATGGATGGTCTGGAGGCGCTGGCCGAGATCAAGCGGCTGCGGCCCGAGGCGGCCGTGGTGATGATCTCCGGGCACGGGACCATCGAGACCGCCGTCAAGGCGACCAAGCTCGGCGCCTACGACTTCATCGAGAAGCCCCTCTCGCTGGAGAAGACCCTCCTGGCGGTGACGCGGGCCCTGGGGCACTCGCGGCTGGAGCGCGAGAACCGCGACCTCCGGGAGCGCCTCGAGCGCGGCCAGGAGATCGTGGGCCGGAGCCCGGCCATCGAGGAGCTGCGTCGGCTCACCGCCATGGCGGCCCCCACCAACGGACGCGTGCTCATCCACGGCGAGAACGGCTCCGGCAAGGAGCTGGTGGCGCGGGCCATCCACGCCCTGTCCGCCCGGCGCGACGACCCCTTCGTCGAGGTGAACTGCGCGGCCATTCCCGAGGAGCTGATCGAGTCGGAGCTGTTCGGTCACGAGCGCGGCGCCTTCACCGGCGCGGTGAGCCGGCGGCGCGGGAAGTTCGAGCTGGCTGACCAGGGCACCCTGTTCCTGGACGAGATCGGGGACATGAGCCTCAAGACCCAGGCCAAGGTCCTGCGGGTGCTGGAGGAGCAAGCCTTCGAGCGCGTGGGCGGCAAGGAGACGATCCGGGTGGACGTCCGCGTGATCGCCGCCTCCAACCAGAACCTGCCGGAGCAGATCGCGCTCGCGCGCTTCCGCGAGGACCTCTACTACCGCCTGAACGTCATCCCCATCGAGGTGCCGCCGCTCCGCCAGCGCAAGGAGGACATCCCCCTCCTGGTGGAGCACTTCCTGCGGCTGTTCTCGGCCGAGAACGGCAAGCGCCTGAAGACGATCTCGGTGGAGGCCCTCGCCTATTTCCTGTCCTACGACTGGCCGGGAAACGTGCGCGAGCTGCGCAACATGGTGGAGCGGCTCGTCATCATGGCGCCCCGGGACGTGATCGGCCTCGAGCACCTGCCGCCCCCGCTGCGCCCCAAGGAGGCCCTCGCGGAGGGGGAGGAGGGGCGCGTCGAGAAGACGCTCAAGGAGGCCCGCGAGGCCTTCGAGCGGAGCTACATCCTGGCCGAGCTCCGCGCCCACGACTGGAACATGACCCGCACCGCCGAGAAGCTCGGCATCGAGCGCAGCCACCTGTACCGCAAGCTCAAGGCCTACGGCATCGCCCCGCCCAAGGGCTGAGCCGCCCGCCCGGCGGCCGCTCAAGGACTGCCTCAGTCCCGGTCGGGTCTCCTGCCCTCCAGCCGCCACAGTTTGCGCAGGCCGTGGGTCCTGTAGATGCATCAGCGCAACGTGGCGGCCTCCTGCCTCATCGGGCGGGCCCCGACGCCTATCTGTGACGCCCGGGCCCGTGCCGGCGACCGCAGATTGATTTGTATGCCTGTCAAGGCTATGATGTGCATATGTCATGGATCTCTCGAGCGGCGTGGGACTGGAGGTCATCATGGCCCGTGCGGCAACCTTGAAGCGGAAGTCCTTTTTCGTGGATGAACGCGCCCTCCGCCGGGCCAAGAAGCTCCTCGGGGCGGCAACCGAGGCGGAAGTCGTTCGGATGTCCGTGGAGCGCATCGCAGAGACGGAGAGATTCTGGCGGTTCATGAGAAGCACCCGCCGAACGCTCGGACGCGGGAGCTTCGCGGCCCCTTGAGATGCCCTGGGCGATCCTGGACACCAGCGTCTACATCGGTCACTGGGAGCGGGGGTTGTACGAGGATGCCCTGGCCGTCGTCCAGCGCGCCTTCGTCGTCCGTCACTCGGCCGTCGTCCTCTCCGAACTCCGCCGGGGCGCCAGGACCCGGCAATCCCAGCGGCTCGTGGAGGCCCTCTTCCGGCTCGCGCCGATCCGCTGGGAGCCCACGGGGGAGGACTGGTGGGAGGCGGGAGGACTCATCCGGGACATCGGTGACGCCCAGCGGTGGGGCCGTGGCAAGCGGCGCGACTTCCAGAACGATGCCCTGATCGCGCTCACCGCGCGTCGCCACGGAGCGAGCGTCGTCACGGCCAACCGGAAGGACTTCGACCTGCTCGCGGGGGTGCTGCGTGTACCCGTCATGTACGTCTGAGGCCAGGCCTGGGCCGAGGGCCAGGGGTCGCGACTCCAAAGCCGTGTGGAGGAGGATGCCGGTAACGTCTCCGCGGATCTGTCCTCACGATGGATGACCACGACCTGGCGGTGCCGCGAGATCAGGTGAGGACCGGTCACCTCGGGCGCCGTGACTTCGTTCGCATGCTGCTGACGGCCGGAATGACCGTGCCGATGGCGGCCTCCTTCCCGCCCGGGTCGGCCGGGGCCCAGCCCCGCCCCACCCCCGCGCCGGCGCGGCGCGGCGGCGGAGGCAGGCTCCGCCTCCTCTGGTGGCAGGCCCCCACGCTGCTCAACCCCCACTTCGCCACCGGCGTGAAGGACAACGACGGCTCCCGCGTCGTCCACGAGCCCCTAGTCTCCGTCGATCCTGACGGCAACCTGGTCCCCGTCCTGGCAGCCGAGGTCCCCAGCCTCCACAACGGCCTCCTGGCGCGAGATGGGCTCTCGGTCACGTGGCGGCTCAAGAAGGATGTGCTGTGGCACGACGGCGCGCCCTTCACCGCCGACGATGTGGTGTTCAACTGGGAGTATGCCTCGGATCCGGCCACCACGACCGCGACCATCGGCTCCTACCGTGACATCCAGCGGATCGACCGGCTGGACGCCCACGCGGTCAAGGTCGTGTTCAAACAGCCCGCGCCCTTCTGGTATGGGCATGCCCGCGTGGGCCTGATCCCGAAGCACCTGCACGAGGCGTACCGGGGCGCGCGGGCCCGGGAGGCGCCGCACAACCTCAAGCCCGTCGGCACCGGCCCTTACCGGCTCGCGGCCTTCAAGCCGGGGGACTCGGTACGGTACGAGATCAATCCGCAGTACCACGTCACGAACCGGCCGTTCTTCGACCAGGTCGAGCTGAAGGGCGGTGGCGACGCGGTGTCGGCGGCGCGCGCCGTCCTCCAGACCGGCGAGTACGACTACGCCTGGAACATCCAGGTGGAGGACGACATCCTCCGGCGCCTGGAGCAGGGCGGCAAGGGGCGCGTGGAGATCTACCCCACGGGCGACATTGAGCACATCCTGCTCAACCACGCCGACCCCTGGCGGGAGGTGGACGGGGAGCGCTCGAGCGTCAAGGCCTCGCACCCGCTCCTCACGGATCGCGCCGTCAAGGCGGCGCTGAGCCTGCTCGTCGACCGCGGGTCCATCCAGGAGCAGATCTACGGCCGGCTCGGGCAGGCCACCGCCAACTTCCTCAACGCGCCGGCGCGCTTCGCCTCCCGGAACAGCCGCTGGGAGTTCAGCCTCGACAAGGCCAACCAGGTCCTCGAGTCGGCAGGATGGCGCCGGGGCTCCGACGGCATCCGGTCCAGGGACGGCAAGCGGCTCAGGTTGGTGTTCCAGACCTCCATCAACGCCCCCCGCCAGAAAACCCAGGCCGTGGTCAAGCAGGCGGCCGCCCGGGCCGGCATCGAGATCGAGCTCAAGTCGGTGGTGGCCTCGGTGTACTTCTCGTCGGACCCCGCCAACCCCGACACGGCCGCCCACTTCTCCGCCGACCTCCAGATGTACACGATCACCACCGGAGCCCCCGACCCGCAGCGGTTCATGGAGCAGTTCTGCTCCTGGGAGGTCGCCGCCAAAGCCAACAAGTGGGCCGGGCGCAACATCACCCGCTGGCGCAGCGAGGAGTACGACCGCCTCTGGAAGGCGGCGGAGAGCGAGATGGACCCCGTCAAGCGCGCCGCCCACTTCGCCCGGATGAACGACCTGGTCGTCCAGAGCGTCGCGGTGATCCCCATCCTGTGGCGGAACCGAGTGGCGGCGGCGGGCAGCCGGCTGAAGGGGCTCAACCTGTCGGGCTGGGACTCGGATCTCTGGCACCTGGCGCACTGGTACCGGGACGCGTAGCCCGCGGCCGCCGCCGTCCCGGGGCCTAGTGGGACGGTCATGGCGCCGTGGGGCATCACGCACATGGACATGGAAGCGGTGGATGGACATCGCGTTCCGCGACGAACCGCCCCCGGTGCGCTACGCGAGCAGGGCCGCGTCCGGGAGGTCGAAGCCGTCGGAGAGCTGGCGCGAGCCCACGCTCGTCCGCAAGGCCAGCATCGGGCCCCTCGAATGCGCCGAACGGCCGGCGGACGGACCGTGTCGCTCGGGCCGGATCGAACGATTCCGCGCCCCCTTGACAGCGGCGCGGCCGAGAGGTAAGGTGACACAGGATCTTGAGTTCACTCCTTTAAGCGGACCCGGCGAGGTCGGCAAGGAGCGGCAATGGCAGCGCAGGAATGCATCTCCGGCAGGCCCCAGCCCCTCACGGGGCATTTTTTTTGCCCTCTCTCCGGAGAGAAGGTGGGGGCATGAGCACGACCTACCGCGAGAAGGCCCAGGTGCTGGACGAGACAGCCCTCGACCGCGCGCTCACGCGAATCGCCCACGAGATCGTCGAGCAGGCCGGCGGAGGAAGCGATGTGGCCCTGGTGGGGATCAAGACCCGCGGTGTCACCCTGGCCCGGCGCATCGCCGGCAAGATCGCCGCCATCGAGGGCGCCCCGCCGGCGGTAGGAGCGCTGGACATCACGCTCTACCGGGACGACCTCGGCCTCAAGGCCGAGCAGCCCATCGTGCGGGGCACCGAGATCCGCTTCCCGATCAAGGGGCGCACCGTGGTCCTGGTGGACGACGTCCTCTTCACCGGCCGCACGATCCGGGCGGCCATGGACGCCCTGATGGACCTGGGACGGCCGCGCATCATCCGGCTCGCCGTGCTGGTGGACCGGGGCCACCGGGAGCTGCCCATCCGCCCCGATTACATCGGCAAGAACCTCCCGACCAGCCGGCGGGAGTCCGTGGCGGTCATGCTCCGGGAGCACGATGGAGTCGATCGCGTCGTGATCCAGGAGCCCACGGAGCCGTAACGCGACGGAAGAGGAGCCAGGCGATGGGATGGAAGCGGAAGGACCTGCTCAGCATGCGGGACATCGAGGCCACGGAGATCGCCCACGTGCTCGACACCGCCGAGTCCATGAAGGAGATCGCGAGCCGCGAGATCAAGAAGGTGCCCACCCTGCGCGGCAAGACGGTGGTGAACCTCTTCTACGAGGCGTCCACCCGGACCCGCACCTCCTTCGAGATCGCCGGCAAGTGGCTCTCCGCCGACGTGGTCAACTTCTCGGCCTCGGGCTCGAGCACCGAGAAGGGCGAGAGCCTCCTGGACACGGCGCTCAATATCGAGGCCATGAGCCCGGACGTCGTCGTCGTCCGCCACAGGGCCTCCGGCGCCCCCGCCCTCCTGGCCCGTCACCTCAAGTGCGGGGTGGTCAACGCGGGGGACGGCGCCCACGAGCATCCCACCCAGGCGCTCCTGGACCTCCTCACCATCCGGGAAAAGAAGGGCCACCTGGAGGGGCTGAACGCGACCATCGTCGGCGACGTCACCCACAGCCGCGTCGCGCGCTCTAACATCCACGGCATGCGGAAGATGGGGATCACCGTCACCGTGGCTGGGCCGCCCACGCTGATCCCCCCGGCCTGCCAGGAGCTGGGCGTGAAGGTCAGCCACCGGTTGGAGGAGGCCATCGCCCATGCCGACGTGATCATGATGCTCAGGCTCCAGCACGAGCGGATGGCGGGCGGGCTCATCCCCTCCCTCCGCGAGTACTCGCGCGTGTGGGGCCTCAGCCTGGACAAGCTCCGGCACTGCCGCCCCGACGTCCTGATCATGCACCCGGGCCCGGTGAACCGCGGCGTCGAGCTGGCCCCCGAGGTGGCCGACAGCCCGTACTCGGTGATCCTGGATCAGGTGGCCAACGGCGTGGCGGTGCGCATGGCGGTGCTCTACCTTCTCGCGGGGAGCAAGGCAGCATGAGCCTCCTGATCACGAACGGACGCGTGGTGGATCCGGCCGGCGGGACCGATGCCGTCCAGGACGTGCTGGTGACGGACGGCCGCATCGAGCGCGTGGGCCGGGGGCTCAAGGCTCCGAACGGCACCCGGGTGGTGGACGCCTCGAACAAGGTGGTCTGCCCGGGCTTCATCGACATGCACGTCCATCTCCGCGAGCCGGGCTTCGAGTACAAGGAAACGGTGGCCACGGGCACCCGGGCGGCGGCGGCCGGGGGCTTCACGGCGGTGTGCTGCATGGCCAACACCTTCCCGGTGAACGACAACCGGGCGGTGACCGACTACATCCTCGCCAGGGCGAAGGTGGAGGGCGTGGTGCGCGTCTACCCGATCGGGGCGGTCACCCGGGAGCTCAAGGGCGAGCGCCTGGCCGAGCTGGCGGAGCAGGCCGAAGCCGGCTGCGTGGCCTTCTCCGACGACGGCCGGTGCGTGATGAACGCCGAGCTCTACCGCCGGGCGATGGAGTACGCCCTGCCCTTCGGCACCCCGCTGATCAGCCATGCCGAGGACGCCCACCTGGCCGGCGAGGGCGTCATGAACGAGGGCCTGGTCTCGACCGAGCTCGGCCTCACCGGCCAGCCGGCCGTGGCCGAGGAGGCGATGGTGGCGCGCGACATCCTGCTCGCCGAGCTGACGGGAGCCCATGTCCACATCGCGCACCTCTCCACGGCGGGCAGCGCGAGGCTGGTGCGGGACGGCAAGGCTCGCGGCGTCAAGGTCACGGCGGAGGTGACCCCCCACCACCTGCTCCTGACCGACGAGGCGGTGCGAGGCTTCGATCCGAGCACCAAGATGGCGCCGCCCCTCCGCACCAAGCGCGACGCCGAGGCCCTGCTGGAGGCCCTGGCGGACGGGACCATCGACTGCGTGGCCACCGACCATGCACCGCAGGCGCTGTCGGAGAAGGAGGGCGAGTTCGCCGAGGCCGCCAACGGCATCGTGGGGCTCGAGACGGCGGTGCCGCTTCTCCTCGACCGGCTGGTGCGCGCTGAGCAGATCGACCTGCCGACGCTGGTGGCGCGGATGTCCACGGGGCCCGCCCGCCTCCTCAATCTCCCCGGGGGGAGCCTCGCCGCAGGAGCGCCCGCCGACATCACCATCCTCGACCTCGAGCACCCATGGACGGTGGATCCAGCCACGTTCCGCTCGCGGAGCCGGAACACCCCCTTC